>Ga0136612_10000014_pt1 | contig 33615 bp, 30 predicted proteins | sample AntDryUQ224A2306_2_FD_106644 | JGI IMG/M metagenome (GOLD analysis project Ga0136612, IMG submission 106644) | Polar desert sand microbial communities from Dry Valleys, Antarctica - metaG UQ224A (23.06) | ecosystem: Environmental > Terrestrial > Soil > Desert | place: Antarctica: Dry Valley... | reverse complement strand
GTTCACTCCCTATGTAAATGCGCTCACCCCGGCGGCGCAATGCTCAACCGGCGGCTTTGTCACTGGGTATTTCTTCGGCTTTGATCTGGACAGTCGCGGCACGAATTCGAACAAGGGCGAGGTGTTCTACGCACTGACGCCCGACCCGACTGGAGCGCGCAGTTGCGCGCACTCGGTGGCCCAGGTGAAGTCGATCGTGCCGGCGACCTTCATCCACGAGCTGCAGCACATGATCTCCTTCAACCAGCACGTGCTTGTGCGTGGCGGAAGTGATGAGGACATCTGGCTCAACGAGGGCTTGAGTCACATTGCGGAGGAGGTGGCCTCGCGGCACTACGAAGCCAAGTGTGCGGGCATTACGACCCCGCCGTGCCGCACCAATCCGACGCAGATCTTCCCTGATTCGGCGATCAGCTTCATCAGTGGCGACCTGCTCGACGCCTACGATTATCTCAGGCGTCCCGACACCATATCCATCACGACCTTCCGCGACTTTGGCGAGCTCGAGGAGCGCGGGGCCGCATGGCTCTTCCTGCGATGGCTGGGTGATCAGAAAGACAGCACCATCTACGGCCGGCTCGTGCAGACCAGGCAGACGAGCATTCGCAATGTCGAGGACAAGAGCCGGGAGAGCTTTGCGGCGCTCCTTGGGGACTTCGGCATCGCCGCATACACGGACAGCATCCCTGGAGTGCCGAAGACCGCGATTCCTCCGCGATACCGGTTCAAGTCGCGAAACTTCCGCCAGATCTACGGACGACTGTTCGCGTTGAATCCCGGTCTGCTGCCCGCTCCGTTTCCCATCACACTGAAGCCACTTCCCCTCGATGGCGTATCGGCTTCGATGGTGCAGGGCACGATGGATTATTACGAGCTGCGGACGTTGAGCAGCACGCCAAGCGTGAGTCTGCAATTCTCGACGGATCCCGGACGGACGGTATTTCCGGCCAAGCTGCAGGCCCAGCTGGGAGTGTTCCGCCTTCCGGCGAGTACGCCGTGATGTGCGGCGGCTGATTTCACTGGCACTGTCGCTGATGCTGGCGGCGGTGCGTGGGGTGACGGCACAGACACCGTTACCAGGGGATGCCCGTGAGCTGCTTCGCGCCGATTTTCCCCGCGAGGCGCTAAGCGACGCGACGTTGAGCGACGGGGTGATTCCTCGCGCCATGCTGTTCTCCCTCCGGCGTGATGTCGGTGACGTGGTCCGCGTGGACGCGTTCGTGCGTGCGCGCCCCGGAGTCGAGGGTGCTCTGCGTGCACTCGCGGTGCGCATCGGGACGAGAGCCGGCGACTGGTTGACGACGCAGATTCCGCTGGATCGGCTTCGCGACGTGTCGCGGATACCCGGGGTGCGCTCGGTGGAGCTCGCGCGTCGCGCGCGATTGGTGACCGATTCCTCGATGCTCGCGATTGGCGCGACCACCAGACGTCGTCGCGCGTTTGGCGATCAGTTCGAGGGCGCCACGGGGCGGGGCGTGGTGGTCGGTTTCGTCGACAGCGGGATCGATTTCTCACATCCGGACTTCATCGAGGATGACACCCGCCGTTCGCGTATCGTCTCCATCTGGGATCAGACGGTGAGCGGAACGGGCCCGGCCGGCATGGGGTTCGGCTATGGTCGAGAGTGCCTGCGCGAAGAACTGGGCGCTGGTGGAAGCTGCGGCGAGCGCGACACCAACGGCCACGGGACGCACGTCGCGGGCATCGCGGTGAGTGACGGAACGATTCGGCAAGCCGGTGGGGAGGCGCATGCGTATCCGGGTGTCGCGCCCGGCGCGGAGATCGTGATGGTGAAAGGCGATCTGAGCTTCACATCGATCATCGATGGCATCGCATACGTGTTCGAGCGGGCGCGACTGCTGGGCTTGCCGGCAGTCGTCAATTTGAGCCTGAATACTCAACTCGGTCCCCACGACGGTGATGAAGCCGCATCACTCGCCCTGGATGCGCTGTCGGGACCCGGGCGTATCGTCGTCGCAGCAGCGGGGAATGACGGCAACAACCGGAATTCACCCACCGTCGCCCCCCTGGGGTCGTACCACGCCGAAGGAATCGCTGCGGCGGGCGATTCCATCGTGCTGACGTTCAATGTGTTCCCGTATACCCCCCGCTCGGGCAGTGGAAACGATCGGGCATTCCTGCAGGCGTTCTATCATCCCGATGACCGATTCGCGGTGACTGTCACGCGTCCGAACGGCACGACGGTCTCGACGGGTGCCAATGGCAGCATCACCGCGAACGATGGGGCAGGGGCGGTGATCCTGTACAACGGTACGGTGCCGGGCGACTCGATTCTCGGCTCGGAGCTCGAATCGGGCAGTTTCGCACCGGCGTCGACAGCGCGCGTTGCCGAGATCTATCTGGGTGAGTGGATCAGCGGAGGCGCGCCGCCGGGCGCGGGCCTGTGGAAGCTGACCATGCACCGCCTGCCGGGAGCGGGTACCGGACTGGTGGATGCCTACATCGCCGAGAGCACGCTCCCGTCGAAGCCCTCATTCGATGCCGGTGCGACAAACCGGAAGTTGATCGGGTCGCCCGGTGATGCGCGCACGGTGATTACGGTTGGCGCCTACTCGACCCGCACTGGATGGCGGGCGGTCGACGGCAACCGGTACACGGTTCCCCTCGGGGATAGCGTGGCGACCGGTGACTTGCTGCCTTTCAGCGCACCGGGCCCGACGCGGGATGGTCGGCTGAAACCTGAGCTCAGCGCGCCAGGACGCGTGTTTTCAACGTTGGCCAGCCGTGTGTTTTTTCCGTTGCCACTGATCGCTCCCGACAGTGTGCATCTGATACTTGAAGGGACGAGCATGTCCACGCCGCATGTCACCGGCGCCGTGGCACTGCTCCTGTCGCGCCGACCCACGCTGACGCCCGCACAAGCGCTGGCAGCGCTCGTTGGCAGTGCAGGCCGGGATGCCTTTACGGCGCGATCCTTTGCTGGCGACGCCGGGGTTCCCAACAACTCGTGGGGATGGGGAAAGCTGAATGTGCCTGGCGCGATCGATGCCGTGTCGCCAGCGCCCGGACGCGCACTGGTGTCCGCCGGAGACGTTGCGCGCCATCGGTCCTCAAGCAGGCGCGGTACGTCGCTCCCACTGCAACGGATTCGGCTGTCGGCGACCGACGCCGAATCACTATCGGTGCTTCGCCTCGTAATGCGAGTCAGAGGGAGCGATTCCGAGTTCAGGCTCTCCGCGGTCATCGATGAGAACCACGACGGCGATCTCGGGCCCGAAGAGCGGATTGTCTTTCGCTCGGCGGTCGAGGAGCTGCAGGGTGAGCTCGGCATGGGGATCGAGATTCCTGTGGGTGCGATGGTGATACCGAAAGGCGGAACCATCGACGTCGTCATCGCGGGCGAGCTGTCCGGCAATTCCGGCAACGGCGCCGTGTTCACTGCCACGCTGATTCCCGAGATGAGTGTGACTCGGGGCTTGCGAAGCGGTGCCAGTCGGGCGCTCACCGGCGCGGTCGCTCCTCCGGCGTCCGTCACGACCTCGGTGCTGGCCGGTGGTGAGCGGTTCGCGCTCTCGCAGAATCCGGTACGCACCGCGCTGCTGGTGATGAACATTGCCGAGCGCGCCGACCGCGTGGAGATCTACGACTTCGCGGGACGACGGGTGCGGGTCATGGTGCCGCTGTCGACGGATCGCTCACTGCGGTGGGACATGCGCACGGACGATGGCGGCGACGTCAGCAACGGGACGTATGTAATCGTCGTGCACATGGGTTCGAGGGTTGTCCGGCACAAGCTCTTTGTGGCGCGGTGATGGGTCGCGGCCTGTGGGCGCTCGGAGTATTGGCGATTGCGGGCAAGGCTGCGTGCGCGCAGTCGTCAGGCGTCGTGCTGCAACTGCCCGCGAGCGCCCGAGCTGCCGCTCTCGGCAATGCCTACGCGGCGGCGGAGCACGATGATGCCTCCGTCTTCTACAATCCGGCACAGCTCGCGGGCGACGCGGAGCGCACGCTGTCGGCGGGCGTGTCGGTGCAGCGCTATGTAGAGGCATCGCATGTCGCTGCGCTGTCGCTCGCGAAACGAGTGGGTCCGGGTCGCCTCGGCATCGGCATGCAGCTTCTCGATTTCGGCAGCGAGGCGGAGGTGGTTCCCGACGTGGAATTCGGCGGAGAGCGCGGGCGCGAGACTGGCGCGAGCGTCGGAGCACGCGATTTCGTCGCCTCGCTCGGCTATGGTTTGCAGGTCGCCCCCGTTCGGATTGGTGCGACGGTCAAGCTGGTGAACCAGCAGATCGCAGATTTCAGCGGCTCAACGGGGGCGATTGACGTGGGTGTTGCGGTTGCCACACCGGTTGGCGTACTTGCCGCGGTGATGCAGAACAGCGGCGGATTGCTGCGTGTCGGCTCGACGGTTGGGAGGCTGCCACTTGCGTATCGAGCCGGCATGGCGCTGGGCGCGCTCTCACTGGGGCGCATGAAACTGGTGAGCCTGGTGGAGCTATCGAAGGTTCGTGATACGAAGGTTGGATGGGCAGGCGGGGGCGAGTTGACCGTTCCGGCATCACGCGGGATGTTGCTGGTGGGGCGCGGCGGCATTCGTGCGCGTCGCGCCGCTGGGGGGGGCTCTCGTCTGACGCTCGGAGGGGGCGTCGCGGGTGCGCGGCTCGCCGTTGACTATGCCTACCAGACCGTTGAAGGGTTGGAGCTTGGAACGCATCGGGTGGGGGTGAGGTGGTGGAGGTGAAACACTGTTGCGTATTGCGTACTGTGTACTGCGTAACAGCGGAGGCCCAACAGCGAGATCGCCAACAAGATCGCCAGCGAGATCGCCAGTGAGATCGCCAGTGAGATCGCGGACGCGAGCGATGATTGCGCTCATTCCCATTGCGCTGGTCCTGCTATTCGTGATTTCGCCGATGGGCTGTTATCTGAGCCGGGCGGGGTGGGAAGAGGCGAAGATTCTCAGGGGTCGGAAGCCGATTGCGGAGGTTATTGCCGATCGTCGCACGGATTCGCTGACGCGCGCGAAGCTCGCGCTCGTGGTGGATGCGCGGCGCTTCGCGATCGATTCGCTCGGTCTGGACGCGAAGAAAAGCTTTACCCAGTACACCAGGCTCGAGCACGACACGCTCGTGCTGCTGCTGTCCGCCGCGCAGCGGGACCGTCTGGTGCAGCATACGTGGTGGTTTCCGATTGTGGGTCGCGTTCCCTACAAGGGCTACTTCGACTTCGGCGCGGCACGTGCCGCCGCGAAGGACTTCGAGCGTCGCGAGTATGATGTGTATCTGAGACCCGCCTCTGCGTTCAGTACACTGGGTTTCTTCAACGATCCGCTCCTGTCCACTACGCTGCGAGGTGACTCGATCAATCTTGCATCTACTGTCATTCATGAGCTCACGCACAACACCTTCTACGCAAAGGGGCAGGCGATCTTCAACGAGTCCTTCGCCGAGTTTGTCGGGGCGCGTGGCGCGTCATGGCTATTCCGTTCGCGCGGACAGCCAGCGGCCGCGGCTGTGGTCGAGGCACGGTGGGCGGACGATCGTGTGCTGAGTGCCTTCTGGGAGCGGCTCTACCGAACACTCGACTCTGCACTCAAGGCACATCCCGAGAGCAAGGCGGCGCGGCTGGCGGTGCGCGACACGATCTACGCGCAGGCGCGAAGAACCCTCATCGAGGAGGTCGGGCCCCAGATGAAAGCCGTGTCGCCGCGCTACATGGAGCGCGTGCGTCTCGACAACGCCGCGTTGCTTGCGCGACGCGTGTATTCGACCGATCTGTCCACGTTCGAGCGCGTCTTCCGGCACGAGGGACATGATCTGCGGCGCACCGTGAGCCGGATTGTGGCACTCGGGAAAGCGAATGCAAAGGATCCATTCGCGGCGCTTCGTAGCTGGAGCGATGAGCAGGACAGGGCAGCGACTACGCCGGCCCGAACTTTCCCTTGAGCAGCGATCGAAGGTCGATCATCGGAGCGGGCGCGCGAGAGGGTGCCTGTGCTGGTGCGTCGCCTGATCCCAGGGAAACGCGCTCCATTTTCTCGCGAACACCGCGGTCGATGAATCGCGATAGCTGATCGAAGGAGTACTCCGCGCCGCCACGGGATGAGTACGCCTGCAGGGGGTAGACGACCGCCAAATGGTTGCGTGAGCGCGTCATCGCGACATACATGAGACGCCGCTCCTCCTCGGTTTCCTCATCGTCGCGCAGCGCACGCGAGGATGGGAACCAGCCATCCACAGCCCAGATGAGAAAGACCGCGTCCCATTCCTTGCCCTTGGCACTGTGTGCCGTGCTCAGCACCAGGCAGTCCTCCTGCCGCTCGCTGCCGCCAGCCAGATCCTGGGTGGCTTGCGGTGGCTCCAGGGCGATGGCGGACAGGAACGCCGCGCGACTGGGATACCCCGATGCGATGGACTCCAGTTGGTCGAGATCCAGAAGCCGAGGCTCGGGTCGGTCGTAGCGCTCGCGAAGGATGTCGTCGTACATGCGCCGGATTGCGGAGATCTCCTCCGTAGCGCCAAGCGCTTCCTCGTCGGAGCGCGGGCACCGCAGCTCCTCGAGCATCGCGGAGAGCGCTTCGTGCGCCGCCTGCGCGCGCCGGGGCGGAACGAAGCGACGCAGCGCGTCGGACTGCCACGCGTGCTCCAGGAGTGTCTGGATCGCGCCGCGCGCGGTGACATCGCCGATGCCGGGCAGGAGCATCAGGAGCCGATACCAGCTCACCTCGTCGCGCGGATTCTCGAGGATGCGCAGGAACGCCAGGACATCCTTCACGTGCGCCGCTTCGAGAAACTTCAAGCCGCCCCACTTCTCGAAGGGGATCTTCCGGTTGGTGAGCTCGATCTCGAGATCGGCCGACATGTAGCCGGCGCGGAAGAGCACCGCGATCTCACGGAGCGGCGTGCCTTCCTCATGCAGCTCGAGGATGCGATCAACCACAAACCGGGTCTGCTGCTGCTCGTCGCGGGCGGTCACCAGCCACGGCATTTCGCCGCCCCCGCGTTTCGTCCACAGACTCTTGGTGTAGCGCTCGCGGGCGCGCGAGATCAGGGTGTTGGTCGCGTCGAGGATGAACTGCGTGGACCGGTAGTTCTGTTCGAGTGCGACGATTGTCGTCCCGGGAAGCTGGCGGGGGAAATCGAGAATGTTCCGGAAGCTGGCGCCGCGAAACGAGTAGATACTCTGCGCATCATCGCCGACGACGGTGATGTTGGTGTGGGTGTGGCACATGCCGCGAAGAATGCGCGCCTGCAGGTGATTGGTGTCCTGATACTCGTCCACCAGCAGGTGATCGTACATGCCCGCGATGCGCTCGCGCAGTTCGGGTGCGTTCTCGAGCATCAGCGCCCAGAACAGCAGCAGGTCGTCGTAGTCCACCAGGTTCCGCTCGGCCTTGCGAGCGGTGTAATCGGCAAAAATGCGAGTGAAATCCTGACGGTAGGCGGAGAACTGCGCGTACTCGGTGTCAAGGATGTCGTCGATCGGCGTCTCGGTGTTGACGTGACGCGAGTAGACATAGTGAAGTGTTTCCTTTTTTGGAAACCGCATCGCCTTCTGCGCATAGCCCAGCTGCGACCGCGCGAGCCCCATGAGGTCCTGGGCATCGCCCTGATCCATGATGGAAAAATCCTTTGGCAGGCCGGCGCTCTCGCCATAGGCGCGCAGCAGGCGATTGCCAGTGGCGTGAAACGTCCCCCCGTGCACGCGTCCGCTCATCGCGCCCACCAGGCGCTCGGCGCGCGCGAGCATTTCCTGCGCAGCGCGGCGGGTGAACGTGAGGAGCAGGATGCGCTCGGGCCGGATGCCGCGAGAGATGAGATGGGCGACCCGGTAGACGAGCGTCCTCGTCTTGCCGGTGCCGGCGCCGGCGACGATCAGGAGCGGCCCGTCGCCGTGCGCCGCCGCTGCGCCCTGCTCGGCGTTGAGTTCGGCGGAAAGGTCGCGCGGCTCGGTGGCGACATCGCCGCGCTCGCGAGCCGGATAGACGCGCGGTTCGCCGGTCACGCGCGCGCTGTGTCGGTCGAGCCACTCATCGAATCACTGCGATTGTCGAGCCGGAACGGGTGGGAACCGATGCGGCGACAGCCGCCGAGCTGACGCAAGATAACGGTGCGCCTCGAGGAGCACGGGGCCGCTTTCCCTCCGATCGTGGCGTGCTACGCCAGATCGTGTCTCAGATACTCCCGACGGAGGAGACCCCAGTGTGACCAGCCTGCGGGAGCGGAGCGACTATGTCGCTAACCGTCATGTCCCCGCCCCGGTGAGCTGCAGCTCGGCCGACTCGATCAGCCGCGTGCCCGGGCGATTCGCCTTGGCGGAGGAGATCATCGCGGCGGCAACCCGCCTGGCGTCGATCGGTTTATAGCGAGCAGGCATGAGGAAGCCGAATCGCCTCGCCAGCTCTTCTCCCAGACGAAATTCCTCTCGGTCGCCGAGCAACAGCGATGGCCGCACGATGGTGACACCGTGATAGGTCAGGGTGCGAAGCTCCGCTTCCATCTCTCCTTTCACGCGGGTGTAGAGGACCCGCGCATTCGGATCGGCACCGAGTGAGCTGACTACCGCGAAGTGCTCGGCCCCCCGACTCAGCGCCCACTTCGCGACGGCGAGCGGATATCCGAAATCGACACGTCGAAAGTTGCCGGGTGAACCCGCCTGTCGGATGGTGGTGCCGAGCGCGCAGAAGACGTGCGCTGCGCGTACCGCGTCCGGGAGCGCATCGAGGTGATCGAAGTCCACCACGTGCTGCTCGACTTTCGGCGAATGCGCATGGGTGAGAGGGCGCCTCACCAGGATGGAAACGCGAATATAAAAGGGATCTGCATCGAGCAGCTCGAGGCAATGCCCACCGACCAGGCCTGTCGCGCCGACGAGGAGGGCACTGCGCGGGGCGCTGCTGGCCGTGGTGTCATCGCCCGCCGAGGCGGGTGGAATCATCGCGGGGGCGTCTCGTCAGTTCTTGTGACCGGCAACCGGGGATCGGTGCGGGTCATCGAGGTTGCCTTGCCGCGCCGATAATGCGCCAGCGCCAGAATGAGAAAGACGATCCCGAATATGAGGTAGGTGGAATTCATCGGCTTCCCTCGGGTTCGGTCAAAGAGCGCGAGGGAGGAGAATACGATTCCCGAAAAGGCAAAGAGCAGCGAGCCCAAGTGATGGCGTGTCATGGTAACTCCATGGAGAGTCGAGCGAGCGCTTCAGAGATTACCACCGACGCATTAGCGCGTCGACCCTGCTCAGCTCGTGGCACCCCTTGCACCGACGCGATTGGACTCGTCCAACGACGAGTGATGGGGGTCGACCCCGGCTCCAGCGTAGCTGCTCTCTAACTGCCAGGGGTGTCTGTCGGCCGGTCGTGAGACAGGAGATCCATGAACGCCTCGCGCGACAGGGCGACGAGTTCGGGCAAGGCGAAAACATGTGCAAACGCCGACGCCACCAGACCAGCCACATCATCGACGGTGACGATGATGCCACCGGTTTCTCGAGCAATCGACGTCATCGCGACGCCTTCGATGCCGCAGGGCACCATCAATTCGAAAAATGAGAGATCGGTCGTGACGTTCAGTGCAAAGCCGTGCCAGGTGACCCAGTCGCGCGCATGCACACCAATGGAGGCAATCTTGTGCGACGGATGCAGCGGAGCGCCAATCGCTCCGCGTGTCCAGACACCGGTGAATCCCTGGCTGCGCTCGCCCTCGATGCCCAGCTCTGCGAGCGAGCGAATGAGCACTTCTTCCACCTGTCGCAGATACCAGTGCAGGTCCTTCCGATGCTGCTTCAGATCAACGATCGGGTAACCGACCAGCTGGCCGGGACCGTGGAAGGTGACATCGCCGCCGCGCTCGACATCGAACAGCTCGACGCCGCGCGCCTGCAGCAGTTCGCGCGTGGCCAGGAGATTCTGTTCTTTTGTGGTGCGCCCCGTGGTGATGACAGGCGGATGTTCGACCAGCAGCAGCACGTCGTCGGCGACAACACCGCTAATGCGAGCGCGGGCGGCGGCGCGCTGGAGCTCGAGCGCATTGCCATACGGCATCTGGCCAAGCCGCACCACGAGGAGACGGCGCCCGGTTTCTGCGCCGGTCTCCGTGCTCACGCGTGCAGGGTCTTCCCCATCGAATCGAGGCACGCCTCGGCGACCGCCTCGGCGAGCGTAGGATGGGCATGAAGGGCAAGGTCGATCTCTTCCACGGTGAACTCGTTCTCACGGGCAACCACGATCTCGTGCAGCAGTTCCGTGGCATGCGCCCCGATGATATGGGCGCCGAGGATCTCACCGTACTTCGTATCGCGGATGATCTTCACGAACCCTTCGGTCTCTCCCGACGTCCGGGCGCGGCCATTGTTCGAGAACAGGAAGCGGCCGATCTTGTAGTCGAGCTTTCGCTCCTTGCACTGTTGCTCGGTAAGTCCAATGGACGCGACTTCGGGGTGGCAGTACGTCGCGTTGGGAATGTTCGCGTAGTTCACCAGATGGACGTGTTGCTCCCCAGCCAGCAGCTCGGCCAGGACCACGCCTTCGCGCGAGCCCTTGTGCGCGAGCATCGGGGGCCCGGCGACATCGCCGATGGCATAGATGCCCTTGGCGGATGTCTCCAAGCGGTCGTTGATCTTGATGAAGCCGCGCTCGGTGAGCTGCACCCCGTGCTTCTCGATGCCCAGTCCATCGGTGACCGGCGCGCGACCCGCGGCGACGAGCACCACGTCGACTTCAAGCTCGCTCTTCTTGCCACCGGCCTCGACGGTCATCTTCACCGAGCTCTTTCCCGCCTTGACGTTGCCGATTTTCGCGCCGGTGATGATATCGATCTTCCGCTTCCGGAAGCTCTTCTCGAGCTCCTTCGAGACGTCGGCGTCTTCGAGTGGGAGAATCATCGGCGCAACTTCCAGGAGCGTCACCTGCGAGCCGAAGGCATTGAAGACATCGGCAAACTCGCAGCCGACGGCGCCCGCCCCGACGATGGCCATTGTCTTTGGAGCGCGCTCGAGGAACAGCGCTTCGTCGGATGAGATGATCGAGGTCTTGTTGAGCTCGAGTCCCGCCTGCGGCAGGCCCTTCACTCGCGACCCGGTGGAGATGACCACCGCCCTCTTCGCTTCGTGCTTCTCTTCCTTGCCCCCGTCGAGCTTCACCGAGACAGCCATCCCTCCACCGAGCGTGGCGTTGCCCTTGATGTAGGTGATCTTGTTCTTCTTGAAGAGGAACTCGACACCTTTGACGTTCTGGTCGCTGACCGCGCGCGAGCGCTTCATGGCGGGACCGAAATCGTATTTGACGTCACCAACAGTGACTCCAAATTCTGCCGCATGGCGCACCTTGTTCGCGACGGATGCCGCTTCGAGGAGCGCCTTTGCCGGAATGCATCCCCAGGCGACGCAGGTCCCGCCCGCCTTGTCCCGCTCGATCACCGCGGTGGAGAGTCCAAGCTGCGCGCAGCGGATGGCGCCCACGTAGCCTGCGGGACCGCCGCCAATGAAGATCACGTCGAAGGTAGCCATCGTCCTGAAGTAGAGGTTAGAACACCAGCATCAGCGGATTCTCGATCATTCGCCGCAGGGTCTGCAGGAATTTCGCGCCGGTGGCCCCATCGATCACTCGATGGTCGCAGCTCATCGTGACACGCATCCGCCTCCCGATTCGCAGCTCGCCGTTCACGACCGCCGCCTTTTCCTCGACGGCGCCAACGGCGAGGATTCCGGCTTCCGGTGGGTTGATGATCGCGGTGAATTCGTCGATACCGAACATGCCGAGATTTGAAACGGAGAACGTGGAGCCCGTGTACTGATCCGGCTTGAGCTTCCGATCGCGTGCACGTTTGGCGAGATCCCGGGCCTCTGCCGCGATCTCGCGCATGGGCTTCCGGTCGGCGTCGAAGATCACTGGCGTGATGAGCCCGTCGGGGATGGCGACCGCCATGCCCAGATGGACGCGATTGAAGTAGCGAATTCGGTCGCCCAACCAGTGGGCGTTGCACTCGGGATGCTGCGCGAGGGCTGTCGCGACGGCCTTCATGATGATGTCGTTGAACGACGCCTTGTAATCGTCGCCGAGCTCGGCCATCGCCGTGCGCATCTCGGCCACGCGATCGACGCTGATCTCGGTGGTGAGATAAAAGGTCGGCACCGGACCGATGGATTCCGCGAGACGCTTCGCGATGGCCTTCCGCATGGGCGACAGCGCGACATCTTCGAAATCCGCATCTGACGACGCGCGCGCCGGTGCCACGCGTGCTGCGGCGGCGGGAGCGTTCGCTGAAGTAGCGTCGGCTGCCGGACCCTTCGCCGCTGTAGCGTTCGTCGCGGCGGCCTCAATGTCTCGCTTGATGATGCGCCCATTCGGCCCCGAGCCCTGCATTTGCGTGAGGTCCAGGCCCCGCTCGCTCGCCAGCCGCCGAGCGAGTGGGGAAGAGCGCGGTCGACCGCCGGCGTCGTCGGACGATGCGGGCTGCTCGGCGTGCTCCGTTTCGGGCTGGCGGCTCTTGTCGGCGACAACGGCGGTCGCCTTCGAGTCCTTCGGCTCGGCATCCGCTGACGGCGCTGGCGTTGCCGGAGCGTCACCCTGATTCTCATCGGCGCTTTCCGATGGTGCAGCGGCGCCCGCGGCCACTTCGTCCTGTGCGGGTGCTTCGCTCTGAGCGTTCGCCGGCGCCGACGGCTTCTTGGCGGCGGCCCCTTGCTTGCCCGACGCCGCGGACGCCTGCGCGGCGGGCGCGGCAGCCGGTTGCTTGCCCGCTGCGGGCGCCTGTGCGGACGGCGCGGAAGACTTCGCTGGCTGCGCCGGCTTGGCGGACGGAGCGGGTGCTCCACCGGCCGCGCCGCCAGCGAGCGCGTCGATATTCTCGTCGGCCGCCGCAATTATGCCGACGAGCTGTCCCACAGGTGCGGTCGCGCCCGCGGCGAGCACCTGTTTTCGCAGCACTCCATCGCCTCGAGCGACAAGCTCCATGACGGCCTTGTCGGTCTCCACTTCAGCGAGTGTGTCGCCGGTTTTCACCGCATCACCCTCGTTTTTCACCCATTTGACAAGCCGTCCCTCCTCCATGGTGGGAGAGAGCGCTTCCATCACAATCTTGGTCGCCATCGAGGAGTTCCGGTTAGTGGGCTGCTGCGTGCAGCCTATAGCGTACTGCGTACTGCGTGAGAGGCGGATCGCGTCGCCCAATCCTATCCTTCCAGGTACATCACCTTCTTGACGGCCGCGATCGCTTTCGCCGCGTCAGGCTTGGCCAGCTTTTCGAGGTTCTTCGCGTACGGCATAGGGACGTCTTCCTGGTGAACGCGAATGACCGGCGCGTCGAGATCATCGAAGCAGTCGCGCTGAATGAAGTCCACCACCTGCGCGCCAACGCCGCACATCTCCCAGCCTTCCTCGAGCACAACGGCGCGGTTGGTCTTGCGCACCGACTCGTGAATCGCGGCGACATCCATGGGCCGGATAGTGCGCAGGTCCACCACGTCGCACCGGATATCCTCCTTCGCAAGTTGATCCGCCACCTGCATGGCGACCACTGTCATCTTGCCGTACGCGATGATCGAGCAATGGTCGCCCTCGCGCTTCAGCTCGGCCTTGCCAATCGGGACGACATACTCCTCTTCCGGGACTTCGCCCTTGGTGTTATAGAGCATTTCGCCTTCGAGCACGATGACCGGATTGTCATCACGGATCGCGCTCTTGAGCAGGCCCTTGGCATCGTACGGGGTGGCGGGCGCAACGACCTTGAGCCCGGGGATGTGCGAGAGCCAGCTCTCCCATGCCTGCGAGTGCTGCGCCGACAGCTGCAGCGCGGCACCATTGGGCCCGCGGAACACGATCGGAATATTGAACTGGCCGCCCGACATGTAGAGCATTTTCGCCGCGGCGTTCACCACCTGGTCAAGCGCGAGCAGAGCAAAATTCCACGACATGAACTCAATGATCGGACGCAGCCCCACCATGGCGGCACCAACACCGACACCCGCGAACCCGAGCTCCGTGATCGGCGTGTCCACGACGCGCATCTCGCCGAATTCCTGCAACAGACCCTTCGACACCTTGTAGGCGCCCTGGTAGACGGCGACTTCCTCCCCCATGAGAAACACGCGGTCGTCGCGCTGAAGCTCTTCCCGCAACGCCGCATTCAGCGCTTCCCGATACGTGATGATGGGCATTATCGGACTGCCTCGGCGCCGAGGTCATCGCTCGTCGTGTCAACCAGCACGTGCTCATACAGCGCTTCGGGCGGTGGCTCGGGGCTGGCATCGGCGAACTGCCATGCGTCCTCGACGATGGCCTTCAACTCCTCATCCAGGGCCGCCACCTCATCCTCCGTGATTTCGCCGTTCTCTTCCATTTCCGCGCGAAGTAGCGAGATCGGATCACGCTTCAGATACTCGTCCAGCTCCTGCTTCGTACGATAGGTGCCGCTCACCGCGTCGGACATGGAGTGACCCATGAATCGATAGGTGCGGATCTCGAGCAGCGTCGGGATGGACTCCGCGCGCGCCCGATCGACGGCCTCACCGACGGCGGCGCGTACCGCCATCACGTCCTGACCATCGACACTCCCGCGGGCCATGTCGTACGCGGCGCCCCGCTCGTAGATGTTGTTGATGGCCGACGCGCGCTCCATCGCTGTGCCCATGCCGTACCGGTTGTTCTCGATCACGTAGATCACCGGGAGCTTCCACAGCGCCGCCATGTTGAGCGCTTCGTGAAACGCGCCGTTATTCACCGCGGCTTCACCCATGAAGCAGACACAGACCTGATCGCCGCCGCGATACTTGATGGCGAAGCCCACACCTGTGGCGAGTGGAATATGCCCGCCCACAATGCCATGGCCGCCCAGAAAGTTCCGGTCGCGGCTGAACAGGTGCATGGAGCCGCCCTTGCCCCCGGCGCACCCGTCGCTGCGGCCGAAGAGCTCGGCCATGATCTCGCGCGGCGTCATGCCCCGAGCGATCGCCTGTCCGTGGTCGCGATACGTCGTGACGACGTAATCATCGTCGCGAAGCACCGAGATGGTGCCCGTTCCCGATGCTTCCTGCCCAATGTAGAGGTGACAGAAGCCACCGATTTTTCCAAGGGCGTACGCTTCCGCCGTCCGCTCCTCGAAGCGGCGCTGGAGCAGCATGGATCGCAGGAGATCCCGATGCAGCGCGCTATCGTCGGACGTCGTTGTTTTCTTCTTTGCCATCGAATGATGAGGTGTCAGCGATCAGGGGAATGCGGAAACGGGCGCGCAGAGTCACGGGGCACGCGATCACGCGCAGCCTGCGGCCTGCACCTGCTCCCATGCGTGGTAGCTCGAGCGGACGAGCGGACCCGCTTCCACGTGCCGGAAGCCCATGGCCATGCCGGCGCTTCGAAGGAAAGTGAATTCGTCTGGCGTGTAGTAGCGGTCGAGCGCAATGTGCGAGCTGGAAGGACGCAGATACTGACCGAGTGTCAGGATGTCGACGTCGACCTCGCGCAGCTCCTGCATGGTCTGCACAACTTCCTCGACCGTTTCGCCCATGCCGAGGATGATCCCGGTCTTGGTTGGAATCTGCGGCGCAATGCGCTTGCTCGTGCGGAAGATCTCGAGCACCCGTTGATAGCGTCCCCCGGGGCGGCATTTCCTGTACAGCCGCGGGACCGTCTCGGTGTTGTGATTGTAGATATCCGGCGCCGCTTCCAGCACGGCGCGAATGCTCGCTTCCTTGCCCTGAAAATCCGGGACGAGGACTTCGATCGAGCAGCCCGGGAGGCGCTGATGGATCTGCCTGATGGTCTCGGCGAACACCCACGCACCGAAGTCGGGCAGGTCGTCCCGGTCCACCGAGGTGATCACCGCGTGCCGAAGCTGCATTTCGGCAATGGCCGCCGCGACGCGATCAGGCTCGCTGATGTCGTACCTGGGAGGGCGCCCGTGCGAGACCGCACAGTAGGCGCAGTTGCGCGTGCAGACATCGCCAAGAATCATGAAGGTGGCGGTGCCATGCTCCCAGCATTCGCCGACGTTCGGACAGTGCGCTTCCTCGCAGACCGTGTGCAAGTCGAGCTCGCGCATCAACTGCTTGAGGCGAACGTAATTCGGACCACCGGGCGCCTTCACCTTCAGCCACGGCGGCTTGCGCTCAGGCAAGGGCTCAGCGCGATGACGTCCAAGTATCTGATACAGCGCTTCGGTCATAGCCCGGAGTAGACGGACACTGTGAGCGGCAACCCTGATGAATCACCGTTCGGCCTGAAGAACGGGGCCGATAATCGAAATGTATCCAGCGCATTCAGTTAGGGCTAGGAATCAGTAACCTTCAAAGCTGTTTTAGCTGGAATAAGTTCCGGGGGGATCAGGAGTCGAGCGAGCGAGCCGCAACGGTGATCCAGCCAAAACGGTGCCCAGGGGAGGCGCGCGCAGTAGCCCCTCAGACTACAGCGCTGCGAAACGCGTGACCGAGAATGGAGACAGGTCGTGCCCGGCGTCACTGCCCGTTACGAGCGCGGCCACGCAGTCGGCAGTGAGCGGCGCCATGAGAATCCCGTTACGCGAGTGACCGCAGGCGTAATACAGCCACGGGTAGTCTCTGTCGCGATCGATAATGGGCAGCCCGTCTGGCGTGAGCGGGCGCAGTCCGGCCCATGCGGCATGCTTGTCACTCCTGGCTACGACGGGACACAGGCGTCCAGCGGCGCCACGCAGCATGTGGAGTCCTTCCGTCGTGGTCGTCGCGTCAAATCCGACGTGCTCCATGGTGCTGCCCACGAGCGTGACTCCCGATGGGCGAGGGACCAGGTAGATGCCCGCGCCGAACACCGGACGCTCGAGGGCGGCGACGCGCATGGCCATCATCTGCCCCCGGACCGGCTCGATCGGAAGCGAACGCGGCAGCCCTCGCAGCCGACTCGTCCAGGCGCCGGCCGCAATCACCAGGGACGCCGCCGAAAAACGCGCGCCTTCAGCCGTGCGGACGTCTCGGTTGACCGAATCGATGGTCGTCACCGATGTCTGCTCGACCCTGATCCGCGCGTCGTCCGCGACCACGCGCCGCAGGGCGCCGTGGAGCGCAACGTTGTCCACCGCGCCGTCGAGCGCATGCAGCAGTGCGCCGCGCGCGTGCCGCAGGGACGGTTCGAGTCTGGTCAGTGCCTGCTGATCAAGCCACCCACTACGGCCCGCCCCGGAGGTCTCTCGCTCACTGTGAGCGGAAGTATCGCCGGCGCCGTCACGGCTCGCGTGGAGACGCTGCACGTCGTCGTCGTTCAGCGCGACCTCCAGAACGCCCCTCCGGTTGAGTGGCACGGGGACTCCAGTGCGCTCCAGAATCCACTCCAGGTACGAGGGGTACCGGTCGCGGCTGGCAAGGGCGAACGCCCGCGCGGCATGCACCTCTTCGACGGATGGCGCGAGGAGGCCGGCAGCGGCCAGCGACGCCTCACCGGCCCTTGGCTCTCCCAGGAGCAGCACCGTCAATCCCGCCTCCGCCAGTGACGCGCTTGCTGCCAGTCCGATGAGTCCCGCTCCGACTACAATGACGTCGGGAGACCGGCTGAAACTCGCGGCATGCATCACGCGTATGGCTCCCAGAACCTCACGGAGACTTCAGGATGCTACGCACCATTTTCTTCACCGGATTGTTCGCGGTGCTCGGCTTCATGGCCCTGGGCTTCGTGTTCAAGCTTTTCCTGGGACTCATGGGCATTATGGTGTTCCTGCTCATTTCGTCCTTGAAGATCGCCCTCATCGGCTTCGTCATCTGGCTCATCGTCCGCATCTTCGCCCCGGATACGGCTCGGCGGATGAAGGATCGCTGGTCGGGAAGCAGCATGTAGACGGAGTGAGCGGCGTTTCCTGCCAGTCCACTATCCTCCCAATAGAGCGGGAGTCCGGCATCGTTGCCGGGCTCCCGTTCTGCGTTTCAGGGAGCCGCGGCGCTCATTCGGGATACCACGGCCCAGGCGAGCAGTGGAACCATGATCTCGTGATGCCCGGTGATTTCGATGCCCGTCCCTCCGTGCATGGTCGGTCGCTGCACCACATTCACTCGGGGGCGGTAGTGCCGCTGCATGTCGAGGTCGCAGGCGAAAAAGCCCGTTGGCCGGCCGGCATTCAGATTCCGCGCAATGGTCAACGCCTTGAGAAAAACTTCCGGCATGATGACGGCGCTTCCAAGGTTCAGTACCACGCCACCCTCGTGCAGTCCCGGCAGCGCCGCCGCCAGTCGCCGGAAGTCGCGGTGACTCGTATCGCCAATCGCCGCGCCGTCTGCCGAAGGGTGCTGATGGATAATCTCGGCGCCGAGGGCCGCGTGGACCGTTGCGATGACGCCCAGCGTGCGCGCTGCAAGCAGGATGGACTGTTCGGGGTGAGCGAGCTGCGTCGCGCGCTCGAGTGAGACTCCGAGCGCCTCACCCATGCCCAGGTTGCCCCGCATGCCACTGGTGAAAGCGGCATTCATCTCGCGGCCGGTTTCTTCCGCCATCCCGAACGTGCCGTCCTTCAGCCCGGCGGCGACATCTTCCGATGTGCCACCGAAGCGCGCGATCTCATAGTCGTGAATCGCCGCCGATCCATTCATCGCGACATGGGTGACGACGCGCCGCTGCATGAGGTCGATCAGCAGCGGCGCCACTCCGGTCTTCACCACGTGACCGCCCAGCATGACGACCACAGAGCGACGGCCGCGAGCGGCGGAGACGATGGCGTCGATCAGGCGCGAGAAATCACGCGCAACCAGAACGTCAGGAAGGGAACGGAGAAAGGCGTCAAACGATCCGTCGCCGGCCGGAGGCGTCGCGAACTCTTCAGACCGCACCTTGTTGGGTCGGCGCGCGACCGGAACCGTTCGAACGGCCGAGAGGTCGGCCTCCGGAATGTTTATTCGCGCGGGGCCGCGGGGACCGTCGTCTGCGGAGTCGGCTTGTACGATTTGAGGTACAGGTTGAGGGTACCGAACGACAGTCGCGATTTCATCTGCAGCATGATACGCGTGCTGTCATCGGCAAGCCAGACTTCGGCGTGGCCATTTTCCGAGAAGATGCCCTTCGTCTTGATGATGGGCTGCACGACGATCGTCTCGAACTTTCCCGCCGGAACCTCGATCCGTTCCTTTCGCAGCACCTTGATCCGCACCGGATTCCGGTCGGGGCGAAAATACCGGTTGAACTCGTAGGTCTCACCGACCACGAGTGGCACGGTCCGAATGAAGTAGAGGAAGTTGGCGTCATCGAGCGGCTCACTCACGGAGGGCTTCTCTTCCTTGCCCTCTTCGATGTAGACCGCGCGCTCCGGATAAATGTCGAAGGCCTTTTCCCGGTTCTTTCCCCCTTCCTCCATGTCCTGCCTGAAGCGGAGCGACGCCATGGTCTTCCGGTCGAACCAGCTCTCCAACAGGTCATTGACCCGATAGAAGAACGTGCCGCCCTTCAACTTGAACGTCGTGTGGAAGACCTCGACCCCGCGCAGGGTGTCGATCGACATGACTTCCATGCTGCCCGAGCCCACACGGACTTTACCGAACTTCACGTCATAGACGAGCTTTTCCCCGACGCCAAATGGCACGGAGGCTGAGTCGTGTGGCGGGACGCTTTCGGGTACGAAGGCCATCATCACGGCCAGTATTGTCCCACCGATGGGCATCATGATCGTGCCGCCGCCGCACCGGCAGACGCCGAGCGCGTTGTGCGCGCATAACGGAACAGCTCGACCGCGTCCGCGAGTGGGCGGACGCGTGTAGCGCGCGACCGGATGTCATATCGGGGCGCAACGAGCACGGTCTCCACCCGACGTGCATGCTCGCTGGCCCGGCGGAGCAGGTCAACGTTGGCAGCCCAGCCATCGCCCCGCGCAATGGGGGCGTCTCCAGTGGCCTTGAGCAGGTCCCGGAGAACGGAAATGCGATACAGTCGGTAGCCACAGAACGGGTCGTTGACGCCCGGAAGGCTCAGGAAGGGCTTGAGTACCCACCGCGCGATCCGACGGAGTCGCTGTACCGGAACCGGTGCCGTTGTGACGTCGTCACGCTCAGCGACGACAATGTCCGCCCCGCCCTCGAAGCGCTTCACGAGCTCGGGAAGATGCTCGGGCTGGTCGGTGAAGTCGCCCTGCATGAGCACCATGGCATCCCGCCGGGGATAACGGGTGCGCCTGGAGACGGCGCGAACCAGCGCTTCCACGGCACCCGCGTAGCCAACCTGCGTCGACCCGGTGAGGGTGGTCAGGGGAAGCACCTTGGCATACGGCGCGAGCGTGGCGACGGTGTCGTCCGTGCTGGCGTCATTATAGACAATGACCTCGTAGTCGCGCGAGTACTCCTGGAACACCTTGCGGATGCGCCACAGCAGTACACCGATCGTCGATGCTTCGTTATGAGCCGGAATGCAGAAATAGAGCACTGCCCCTCGTTGTCATGGCGTACGGTCGAAAAATACGGACCCAACACACCAGCCCGCCAGACTTGTATTACTCCGTCGCCGTGCTCCCGTTCAATACGTCCGTATAGACACCCAGCGTACCATTCACCATGCGACCGACGTCGAAGGCGCGTGCACGTGCCGGCCCGGCGTCGCCCAGTTGACGGCGCAGGGTCGCGTCCCCGATGAGCCGGGCCGCAGCCACCGCGAACTGCTGAATGTCGTCGCGGGGCACGAGCAGCCCTGAGCGATCCGGCTCGATGAGCTCCACCAGACCGCCGACCGCGAAGGCCACCGGAGGGACCCGAAGCGCCATCGCGTCGATGACGACCGTACCCAGCCCTTCGCTGCTCGAGGGGTGCCAGAGCACGTCGAGGCCGGCCATGGCGGGCTGCACGGCATCCACGAAACCGGCGAAAAACGTCTCTACTCCCCCCAGGATGTCCTTGCCCACCCGTCGTCCTCCGAGCAGGAGGAGACGCGCGCGCGCACGAACGTCTGCTGGAAGGGCTTCGGCAATCTCCGCGAGCCGATGAACGCCTTTCTCGGCGGTCATGGCGCCCGCGACGCCGCAGATGACGACATCGGCTGGCCAGCCGCACTCGGAGCGCCAGTCCCGCGGAGCCACATCCGGAGGCGAAGGGACACCGGAATAGACGACGGTCACGCGCGACGGCTCGACGCCGCCGCGCTCGAGCGCATCCCGCACCGCGTGCGAAATGGCGATAAAGCGCCGCACGCGGCGACCATACTTCAGGCGGCCGCTCTTCGGCTCGAACGCCACTCGGCGGGTCACGATGAGCGGTATGCCGGGACGACGAAAGAGGGCGAGCAGGGCGACGGCGTGCGATCGCGCATCGTGCGCGTGGACGATGTCCGGACGCCAGGTTCGAATGAGCGTCCGGAGACGGCGCGCGGCGGCAATATCCCAGTCCGATCGCATGGCGATGGCGGACGCGGCGATGCCGCGATCGTGGAGGCGATGGATGAGAGGCGAGTTGGGCGGGCTGACGACGAGCGGTTCGAGTCCGCGCTCGCGCAGGCCGTTAGCGAGCAGCATCACCTGTCGTTGTCCGCCGCGCCATTCGCGCCCCGCATCCAGATGAAGGATCCGGAGCGGCATGTATAGCGAAGATAGACGGCGGACACGTCCGCCGGCAAACTTGCTTGCTCGGCTCGCGTACTGCCGTTACCCTCACGACACAATGATTCGATTCGCACTCGCTTCTCTGCTGCTCGCCGTCACGATGGCCTGCACCCCGTCGCGCACCACCCCGACGGTTCCGGTTCCCACACCGCCGTCGCGATCACGCGCGATGCCCACCGCGGACGAGCTTCGCCGCGATCTCGCGATTTTCGCGTCGGATTCATTTCGCGGACGGGAAGCGGGTACCGCGGATGAACGGCGCGCGGCGCGCTTTCTTGCCGACCGTCTGGCGGCGATCGGCGTCGAGCCCGCAGGGGACAGTGGCTTCTATCAGCGCGTCCCGCTGGTTGGCCGCCGACTGACGGAGGCCACGCGATTCACGATCACCGGTCCGTCCGGGCAGACGGTGGTGACACCGGGGGAGCAGCTCGTACCGCTGACGTCCTTTGGGCCGGGCGCACCGCTCCCGCGCAACACGGCTGATGGCGATCTCGTCTTTGCGGGCTACGGGCTCACGCGGCCCGATCTCGGCCGCAACGACTTCGCCGGACTCAACGCGCAGGGGAAGGTGGTTGTCGTGGTGATCAGCGCTCCGGCGGGAGTCGATGACGCTACGCGCAGCTCACTCGAGTCGGAAGGCGCCATCGGTGATCGGCTGTTCCGCATCGCGTCGCTTCGCCCCGCCGCCATCATCTTTCTTCTGACGGGGAAGGCCGGCCAGAACCTGGCACTGGGCCTTCCGGACATGTTGCGCAGCATGAGCCAGCGCGGGGACGCGATGGACCCGCCCGACAGCCTCCGCACACTGCCCATGGTCCTGCTGGGGCGCCTGGAGCTGAATCGCGCTCTTTTACCGGCGGGGTGGCCTGGTGACGATCGAGCGCAGTTGCTCACGGGACGGCGATTCAGCGGACGCGTGGAGCAGCGGGTCCAGGAGATTACCTCGTACAACATTGTCGGGATTGTCCGAGGCATCGATCCGGCATTGCGCGGCAATTACGTGGCATACGGCGCGCACTACGATCATCTCGGCATTCTCCCGACCGAGAACGGCGATTCCATCGCGAACGGCGCTGATGACGATGGCTCCGGATCGATGGCGCTGCTCGCAATTGCACGCACGTTCACCGTCTCCACGCCCAGGCCGCGCCGCTCCATTCTCTTCGTGTGGCACTCGGCCGAGGAAAAAGGCCTGCTGGGGTCCGAGTATTTCAGCACGCATTCCACCGTGCCGATGGCCTCGATCGTTGGACAGATCAACGCCGACATGATTGGCCGCAACGGAGGCGACACTGTGTTCGTGGTCGGTCCATCGGCGGCGCCGAACGGACAGTCACGCCGCATTGGCGCGATCGTGGATTCGGTGAACGCATCCATGGCGCGACCGCTCGTGTTCGACCGGACCTGGGATGATCCCGAGCATCCCGAGCACATCTATGAGCGGAGCGACCACTACAGCTATGCTCGTCAGGGCGTTCCGGTTGTCTTCCTGACCGGTCCCTTGCATGGCGACTACCATCGCGTGACCGACGATGCGGCGCGCGTCAACTACGACAGTCTGGCTCGCATCGCCAGCCTGCTCTATGAAGCCGGACTCGCCATGGCCAACGCAAGTCGCCCTCCCAGATAAGCGGGGCTGGAGCGAATAGCGGTTGTCGCGGGCGTGAGAGCGAACCTTCTCACGCCCGCCGTGGTATTGGCAGGGAGGTGGTCCGAGTGCCAATTGCGTTTGCGCCTGCTCGTCGTCACCTGAATAAGGGGACGAAGCTGACCAGGAGGAATCAATGATTCTCGGGAATGTTCGACGGCGGCTGGGCCGGGACGACGCCCAGTTGGCGCTCCGGCTGGTGGCGAAGGGATCCGGAGACGAGTTGGCGAGGTCGGAGCGAGTGCTTCGGGACGATGGCCTGGACGCGCTGCTCGACGACCCGAGACTCCCCGACGCGCTCATGGAATCCCGACAGGGATGCAATGCCTCGCTTCCGCTGTTCTCGTACGTGGTGGTGCGGCACGCGCTGCGGCGCCTCGGTGAAAACGATCGCGGCATTGCCGACTACGTTGCGGCCATTCTTCTGGAGTTCGGACTTCGGCATCGTGCCGATCGCATCGCCAACAGCGACGATGAGCAGTACGACACGCTGGCGGCGATCATGGGAGATGCCGGCGATGCGGAAGCCACGCGGAGCTTCCTCGTGCGCGCGCATCTCGGGAACTACGCGCTCTGGATGTGCGGACTGTTTCCCGATTTCATCGTGGCCCGGCGTTATCGCCGTGGCGGACCGGACCTCGACTACTACCAGGAAATGGGTGCCCGTGGCTTCCACCTGGCGGCGGAGCACCGCCTGGCGGAGCAGCACGGACTGGCGGAACTATACGAGTCGGTGGCGCAGCGCTTCGAGCTGCTGCGGATGGCCCTCAACAGTGTGAGTGACACGCACCTGTTTCCCAACCACCATTCGCCTGACCGGCTGCTGCGTCAGGTGAGCGATGAAGCGCGCTGGAGAAAAGTCGGATAAGGGGGCGTATGGTGTATTGCGTATGGCGTTTTGCGTAGTGGGGACACCGAGATCGAAATGGGCTGACACTACTGCCGACTCCTCTCGGGAGATCTGTGGGAACTCTTTGCTTCCACCACGCATAGCCCTGATGTGATTCAGTCCCGACCCACGTCAGCGGTTGATTCTTCCGCATCCTCTTCGCCGCGCACGTCGCGAGGCCAACTTTGGATACGTGCCTCCATCGCGGTGCTTGCGGTCGCCCTGTTGGTGGTCTTTGGTCGCGCCGCCGCCGATTACATACCCGCATTTGCGGACTGGGTTGATCGGCAGGGGGTATGGGGCCCCGCAGTGTTCGTGGCGGTCTACGCGATTGCCTGTGTCGCGTTTGTCCCCGCCTCACTGCTGACGCTTGCCGCGGGCGCGATTTTCGGGCTTGGACTCGGTATCGCCCTGGTGCTCGTCGGTGCCACCCTCGGGGCGATGGCTTCCTTTCTGATCGCGCGGTACGTCGCGCGCGACGCGATGAAGCGCCGCTTTGCGCGCGACCGCCGTCTGGCCGCGATCGACAGCGTGGTCGGTGATGACGGGCGGCGCATCGTGCTGCTGATGCGACTCTCTCCCGTCTTTCCGTTCAGCGCCTTGAACTACGCGCTGGGACTCACGCGACTGCGCTTCGCAGACTTTGTGGTCGCGATGGCCGGCATTATCCCGGGCACCTCGCTTTACGTGTATTCGGGTACCGTCGCGGGCGCCGTTGCCAACGCTGCCGGGGGACACGGTCCCGAGCGGGGCATCGGATACTATGTCGTTCTCGCACTTGGCCTGACCGCAACGCTGGTCGTGACGGTCCTGATCACGCGCGCCGCTCGTCGCAAACTCCGCGAGGCCGATGGACGAACGGGCGCGGAGACCGCAGCGCCAGCGGCCATGAAGTGAGCACCGGGCGCGATGCGGCTTGCGAGCGCGATGCGGCTTTCGAGCGCGACGTGCTGTCCTGTCTTCCGGGTATCGCCCGCTTTGCGCGGTCGCTGACTCGGGACGGGCCAGCGGCGGATGATCTGGTGCAGGAAACGTTTCTCATGGCCTATCGCGGCTATCACACCTTTCGCACGGGTGATAATGCCATGCGATGGATGCTCACGATTTGCCGCAATGCCTTTCTGCGCGACCGCGAGCGCGGCAGTCGTTTCTCGGCACTCGACGACGTGGACCCGAATACCGAATCGCACGATGCCGCCTCTGCTCACATGGCCGCAGAGCAGCGTGGCGAGAGTGACCTGCTCGATCGCCTCGACATCGGTCCGGCGGTCGATCGCGCACTGCGCGGGCTGGCGGAAGATTTCAGAGTGACTGTGGTGCTGGTGGACATGGAAGGGTTGTCGTATCGCGAGGCGGCGGTGGTGGAGGGCGTCCCTGTTGGAACCATTCGCTCACGCCTCTTCCGCGCTCGCCGGCTGCTGCAGGATCAATTGTACGAGTTCGCGCGCGATGCTGGACTTCGCTCGGCCTCCCCGCCGAGTGCCGACCCGGTCTCAGCAGAATCCCTTACGAGATCCGCGAAATGATGGCACCGGAACCGGGCACACCGCACGCGGATGGCGCTGCCGCCGCGCCTGCCGTCATCGACTGTACGACGGCCGTTCAGCGGATGTGGGACTTCCTCGACCGCGAGCTGGATGACGCGCGAATGAGTGAGGTAGAGGCGCACCTGGCGGCGTGTCGCGGGTGCCCATCGCATTTCGCGTTCGCGCAGTCGCTGCTGGAGAACATTGCGGCGGCGCGCGCAGGATTCGAACAGCCCCAGGCACTCAGGCTCCGGGTTGTCGCGGCGCTGCATGCCGAGGGGTTCGTCGGCCAGCCGTCGTAGATCCCGATCGTGGCGGGACCGGCCTCGGCAGGAACCGATCGCGGCGGGAACCAACCGCGGTGCTCACCGCTAAGCCGGTTGCATCCACTGCGGTGTATTAAATGCGAAACGGAAGAACACTATCACTTCTCGGACTGCGCGCGTCTCTCGGCGCGCTGATGATCATCTGGGGGCTGGACAAGCTCGTGAATCCGGCCCACGGCCAGAAGGTTGCCGAGCGCTTCTACTTCGGCCTGTTCGGCTGGGCCTCGATGATGCCGGTACTCGGAGTAGCGCAGGTCGCGCTTGGCGTGCTCGTGGTCGCTGGTGTTGCTCGACGATACACGTATCCGGTCCTGGCCGCTGTCACCGGCATGACGCTCATCGGCGTCTGGCGCTCGGTGATCGATCCGTGGGGGTGGATGATGAAAGGAGGGAATGCGCTGTTCTTTCCCTCGCTGATCATCTTCGCGAGCGTGCTGGTGCTGATCGCCTTCCGCGCAGACGACACAAGTACAGTCGCGACGCTGATGTCGCGGACCAAACAACGGAGCTCATTATGAACCGCCGTCATTTTCTCGCCCTCATTCCCCCGGCGACGCTCGCCCCGCTCGCGGCAGCGCACGCGCTCGAGTCTCTCGTCACCACGCAACCCATGTCATCAGCATCCGATGTCCAGCAGGCCGCCGCCGGTCCTGTCAGGAAACTGAAAAAGGCGCACGCCGAATGGAAGCGTGTGCTCACCGACGCAGAGTACGATGTCCTCTTCGAGGAATCCACGGAGCGTCCGAACAGCAGCAAGCTCAACGCCGAAAAGCACCCCGGCACGTTTGTGTGCGCGGCATGCTATCTCCCGCTCTTCGATGCCGCGAGCAAGTTCGAGAGTGGTACGGGTTGGCCAAGCTTCACGTCGCCGATTGCTGGTCACGTCGAGACGAAGCGCGACTTCAAGCTGATCTGGCCGCGTACGGAGTATCACTGCACGCGATGCGGCGGGCACCAGGGACATCTCTTCACGGATGGCCCCAAACCAACCGGGAAACGCTATTGCAACAATGGCGTGGCTCTGCGCTTCGTCGCGAAGGGTGAGCGACTGCCTGCGCTGAGGAGCTGAGATGCGTCTCTCTCTGAACCACTGGAGGCTGGTGCTGGGCGTGGCGATGCTGCCGGTTGGTGCCTGTGAGGGGCAGCAGGCCGCGGCGGCCGGGCACCCAGTGAACGACACGAGTCGCGCACCCGCGGCCATGGCGCCCGCCAGGGAGACGACGACGGTGCCGGCCATCCGTCCTGCGCCGTCCGCGATGAATGCGGCGCCGGTGGCAGTGCGGGCGGCGCTCGACACGGCAACCTTCGCTGGCGGCTGTTTCTGGTGTATGGAACCGCCGTTCGACAAGCTGAAAGGTGTGGTTTCGACCACGTCGGGCTACATGGGCGGAACGGTGCACAACCCGACGTACGAACAGGTCTCGGCGGGTGGAACGGGACACGCCGAGGTGGTACAGGTGGTGTTCGACCCATCCCGAGTTACGTACCGTCGGCTGCTGGAGGTGTTCTGGCGCAACATCGACCCCGTCACCCCGAATGCGCAGTTCTGCGACAAGGGGAGCCAGTATCGCTCCGCGATCTTCAGTCACGGCGACGAGCAGGATGAGGCGGCCCGCGCAGCGAAACAGGCTCTGCAACAGTCCGGTCGCTTCAAACAGCCAGTGGTGACGGAGGTCGTCGCCGCCGCGCAGTTCTATGCGGCGGAGGGCTATCACCAGGACTATTACAAGAAGAATCCGGTGCGTTACAAGTTTTACCGTGGACGGTGCGGCCGCGACGCCAGGCTCGCGAAGCTCTGGAAGTAGGACCGGTTCCCGACAGGCCAGCCAGGTGTCCGAACACGACCTGATCGTCATCGGCGGCGGTGCGGCCGGACTCGTAACGAGTGCGGGCGCCGCCGGACTCGGCGCGCGCGTGGCGCTTGTCGAGCAGGCTCGGCTCGGTGGGGAGTGTCTCTGGAACGGCTGCGTGCCGAGCAAGGCGCTGATCGCCTGTGGCCGCGCTGCGAACGACGCTCGCACAGCCAGCCGGTTTGGTGTTCACACGGGCGACGTGAAGATTGACTTCGCCCGTGTGCTGGAGTGGGTGCGCGAAGCGCAGAGACGCATTGAGCCGCACGACAGTCCCGATCGATTCCGGTCGCTTGGCGTGGACGTGATCGCCGGCACCGCACGTTTTACGGGCGAACGAACGGTGCAGGTTGACGGTCGAACGCTGCGCGCAAAGCGCATCGTGGTGGCCACTGGCTCGAAGCCCGCGGTGCCGCCCATCGATGGGCTGAGCGAAGTTCCGTTCCTGACGAACGAGACGATTTTCTCGCTGGAACACCAGCCTCGCACGCTGCTCATACTCGGCGCTGGCCCCATCGGACTCGAGCTTGCGCAGGCGTTCGCGCGTCTCGGGACCACCGTGCGCGTGCTCGAATCGGGCGCGCACCTGCTTCCTCGCGAAGACCACGAGCTGGCGGAGCTGTTGGGAGCTCGACTGGCGGCGGAGGGGGTCGAGATCACGCTCGACGCGAAGGTCGAGCGCGTTTCGCATCGCGACGGGACGATTCGGCTCGACGCGAAACGCGGCGACGGCACTGGCGTGACCGCCGAGGGCGATGCGCTGCTGGTAGCCACCGGGCGTGCATCGAACGTTGCCTCGCTCGACCTCGCGCTCGCAGGGGTCGCGACGGGTCCGCAGGGCGTGGTGGTGGACGATCGGTTACGGACCACCGCGGCGGGGGTATGGGCCGCGGGCGACGTTACGGGTGGGCTTCGCTTTACTCATGTCGCTGACTACCAGGCTCGACTGGTCCTGCGGAACGCGTTCTTCCCGCTGTCGTCGGCCGCCGATTACCGGGTGGTCCCGTGGGTGACCTTCACCGATCCCGAGCTCGCGCATGTCGGGCTGACCGAGCGGGAGGCGCGCGACCGGCACGGCGACTCGGTGCGAATCTGGCGGCGTCCGTTTGACGACATGGATCGCGCCATCGCGGACGATCATCCGCACGGCATGGTGAAGCTCGTCACGGACCGCAAGGGAAAGCTGCTTGGCGGGCACGTCCTTGGTTACGGCGCCGGCAGTCTGATCGGAGAAATCACGCTGGCCATGAAGCAGGGCGTTTCCGCGGCGGTGCTGGGGAATACCATCCATGCGTATCCCACCTACCCCGAGGCCATCAAGCAGTCGGCGGAAGGCTACGTGAAGTCGCGCTTCACAGGTCCGGTGCGCACGGTGGTGCGGTGGATGGTGCGTCGCTGACGTCCTGGGTGGCGCGCTATCGCACGGCAGCAGGACACGCGCCCTTGCACCGCCGTCGCGCCCGTTGCTTATTTCGGTTCACATAGTGAAACCGAGTTTCATGACTTTACCGCTCGTGGTTCCCGGAACACAGACGATTCTTCGCGCGGTGACGCTCCTCAAGGCGTTCAGTGACGAACGCCCGGAATGGGGGCTCACTGACATCGCGAGATCCGTCGGTCTCAACAAGACCACCGCCTTTCGTCTGCTCAGCGCGCTCGAGAGCCAGGGACTGCTCGCCCGGAATCCGCGCACCGATCAGTACCGGCTCGGTCCCGAGACCATCGCGCTCGGTGCGCGGGCATTGCGCTCCAATGATCTGCGCTCCGCGAGTCACACGATTCTCCGTGAGCTCGCCGAAACGGTGTCGGAGACGGCGACCCTCGAGGTGCTCGAGGGGGCGAATGTGCTCATCCTCGACGAGTTCGCGGGTCCGTCGCTCGTCGGCACGAGCGCGTCTGTGGGCACGCGGTGGCCATCGCATGCCACGTCCACCGGCAAGGTCCTCCTGGCCGAGCTCGCGACCGTCGACCGGAATCGCGTGCTCCCGCGCAAACTGCCCCGGCTGACCGGGCGCACCATCACCGATCGAGCGACGCTCACTCGCGAGCTGGTCAAGGTGCGCTCGCGAGGCTTTGCGACGGCGGTCGAAGAGTTGGAACCGGGTTACGTTGCCGTTGGAGCGCCAATCAGGAATCACGACGGTCGCGTCGTGGCGGGCCTGAGCGTTGGCGGGCCGAGCGCGCGGCTCACGGCCGCGCGGGTGGTTGCAATCATTCCGATCGTGCAGCGCGCCGCAAAGGAAGTCTCCCGCCGGCTCGGGTTCGCCGGATGAGCACGGCCAATCTTCGGCAGACGCCTTTTCACGTGCGTACGTCCGCGTTGAGCGAGGGCCAAAGCTGGCGACGCTGGGCGGGCTTCATGGTGGCGAGCTCCTATGAGCTGGCTCACGACCGGGAGTACCACGCGATTCGCAGCTCGGCCGCGCTGTTCGACGTATCTCCGCTCTATAAGTATCTGATCGAGGGGCCGGATGCCGCGCGTCTCCTCGATCGGGTGGTTACGCGCAACGTGTCCGCGTCGAAGGTCAATCAGGTGCTGTACACCCCGTGGTGCGACAGTGCGGGGAAGGTGATCGACGACGGCACTGTGTCGCGGCTGGATGAACACGTATTTCGCATGACCTCCGCCGATCCAAACCTGCGATGGTTGAGCACGAATGCGATTGGACTCGATGTCACGGTAGAGGACGTATCCGACCGGACCGCGGCGCTGTCGCTGCAGGGGCCGATGTCGCGGGTCATCCTCGAAGCACTGACTGGCGCTGACCTGGCGACGCTCAAGTTCTTCCGGCTCACGCACGCCACGGTGCGCGACACCCCATTGACGATATCGCGTACCGGGTACACCGGCGATCTCGGTTACGAGCTCTGGATTGATGCGGAGCACGCCGAGATGCTGTGGGATGCCCTCATGGACGCGGGGCGCAACTTCGGGATCACGCCCGCCGGAATACTCGCGCTTGATGTGGCGCGCATCGAGGCAGGGTTGCTGCTGATCGAGGTGGACTATATCTCGTCGCATCATGCGCTGATCGAAGGCCAGAAGTCGTCGCCCTACGAGCTCAACCTCGGATGGGCGGTCAACCTGGAGAAGGAGCGCTTCGTCGGCCGGGCGGCGCTGGTGGCGGAGCATGCGCGTGGCGCTTCCTGGCAGCTTGTCGGCATCGAGGTGGAGTGGGAGTCGCTCGAGCAGCTCTTCGCGAATGTCGGGCTGCCGCCCAGGTTGCCGACGATCGCGTGGCGCACGAGTGTGCCGCTCTATGTGGGGGACAAGCAGATAGGATACGCGACCAGCGGCTGCTGGTCACCGATTCTCAAGCGCTATATCGCACTTGCTCACGTGCGCGCCGAATATGCGGCGACGGGGCGGGCGCTGGAAATAGAGATCACGGTGGAGCATCACCGCCGTCGCGCGCGGGCCAGAGTGGTGAAGACGCCATTCTTCAATCCCGAGCGGAAGCGCGCATGAGCGTCGTGACGTGCTTGCCACGCCCTGCGTGCCATGCGATGAGTCCGATCGGATGAGCGTCCAGGCCAGGCCCTGCGATGCCATCGTGATCGGTGGTGGGCACAACGGGCTCGTCGCCGCGGCCTACCTTGCGCGTGCCGGCAAGTCGGTGCTGGTGCTCGAGAAGCGTCACCTGGTCGGTGGGGCGGCCGTGACCGAGGAGATCTATCCGGGCTTCAGGTATTCGGTGTTCTCCTATGTCGTAAGCCTGCTGCGTCCCGAGATCATGCGCGACCTCGACCTCCCCGCGCATGGGCTGGAGATTCTGCCGCTCGACAGCACCGTCACGCCCATGCACAACGGCGATCACCTGGCGATGTGGGGCGACCACGACCGCACGCGTCGCGAGCTCTACCGCCATTCGGCACGGGATGCGGAAGCGTACGACGAGTTTGGCCGTCTGATGCATCACATGGCGCTCGCGGTCCGTCCGATTCTCTCGATGATGCCGCCCGACCCCATGTCACTGAGCCCGGCCGAGCTGCTGTCGATGGCAAAGCTGGGGAAGCACTTTCGGGATCTCGGACAGAAACATTTCCACGCGCTCTACAAGCTCATGACGATGAGCTCTGCCGACTTCCTGGATGAATGGTTCGAGACGGACGTTCTGAAGGCGACGAAGTCGGCCAGCGGGATCATCGGCACGTTTCTCGGACCGCGATCGCCGGGCTCCGCGTATGTCCTGCTGCATCACTACATGGGGGAGATTGACGGTGCGTTTCGCGCGTGGGGTTTCGCGAAGGGCGGAACCGGTGCGATCAGCGAGGCCATCGCGTCCGCGGCGCGCCGCTTTGGCGCCACCATTCGCACGAGCGCGGGTGTGTCGCGCGTCCTCGTGCGCAACGGCCAGGCAACCGGCGTCGTCCTCGACAGCGGGGAGGAGATACGCGCCCGGGTCGTCGTGTCCGGTCTCGATCCCAAGCGCACCTTTCTGCAGCTGCTGGAGTCACGGGAGCTTCCCATCGAGCTCGTCGAGAGTATTTCGCGATTCAAGTTTCGCGGGTCGTCGGGCAAGGTGAATCTCGCGCTCTCCGAACTGCCGAACTTCACCTGCATGCCGGGCGTGGGTGCCCACCTGCGCGGCGCCGTGTCCATCAGCCCGAGTCTCGACTACGTCGAGCGCGCGTACGATGACGCGAAATACGGCGCGTTCTCGAAGAAGCCGTACATGGACATCATTATCCCATCGATGATCGATCCTGGAATGGCGCCGCCCGGCAAGCACGTGATGTCCATCTTCGTGCAGTACGCGCCATACCACATCGACGGGGGCTGGAACAACCAGAAGCGTGAGGCGTTCGGTGACGCGGTCATCGACACGCTGGCCGAGTATGCGCCGAACATCAGGTCCGCGATTCTGCACCGGCAGGTACTCACGCCGTGGGACATTGAGCAGATCACCGGCTTGAGCGAGGGAAACATCTTTCAGGGTGAATTGGCCCTCCACCAGCTCTTCTTCCTTCGACCGTCGCCGCAGTGGTCACGATACACCACGCCGGTGGACCGCTTTTACCAGTGCGGCGCCGGAACGCATCCGGGGGGCGGGATCATGGGGGCGTCGGGCCGGCTGGCGGCAATGCGAATCCTGCGCGACTGGGCATGAAGTACGACACGATCGTGATCGGGGCGGGGGTGAATGGACTCGTCACCGCGAACTATCTGGCGCGCGCCGGACAGCGCGTGCTCGTCGTCGAGTCGCGCGACGTGGTGGGGGGCTGTCACACCACCGAGGAGATCGCGCCGGGTTTTCGCGTGGATACCTGCGCTCACGATGTGGGCTGGTTCTCGCCGCGCCTTGCCGGTGACCTGCAGCTCGAGCGTCACGGGCTCGTACTCGAGCAGTCGGAGACATCGGTGTTCACGCCGTTGCCTGACGGTCGCCATCTCGTGCTCTCGCGCAACCAGCGGCACACCGCCGAATCGATAGCCGCGCATTCCAGCCGCGATGCCACGCGCTGGCCGGCGTTCGTCGCGCGCATGTCCCGACTCAGCGAGTTTCTCGCGCACCTGTACTCCGCGTCGCCACCGCTGCTCATGAGCACGAAAGTTCCGGATCTGATCATGTTGCTGGGGCTTGGCCGCAAGATGCGCGGGCTCGGCAAGGTGGACATGGTCGAGCTGCTGCGGACGCTGCCGATGTCCGTGGCCGAGCTGCTCGACGACCATTTCGAGAGCGATGTGCTGAAGGGGACACTGGGTGCGGGCGGCATCACCAACATCATGCAGGGGCCGCGCTCGGGCGGGACTGCCTTCGTCATGCTGCACCACCAGGTGGGCGCACCGGCAGGACAGTTCCGCGCCCGCCCGATTCCACGCGGCGGCGTGGGCGCGCTGTCCGCGGCACTCGTGGCCGCAGCCAGAGCGCGGGGCGTCGAGGTTCGCGTTGGCG
>Ga0136612_10000013_pt1 | contig 33971 bp, 52 predicted proteins | sample AntDryUQ224A2306_2_FD_106644 | JGI IMG/M metagenome (GOLD analysis project Ga0136612, IMG submission 106644) | Polar desert sand microbial communities from Dry Valleys, Antarctica - metaG UQ224A (23.06) | ecosystem: Environmental > Terrestrial > Soil > Desert | place: Antarctica: Dry Valley... | reverse complement strand
TTTACCCCAAGCCCTCCGTTGCCCACAAGTTGGTGCTCTATTCGGTAAAGCCCCTCTCTGAGATTACGACGCTCGACACCAGCGTTTCCCTGCCCCCAGGCTATGACCGCGCTCTGATCTACAATCTTGCCGTGGATCTGGCTCCCGAATACGGCAAGGCACTACCCGACGCCGTGGTCATGGTTGCTAACGAGAGCAAAGCGGGCTTGAAGCGCATGAACTATCGGCCCAACTACTTGCGCGTTGACGATCCACTTCTCCCGCAAGGAGGCGGCGCTTTTAACATCAACACAGGGGGCTACTGAGTGCGCTTCCCTGGCTTCATCGGCCCAAGCTACACATCCCAGTCAGTCAACGTCGATTGCCAGCGTTGCGTGAATCTTTTTCCAGAGATGAACGAGCTTGGGACAGGTAAGGAGCGCGAAGTCGCAGCACTCGTGTCTACGCCCGGACTTAGGCTCCTCTTAACTCTGGCAAATTCTCCAGTGCGAGGGCTATGGCGAGCATCTAATGGGACGCTCTTTGCGGTAGGCGGGAATAAGCTTTATAGCGTCTCTTCCAGTTGGATAGCGACAGAGCTGGGTTCCTTAAGCACTTCGGAAGGTGCGGTTTCCATGGCCGACAACGGTACTCACGTTGCCATCGTAGACGGCACCTACGGGTACACATGGACGATTAGCAGCTCCGCGTTTGCGCAGATCACCGATCCTGACTTCTATGCGTCTGATACAGTCACGTTCCAAGACGGCTATTTCATATTCACCAAGAAAAACTCTCAGCAATTTTTCATTTCAGATCTAAACGCCATTACCTTCGACGCGCTCGACATCGCGACTGCGGAAGGTAGCCCTGATTATCTCGTGGGGTGCATGAGCGCAAATCAAAGTCTCTATCTCTTTGGAACGCAATCCACAGAAGTTTTCTACAATAGCGGAGACGCTGCTTTTCCATTCGCCAGGATTCAAGGTGCAGTGAATGGCGTCGGATGCTCTGCAGTCCACTCAATCGCCAGAGTTCAAGGCGCCCCCTATTGGATCGGCGGCGACGAGACCGGAAGCGGCATCGTTTATAGAATGAATGGGTATCAGGCTCAGAGAATCTCTACGCCAGCCATTGAGGGTGTCATTCGAGGCGTGAGTACCGCTAACCTTGCATTAGCTAGAGCCTGGACATATCAGCAGGGCGGACACTCCTTCTACTGTCTCAATATCCCGACTCAAAATTCAACCTGGGTGTTCGATGCATCCACCTCGATGTGGCATGAGAGAGCTTATACTGACCTATGGTCACTCGAGCGTCATCGCGCCGACTGTCACGCTGTCGCTTACGGACTGAATGTTGTGGGAGACTACGAAGACGGTAAAATCTATGCGTTAGATCCATCAGTCTACACAGACAATGGAACACCGATTTCGCGAGTCCGAGCAGCTCCGCACTTTTCCCAAGGAATGAACCGAATTTTCCACTCGAAGTTTCAACTCGATATGGAAACAGGCGTCGGAATCGATGGAGTTGGTCAGGGAGTAGCTCCTACAGCAGTAATTCGGTGGAGTGATGACGGCGGACACGCATGGTCGTCGGAGCGTACCGCCGATATCGGGGCGCTGGGTAACCATAAAGCGCGCGTGATGTATCGTCGTCTCGGATCTTCCAGAGACCGTGTGTATGAGATCCGCATTACTGATCCTGTGAAAGTGGTCTTGATCGGCGCAGAAATCGAAGTCGAAGGAGGGGTTGCATAATGTCTGAAAAACTCCCTCCAGTCCCACATAGCGCATCAATCATTGATAAGTCTGGATTGCTCACAAGAGTCTGGGCTGATTGGTTTCAAAAGGCTTTTAATCGAATGGGCGGCCACGTCGCTTCTACCAACGCCGAGCTGACAGCTGCGTCAGCCGCAGGCGTTCAAGCGGGCTTAGATGCGCACATCTCGGATACAGCGGGGGCTCACGCAGCCTCGGCCATCTCGAACTCTCCTTCTGGAAGCTTGGCCGCAACAAACGTCCAGACTGCTCTGAACGAACTTCAGAGCGACGTGGATACACGAGCCACCATTGCCTCGGTCACGGCTGAGACTTCTACGCGGGCTACAGCCGATACTACCCTTCAAGCCAACATTGATGCACACCTAGCAGATAGTGCTGACGCTCATGCGGCGAGCGCCATCACCAACACACCGAGCGGTAATCTCGCTGCCAGCGACGTACAGGCGGCGCTCAACGAGTTGCAGACAGACATCGACACACGTCTGACGCCCTCAGGCACCTCTACACTTACCAACAAAAACATTGACGCTGACCTCAACACAATTACCAACATCGAGAATGCAGACATCAAAGCTACCGCAGCGATTGCCAGGACTAAGCTAGCCGCTGGGACCGCTTACGGGGTAGTTACCAACGATGCATCTGGAGTGATGGGGTCTGTCGCTCCTGGTACGTCCAACAATGTTTTGAAGAGTAACGGAACCAGCTGGGAGAGCGGAACAGTCACCGTACCAAACCAGACCGTTTCAGCTCAAACGGCGGCATTCACTGCCAGCGGTACGGTTGATACTTACTTGCTGTCTGGCGTGTCCTTTACTGTAACGCTTCCTGCTGCCGCGTCGAACACTGGAAAGGTCTTCAAATTTAAGCATAGGGACTCTACCAGTGGTCGCGCGTACACAATTGATGGAAACGCTGCGGAAACCATTGATGAAGAAACCACATTCATCCTGAATGCTCACAAAGACTCGCTCACTATTCAGTCTGACGGGACCAATTGGGCAATTCTTGATTCTCGTCAAAGCCCAACAATACAAAAGTTCACAAGTGGGTCTGGAACGTACACTAAGCCTCCTGGTATTAAGGTTATTCGCGTCCGCATGGTCGGCGGAGGCGGTGGTGGCGCTAGTTCTGGTACAGCGTCTTTAGGTAATGGTGGCGCTGGAGGAACCTCGTACTTCAGAGTGGGAGCAAGCCCGGATCTCCTTGTTGCAAACGGAGGATCAGGAGGAGCTGCTGCAAATTCAGGCGGCGCTGGTGGAACCGCATCTCTCGGAACTGGACCTACTGGCGTTGCAGCTACTGGCGGTAGGGGTACGGGCGCCTCAGTATTCTTCGGAGCAGGATCGACCTTGCAGGCTAATGGAAGTCCCGGAGCCTGCTCTCCAATCGGTGGCGGAGGAGGCGGAGGTATGTTCGGCGCAGCGGGAATCGCGGGCGCAACAAACTCAGGTTCCGGCGGCGGTGGGGGCGGGACCTCTGCGAATAATAACATTTATAACGGAAGCGGTGGCGGAGCTGGCGGTTACTTGGATGCAATCATCACCTCTCCAGGCTCTTCTTATGCGTATTCGGTAGGCGCCGCAGGAACCGCTGGCGCCGCAGGAACTAACGGATTCGCAGGCGGAGCTGGCGGGTCCGGCATGGTCATCGTTGAGGAGTTCTATCAATGAGCGAAACAATTTTTGAGGTTAAGTCACTATGTTTGGAATAGACGACATCGTCGGTGGATTTCTAAATAAGAGTGCAGCAAAAGATGCTGCTGAAATACAGGCGAACTCACATCGAGACGCCAATGCTATGCAGGAACAGATGTATAACCAGCAGCGCGCTGATCATCAGCCTTGGCGCGAGGCTGGTGTTAACGCTTTGTCTGACATGGGAAGCGCCGACTTCAAGCGCGACTTCACTGCCAACGACTTTCAAGCGGACCCAGGTTACGCGTTCCGCATGGCTGAAGGCCAGAAGGCCATTGAACGCTCGGCCGCATCAAGGGGCGGGTTGCAAAGCGGCGGGACGCTGAAGGCACTTACCCAATACGGGCAAGGCGTCGCCTCAAGTGAATATCAAAACGCTTACAACCGCTTCAACGGGGACCGCGATCGTCGGTTCGGTCGCCTCTCCAATCTGGCTGGGATGGGTCAAAACGCAACCATGGATATGACAGCAGGATCTAGGAACTACGCCAACCAGTACGGTGCAAATGTCGTAGGTGCTGGAGATGCTCAAGCGCAGGGTCGAATCGGCGAAGCTAAAGGCTGGGGACAAATCACAAGCGGCTTCGGAAAGATGGCCTCAGATATCGCATCGGCTTCCATGGGTATGCCGCCCATGAGCGGTGCTGGTGGTGGCGGAATGGACTTCTCCAAGGCTGACGGTGTCGGCGGCGGTATTACCGGCGGCGGTTCTGGAAAATGGATGAGTCGAACGTTGTCTTCTATGGGGAGAGGATAATTATGGCAAACCTAAGCATTTACGAATCAATCCTAAGACCCGTCGAATCATCTCCGAGCTTTGCGGACACCATGCAGAAGGGAATGAGCCTGAAACAGCTCGCCATGCAAAATAAGAACATGGAAACGCAGATGGCGGATCAAGAGCTCAAGAAGCGCATGTCTTCGGTCAGCGAAGCGATGGAGTCCATGGCGGGGATGACCCCAGAACAGCGTAAGGCTAAGTTTCCTGGCGTTCAGCAGCAGCTCATTCAAGCGGGCGCAATAAAGCCAGAGCACGCGATGCCCGAGCTAGACGAAGGATTGTTCCAAAGAAATTGGGGAATGATTCAGAAAACGCCCGAGTACCAGGACCGGCAACAGAATCTCGCAAAGACAAGGCTGACTAATGCGCAAGCTGACGCAGCTGTGCCGGATGCTTTGTCGAAACGCGCGCTGGAGAGGTCGCAGGCGGATTATTACAGTGCGCAAGCAGCAGAAAAGCGCGCTGATGCTGGAAAGCCAAAAGCTACCCCCGACCAGCTCAAGGTGGCCGGATTCGTTAAACGCGCCGAACAGGCTGAAGATGCCGCGCGTCAGCTCATCGATGGTGGATACAACCCAACTACCGCTGGGGCGGACGTTCAGAGCCGCTGGTTCTATCCCGGTATTAAACAGTCTGGTGAATATAAGGGGTACGACCAAGCTTCTAGAAACTTCATTTCCGCCGTTCTTCGCCGTGAGTCTGGCGCAGCAATTAGCAATAGCGAGTATGAGAACGAACGTCAGAAGTACTTCCCGGTGCCAGGCGATGATAAAGACACAATCGCTCAGAAAGCCGCAGCGCGAGCGCAAGCTATGGCCGGACTCAAGGCTGAATCCGGTTCCGCATACGACCTCGTCCCCACCATTGCGGCTCACAAGAGAACACCCCAGAAGCAGGACGGCGGAATCATTGAGACCGCCCAGGCTGATGAGGGCGCTCCCAAGGTGCCGTCTTCTGCTGTTCCTCCAACGCCTGACTCCATCAAGATGACGGACCGAGAGGGGAATCAGATTTGGGTTCCTAAGAACATGGTCGGAGCAGTCATAGCTAACGGCGGATCAAAGGTGAAAAACTAAAATGGCGGGACCTAAGTTCGACTGGAGTCAGTTCAAAAAGGTGGAAGAATCTGCTGCCCCTGGCGGCTCTGAAACAAAGTCTGGATTTGACTGGAATCAGTTCCAAAAGGTCGATGCGCCGAAAGAGTCCACCGTCTATGACGAAGTGACCACCGGCAGGGCGTGGGATCGGGTTAAGTCAGCGGTCAAAGATCCTAGCGGATTCATACAAAACTTCAAACAGGAGTCTGACCGGCAGGCAGCCGATATAGAGGCTACCGGGAAAAAACCAGAAGCTGTTTACGGTAACGCTCCGATGGTTCTGCCTGCGGGCGCTCCGATTGCCGCTGCCGGAAGAATCGCGGAAGGTCTTGGAATATCCGGTCGAGCGGCAGCGGGCGCATTGAGAGCCCCTGAGATGCTAAGCAAGGCAGCGACTGCGCTTGCTGAAGGAAAGGGTCTGGGTTGGGCCGCTGGCCGCACTGCTCTCTCTGGCGCACAGGGAACTGCAATGTCAGCAATGGAAGGGCCTGAGGGAGAGTCAGTTTCCGACAAGATCGAGCGCGCTAAATCTGGCGGAAAGCTTGCCGCAGGGATTCAAGTCGCAGCCGAAAGCTTGCCGGTAGTTGGAAAGACGCTCGGACGCCTTCCTGGCAAGCTCAGTAAATGGGCTGAAGAGCGTGCATTCAAGGCGTCTGGAGCGATGCTTAAGGACTATCGCAAGGCGCACGGAAATGACCGCATCCAGGCAATCGGACGATACATGCTCGATAATGGCCTAGTAAAGCCAGGCATGTCCGTTGACGACATCGCCGAAGCCGCCGGTAATCTAGAAGGAAAGCACGGCAAAGAACTCGGAAATATTCTCAACCAGCTAGACGATGCAGAAATAGCGATGAAGGCGGGCGGACAGTCGGTAGGGTCTTCGCGCGATGAAATCGCAAAGAAGCTGGAGTCTGACTTAATTCGCCCACAAAACCTTCCTGGCGTTAACGATGAGAACAAGGTTCTGCAAGAACTCATCGACGAGTTTCGGTCCGGTAGCTCAGGCGAAAAGCTAGGAATTCTTGATTCACAAGACATGAAGGAAGCTATTGGGAAGCAGATTAACTGGAAGCGCCTACTAGACGCGGACATTCCAGTTAAGGAACAATTCTATCGCCGACTCTATACGGCTTTGAAAGAAGCACAGGAATCACAGGCAGGACAAGTAGCTGAGAAAACCGGACAGGCAAACTACGTTGCGACCAAGAGTGCCTATCAAAACGACAAGGATCTCAAAAAGATTTCCGAGGACCAGGCTCTCCGTCAAAAAGCGAACCGATTCTTTTCTCCGTCCGACTGGGGATCTGCTGCGACTGGCGCAATGGTTGGAGCTGCGTCTGGCGATGACATCGAGAGCAAGCTTAAGAATGCAGCCGTCGGAGCCACGTTAGGCGGGGTAAATAAGCTGCGACGAAAATACGGGACACCGCTGGTTTCTCAGGGGCTTGATGTAGCCGGAATGGCGCTGTCAAAGCCGATGGCTCGTGTCGCGCGATCAACAGCGCCTCTCGCTGAAAGCGGATCTGGTATTGCCGCCAGCGTAGTTCACTCGATCAATTCCCCGAGCAAAGGGAGTCAAATGAGCAAGGTCGCATCCGGAGATGACCGGGAGCAGAACCGCGCACCAGCTAAAGGTGAGGCAGCATGGATCTCTCGCGGCATGGAAAAGCTCGGAATCTCTGGCCCGATGGCAGATCAGCTCAAGCAAAGCAAAGAAGGAAAGCGGCTGCTGATTGAGGCTTCGGACCTCGAGGCCGGCAATCCCAGAATGAAAAAGATTAAGGAACAGATCCAGAAAGGGTTTGGTGTTAGATGAATCTCCCTCCAGTAATTCGTCAGAGATACTTCGATGCGAATGGCAACCCGCTCGCGGGCGGTAAGCTTTACACCTATCAGGCAGGGACTACGACTCCGCAGGCCACCTACACAGACAGCGGCGGACTCACCGCTAATTCGAACCCGATTGTGCTGGACGCAAACGGCGAGGCTGCCGTGTGGCTAGACCCGATCCTCTCCTACAAGTTCGTCTTAAAGAACTCGAGTGACGTCACTCAGTGGACCGTGGACAATGTCATAGGGCTTCTGACGAATGCCTCCGTCGCCACCGCTTCGATTCAAGATTCTGCCGTTTCTACGGTCAAGATCGCAGACGACGCAGTGACATCGGCAAAGCTTCGAGACAGCTTGGTTACCGACTCTGACAGGGCCGTAACCACGAACCACATCCGCGACTCTGCTGTTACAACCGCCAAGATCGCCAACGAAGCGGTAACGGGAGCAAAGCTTGCGCCTGCGATCGTCGATAGCGCCACGATCGAAATTAGCTCCAATGTGGTGCGGGTTAAAGACTCAGGTATCACTCGCGCAAAGCTTGCGGCTAGAACCTACACAACAGACGGAAGCTCACCGGGTGTTGGCGGCATTGCCATTGCGGCAAGTTCCGGGGCATTCTCCACCGGCTCAGGCGCCGAGGCCCAGATCACGAATCAAAGTGTGTCCATCACCCTAACCGGAAGGCCGGTGGAGGTGCGACTCATCTCTAACAACTCAAACGATGGATCTTTCGTTGGATTCATCACAACGTCCACCGCTACGGGTGAGTTTCTCGTCATGTTCCGTAGAAGCGGCACAGAAATAGCGCGAATGACGGTTAATTCAAGCGGTTCGTCATCTACGAACACTCTGCCCCCAAGCGCGTTTGCTGCGATTGATTACTCAGGCGTTTCCGGCGCAGTGACTTATACGGCACACGTTTTCACTAACTCCGGCGTGGCGTTAAACGCCAACTATGTGCGCCTCATGGTTCGAGAGCTCTACTGAGGAGTGATTGAATGATTAAGCTCACCATCAAAAAATCAGAAGAGTCGCTCTATTGGACGGAGTGCTTCAACGATCGCGAATCAGCGGAGCGATGGCTTCGAGAGGAGCGTTCGCGCCCATATTGGCAGGACACATATACGTGGAAACTTGATGACATCGTAGATCCTCCCGTCTTGGTTGATCCAGCTAAGGAGCGAAGACGCGAAGATCGTCGCACGAGACTTCAAAATATGAATTTTCCAGCGGTGAACACCATTGCGGAGATCAAAACCATTGTGAAGGACCTCATAGACGAAAGGTTCGATTCGTAAATCAGTATCCCTCGAAAGAGGGTTGTTATCCTGCCATGGAGGGCTAGGACATGAAGTTTTTAAAACAGATCAACACTCTCTTCTACACCCTCTCAGTAGTTGCTGGCGTCTGCGTCTTCACCTTCACCACATTCGCCACCGTCCGCTACGTAGACGACAAGCACGCCGACTCCATTAAGCACACGGATAGTAACGCTCTCTTGAACCGGCAAATACTGCTTGAGATGAGAGACAAGCTCAACGTGATTGACATGCGAACTTGGGAGATGCAGCGCGACCGCTCTTCAAAGAAGTTTTAATCGCAGTACCAAACCAAAAGGAGAATCCATGGAAAAGGCATTTGATCCAGCAGCATTACTCGTAAAAATGAAGGGTAAGGGGCTCATCGTGGCTGAAGCAGGCGCGGAAGCGCTCGCTCTCAGCGTATTTGAGTGGCTCGAAGAGTCCTTCGTTCTTTCTGAAAACAAATATGACGACATAGTGGGAGCCGCTTTTCTTCCTCAGATCAAAGAAGTTGCTTTCGGCGCCATCAATAAAATTGACGGCATCGAAGGTTAAGGGGCGCGCATGGGAAAGCTCATCGGAATTATTCTGTCGTACCTTCTGCCTACCCTCTTGGATTGGTGCAAGAAACAGTTCGATTCTTACCAAGCCAAAAAGAAGGCTCGTGAGGAAATACGAAACGAGAACAGATTGAACCGAGAGCAGACCGAAGCCGCCCAGACCCCCAAGGAGAGAGAAGATGCCGCTAGCAAAGTTATTAGCGATTTCTAGTGCGCTCCTCCTCCTTGGGTGTGTCGGAATGCCTAAGAAGCCGATCGTGTTCATGTGCGTCTTGGACGTTCCTCAAATGCAGGGCATCTGCGGGAACTCAAGGGGCGACAAGGCTGTCAGCGGAATCATTCAAGCTCTGGAGCGTAACGACTCCTTAAGCGAGTGCCCGGCAGATACGGCAACGCTCAAGCAGGGCCAGCTCTGCCGCACGCCGATTGCTAACCTCGATAAAGCGACGGCTTTCCTCCCGAAAGAGTGGGAGAAGGTCAAAAACTACCAAGACGAGCTTAAGCGGTGGGGCGAGGATCACTGTTCCCCATGACTAGACGCGAGCTGTTCACGGAAGAACTGCTAAGCTGGGTCGGGACCATGGAAGTCGGCGGCGACAATCGCGGTCTCGCCGTGGAGCGATTTCAACGCGCGGTGGATGGTAAGGCGAACGGAGAGCCTTGGTGCTTGGCCTTCTTGTGGCACTGCATTCTCGAGACAGAGAGAAAACACGGAAAGAAGCTGGGAATCCTCCTCCCACCGTCGATCCTTTTCAAGACAGAGCACTGTCTGACCATGTGGAACAAATCGCCCAAAGAGATGCGAATCGAGAAGCCTGAGCCCGGCTGCATTGTCGTGTTCCAAGCATGGAGGGGCGAAGTTCCGACTCCATTCGGCCATGTCGAGGCCATCATCTCAGTACGCCAGGCAGACAAAAGCTTTACCTCGGTAGGCGGGAACACAAGCGCAGGTCCGGGCGTGAATCGCAACGGCGGAGGCGTTCACCTGCGCCAGCGAAGCATGAACCCAGCCGGGAGCATGCGTATCAAAGGATATCTAAGAGTTTGGAATGAACTGTTCGACCTCGACGAGTGAGGATGTAAGCTCAGAGGCAGAGCTGACGTTGACTCGGTGTGCGCGAGTTCGATCCTCGCCATCCTCGTCTACCTATGGGACTTGGTTCTGGCGATGACAGCTTGCTTCAGCATCTTCGCGTGAATCTTCGCCTTTTTCTTTGGCTTCTCCTCCGGCATCGCATTTCCGGTATAGGGGTTTATTGCCTTCTCCTTAGAATTCGTCGGACGCCGAATGACCCGCATCATTCTAAACAGCGTATCCATGTTGGGATTACCAGCGGGCGATACCGCATGGTAAAATGTTCTCTCGCTAATGTCGGCGTTCTCAAGCGCCTTGCTTACATTCACCGAATCTAAGTGGGCCCTAAATATCTCCTTGAACGCCTTCGCATCGCCCTCGGAAAACGCCTGCAGCAGGGCCATTTCTACAAACCGTATATCGGCGAGCGCTTCAGTGGGCGAGTGCCTCACAGCGGCTTCTGGATTCTTAAGCATCACGATTGGCATATCATCCAGCGATATGGTTTTTCGCTCTTTTGATGTCTTTGCTTTGGCCATTTTTATTCCCTCCTAACAGCAGAGTGATTTCAGCTATTCCCGTACGAGCGTAGTAAATTCTGGCGCCGTTGTTAAACTTGATCTCAAACAATCCGTCATCTAGGTCGCGGATGTGTCCGAAATGACCCTCTTGCTCAATCTTGGCCAGACGCTTTTCGATCTGGGCCTGAAACTTGGGCGAATGGCTCTTGAACCATTCGGTATATCCCTCAAGCTTCTGAATCCCAAACCTCATAAATAGAGTATGCAATATATTGCAGTATCAGTCAAGTATTCTGTTATGCAATATATTGCAGATGAGACCGGGTATAATAGAAGTTTTAATTCAATTGCCCCTGCTCAGGATTCCGCCTGAGCTTTAACTGGCGGGCCGCCAGGACCATTTGTCTCACCAGAGTTACTGTCGGGTTATTGCCCGCCAGACATATCACAGGGCTCCGAGTCCCTGCTCCCTTCACACCAGTCCTCGGTCAACGAGGGAGAATCGAACTCCCACTTCCTTTCGGCCCGTGGGCCAATACAAAAGAATTACGATACTCCAGCAAGCATCCGCTCACCGCGAGCGAACATATTGCATTTGAGGCTCTGAACCTCATCTACTCTTTCGTTTCAGACTCAGCCTGATCGCGCCTTCACTCACTCCCAGCTTCACGCCTTGTATCCCATCTGGATCAGCAGATCGTTCACGCTCTGGCCCGCCACCTCTAGCTCGCAAAGATAGCGGCCATACTTGTCCGCCTTGTTCTTAAAGCTCGTGACCTTGACCTGCTTGTTGAGAACCATGAGAATCAATGCGTCTTTCGCTTCGAGTGCTTTCGCCCGTAGCTCAGGGTTCGGATCGCGGAGTTCCGGTGTATTGACCCTGAGAAGCCTGAACCGCTGATCGCGGTACACGTTGAAACCTAAGTCGGTCCTGATGACCACAGTGTCGCCATCGATAATTTTTATGCATTGCCCGCGATAGATCCAAATACATTCATCTGTTGTGCTCATTCTTTCCCTTCGGCCTCCGTTATTGTGCGCTCGACTAGATCACGTGTGACTGCGCAGTCCAGAGAGATTGCTCCCCGAGCCTTCTTAAGAACGTCGAGCAGCTTCGCGTTCTCTTCCCGCAGCTCCAGCTCTCGCTCGCCCGACATCCCGATGAGCTTCTCATTCTCGGCGGCCTCTGTCTTGAGCGCAGTGATACCCTTGCACATGTAGTCTACGTTAATGCCCGCAGCTTTAAGCTGGTACTTAAGCTCGGCGATCTCTACTGTCATTTGCTGAATCATAGTCTGAGCACAACCCCGGATACATGCGACTATCGGCGACGTGCCGTGCGGGCAGCTCTCTGTCGGATTTTTCCAGTAGGTTACTCCGGGCGGCGCGGTGTCGTTATAATCGGTCATTGAGTGTCCCGTTCTGTTTCGCCGTGAACTCAGCCAGGTACTCATCCGGCAGAAAAGATGCGAACGAATTCTGGCCGCAGCACCGAGGACACTCTAGCGCGAAGAGACTCGTCCCGCTGATAACTGTCCCAATCCATCGGTGCCCGCAAGTCTCTGTATCGAAAAGAACATCGTCGTATTTCTTAGCAACGCACATTGCGATCACGTTGAAGTGTGGTTTGTTCTTGAAAACATCAGTGACGTTATCCATAGAAGTCCTCAGTTCTCTTTCGTTCAACGAAAACGTACTCGCCGAGCTTAAGTTTTGGATACTGCCCATGTGGTAGCTCCCACTCGTAGACCTCGCGAGAACACTTACGGCAGGTGTGCGGGCCGAAATCGTTGCTCTTGGGCATAAGCTCATGCGGCATCTCCTTGTTCTTCTCGCAGTCGCCCATTGTGTCGTAGGTAACCCGAATGAAGCCTTGAATAGCGAAGTGCTTGTCGCATTTTCCACATTGGACAGCCATCTGATCATCGTCATCCATTACACCCTCTATCTCGTAGTCAGCATGACAATACGGGCACAAAGGGACACGGTTCTTACAAAGCTCAATTTTCGTTCGCATCTGAAGTCCTCAGTTCTCTTTCCAGATTGTCGTTACTCAGGGGTAACGGGTCCGGCTTGTTAAATGTCCCGAAGTTCGGCACCGCTCGGGACCACACGGTTGGCTGGCGCGAAGGAAGCGCGCCTACCGACGCTCACTGGGCGTGTCTGATGGTTTTTAAGCCGCCCATGAGCGAATCTTCTGTCAGTCCATGCCATTGAAGTCCTCAGTTCGTTCCCACTAGACTGAACACCACTCGCTCGGCGTCCACCGGGAGCACATATCCAATTTGATAGGTCAGCTCGTTACCTGTGTACTTTTCTCTATCCGGGTCCCACTCTCTCAGCGTCACGGTATCCCCCGCCTGGAAGCCCCGGTCATTCTTTCGCAGTTCAAATGTTTTCCTGCCTGATCCGACAGCCTCGTAATACGGCGGCCATATTTTCAAACTATGATGCATCTGAAGTCCTCATACAGCTTTAATGTTATTCTCGGCCCATGCACGGATGCGGCTCCATCGCTCTTCTGGAGTTGCGCTACCGCCGAGACATACATCGTTGATGTACTCAATCTCTTGCACGAGCTGGTGCGCTATCCCGAACATATCTGCAATTCCGTCGTAATCCTCTACACACAGGGCTTCGAGGTTCACACCGCGCCTAGCTCCAACAGCTCCAATCGCGCAAACCTCTCCATCTTGTCGGAGTTCGCCAGCAATTAGGCGCTTCTCTGTCATTGCATCGAGGGAGTCTACAAGCTCCCGCAGAAATGCTTGTCCGCGTTTACCTCGAATGGCGCTTTTGACTTGTCCACGCCATAGGCCAATCGCCGATGTATCATCACAATAATCTGAATAACCGTGTCTACTCATAGTAGTATGCTTCCTTCATTTCCGATCAGCTCCGCCTGGCTTTGATTCCTGATCTGCTTCTATTACGCGCCTCAAGTTCTCTAGTGCGCGCTTAACCATGCCTCTCGCATCTTCAACCATCTCCCGCGCCTGGGCTCTCTGCTTTCTCGCCTGTTCGACTTGCTCGCGGGCGAGTTCAATGATTCGTTTCGTGGGCGTGGGTGTCATCCTGTTACCTCTCTCTAAACTTCTTCAGCAGTACATGTCGATTGATCGTCTGCTCGACCCACTCCTGGGGCATTCCTAAATCATCGGCGACTTTTTTCCGGTCGCCTTCGTAGACAATCAGCGCACGCCACAGCGCCAGAATCTTCACAGCTTCCAATTTCATCCCAGGCTTCCAGAGTCCAAGCGCCGCCTCGAGTTCCCACAGGTCAAGGATTGGATTCACTTTTCTTCCATCCAGATTTCATTCTGCCAGTTTCCGCGCTGGTTCCATCCGAACCTGCGAAGTCGCTCGTCCAGCGTCATCTTCGCAAGTCCTAAGTACGCGGCTGCGCGGTCCCTCGTGCCTAAGCAATTCCTCATCGCTGTCTCGATCAGCCGCCTTTCAAGGCGTCGGACCTCTTTTTTGAAATCAATGATCGGGTTCATCTGTGTCCAGCCCTCCTTCTTTGAGGATTTTAGCGAATTCTTTTCTCACCTCGAGCGCACAGTCGATTGCGTCGGCGGCTTTGCTGAAGTCGCGCTCTGCTAACGCAATCTGAACGCGCCTTACCGCTTGATTCATTCGCATCCTCAGGCGCTCCATTCGCTGTTGTTCTTTCAAGAGGTTTCCTTCACCGCTATCAAAAAGATCAGGGACAAAATGAAGAGTCCGGCAGCCCCCATCATCACCATCAATCGAATTGTCATTCCCATTTCATTCCTCTTTCAAAGCGGCGGGACGGCATCGCAACGAATAGAGATACCGAAACCCGCCGCCAACCCCATCCGCGCCAACGGAGAGGGAAGCTGTTACTTCTTTTTCTTCTTGGATCCGGTGCTCTTCTTGGTCGCCGTCTTCTTTGCTGGTGTCTTCTTGGTCTTCATTTTTAGTTCCTTCCTCTTTAAGTTATACAGACGGTCATACTCTAGCCTGCAGACCCGACATGTACGGTCGCCGTTTGGCCATCTGTTAACGTTGTTTGAGTCGGTGATGTCATGACCGACTGGCCTTTCTGAACTTTCATCCAGAATCGCGCCTGCGCTGGCGGTCTAACCCATTTTCCTCTCGTTACCTGCACTTGCATCTCCTTCGTTAAATCCCCGCTCAAGTGAAACTGGCACAATTACCAGATAGGGCTCCACTCAAGCGGGGCTTCCATTTCCAGGAACCTAACTAAGCGGCTGCAGTTCTCGCTGTGATTTTCTGAACGTAGGCATTCAGAGTCGCATCCACCGCTGCATCATCTGACTGAAAGGTGTCAGACCAGCTGAACGTGGTCAGACCGAGAGCCGAGATGAAATCGCCGGCCTCTTCCTCGTTAAACTTGATGCCCGATGGTCCATGATTCAACATGCCGGTGCCCACCACAGCCGCCCTGAAGACAGGGCGAAGCAGCGTCTTGATGTCGTTCGCAGAACCAGGAATACTCATCACATTATCGTTTACCATTTTACGTTTTCTCCTTTGGTTATGCAGTTCTCGGCCGCATACCGTTTTCCTCTCCCTACATCTGAAAATTTCATGGCTTCTCCACCAGTCCCTTGAGTGGAAAGCGAAGCAGTATTGATAATCGAGTTGCGAGATAAACGCCGGGCTCGAGCTGATCGTTTTCAATCTTACTGATGAATCCTTGTGTGCTGCGCACTTCGCGAGCCAGTTTCGTCTGGGTGAAGCGTCGATAATGCCGGTATCGCCTGAGTCGGCTGCCGAATGTCTCTCGAGGAAAGCTTTTCATCCAACTGCCATCAAGATTCTCTTGATGTCCTTTTGCGAAAGCATGGGTTTGTCGATCTGATTGCAGTTATTGCAATAGATCGAGAAAACGAGGTTGAGTCTGTCGTGCTCGATCGTCTGAAGCACGGTATGAGCAGAAGCGCAGTATGCACAGTGATGAAGCGGCAAGCGTTCTACGTGATTCCGAAGGCTATCTATGAGTTCATGCGTGTTCATGCAGCACCTCGCTTTTTCTGACACTGTCGACAGGCCGTACTAATCCAAACATGCGGGTCCCCATTCTCATTCGTCTCCTCGGACGCGATTACCGTGATTGATCCCAAAAGCTCGGGAGTTCCTGTGCATCCGTCACAGCGAATTAGCCTTCGCGTAGTCTGCTCAGACGCGTCGGCGTAGAGATTTTTTTGGATGGCTTCGATGATTGGATTACTGACGTAGTCCTGTTGGGCTAGCTCCATGTAGCTTTGGTAAATTTCGAGCATTTTTTTACGACGGTACTTATAGATTGCGATTGCTCGAAGTGAGACTTCTGGCGAAGTTCCAATAAGGCAGGCTTCTAATTCGTCAACACCCTTGGTCCATTGATCCGGCTCGAGCTTTGAGAAAAACTCCGCCATGCCAGGTTTATAGATCCGATGAATCTCATCGAGCATCTTTGTTACATTCGGGATCATAGACTCACTCCTGAGTTCTGCGCCTCTGCGTAGACGCCTTCGTGAAACTTGAAGCGGATTGATTTCCCTACGTGCTTTCCTCTGCGCCGCATTTTCAAGATGACGATTTCACGATCAGACCAGCTGGCATTGCCTCGGTGAATCTCCTCGCTTGGCGCCTTATTCAGCGCGAACACGTTCCACGCCTCGTCTACGAGGGTCTTCGAACCCTTGAGATCTGAGAGGGATTCAACACGCTGGTTATCGTTGTTTGTTTTCCGGGTGTGTACGACCAGAAAGATGTGAACGGGGACGCGCTTGACGACTCTGACGAACTCACGAATGACTCGGTCCTGCTCGGCGCGCTCGTTCTGAGCGTCCACAACTTGAGAGAAAAATTGCAGATTGTCCAAAATTGCGAACTTGACGCCGTACTTTTGGTTGGCTTCGATAATTTCTTCCGCGAGCTTAGTCGGATCCACCCTGTCGTCATGGCGTCCAAAAATCAGCCGACCCGCGCGAAGCAGCGGCATCCACTTGGACTTCACTCGCTCGATTGTGGCTTCATCGTACTTGTCACCCGTGTTCAGATCCATCTGGGAGACGACCGAAATCATCGCCAGCAGAAACGCGACAGGTCCAATCTCAACTGAAGCGATATACGTCCCGATGCCGAGCGTATTGATCTGCGTGGCGATGTTCGCCAGCATTGTCGTTTTGCCGGTGCCAGTTCCTGATGTGACCAGCGAGATTTCGCCGCCACGGAAACCGCCAGTGTACGTCGTCATGGTCGGCCAGTACGGGAGTTCAACTCCGAACGGCGGATTGCGAAGCTCCTCAACAACTCGAGACTCAAGATCGGTCAAAGTGAGAAAGCGCTGCGTGCTCATACGGCGCCATCTCGAGAGACTTTGGCGAGTGCTTGGGCGTTGAGCCTACGGATGTGGTCAAAACCCGCCTGATCGCTTTCTTGTGGCTCTGCGGGGGTCGTGCGGTACCAGTCTCGCCAGTCTTCTCTCAAGAAGGTTCCCAGATATTGCTGTTTCCGGTCGGCGCGCCTGCAGTCAGCGATGTAACTCGGGATGGCTTTCAGGAGATGCGTGAACTCTTCTTGAGTTAGAGAAAGATCTTCGAGAGCCTTTGACGCGTCGGCTTTCTTTCCCACCTTCCCGTAGAGCTTCCAGATTTTTTCGAAGCTCTCTGAGTAGGTCGCCCGAATTCCAGTTCGGGCTGTATTCTTTCTTTCTTTCTTAACTTCTCCATTAAGGTTCTCGTTGTGTTCACGTTGTGTTCTCGTTGTGTTCACGAGTTGTTCACGCTCGCCAATACGTTCGTCCATGTAAGATTGATAACTGTCCCAATTACAAATACTTGCCACGCAGCCACGAGGGGATGGCTCGTTCACGATCCGTTCACTCTGAACGAGGTATTTTACCCATTTACTGATAAGTCCTTTTGAGCACTCCCACTTGGCCGCAAGCTCTGTGACGCCATACACAATTGAGCCAGGGGGCAGCACGCGCTGCGCACCTTCCCAGATGATTTTGGTTTCTTCCCGCGTGGCCGTCATTAGGAACCAACACCAGAGACGCCAAAGGTTTGGATTTCTCATTAGGTCGCTGTCTAGAGTCTTGCGGTGCAGCTTGATCCAGCCGCTAGTAAAACGAGGCACGATAGTAGTCCTTGTGTTGGTACTGCGGTGATGATGAGTAATGAGGGTGAGTGGATTCGATGAGCGGATCTGGAATTAAATCTAAGATTCGTAGCGCAGAGTCGCGCGAAGACGCGCTTGTGAGACGATTGGAAGCGAGCAGGTCGCCCGTCGTTTCAACTCCCAACCAACTCCCAACGCGCACGCTCCAGCACGCGCTTAATCGCGCTCGTATGCGCCGTTGTGCACACGCATTGTGTAAGAATGTGTTTGTAAGTGATTGATTAGATGGCGATCCCGAAGGGATTCGAACCCCTGACCTGATGCTTAGAAGGACACCCCGTTTCCACGGAAACACACTACACGTAGTGCCAGTTTCTTGTCTAACTCCCAACGAAACTCCCAAAATCTTACATCGCAGTGCGCCCCGACGCGTCGCTATTTGGGTCATCCGGCCACGTCCTCCATGATTCCGCGCTCAGCAACGGCATACTTCCGCTCGATCATGGCAGCAGAGTTGTCGACGTATTTGGCGATGTAGGTGGCGCTCTTGCCGGCCTTCAATCGGTTCGTGATGAAGGTGTCCCTGAGGTTGTAAATATCGAAGTCCAGGCCTAGCCGCGCCATGACGCCATTCCAGGCAGAATCATAATCCTTCGAGTGTTCGCCCGGTAGCCTGGGGCTTGGGAAGAGCCACGGGCTCTCCTTTCGGGGTTCCAGGAATCGGAGGATACGGGCCACCTTGGAGTTGAGTGCCACTTGGCGCGCGCGGCGGGTCTTGGTTATCAGGGCCGGGATGTGAATCGTCCCGTGGGTGCCTTCCTTCCATTGGATCATGTCCCATCGATACTGGAGTATCTCCGAGGGCCGAGCGCCCTGCTTCCACATAATGAAGACCAGCAGCTTGAGCGGGACGATGCGGTAGCGGCTCTCCTTCGCCCACGAACCCTTGTGCTGGCGCGCGACTATCCGGCCGGCAAAACGGATAATCTTGAGCACCGTCTCTTTCGGAATCGTTCTCGGGGGGGCAGCTTCTGCGTCGTTCAACGGAAACTCCGGCACGTCTTGAATCAGCCCGCGCTGCTTGGCGAGCTTCAGAACCTCCATCAGGACTTTCCGGGTATTGAATAGCTTGGTCCTCGGGGGTAATTCTTTCACTGTGCCATTCTTCAGGACTTGAGTGCGTGGCTTCTTTCGCTCCTCACGCTGATAGTTCATCCACCACTCGCGAGTGAGCTGGCTGGGCTTCATGTGGCCCGCTGCCGGGATGATGTGGTTCTCAATTTGGTTCTTCACCGAGCGAAACCATGCATCGGAGAGTTCTGGGTCATCCTTCATCGCCAGCACGACGCGAGCCAGGTCACGAACATTCGTCGAGCCTTCGGTCGGAAGGAATGCCCCCAACCACTCGTTGAACTTCTCCAGGCCGGAGCGGTATGCAGCGGGCGCATTGCGGTCCACGGACTCAAGTCCGGTCGAACACCAGAACTGCTTGTTTTTCTCTTTCGACCATTTTCGAAAGATCCAAGAGGGCTGATTCGGTAAGCGATAAAGATTTGGATATCGCTCGTTGCGGTTTTTAGAATCCTTCGGGCTCATCCGGTCCTTTTGACTCTCAATTTAGTAATTTCGGATTGATCCTCGATCCACTGATTCACCTGATCCTCGCGGTACCGCACGTCGCCATTAGGTAGCGTCAAGTGAGGAACCGGCTCACGCTCTGGCGGTCTACTGCGGTGCCGCTTCAATGTCGACTCTGGAATCTGGAGCCACTCGCTCACCTCTTTAGTTGTCAGCAACTTGTGTCTAGCCATCGCGTCCCCTTTTAATTTAAGCCGTATTTAAGTTTGATATGAGTAAGGTCATGTAAAAAATCGCGATACCTCTGAAACACCTCGTGAACCTCCGCAATTTCGATCTCATCGAAAATGAGTTTTTCAGTTCTCTCTAGTTCTGGCTCAATTGAAGTCAGAACAGACTTGAGTTTATCGAGTCGATATTGTTTCCAGTCAGTTCTCGTAATCATTCGAGTAACGATCCTTGATGTGGGTCTTCGTCTACCGTCACCACTTCCTCGTCCTTCTCGCTCCAGGCTTTACTGAAATCTTTGTCTTTGAATAGGTCTGCAAGTCCCGTGATTTGTTTCAGTCGCAGGAGTTCGTCCCTGTCCATGCCCACATGTTTCAAGATCCACGCGTCGCTCATGCCTGAGCGGGTCAACTCGGAAACGATATTAGACATGAGATCAATCGAGTGCGAGCCGCGCGCGCGGTTATGTCGAATCGTCGAAGCCATTCGATTCGACTCGTCCTTATCAATGACCACTACGGGGAGTAGTCCTTGTTCGCGATCCCTGATTCGCTTTGAGTTCTTCATCGTTGTGAAACGATGGAACCCGTCTACGATCTCGTAAACGTCTTCACTGGCAATGTAGTAGCAAACGACGGGCATCGTGTAGCCGTCCTCCCAGATGGAAGTTTCGAGTAGCTCCATCTCAGGAGGTGCGACGGCGTTCGGGTTGTAGGTGTTGGCGCGGATCTTATCCAGTGGAACGGCAATCACTCCGTAGACCGGCGACTTATATTCACTTCTTTTTGTTTTCATAAACCCTCTTATATTTTCTCTCGGCGTCACTTCTCATCGCCTGCTCGGTCTTAGTCAGCGAGAAACCCATGTACTTGCAAAGGTGGTCGTTCTTAATTACGCAGATACACATGCGCTTGTAGGTTGGGATCTCTCGAAATTCGGTGATGTCAATATCGTCCAGGTATTCCATCGTCACAGGACGCTTAGCCGTAGCGTAAGCCGTAGACTTACTGACCTTGTGAGACACCTTGAGTTTCTTCAGTTTGGCGACCGTAGCTTTAGATAAACAGCCGCCGCGCTCGCGCCAGAACTTCTGGCTAATCAGTAGTTTTTTTTTATAACTCTCGGCCGCTTCACGCGGGAGTGTTGTAAGCAGGAACTCGAAGTAACTCTTCCAAGTGTGGCCCTTGGGCAGTTTGATCGAACGCCAGCCCATCGCGGTAGTTCCGCCGTAGATACCGGCGAAGTTAACCCCGTTCACTCGGCCAACCATGCGACCCCAATTGTTTGGGTCGATCACCTTGTAGAGCTTTAGACTCTCAATCCCCTGCTCGATGAAAGGAGATGCAACGCGCATCTGACTGATCGTTAGACCGGCCTTCCAATACAGGTCATATATTTTATTGTAGCTCCAGCCGCGCCTCGCGTGAGCAATCCAAACGTCTTCAACTTTCCAGTCGAATATTGGATAAGCGTTATAAACTCCAGGCTGCATTTCGAGAGTCCAGTTGACGCCGTTGTACTTGTTTTTATTCTTATCGCTATGGATCGCTCGCCAGCGGTTCAGAGACTCCTGAGTTCTAATCCCAACCAGACATGCCGTTTTTTTAGCTCCACTTCGCTTGTGAAGCCATCCTGCGAATCGTTCTTGAAAGTCATAGTCGCGCATCCCGCGCGTGAAGAAGTCAAACTCATGATTGAGTTCAGTGATGCCGTTTGTAGGTAAATCACGCACCCAGAGTTTCCGCTTGGAGTTATCCCACGGAATCCAATGATCGGAATAGGCGGATGTAGCGCAAGGCACTACGAGTGGCAAACATACGCGGTAAACGTCGATGATATCGCGATTACTCTTTAGCTCGGCATCCACGTAGTCGGTTGTCATCTGATACTGCGCTTCGTAGTCGATGTGGAAAACACCGATCCTGCGCTTAGGATCATTCTCTCGAATGTGATCAATGCAGAGATTTAGGAGCGCGCCGCTGTCCTTACCTCCGCTGAAAGAAACGTACACGTTATCAAACTCAGCGAACACTTTCGCGACGCGCGCACGAGCAGCGTCGTAGACATTCTGATTTAGTTTCTCTCGTTGTTCTATCTCTACGCGCTTTATCGCCATGTAACTCTCACAGACTGTTTTCGAATAACCCAAGCTGACTAAGGCCCGGTCGTTTTTCAAAATGGCCTTGCAGAGAAGCCGGTAAGATGGAGCCTTGTTCAGCGCCTCCAGCTTTAGATCCGCTTCGTCTGGAATCCCGTCTGGGTATCCTTGTCGTTGCCACTTTGAGACATATTCTAACAGTTTTTCCCTCAATGTAAGTACTCTCCCAAGTCCTAATCGCGTCGTCTGCCTCGGCATTGGCGTCGTCTTGCTGCTTCTGATTTAGATGTCCCCATGCTGACCGCGTAATATCTTCAGGGCACTGAATCGCCAGACATGTGGCGGCGTGACCGATCCAAGCTCTTCGATTAATCGAGCCATCCGTCAGGTGATGTTCGCAAGCGATGGGCCACTCTCGAATCACGCGCATCATGAAAGAACCGTATAGCTTCGCGTTGCCAGTGAACTCGATTGCACGGGCGAGGTGCCACGAGCGTTCGCGCGCACTTCCGACCGAGCGCCACATGCCAGCACCGTAGTCCTCCCAGTCCCAATACGGATGCCAAACCTTTTCAATCCCCAATTCAATCCCCTTAAAAGCTAACCGAACATGCCGGGCGAGTATTCCCCATCACCGCTCGCCGCCGACCCTGAACTCGTACCGCTATCACCTAGAAACTGAACCGTGCTCGCGACGATCTCCGTCGTGTATCTCTTCACGCCGTCCTTCTCGTATTCGCGCGTCTGGAGTTTTCCTTCGACGTAGGCCATTCGGCCCTTGGTGAGGTACTGGCCGCAGAGATCTGCGAGCTTTCCCCACACGACGATGCGGTGCCACTCGGTGCGCTCCTGTTTTTCGCCAGACTTATCCGTCCACTTTTCATTCGTGGCGAGACTGAAGTTGGCAACAGTGGATCCGCCCGGCGTGTGCCGCACTTCTGGAGCTGTTCCAAGCCGCCCGACGACGATTGCTTTATTAATCATGACTCAGACTCCTCGAACGCCATCATAGGCACCCGCGTTTTAGATCCGATTGCTACGTTGGCTTCTTCCCAGACCTTGAGTCCTGGAATCTTTGCGCCAGCCTTCAGGGCTGCGAGCGCAGCCTTTTCGTTCAGCGTGACGATCAGGAACTCTTTCGGAACGAGTGAGACGTCAGCAATTTCGCATTTAATAGTCATGCGAGTGTTCTTGATTCGGCGCTGATCGGTGCTCCACTTTTGAGTATTGAAGGCTTCCGCCATCCTAACCTTCTCTTCGATTTGGCTCTGCTCCAGAGGAGATAGTTCCGCTTCGCATCCGAACATCGAAAGCGCCTCAGCGTCTTCATCGGCTTCAACGATCGGCTGAGATGCGCGCTCTTGCTCCTGCTTCAGACGGAGCTCTTCCTCGGCTTTTCTGCGCTCGGATTCGAGCTTGGCCTGCTCCTCGCGGCGCTTCTGCTCTTGTATGAATGCGAATGCATTTAGCTCTGACTTAACGTGAGCCTCGGCCGCCAAGAGAGGCGCCTCGAGTGAACGGACGTATTCGTTCACCGCTTTGACTTGCTGATTCATTGGATCCACTAACTCTCGGCGTTTCTTGTCCAGTTCCTTGATGTAGCTCTTAATTTGTTTTGCGACGTCTATCGCCTCATCACTCGAATGAAAGTCGCTGACCTTTAGAGTCTTCACGGGCGAGACAAAGCGAATGATTTCTGCTTTCAGTGGTTCAAATTTCTGGAGTTCATCTTTCATGGCTTTATCCGTCCCTTCCTAATTCGTTTTGGAGTGTCTCTAAAAAATAAATCATCTGATCGAGCGTGAGCTTGTCAGTAGGCGTATTGAATTCTTCCTTAGCCCATAGCGTGAGATCCGCCTGACTTAGATTCAGCTGCTTGGCTGTGGCGAATATTTCCTTTGCGACCGATTGCTTGGTTTGCGCGGCAGGTGTCGGATCCTTCAACGGCGCTACAGTCGGCGCGGACTTAGACACCGTGGCGACGGGTGGAGTTGGCTCAGTGTCAATCGACTCAACCTCAGTCTCGTCTAGTAATCCCAGTCCGCAGATGGAGAGCGTCACCCGGCGCTTGGCCTTCGTTTCCGCCTTCATGTATGCGTTGGCAAGGCTCTCACCTTTAAGGCCGGTAATCGTAACAGCACCCGTAGATTCGTCTTCTCTTCCGTCAGGAGACTTAGCGCGTGCGGTAACAACGTAGACGCCATCAATTGAATCACGCGCCGAAATTTGAATCGAAATCTTATAGATGCTTCTGAGTTGGTCTGTCGCGTCTTTCCGCGCGTAGAGCGTAAGCTTGTTATTCAAGGTGATGTAATCGAAAGGCTTGGTGAGCGGGTTGAGCCCTAGCGTTTCGCAAACGTTCTTATAGTAGGAAACCCGATCGTCAGGCGAGAGCGTTGCCAAGTTCCCATTGATCAGAACGTCTTCGATCTTACCTAATGCTCCAGCGCTCTTGATTGCTACTGCCTTATTCATCTTTCGTCTTCCTTCACTTCGTCACGTTCACTATCTAGTAGTACGTTCCACCGCGCGGCCAGCGCGGCCATGCACTCAAGACCACTCTTAGGCGCAGTCGAGCACCCCTCCATCACGTCAATCATGTCTATGGTGATGGCGTTCTTTACTCGCGCCAAGATGCGGAGGAATGCGCCCTCAGGAAGTCCGCAGTCTTTCAGGCCGCCTTCAATTGCATAACGGATGGATGACTTCATCGGTCACTAGCCTCATCATTTCGGCGCTCTCGCCGCTCTTCTTGGCACTCGCCGCAGAACTCCAGTCCCTTATCGTCCACCAACTTGTCGCACCCGTAGGTCATGCAGCGCAGAGAGCAAAGCCTTTGGAGCCTCTCGCCTTCGCCGTCTTTCGAAGAGTGTTGGTGGATAAATCGAGTGAGGCGCGGCGAACTCATGCGCTCTCCTCGATTGATGTTGTGCTGTGGTGATTGAACGCGATTTTTAGGATGTCGAGCAGATCCTCGTCGGCCATGGTTTGATTGCAGCCCTCAAGAGCGCGCTTCACCCAATGCTCGATTGCGAGGTTCACGTCGGAATCACCCAGGACGCGTTCTTGAATCTCGCTTAGGCTGGCTTCACGCTGACTCATTCAACTTCCTCCGTTTAACGCAACTACCCGTCCCCACCTAAAGGTGGACAGATTTGGTAAACAATCGTATTAACCCGTAGCTCAGCCGGAAGCCGCCCTAGCGGCGCCGGTGATGCGCGCTTTATCGTCGAGGAACCGTTTGATGGTGGCCTCGATGACCCGGCTAACGCTCTCTCCTCGTAGAAACTTGGAGACAGTGGCCGGAGCAATTTGAAGCTCGGAGGCTATGTCGATGACCCGCTTGTTCTCCACTTCCATGATCTTCTTTAAATGCGCTGCACCCATGAATCAAATATGCCCTAAGTTGAGGGCGTTTGCAACACAATTTAGGGCAAAAGATGAAAGCCCGTAGTTCCGCCCACTTATTCAAAGTGCGGATTGAGGCTCTGCTCGCAGCGCGGGGCTGGAAAGCCCGCGACCTAGGAGATCGGATCGGTATCGCCCAGTCCGCCATCTATAGGTGGATCGACGGCACGGGCGCGCCGTCTCTCGATGCCCTAGATCGAGTCGCTTCCGAATTTGGAACCACTACCTCAGAGCTGATCGCAGATGAAGGCGACTCTCAAGAATCCAACATCCCAACCGAAGTTAAGGCCATTCTGGAGGCGTTCAAGAAAGAGGACTGGGCCGCGCTGATGCCGACCCTCAGAGGAATTATCGCCGGCAAAGAACTAGAGGCCAGCAAGAAATCTCAAAAGCTGCGCAAGTCGAGAGCTTAGGGATTCTATTTTCGCTCTCAATTCTTTCAGGCACCCATTACACGGAGCTTGTCTTCGGTCCGAGCCATTCCATGAAGATTGCCCCATTTATTCTCCCACTAGCAATATTCTCTCAGGAATTCACGGACGCGCAACGTGTCCCATAGGACACATTCAAATTCCTCTTGGAATCGCTGATAATAGGGGAATGGGACTAAATAAAATCTGTGTTGTTCTGTTCGCGGCCTTCGCTCTTTCTGCGTGCTCGTCAGTTCAGAAGAAATGGTTGTTGTTAGAGCGAGGCCAATCAAAAAATGATGTCGTACAAGAGTTGGGAGCCCCAGACTCTGTTGAGTGGATCGGAGCGGATGAGGGACTCGCTTGGACTGTAGATTCTTATACGAAATGCGGCGTCCTCTTTGATAAGAACAGTAAAGTGAAGGACAAGGCGTGCCAGACTAATGAGGCTGCAAAGGCGAGGGATGCAGAAGCAAGGGCTCGCGCCTGGCAGGCCATGATCCAAAGAGATCACGAACAGGAACTGGCGAATAAGCTTCGCAAGCCTACCAGTACCAAATGCACGTCGAACAATTACGGCGGCAGCTCCACGTACACTAACTGTTCGAGCTATTAGGACGCTTTAGCTTCCGCACGATCGATAGCAGTTTGGATGAGCTCGCGAACAATCTTCGCGAAGCGCCTCTTACTCTGCTTCTGTAGCCGGTCGTATGAAGCCTTATATTCGGGTGACAGCCAGGTCGTGACTGTTCCGCCTTTCAGGTTTCCGACTTCGGTCGTTTCGGTTGGGTCAAAGCTTCCAATGATCGCATCCAGCGATTTTTTCTCTCTCATACTAAAAGTATAGACATAACTTTTACTTATTAAAAGTATACTTGATATATAGATTTTTTATAGTTCGCTCGCTGTTACCCTTTAATTGTGGAGCAGTCTAAGACCAACGAACTCACGCCCAAGCAGCAAGCATTCGTCCGGGAGTACCTCCTTGATTTGAACGCCACTCAGGCTGCAACTAGAGCAGGGTACAGCCCAGATACCGCTCGACAGATCGGCTCAGAGAACCTGTCAAAACCAGACATCCAAGAAGCCATCGGCATAGCGATGACCGAGCGAGCGAAGCGTACCCAGATCACCTCAGACTATGTTCTCCAGAAGATTCGCGAAACCGTCGAACGCTGCTCGCAGGCGGAGATGGTTAAAGGACAGTTCGGTCTGCCGGTCATGATTCCCGTCGGCGAGGGTGAAGTCGCGGCAGCCTACCGCTTCGATTCCAACGGAGTGCTGAAAGGCTGTGAGCTTTTGGGCAAGCACCTGAAGCTCTTTACCGAGAAGCACGAGCACTCGGGTCCTGACGGTAAGGCGATTCCGATCAGTCAGCTCACCGACGAAGAGTTAGAAGCTCAGATAGCAACCATGCTCGCAAAGTCCGCCAAGGAACCGCAGTGACCGTTCGCAGTGCCGGCGCTTCTCTTCACTTCAACGAGACGGAAGCCGCTATCGCGCAAGACAGAACCTACGACTTAAACACGCCTGAGGACGCTAAAGCCTACATTCAGGCTTGGGTTGATCGGGGCGAGGTCATGATGGGGACGCGTGAAATTCCATCCATCTTAGATGACGGCACCGAGGAAGACTTCCTTCTAGTCGCTAAGCAACTTTTTCTCTTCTGCGACGAAAGGCCACCGCTCGGAAAGCACAAGGAGGCGCACTGATGCTCCCTGAAATGGACCGAGACAAGATGCTGGCTCTGAAGTCCCTCCTTGATGAGAAGGAGCTAAGGCAAACAGCCGATCAGATTGACTGCAAGCTCATGAACCGGGAGCAGGCGAATGAAACCTACCGAGAAATTCTGGAATCCAAGAATGTCCACGCAGCTCGGCGCCTCTGCAAAAACGATCTCTTTTTTCTTCTCTCAGTCGCCCTCAAGCGCAAAGACGTCAATCACGATTGGCTCTACGCGCGGTGCCGCGAAGTGGAAGCCAGTCCCGATGGGCACCTCGATCTCTGGGCTCGTGACCATTATAAGTCCACGATCATCACGTACGCCAAGACGATCCAAGACATCCTCTGTGACCCCGAAGTAACGGTCGGCATCTTCAGCCATACGCGCAACATTTCCAAGGCGTTCCTGGAACAGATCAAACGAGAGCTTGAGACGAACGATTACCTAAAAGACCTATTCCCAGATATCCTTCACAGGAACCCGCAAACCGAAGCGACAAAGTGGTCAATGGATTCAGGCCTCATCGTGAAGCGGAAGACCAACCCGAAAGAGTCTACAATTGAGGCTTGGGGCTTGGTTGACGGCCAACCAACATCCCGCCACTTCACGCATCAAATCTATGACGACGTCGTGACGCTCGAATCCGTCTCCACATCCGATCAGATCGCCAAGACTACGAGAGCATGGGAGCTATCGCTGAACCTTGGCAGCGGTGAGCGCACGCGCAGACGCTACATCGGCACGCGCTACCATGTGAACGACACTTACCGGGAGCTGATCGCTCGAGGATCGGTCAACCCACGAATTCACAAGGCGACGCACGACGGGAAGTCCCCCCCCGATGGGAAGCCTGTGTTTCTCTCGGAAACGCTGCTCCTTCAGAAGCGTAGGGACATGGGACCGTACACGTTTTCCTGCCAGATGCTTCAAGATCCTGTCGCAGATAAGACATCTGGCTTTAGAGAAGAATGGCTCGCCTACTATGAGCACCTGGACGACACGTCGAAGTGGAACAAATACATTTTAGTAGACCCTGCGAACTCCAAGAAAAACTCATCTGACTTCACCGTGATGGAAGTCATTGGACTCGCTCCCGATAACAATTACTACCTGCTGGATGCCGTCCGCGACCGCATGAACCTCACTCAACGCACGAACAAGCTCTTTGAGCTTCACCGCATGCACAACCCGCGAGCGATTGGCTACGAGCGCTATGGCATGCAGTCAGATGTCGAGCACATCCAGACTGAGATGGAGCGCAGAAACTACCGATTCCAGATCATTGAGCTCGGCGGGAGTCTCGCCAAAGAGGACCGGATCAGGAAGCTTATCCCGGTCTATGAGCAGAGGCGGTTCTACTCACCCAAGCGACTCGCGTTCGTGGATTGCGAAGGCACCACGCGAGACTACGTCCAGCTCTACAACTCAGAAGAGTTCCTATCGTTCCCCGTTTGCGTCCACGACGACATGCTGGACTGCCGGGCAAGGATTATGGACCCCGTACTCGGTGCCGAGTTTCCAAAGACCCAGACCAAGGCGAAGCGCATCGACACTGGGTACGCCGGCGGCTCCGGCGGTTGGATGGGGTGAGCCCACTATAGATCAACTATAGTAGCTCTATAGCTGGCCTATAGTTCGTTGCGCCTCAGCATAGAGATGTGGCGGACAACTTAGCTCCAGGTGAATCTAGCCCGGAGAGCGACAATCAAGAAGAATCCAAGCTTCTCAAAGAAGCTCATGCGCGTCTTCAGTTAGCTGAGGAGGCGGAGTCTGATATTCGCCGTCTTGCATTAGAAGACCTCGAATTTCGCGCAGGCAAGCAATGGCCCGAGAATATCGTCGCTGAACGCCAGAGCGATGGCCGCCCTTGTCTCGTCATCAACCGCATCCCTCAGTTCATTCAGCAGGTCACGAACGATCAGCGCCAGAATCGCCCGTCGATCAAGGTGCACCCCGTCGATGATCACGGCGACGTTGAGACCGGTAAGATCATTCAGGGCCTGATTCGCCACATCGAATACAACTCAAACGCAGACGTTGCTTACGATACCGCATTTGATTCGGCTGTGACCGGCGGATTCGGCTACTTCCGAGTCATCACGGATTTCGTTAGCCCGACAAGCTTTGATCAAGAGATTTTGATCAAGCGCATCCGCAACCCCTTCTCAGTTTACTTTGACCCCTACTCACAAGAGCCCGATGGTTCGGATGCGAGCTTCGCTTTCATCACAGAAGACCTATCCGCCGATGAGTATCGCTCTCGTTATCCCAAGTCCAAGCTCGCCAGTGCGGACGAGTGGGAGACGACAGGCAATCAAGCACCCTCATGGGTGCGCGACGGTTCGGCGCGTGTCGCCGAGTATTTCTACAAGGACACCCGAGAAACAACAATCGTTCTGCTGAACACCGGGGAATCAGTCCTTAAGGAGAACCTGCAACAGGTTCTAGAGGCCGGGGCGGCGGCGGGAATTCAAGTTGAAGTGGTACGTGAGCGAATTGCCCTGGCCCCAGTCATTCACTGGTGCAAGATCAATGGTTCAGAGATTCTAGAGAAAACTACCTGGCCGGGTCGCTACATCCCGATCATCCCCGTCTACGGCAACGAGCTTTACATCAATGGGAAGCGGATCTTAGAGGGCATCATCCGAAACGCGAAAGATTCGCAGCGGATGTATAACTACTGGGCGTCGGCTGAGACTGAGGCCATCGCGCTTGCTCCGCGTACCCCGTTCATCATCGCGGAAGGCCAGATCGAGGGTTACGAGAAAGAGTGGTCTACCGCGAATCGGAAGAACCACGCTTTCCTTCCTTATAAGCCTACTTCGGTCGGCGGCACCCCCGTCGCACCTCCGCAGAGAAACTCCTTTGAGCCCGCAGTCGGAGCGATCACCAACGCGCGCATGATGGCGTCCGAAGATCTGAAAGCCACGACGGGCATCTATGACGCCGCGATGGGTGCGCGATCGAATGAAACCTCAGGCATCGCCATTCAACGCCGCAGCATGCAGACGCAGACCTCTAATTTCCATTTCATCGACAACCTGACCCGCTCTCTTCGCCACGGAGGCCGAGTGATCGTCGATCTCATCCCCAAGATTTACGACACGGCACGAGCGGACCGGATCATCGGCGACGACGGCGAGCAGAAGATCGTGAAAGTGAATCAGCAGACCGGCGAGATCGGAAAGGACGGCAAGCCCGTTATCTACGCTCTGGACGTTGGCAAATACGACGTCACCGTAGACGTCGGCCCTTCGTTCGCATCCAAGCGCCAAGAAGCCGTTGCCGCGATGATCGACGTCACCAAAGCTTATCCGCAGCTCATGCAGGTTGCTGGCGACTTGTTTATCAAGGCGCAGGACTGGCCAGGCGCCCAGGACATGGCTGAGCGGATTAAGAAGACGCTGCCTCCGAACCTCATCGAAGATACGACCAAAAACAAGCAACAGATCCCGCCTCAGGTTCAAGCGCAGATGCAGCAGATGAGCCAAATGGTCGAACAGCTCACCGCAAAGCTTCACGAAGCGCAAGACGCGATCGATCATAAGCGCATCGAGCTTGAGTCCAAGGAACGCATCGAATTCAAGAAGCTCGAAGTGCAGCTCGAAATCGAGCGAGCACGGCTAGATCAGCGCGACTCACTCGCGATCTTGAACGCAGAGATTGCGCAGCTCGAGCAGCGTCAAAAGCTCCTCAAGATCGATCAACCGTTTCTAAACGGATCACAAGAATTAGCCCCGCCAGCTGATGGCGCCTATCCAGGTGCTGAGTTCGGCGACGGCGGCTTTGACCCTACCGGCGGGGAATCACCGGGCTTACCCATGGAAGGAATTCCAGATGACGATCACAGTCCGTTCTAATGACGAGGCTCCTGCCGAAAAGCCAGTAGCCGCTTCAACGGAACAGGAAAAATCCGCGCCAGAAGCCAAGGCTTCCGAGCAGAATGAATCCCCGGAATCGGAAACCGAGGAAACAGAGGAAAGTGTTAGCGACCAAGACGAATCAGACCTCGAAGGCGAGACCGAGGAGTCTAAAGACGCTGAGAAGGAAAGACCCAAGAAGAAAGGCGGCTTTCAACGCCGTATCGACAAGCTCAATGCCCGCTATTCAGCGGTGCAAGCTGAGGTCGAGCACTGGAAATCGATGGCGCTCAAGCAAGGCGCTGGCGAACCCAAGGCCGATAAGACTGTCGAGACGACGAAGAATGTCTCCCAAGAAGGAAAGCCCAACCCCGACACCTTCGATACCCATTCGGAGTACGTCGAGGCGCTGACCGACTGGAAGACTGAGCAGAAGTTCAAGGAGCGAGAGCAGAAGGCTGAGAAGTCCAAGCTCTTGTCTGAACATGAACAGGTGCTCAAGTCCCATTCTGAACGAGTGAAGTCCTTCATGGAAAAGACTGATAATTTCTCAGAAGTGCTCGAGTCCGTGGACGACATCCCGGTCTCTGCAACGGTTCAAGAGATTATCATTTCGTCTGACAATGGTCCTGAACTGATGTTCGAGCTGGCGAAAAATCGCGATGAGTATGCACGTATCTGCAAGCTCGCGCCTCTCGCTGCCGCTCGTGAACTAGGCAAGATCGAATCCAGACTCTCTGCCAAATCCTCTGACGAAAAGAAACCCGAAGCTAAAAAACTAACCAACGCACCCAAGCCAATCGAACCCATTGGGGGATCGAAGGGGAAAGTCTCCAAGTCATTGGACGACCCGAACCTCTCCCAGTCGGAATATGAGCGGCTCAGGCGCGATCAAATCAAACGCAAACAAGCATGATGCTTCGTTTGCTCGAGGAGTAGAATCAAATGGCTAATACTATCCTGACCCCAACCATGATCGCTAAAGAAGCGCTCATGGCGTTCAAGAACAAGCTCGGCTTCACGTCGAACGTCAACAAGCAGTACAGCGAAGAGTTCGCTGTCAAGGGCGCTAAGATCGGCAGTTCCGTCACCATCCGTAAGCCCCCGCGCTTTACGGTTTCTGACGGCGCTACCCTGTCCAACCAAGATGTGACTGAAGAAAGCACGTCACTCTCCCTGGACAGCCAGAAGCACGTTGCGTTCAAGTTCTCGTCTTCGGAGCTCACCCTCTCGATCGACAAGTTCCGCGAGCGTTACATCGATAATGCTGTCGTCGCCCTTGCTAACAAGGTTGACATGGACGGCCTGCAGATGGCTGCTCAGAACGTGTACAGCTCTGTCGGCGCTCCAGGCACCACTCCTTCGGCTGCTCTGACCTATCTCCAGGCTCAGCAGAAGCTGAACGAAATGGGCTGCCCGCAGGACAACAAGCGTTCTTTCCACATCAACCCAGCCGCTCAGACCTCCCTTGTGGATGGTTTGAAGGGCCTGTTTCAGTCTTCTGAAAAGATCTCTGAACAGTATGAAAAGGGCATCATGGGAACCGCTCTCGGCGGCAAGTTCTACATGGCTCAGAACATCTATGCTCACACCTCCGGTCAGCGTGGCGGTACGCCGCTCACGAACGGTGCAACCGCTTCTGGCGCGTCTTCCATCGTCACTGACGGCTGGACCGCTGGCGTTGCTAACCGCGTAAAGAAAGGCGACGTGTTCACGCTCGCTGGCGTTTACGCTGTGAACCCGATCACCAAGCAGAGCACTGGCGTTCTTCAGCAGTTCGTTGCAACCGCTGACGCTGCTTCTGACGGCGCTGGAGCTGCCACGATCGCGATCTCTCCTTCGATCGTGACCTCTGGATCGACTCAGACGGTGGACGCTGTTCCGGCTGACAACGCTGCTCTCACCTTCTTGAGCGCCGTTTCCACCGTGAACATGAACAACATCCTCATGCACGAAGATGCTTTCGTGCTTGGATGTGCAGACCTTGAACTCCCTCAGGGTGTTCACTTCGCCGCAGTTGCGAGCGACCCCGAAAGCGGTCTCTCGATCCGTATCGTCCGCGCCTATGACATCGCGGCCGACAGCTTCCCTTGCCGCCTAGACGTGCTCTACGGCTGGAAGGCTGTTCGTCCTGAGTGGGCTTGCCGAGTCATCGGATAACCCACAGCCACACAGGGTCTGGGCGCCGGGGAACTTGTCCTCCTCGGCGCCCGAACCTTGAGAGGGAACGTCATGGAAGATTCTTATCCAAAATGGCTCTATCACGCCGATGCTGAGCCGCTCCTAGTTAAGAGCGAAAAGCAGCGCGTGGCCATTGGTGCTGGCTGGGAAGAGTCGCCCGTTGAAGCGAAGAAGCCAGAACAAAAAATTATCAAGAAATCTGAGTCCAAGGACGGGGGTAGGGCGTGACGGGAAGAGATTTAGTTACCGCAACTTTGCGCCTTCTCGGGGTTGTCGCCTCTGGCGATAGCCTCGCTGCATCTGAGGCCACGGACGGCCTCGCAAGTTTGAATCGAATGCTGGGCGGATGGAGCACCGAAGGGCTCCTGATCTTTGCTCGCACGCGCGAAGCGGTCGCGATGACCGCCGGCACCGCCGCCTACACAATGGGCACTGGCGGCACCTATGGCTCGACCCGCGCGCTGAAGATTGAGGAAGCGTTGATCCGTGATGAGACGGTCACTCCTGCGATCGAATACCCAGTCAAGATTCTGAGCCTGGCTGAGTGGTCCTCAATTGCACAAAAGGACGACACAGGCGCGTTACCGCACTCTCTCTATCATGACGGGGGCTTCCCACTCGAGACGGTGACGGTTTACCCCAAGCCCTCCGTTGCCCACAAGTTGGTGCTCTATTCGGTAAAGCCCCTCTCTGAGATTACGACGCTCGACACCAGCGTTTCCCTGCCCCCAGGCTATGACCGCGCTCTGATCTACA
>Ga0136612_10000012_pt1 | contig 36306 bp, 36 predicted proteins | sample AntDryUQ224A2306_2_FD_106644 | JGI IMG/M metagenome (GOLD analysis project Ga0136612, IMG submission 106644) | Polar desert sand microbial communities from Dry Valleys, Antarctica - metaG UQ224A (23.06) | ecosystem: Environmental > Terrestrial > Soil > Desert | place: Antarctica: Dry Valley... | reverse complement strand
CCTGGCCGCAGCTCTCGCCCGGACCTGAGCCGCGTCCGGTGTTCAGCCTTCCCGGTGCTGAGCCGCCCCAACGGCCGCCGCTCACCTAGCCCCGGCGCCGCCGCCGCGCGGAGCTGAGCCAGGCGGAGGCGCGGCCCGGCCCGGACCGGCGCTCGCCCGGTAGTCGTCCGACCGCTCCGCGAGGCTTGCCACGTGCAGCGAGCCCCGGTCCTCTCCGCCGCCCTCGCAGCGGCGGCGCTCGCCGCCGGGGTCCTGCTCGGCGCGCGGTTCGGTGCGGCGGCGCTGATCCTGTGCCTGCCCGGTGCCGGCCTGGCGGCGGTCCTCTCGGCCCGGCGCCAGCGCACCGAGCGCCACCTCGAGGAGCTCACGCGCCGCGACCCGCTGACCGGCCTGGGCAACGCGCGCCTGCTCGCCGACCGGCTGCCGTACGAGATCGCTCGCCATGCCCGCCACGGCAGGCCGCTGGCCGTCCTCGTCTGCGACCTCGACGGCTTCAAGGGCGTCAACGACCGCTTCGGGCACGCGGCGGGTGACGAGGTGCTGCGCGAAATCGGCGCCGCGTTCGAGCGCACCGCCCGTGGGCAGGACACCTTGGTGCGCCACGGGGGCGACGAGTTCTGCATCCTCGCCCCGGAGTCGGGGCGCGACGACGCCGTGCAGCTCGCGGCGCGGCTGCGCGAGGCGGCCGAGGAGGCGGTCGGCGGGCTGCGCGGCCTCGGCGCGAGCTGGGGGGTGGCGGTCTACCCGGCCGACGGCGCGACGCCGGGCGAGCTGCTCGCCGTCGCCGACGCCGAGGCGTTCGAGGACAAGCGCCGCCGAGGGCGCGAGCGAGGGCGAGGCCCGGCGGCCACCCGGGCGGCCTGACCGCCCGGGCGGCCGTGCCCGCCGCCGAGCCGCCGGCGCCCGGCGCGGCGTAGAGTCGCGCCGATGAGCGCCACCGTCACCCGCACCGTCGGCTCGATCGTCGGGGGTCGCACGCGCGAGGACGCGCCGGGCGGCCGCCTGGAGTCCACCAACCCGGCTCAGCTCTCCGAGGTGGTGGCCGACGTCGCGCTGGGCGACGCCGGCACCTTCGTGGACGCCTGCCGGGCGGCCAAGGCCGCGCAGCCGGCCTGGGCGGCGGTCCCGGCGCCGGTCCGCGGCCGGGTCATCGCCCAGGTCGGGCGGCTCGTCGAGGAGAACTTCGAGGGCCTCGCCCAGCTCGTCCGGGCGGAGGTCGGAAAGCCGATCGCCGAGGCCCGCGGCGAGGTGCAGGAGATCGTCGACACCTGCCACTTCTTCCTCGGCGAGGGCCGGCGGCTCTACGGACAGACCGTCCCGTCGGAGATGCCCGACAAGCAGCTGTTCACCTTCCGGATGCCGGTCGGCGTGGCCGCCATCGTCACCGCCGGCAACTTCCCGGTCGCGGTTCCCAGCTGGTACCTCGTCCCGGCGCTGCTGTGCGGCAACGCCGTGGTCTGGAAGCCCGCCGAGTACGCGCCTGCCCTCGGCGACGCGCTCGCCCGGATCCTCATCGCGGGCGGCCTGCCGGACGGCGTGCTCAACGTGGTGCAGGCGTCGGGCGAGGCGACCTTCGCGGGCCTCTCGACCGCGCTCGACGAACGGCTCGTCGACAAGGTGGGCTTCACCGGCTCGAGCGCCGTCGGCTCGGAGATCGGCGCGCTCTGCGGGCGCCACCTGCAGTCGCCGTGCCTCGAGCTCGGCGGCAAGAACCCGCTCGTGGTGATGGAGGACGCCGAGCTCGAGCTCGCGGTGGAGGGCGCGCTGTTCTCGGGGTTCGGGACCGCCGGCCAGCGCTGCACCTCGCTCGGGTGCGTGATCGTCCACGAGTCGGTGCACGACGAGTTCGTCGCCCGGCTCGACGCGGCGCTGCGGGCCGCGCCAGTCGGCGACCCGGCGCAGGACGTCCTGTTCGGGCCGATGCTCGGCGAGCGCTTCGCGACCCGCTTCGAGGAAGAGTGGCTGGGCCTCGTCGAGCCGCACCACACGGTGCACGGCTCGAGCGCGACCGGACGGATCACCACCGGGTCGCCGCGGGAGGGCTTCGTCGGCGGCGATCCCTCGGAGGGCCTGTTCATGCACCCCACCCTCGTCACCGGCGTGCGCCGCGAGGACGCGCTCTACGACACGGAGACCTTCGGGCCGATGGTCGGCGTCCTGTCCTTCTCGACCTTCGACGAGGCGGTCGAGCTCGCCAACGGCCACGGCTACGGCCTCTCCGCGGCGATCTACACGACGTCGCCGGCCCACGCGCTGCGCTTCCGCGAGCGGGTGAGCGCGGGCATGCTCTCGGTCAATAACTCCACGAGCGGCGCCGAGGCCCACCTTCCGTTCGGCGGCAACGGCCGCTCGGGCAACGGGTCGCGCCAGTCGGGGATCTGGGTGCTCGACCAGTTCACCCGCTGGCAGTCGATGAACTGGGACTACTCGGGCAGGCTGCAGAAGGCGCAGATGGACGTCGTGGCGCCCGAGGGCGACCCGGGCTTCCGGCTCTAGGCGGCCGCGGCCGCGGCGAAAGCGCTCCGCCACGGCCCGGGTGGGTCGGCGGCCGTGCGGGCCCCCCGGAGCGGCTCGGTCGGTACGGTTGTCGACCATGATCACCGGGGTCGACTTCGTCTGCGTCCCGACGCGCGACCACGACCGCGCGGTCGAGTTCTACGTGAACACGCTCGGGCTCGAGCGCGGCAAGCGCTGGGGGAACATGCCGGCCACGGAGCTCCAGGCCGGCAACCTGACGCTCGCCGTCATGGACCCGAGCGCATTCGGCCAGGCCGAGGCGCGCCCGAACAGCGCGCCGATCGCGCTGCAGGTCGACGACGTCGAGGCCGCGCGCGACCGCCTCGCGGCGGAGGGCGTCACCTTCCTGATCGAGATGATGGACTCGGGCGTCTGCCACCAGGCCGTCTTCACCGATCCCGACGGCAACCCGCTCATCCTGCACCACCGGTACGCCCCCTAGCGGCGACGACCGGAGCGTCGCGCGCCGGATGGGCTTTAGTCCACCCGGCGCCGGTACCAGTTCGGTGAGGTGGTGGGCGGCGGCACGAGCGGCGCCGCCTTGGCGACGAGCACGCTCGGCTCGGGATCGGCGACGTGGCGAGCCAGCGCCTCGCCGAAGGACTCGTCGAGATCGTGGACCGTCTCGTTGCGGATCCCGAACGCCGCGGCCAGGGCCGCGAAGTCGGGAGTGCGCAGGTCGACGCCGAAGCGCGGCGTGCCGGTGACGTCCTGGTCGTAGCGCAGCATGCCGTAGCCGCCGTCGTCGACGATCACCGCGGTGAGCGGGATGCGCTCCTGGGCGAGCGTCGCGAGCTCGCCGGGTGCGAAGAGGAAGCCGCCGTCGCCGGAAATCGAGACGACGGGGCCGGCGCCGCCCGCGAGCGCGGTCCCGAGCGCGGCGGGGAAGGCATAGCCCAACGTCCCCCACCCGACCGGGTACTGCAGGAGCCGGGGCGCGGCGAACGGGTGCAAGCCGGCGATCCAGTAGCCCGGGATGCACATGTCGCAGACGAGCACGGCGTCGTCCGGGGTGCCGAACGCGATCGCGTCGAGGAAGCGCAGAGCGCGCGCATCGAGCTGCGCGACCGCCTCGGCGCGGACGCGGGCGAGGCGAGTGGCAAGGGCGTCGCGGCCGCCGCGCGACGGCGGCGGATCGAGCGAGGCGACGTGCACGTCCACTCGGTAGTTCGGCGTCGTCGTCCCGACCGTGACGAGCTGCGGCGGTTGCGGCTGCGCCCAGTTCTGGGTGTTCATCCCGTCGAGCGGATCCCCGACGGCGATCACGAGGTCGGCTTCGTCCCAGAGCCGGCCGACCGCCTCGAGGTGGGGCGGGAGCCCGACCCGGCAGGGATGGTCCAGCGGCATCACGCCGCGCCCGCCGTAGGTCTCGACGACGGGCGCGACGAGCGCTTCGGCGACCCCTACGACCTCCTCACGCTCTGCGTCCCGGCCGACCCAGAGCAGGGGGCGCCGGGCGGCCGCGAGCAGCGGCGCGGCGTCCGGCGCCGAGGATCGCCCGGCCCGCCCCCTCGGTTCGCCGAACTCCGGTTCGGACGCCTCGATTCGCAGCCGGTCGGTCGGAACGCCGAGGTAGACCGGCCCCGCCGGCGTCTCGGCGAGCGCCGCCCGGAGCGTCGGCCCGACCTCCCCGCACACGTGCTGCGCCACCGTCACCGGCGCGAACATCGCCGCCTGGTCCGCGGTCTCGTGCAGCACGCCGCGGTAGACGCCTTCGCGACGCAGCCCGCTCGGGATGTCGGTGGCGATCACAAGCACGGGCGAGCGCGAGACGAACGCCTCGCCGACGGCGCCCAGCGTGTTCGCCGCCCCGGGGCCCGTGGTGGTCAGCGCGACGCCGAGCCGCCCGGTCGCGCGGGCGTACCCATCGGCGGCGTAGACCGCGGCCTGCTCGTGGCGCACACCGACCAGGCGGATCGACGACGTCCGCAGCGCCTCCCAGAGCGCCAGGTTGTGCACACCGGGCAGCCCGAAGCAGACCTCGACCCCCGCCTGCGCGAGCGTGGAGACGATCACCTCGGCGCCGGCGGGCATCCGTCCATGTTCCATCATCTGCGCGGTGCGCTCCGTCCGGATACTCCAAGGGCTCATCGTATGCGCGGCCATGGCGCTGCTGCTCGGCATCCTCGTCCTGCGCGACGGAGACGACGAAGGCCAGCGACTGGGCCTGGAGCTCGTCCCCTTCCAGCCCGGCGGGCCGGCCGGCGTCGCCTTCCTCGAGCGGTCCGGCGACCGCCTCGTCGGCACCCGCACCGTCTGGGGCCTCGCTCCCGGCACCCGCCACCACAGCGCGCTGCGGGGGCCGGGGCGCAGCTGCACCGCCCAGGTCACCCAGCCGCTCCCGCCCCTCGTCGCCGACGAGAACGGGGTGGCGTTCGGGCGGGTCGACGTCCCGGTGCCGGCCGGCGCGTTCACCGACGGCCTGTCCCTGACGGTCCACGCGGGACCGGACCGGCGCTCGAGCGCCGTGGCCTGTGGGACGGCCCCGGGCGGGCGGCGGCTCGCTCTTGCCCAGCTCACCCAGCTCGGCGGCCGCGACACCGGGGCGCCCGGGACGGAGGTCTCGGCCCTCCTCCAGCTGCGACAGGGGCGGCCGATCGGAGCGAGGCGAGGCGAGCCGAAGGCGATCCGCGCCCGCCAGGGCGACCGGATCGCCCTGGCCCTGCGCGCCGACGAGCCCGACGAGCTCCGCGTCGAGGGCTATGACCTGGCGGTCCAGGTCGGACCGGGAACGATCGCCCGGCTGGCCTTCCGCGCCGACCGCCCCGGCCGGTTCGCGGTCACGGGACGGACCACCGGCAGCCAGCCGGCGGCCCTGCTGACGGTAGCCTCGGGGCCATGAGCGACATCTCCCGCCGTCCGAACCGCACCCCGCGTCGCGTCAAGGAGCAGCGCGCCTACCGCCTTGGCGTCGCCGGAGCCGGCGCCGGCGCCGTGGCGGTCGTCACCGGGATCCTGGCGATCGTCGGCATCATGGGCTTCAGCATCCCGATTCTCGCGGTGCTCGTCGCGGTCATCTGCGCCGTGCTCTTCCGCCAGACCGTGTCCTGAAACGGGCGCCGTAACCTTGACACACCTGTGTTAGGGTTTGGAAGGTGCTGCTCGACGCCCTGACCATCAACGAAGCCGCCGAGACCACCGGCTGGTCTCCGCGGATGCTCCGCTACGTCGAGCGCGTCGGGCTCGTCGCGCCCGCCCGCACCACGAAGGGCTATCGCCTGTACGGCCCCGCCGAGCTCCAGCGGCTGCGTACCCTGCGCGAGCTCCTCGACCGTCATGAGCTCGGTCTCTCCGACGTCGCCTTCGCCGCCCGGCTGCGCGACGACGCGAGCCTGCGGGCCGCCGTCGACGGCTGGTTCACCACCGAGCCCGTACGACCTTCCGACGTCCCCGCGGCCGACTGGCTGCGCTTCGAGCAGGAGAAGCACGAACGCCTTCTCGACGCCGCAACCGCCGCGGCCTGACCTCCCCCGAACGAAAGGCCCCACCCACGATGGCCACCACCGCCACCCGGACCACGTCCGACTTCAAGGTCGCCGACCTGTCGCTCGCCGCCTTCGGCCGCAAGGAGATCGAGCTCGCCGAGCACGAGATGCCCGGGCTGATGTCCGTCCGCGAGGAGTACGCCGCCCGCCAGCCGCTCAGGGGCGCGCGCATCATCGGCTCAATCCACATGACGATCCAGACCGCGGTGCTGATCGAGACGCTGACGTCCCTCGGCGCCGAGGTCCGCTGGTGCTCGTGCAACATCTTCTCGACCCAGGACCACGCGGCCGCCGCGGTCGCGGTGGGCCCGGAGGGCACGCCGGAGGAGCCCAAGGGCGTCCCCGTCTTCGCCTGGAAGGGCGAGACGCTCGAGGAGTACTGGTGGTGCACCGAGCAGGTCGTCAACTGGCCCGAGGGCCAGACCGCCAACATGATCCTCGACGACGGCGGCGACGCCACCATGCTCATCCACAAGGGCAAGGAGTACGAGGGCGCCGGGGCCGTGCCGGACCCCGCCCAGGCCGAGTCGGAGGAGTTCCAGGTCTTCCTGGGCCTGCTCCAGCGCTCGCTGACCGAGGATCCGCAGCGCTACACGAAGGTGGCGGACGCGATCCTCGGCGTGACCGAGGAGACCACCACCGGGGTCAACCGGCTCTACCAGATGCAGCAGACCGGCGAGCTCCTGTTCCCGGCCATCAACGTCAACGACTCGGTGACGAAGTCGAAGTTCGACAACCTCTACGGCTGCCGCCACTCACTCGTCGACGGCATCTTCCGCGCGACCGACGTGATGCTCGCCGGCAAGGTCTCCGTGGTCTGCGGCTACGGCGACGTCGGCAAGGGCTCGGCCGCCTCGCTGCGCGCCCAGGGCTCGCGCGTGGTGGTCACCGAGGCCGACCCCATTTGCGCGCTGCAGGCGGCGATGGAGGGCTACGACGTAAAGACGCTCGAGGACGTCGTCGACACGGCGGACGTGTTCATCACGGCCACCGGCAACAAGGACATCATCACCGCCGACCACATGGCCCGCATGAAGCACGGCGCCATCGTGGGCAACGTCGGCCACTTCGACAACGAGATCGACATGGCCGGCCTTGCCCGCACCCCCGGGGTCGAGCGGATCAACGTCAAGCCGCAGGTCGACCAGTGGGTCTTCGCCGACGGCAAGGCGATCATCCTGCTCTCCGAGGGCCGGCTGCTCAATCTCGGCAACGCGACGGGCCACCCGTCCTTCGTGATGTCGAACTCGTTCACGAACCAGACGATCGCCCAGATCGAGCTGTTCACCAAGAACGACGAGTACGAGAAGCAGGTCTACGTGCTGCCCAAGCACCTCGACGAGAAGGTCGCCCGGCTGCACCTCGACGCCCTCGGCGTCAAGCTGACCGAGCTGCGCGAGGACCAGGCCGCCTACATCGGCGTCCCGGTCGCCGGGCCGTACAAGAGCGATACCTACCGGTATTAGCCAGGAGGCAGGTCGGGCGCGGATCGAGTGGGCGGACGGGCAGATGCCCGTGCTGCGCTCGATCCGCTCGCGCTTCGCCCGCGAGCAGCCGCTCGCGGGCGTCCGCGTGGCCGCCTGCCTGCACGTGACCGCCGAGACGGCGAACCTCGTCCGTGCGTTCGCGGCCGGCGGCGCACAGGTCGGGCTCTGCGCCGCCAACCCCCTCTCCACCCAGGACGACGTCGCCGACGCGCTCTCCGAGGAGGCCGAGGTCCTCGGCCGGCGCGGCGACGATCCCGTCCCGCACGTGCTCGCGCTGGCGGCGAGCGAGCCGCTCGTCACGCTCGACGACGGTGCCGACCTGCTCTCGGTCCTGCACGTCCAGGGCCGCGCCGGGACGCTGCTCGGCGGGACCGAGGAGACGACCACCGGACTGCTGCGCCTCCGCGCGCTCGAGCTGGCCTGCCCGGTGCTGGCGGTCAACGAGGCCCGCACCGAGCGCCTGTTCAACGACCACTACGGCACCGGGCAGTCGACCCTCGACGGCATCCTGCGCGCGACGAACCTTCTGCTCGCCGGCCGCACCATCGTCGTGGTCGGGTACGGCTGGACGGGGCGCGGGATCGCCAACCGCGCCCGGGGCGCGGGCGCTCAGGTGATCGTCTGCGAGGTCGATGCGATGCGTGCGCTCGAGGCGCGGATGGAGGGCTACGAGGTCATGCCGGCGCTCGTGGCCGCCGAGCGCGGCGACGTCTTCATCACGGTGACCGGCTCACGCGACGTCCTCGGTGCCGAGCACTTCGGCCGGATGAAGGACGGCGCGGTGCTCGCCAACGCCGGCCACTTCGACATCGAGATCGACCTCGCCGCGCTGCGCGAGGCGGCCACCGGCGGCGTCCGCGAGGCGCTCCCGCTCGTCGACTCCTACGACCTGGGCGACGGCCGGCGCCTCAACCTGCTCGCCTCGGGCCGCGTGGTCAACCTCGCCGCGGGACAGGGCCATCCCGCCGCGGTGATGGACATGTCCTTCGCCAACCAGGCGCTCGCCGTGGAGCACCTCGTCCGCCACGGCCGACACCTCTCCCCAGGCGTGCATCCCGTCCCCGACGCGGTCGACTCCGAAGTGGCGCGCCTCAAGCTCGAATCGCTTGGAGTGCGGATCGACGAGGCCACCGAGGGCCAGCTCCGCTACGGCGAGGGCTGGGGACGCCGCTAGTGGGTACGGGTCGGCCATGAGCTCCGACGGCCTCACCGCCTGCGTCGAGAAGATGCGCGCCGACGGCGTGCCGGACGCGGCGATCGACACCTTCGCCCACTACTACGAGCAGCTGGCGGCGGGCGAGACCGGTCTCCTGCGCGAGGAGGACCTCGAGCCGGTCGCCGGCCTGCCGGACGCCGACGCGCTGACCGAGGACTCCTCGACCGAGGTGCTCGACCAAGCCGTCGTCATCAAGGTCAACGGCGGTCTGGGGACGAGCATGGGCATGACCCGCGCCAAGTCGTTGCTGGAGGTCAAGGACGGGCTGTCCTTCCTGGACATCACGGCCCAGCAGGTGCTCGCCGAGCGCGAACGCTCCGGCGCGCGGCTCCCGTTGGTGCTGATGAACTCCTTCGCCACCCGCGAGGACTCGGTGGGCGCGCTCGAGCGCCGCGCCGAGCTCGCGGTCGACGGCGTCCCAGCCGACTTCGTCCAGAGCCGGGAGCCCAAGCTGCTCGCCGACGGCCTGGAGCCTGCCGAGTGGCCGAAGGCCCCGGCGCTCGAGTGGTGCCCGCCCGGCCACGGCGACCTCTACCCGTCGCTCGAGGCGTCCGGGATGCTCGCCACCCTGCTCGAGCAGGGCTACCGCTACGCGTTCGTCTCCAACGCCGACAACCTGGGCGCGACCTTCGACCCGTGCATCCTCGCCTGGTTCGCGGCCCAGGAGCTCCCCTTCCTCTCCGAGGTGTGCGACCGCACCGAGGCCGACGTGAAGGGCGGGCACATCGCCCGGCGACGCGAGGGCGGCGGGCTCGTCCTGCGCGAGACCGCGCAGACCGCGCCGGAGGACGTCGTGGCGTCCCAGGACGTCGAGCGCCATCCCTACTTCAACTGCAACAACCTGTGGATGGACCTGCGCGCGGTGGCCGAGACGCTGCGCGCGCGCGACGGCGTGCTCGGGCTGCCGATCATCGTCAACCGCAAGACGGTCGATCCCAGCGACAAGACGACGCCCGAGGTGGTGCAGATCGAGACCGCGATGGGAGCGGCGATCGGCGTGTTCGCGGGCGCCGGCGCGCTGCGCGTCCCGCGATCGCGCTTCGTCCCGGTCAAGACCACCGACGACCTGCTCGTGCTGCGCTCGGACGCCTACGGCCTCGACGCGGCCTCGCGGGTGGTGCTCGCCCCCGAGCGGTCCGGGCGCCAGCCGCTCGTCTCGCTCGACCCCGAGCACTTCAAGCTGGTGCAGGACTTCGAGGCCCACTTCCCGTCCGGCCCGCCGTCGCTCGTCGCGTGCGACCGCCTCGACGTCGAGGGGGACGTCACCTTCGGGTCGAGCGTGACCTGCCGCGGCGACCTGCGCATCCAGGGCCCGACGAGGATCCCGGACGGCGAGGTCCTCGAGGCCGGGCGGTAGTCCTCCCGGTGGCGCTACGGCGCCGGCGACGCGTAGCGCTCGGCCCGCTGGTCCTCCTGGTCCGACTCGGAGAGCATGCGGGCGAAGAGGTAGGCGAGCGCGATGCCCATGACGATCGACTGCTCGAGGGCCATGACCAGCCCGGCGACGCGCTGGTCGTCGACCGCGTCGAGCCCCCAGCGGGGGCCGGCCGTGAAGTCATAGGCGTAGAACGCCTCCGGGGCGAAGGCGAGCACCACTCCGAGCAGGCCGACCAGCAGCTTGGTCGACGCCATGTAGGCGACCGGCCCGAGGCCCCCGAGGCGCAGGCGCGAGCGGATGGGGGAGAGCAGGTGCCACCAGTACAACAGCCCGGCGGCGCCGAAGGAGAGGTGCTCGAGCGTGTGGACCGCCGGGTACTCGAGCGCGGCGTCGTAGAGGGCCGGGACGTGCCAGAGCCACATCACCCCGACGTAGGCGACGACCCCGAACGCCGGGTGCCCGAACGGCCCGGCCGCCTGCTCCAGGCGCCGCAGGCGGCGGGTGACCGGGCGCAGCAGGTGCTTGGTCAGCGCCAGGGTGAGGGCGATCGGCGCCAGGTCGGCGATCAGCAGGTGCTGGGCCATGTGGGCGGAGGCGAACTGCTCGCCGAGGACGTCCACGGGGGAGAGGAGCGCGGCGGCCAGCACCGCGATCCCGAGCAGCCAGAGGGCCAGCCGCCCGCCGCCCGCAGCACGGGCCCCGCCCTGCTCGCGCGAGCGCCGCCAGCGCGCGCCGTACACCGCGACGTAGAGGACGAGCGCCACGAGGACGACCGGCGCGAAGGTCCAAGAGGTGTCGACCTCGGACACCCGTCCATGGTGGCATGGCCCGGCCGGCCTGGCCGGCCTGGCCGTCTCCCTTGCCGTGGATTCGTTGCACCCGGTGCGCACGGTTGTCACACCGCGGTGGTGAACCGTGGAGGCGGAGCGGCGAGGCTGTGTTCGTGCTCGCCCGCGCCTTCGACGAGATCCTGGCGGTCATCGCGCCGCCGGCGTGCGCGGCGTGCCGGGCGCCGCTGGCGCGGGCGGACGCCCTCGTCTGCGCCGCGTGCCTGCGGGCGCTGCCCTGGCTGCGCGGCCCCCGGTGCCCGCGGTGTGCGCTGCCGCCGCACCGCGGGCGGCGCTGCCCGGCCGCGGCGGCCGCGTTCTCGCTGGCCTGGGCGCCAGTGAGCTACGACGGGGCGGCCAAAGCCCTCGTCGGCGCGTTGAAGTTCGGCGGCGCGCTTCCCGTCGCCACGCTGATGGCCGCGCAGCTGGCCGCCACCGCGCCCCCGGGGCTGCTGCGGGGCGGCGCCTCGCTCGTCCCGGTGCCGACCCATCCGGCGCGCCGTCGCCGGCGGGGGTTCGACCAGGCCGGCGTGCTCGCCGCGGCGCTCGCGCGGCGGACGGGTCTGCCGCTGGACGAGTGCCTCGCGCGGCGCGGTCCGGCGGTCCGGCAGCTCGGCGCCTCCCGGGACGAGCGGCGTGCGGCGGGGCGGCTGGGGTTCGAGGTGCATGCCGCGCCACCGGCGCACGCCGTGCTCGTCGACGACGTGCACACGACGGGCGCGACGCTCGACGTCTGCGCGCACGCGCTGCGGGCGGCGGGCACGCGGCACGTCGTGGCGATCACGTACGCGCGGGCGTTGTGACCCGGAGCCGTCTTGGAGGCGCTGGCGTACGTCGCTCCTATCGCGACGCAGCCGATCGTGGTCGTCCTGAGAGTGCTATCGCTCGCGCGCCGCGCCACCCGGACAACTTCCGTCCACTCGGTTCACAAACGCCAGCGGTTCACGTACGATCTGAGAGGACCCACTCACGAGAGGAGTCCCATGCGCATCGAGGTCAAGGGACGCAACCTTCAGGTGTCCACCGAGTGCATCGAGCTCATCGAGCGACGTTTCGCGCGGATCGGCAAGCAGGTGTCCCAGCAGGCCCTCCTCGAGATCGAGCTCCGCTTCGAGCCCAAGACCGCCGCGCCGGACTGCCAGGTCGCCGAGGCGACCCTCTATCTCAAGGGCACGACCCTGCGGGCAGAGGATGCGTCACGCGACCTGGGCCACGCGATCCACCTGGTCTCCGACGAGATGTCCCGCCAGGTCAAGCGTCACCGCGATAAGCGCCGCAACCGGCGCGAAGGGCGCGTGGCGATGCCCTCGCCGATGGTGGTGCCCGAAGCGTCCGAAGAGGGCCTGCCGGCGCGGTAGGGGGCGGACCGCGGAGCCCGCTGCGCCCACGGGCGGCCTCTATCCTGGACTCCATGTCTTTTCTGGACCGTGCCCTCCGCCTCGGGGAGGGCAAGCAGTTCCGCACCTACTCCAAGCGGGTCGAGAAGATCGGTGCCTGGGAGGAGGAGCTCGAGCTCCAGGATGACGCCGAGCTGCGCGAGCAGGCCGCCTCCCTGCGCGAGCGCGCCCGCGCGGGAACGGACCCGGACGTGCTGCTGGAGGAGACCTTCGCGGTCGTGCGCGAGGTCTCCCGGCGGGTCATGGGCATGCGCCACTTCGACGTCCAGCTCATCGGCGGCATGGTCCTGCACTCCGGGGCGATCGCCGAGATGAAGACGGGTGAGGGCAAGACCCTGACCGGCACCCTGGCCGTCGTGCTCAACGCGCTGGCCGGCACCGGCGTCCACGTCGTCACGGTCAACGACTATCTGGCGCAGCGTGACGCGGAGTGGATGAAGCCGATCTACGACTTCATGGGGCTCTCGCTCGGCGTCCTCCAGAACATGCAGCCCTACGAGGACAAGCGGGCGGCCTACGCGTCGGACATCACCTACGGCACCAACTCCGAGTTCGGCTTCGACTACCTGCGCGACAACATGGCCACCACGCTGGACGAGAAGACCCAGTTCGGCGCCCGCTACGACGAGGAGGGCAAGCCGAAGACCTCGCACCCGTACGCGATCGTCGACGAGGTCGACAACATCCTCATCGACGAGGCCCGCACGCCGCTGATCATCTCCGGTGCCCCCGAGCAGGCCGCCGACCTCTACGCGAAGTTCGCCCGCCTCGCGCCGCGCCTGGAGCCCGGCAAGTCGCCCGAGGGCATGGATCCGCGGATGAAGAAGGGCTACGTCGCCGACTTCGACTACGAGTTCGACGAGAAGCACAAGACGGTCTCCGTCACCGAGCAGGGCGTCGCCAAGGCAGAGCGCTTCATGGGCATCGACCACCTCTATAAGGCGGAGAACGGCAACCTCGTCAACCACCTCAACCAGGCGCTCAAGGCCGAGTCGCTCTACAAGCGTGACGTCGACTACGCGGTGGTCGACGGCGAGGTGAAGATCATCGACGAGTTCACCGGGCGCATCCTCGACGGCCGCCGCTGGTCGGAGGGGCTCCACCAGGCGGTCGAGGCCAAGGAGGGCGTCCGGGTCCAGGAGGAGAACCAGACCCTGGCCACCATCACCCTGCAGAACTACTTCCGGATGTACTCCAAGCTCGCGGGGATGACGGGCACGGCGATCACCGAGGCGACCGAGCTGATGAAGGTCTACAAGCTGCCGGTCATCCCGATCCCGACCAACCAGCCCATGATCCGCCGCGACGAGAACGACCAGGTCTTCAAGACCAAGGACGGCAAGTGGAGCGCGCTGATCCGCGAGATCTCCGCCCGCCACGAGCAGGATCAGCCGATCCTGGTCGGCACGATCTCCGTCGAGGTCTCCGAGATGCTCGGCGCGCAGCTCTCCGAGCGTGGGATCCCCCACAATGTCCTCAACGCCAAGCCGGAGTACGCGGCCATCGAGGGCTCCACGATCGCCGAGGCGGGCCGCCCCGGCGCGGTGACGATCGCGACGAACATGGCTGGTAGAGGGGTGGACATCAAGCTGGGCGGCAACGCCGAGCACCAGACCCAAGTGGAGCTCGCGAAGCTGGGCCTCAAGCCGGGCGACCCCGACTACGACGAGCGCTTCGCCGAGATCCTGCCCGCCATCGAGGCCCGGGTGCAGGACGGGCGCGAGCAGGTGCTTGAGGCCGGCGGGCTGTTCATCTGCGGCACCGAGCGCCACGAGTCCCGCCGGATCGACAACCAGCTCCGCGGCCGCTCCGGCCGCCAGGGCGACCCGGGCGAGTCGCGCTTCTTCCTCTCCGCCGAGGACGATCTCGTCCGCCTGTTCGCCGGCGACCGCATCTACCGGATCCTCGACCGCCTCGGGCCGGTGGACGAGGACGGCTACGAGGAGCCGATCGAGGCGAAGATGCTCTCCAAGCAGATCGAGGGCGCGCAGAAGAAGGTCGAGGAGCAGAACTACCTCATGCGCAAGCGCGTCCTCGAATACGACGACGTGATGAACCAGCAGCGCGAGGTCGTCTACCGGTACCGCGACGAGGTGCTCGAGGGTCGCGACATGGGCCCCGTGGCCCGCGAGCAGGTCACCGAGGTCGTCGAGCGGCTGGTCGACGAGTACACCCCCGGCGACTACGTCGAAGACTGGGACCTGGCCGAGCTCTGGGTGCAGCTCGACCAGATCTTCGAGGTGGACTTCGGACCCGACGACCTCGACCGTGAGCAGGTCGACCGCGCTGAGCTCCAGCGGCTGCTCGTCGACGACGCGCTCAAGCTCTACGACCAGCGCGAGTCCGAGCTCGGCGCGGAGCTCATGCGCGCCCTGGAGCGCTACCTGATCCTCCAGACCATCGACCAGAAGTGGCGTGAGCACCTCTACGACATGGACTACCTGCGCGAGGGGATCCACCTGCGCGGGTTCGCCCAGATCGACCCGCTGGTCGCCTACAAGAACGAGGCGTTCACGCTGTTCCAGGACCTGATGAACTCGATCTGGTCGGACTTCGCGAAGATGGTCTTCAACGTCGAGGTGCAGGTCGAGGGCGAGAACGGCTCGGCGCAGGGCCAGGTTCCGGACCCCGCGGACGTGGGCGCCGCGGGCGCCGGCGCGCTCTCCTACTCGGGCGGTACGCTCGACGACCAGCCGAGCGCCTACGGCGGCGAGGGTTACGGCGTCGAGGCCGAGCCGGAGCCCGCGCTCCTCTCGGCGCCGGTCCAGCAGCGGCGCCTCGAGGCCGACGAGCAGGTCGGGCGCAACGAGCCGTGCTGGTGCGGCAGCGGCAAGAAATTCAAGAAGTGCCACGGAGCCTGACGGCTCCGGTCCCCTAGCCGCTGCGGGGCCGGAGCCCAGGGAGGCGGTCGGCGATCCGCCCGAGGCGCTCCGCCGTCCCCTGCAGCGGCTCGGCGGCCGCGGCCAGCGTACCCGCCGCGACGTTGAGCGACCGGATCGACTCGAGCGCCTCGTCAAGGGTCGGGAGCCCGGCTTGGAGCTCGGCCGCGAGCCGGACGAGCTCGGCCACCTGCGTCTCCACGTTGTCGACCCGGGCCAGCGCGACCAGGACGCGGTCGACCCCGTCGAGGACGCTCTGGGCGCGGGCGTCGACCCGGTCGATGCCGTCGAGGACGCCGGCGGCGCGGGCGTCGATGCGGTCCACGGCGGCGATCGCCGCGTCGGCGCGGGCGTCCAGCCGGTCCACCGCGGCGACGGCGGCGTCGGCCCGTGCGTCCAGGCGGTCGACCGCCGCGACCGCCGCGCCGGCCCGGGCGTCGAGCGAGGCGAGGGCGTCGACCGCGGACACCACCTCGTCGACCCGCCGCGCCGCACCGGCGATCGCGTGCAGGTCCTCGAGCGCACGGACGATCAGGCGCGGGTCCATGACGATCGGGATCGGCAGGCGCATCCCGGATAGCCTGACCCATCGTGGCCGCGAACACCGCCCCGTCCCTTCCGCCCACCCCGCAGCGGCTGGCCTCGATCCAGGAGCAGCTCGCGCTCCTCTCCGACTACCTGGACCCGGACGCGCTGCGTGCGCGGCTTACCGAGCTCGAGGTCGCGATGGGGGATCCCGGCTTCTGGGACGACCCGGAGACCGCTTCGCGCACGAGCGCCGAGCACTCGCGGACCACGCGCAAGGTGGAGGCCTACGCGTCGCTGCAGACCGACGTCGCCGACCTCGACGGCCTGGTCGAGATGGCCGAGGAGGACGAGTCGCTGCTCGAGGAGGTCGAGCAGGCGTTCGCGTCGGCCGAGGGGCGGCTCGCGCAGCTCGAGGAGGAGCGCCTGTTCTCCGGTCCCTACGACGGCGGCGACGCGCTCGTGGCGGTCAACGCCGGCGCCGGCGGCACCGACGCCCAGGACTGGGCCGAGATGGTCCTGCGGATGGAGATGCGCTGGGCCGAACGGCGGGGCTTCTCCGTCGAGCTGCTCGAGGCGAGCGCCGGGGAGGAGGCGGGCGTCAAGTCGGCGACCTTCCAGGTCTCCGGGGAGAACGCCTACGGGCTGTACTCCGCCGAGAAGGGCGTGCACCGCCTGGTGCGCCTCAGCCCGTTCGACTCGGCCAACCGCCGGCAGACCTCGTTCGCCGGCGTCGAGGTCTCCCCGGTGGTCGAGGGCGCCGGCGAGGTGCAGGTCGAGGACGACGACCTGCAGATCGACACCTACCGGGCCTCGGGCGCCGGCGGCCAGCACGTCAACAAGACCGACTCCGCGGTACGGATCACCCACCGGCCGTCGGGCATCGTCGTCCAGTGCCAGAACGAGCGCTCGCAGACCCAGAACAAGGCCGTCGCGATGAAGATGCTCGAATCCAAGCTCGTCGAGCTCGAGGAGCGAAGGCGGCGCGAGGAGATCGCCAAGGAGCGCGGCGAGGCGCAGGACGTGAACTTCGGCTCCCAGATCCGCTCCTACGTGCTGCACCCCTACACGCTGGTCAAGGACCACCGCACCAACGTCGAGGTGGGCGACGCCAACCGGGTGCTCGACGGGGACCTCGACCCCTTCGTGCGGCCGTACCTGCTGGCGAGCGCCCCGTGAGCGCGCCGGCGAAGTCGGGCCAGGCGAGACCCCTCCGGCAGTCCTCCAGGTCCGCCGCGGCCCTCCCCGCCAACGACCAGCCGACCGCTCCGTACCTCGACGCGCTGATCGCCTACGGCTTCCGCGGCTCGACGCGCTTCCACGTCCCCGGGCACAAGGGCGGCCCGGGAGCCGATCCCGGCCTGCGCTCCGCCCTCGGGGCGAACGCCCTGGCCCTCGACCTGCCGCAGGACCTCGAGGGGATCGACCTCGGCCCGTCGCCCACGCCCTACGAGCGGGCCGAGCAGCTCGCGGCCGACGCCTACGGCGCGGAGCGCACCTGGTTCCTCACCAACGGCGCCACCCAGGGAAACCACACGCTCTGCCTCGCGCTCGCGCCGCTCGGTGCCCACGCCGTCGTGCAGCGCAACTCCCACGCCTCGGTGATCGACGGGATGGTCCTCTCCGGCGGCGTGCCGCACTACGTCGCGCCGGCCTACGACTCGGAGCTCGGCATGGCCCACGGCGTCACGCCGGCCGCGTTGGGCGAGACACTCGCCCAGGCCGCGGCGGCCGGCACGCCCGCCAGCGCGGTCTTCATCGTCTCCCCGACCTACTACGGGCTCGCCGCCGACGTCGCCGGGTGCGCGGAGGCGGCGCACGCCGCCGGCGCGGTGTTCCTCGTCGACCAGTCCTGGGGGCCGCACCTGGGCTTCCACCCGGCGCTGCCGGCGAGCGCGCTCGCCCTCGACGCCGACGCTGTGCTCACGAGCACCCACAAGATCGTCGGCTCCCTGACCCAGAGCGCGATGCTCCACCTCGGCCGGACGGGCCGCATCGACCCGGCCGCCGTCGCCCGCGCGGTGCGCCTGATGCGGACGACCTCGCCGAGCTCGCTGCTGCTGGCCTCGCTCGACGCCGCCCGCCGCCAGCTCGCGATCCACGGCGAGGCGCTGCTCGACCGCACCCTCCTATCCGCGGCCCGCGCCCGCGAGGCGATCGACGCGATCGAGGGCTGCTCCGTGGTGGGAGAGGACCTCGTCGGGATGCCGGGCATCGCGGCGTGGGACCCGCTGCGGATCGTCATCGACGTGCGGGCGACGGGCTGCACGGGCTACGAGCTCGCCGCCGCGCTGCGGGCCACCCACGACATCCAAATCGAGCTCGCCACCCAGGCCACCATGGTCCTCGTCCTCGGCGTCGACCAGCCGCCCGAGCCGCTGGACCGCTTCACGCACGACTTCGCCCAGATCATCGCCCGGGTCGCCCGGCCGGGGGACGCCGGCGCGCTGTCGCGCTCCCCGGCCGCCCTGACCAACGAGGTCGCCGCCACGCCAAGGGAGGCCTTCCTGGGTGACGTCGAGGTCGTGGGCGTCGACGCCGCGCACGGCCGGATCTCGGCGGAGGCCATCGCCGGCTACCCGCCCGGCATCCCGGCGCTGCTGCCCGGCGAGCGGATCACCTCCGAGCTCGTCGCCTACCTGCGCGAGCTCACCGCCGCGGGCGCCCGGTTGCACGGGGCGTCGGACCCCTCGTTCCGCACCGTCACCGTCCTGCGCTGAGCCGCTCCCAGAGCGTGGCCGGCACCCTTCCCGAGCCGGGCTGGCGCCTGCTGAGCGCGCCGGTCGTCGGCTGGATCCTCTACGACTTCGCGAACACGATCTTCTCCTTCGTGGTGGTGACCCGGTACTTCAACGACTGGATCATCGAGGAGCGCGACCAGCCCGACGTCTACGTCGGGCTGATGGCCGCGGCGGTGTCCGTTGCCCTCGTCTTCACGCTGCCGGTCATCGGCGCCCGCGCCGACCGCCAGGGGCGCCACAAGCCGGTCCTGATGGCCTTCACCGTCCTCTGCGTGGCCGCGACGGCGCTGCTCGGGCTGGTCGGTCCGCTCCTCCTCGCCCTGGTCGTCGCCGGCGTGGCGACCTTCGCGTTCAACGTGGCCGACTCCCAGTACCACCCGCTGCTGACCACGGTGGCGCCCGAGCCGCGGCGCGGTCGCGTCTCCGGGCTCGGGGTGGCGGTCGGCTACCTCGGCACGCTCACGGCGCTGGTCCTGCTCGGCGCGCTGGTGGACGACGGTCAGGCCCAGCGGGCGTTCTTGCCCGCCGCGGCGCTCTTCGGCCTCTTCGCGCTGCCGTGCTTCCTGCTGGTCCGCGAGCGGCAGGGAGATCGGGCCGCTCCCGGCACGGTCCGGGCGCCCGGCGCCGTGGCCCAGCTGCGCGCCTCGCTGGCCCGCGCCCGGCGCGAGCCCTACGGGCGGCTGCTGCTCGCCCGGTTTCTCTACGTCGACGCCATCGCCACGGTCATCCAGTTCATGACGGTCTACGCCCGGCGTACGGGCGACTTCGACGGCGACGAGATCGACCTCCTGCTCGCCGTCGCCACGGTCGCGGCGATTGGCGGCGCCATCGCGGCCGGCCTGCTGGCCGAGCGGGTGGGGCCGCGGCGAGTGGTGCTCGTCACGCTGATCGCCACGGTCGTCACGCTCGCCATCGCCGCCGGGACCGGCTCGAGCGCGCTCCTCTGGGTCCTCGGGCCCGTCGTCGGGATCGCGCTCGGCTCGTTGTCGGCCGCGGACCGGATCTTCCTGCTGCGCCTGGTGCCGCCCGAACGCCGCGGTGAGGAGTTCGGGATCTACGCCCTCGTCGGCAAGCTCTCCAGCGGCTTCGGCCCGCTCGTCCTCTGGGGCGGGACGGTCCTCGTCGCGACCGAGGTCGGCGGCCTGTCGGAGTTCGGGGCCAGCCGCGTCGCCGTCGCGGTCCTCGCCTTCGCCGCGCTCGCCGGGCTCCTCGTCCTGCGGCCGTTGAGCGACGCTCCGGGGCGGGCGGCCGGCGCCTGAGTCGACGTCCGCCGCGAGCCCGCGCCGTACCCTCCCGTCCCGATGACCGCCGCCGCCGAGCTCGACGCCCTGATCGATCGCGCGCTCGCCGAGGACGTCGGCGAGGGTGACCTCGCGACCGAGGCCACCGTGGCCACCGTGACCCGGGCGGTGGCGACGATCACGCAGAAGGCACCGGGCGTCGTCTCCGGGTTGCACGTCGCGGAGGCGGTCTTCGCCCGGATGGACCCCGACGCGCGCTTCGAGCGGTTGTGGCCGGAGGGCGAGTGGCGGGAGCCGCCGGCGCCGGTGCTGCGGATCGAGGGCTCGGCGCGCGGGCTGCTGACCGCGGAGCGGACCGCGCTGAACCTCCTCCAGCGCCTGTCCGGCGTGGCCACCCTGACCGCGCGCCATGTGCGGGCGGTGACCGGGGCGGGGGGGAAGGTGCGGGTGATCGACACCCGCAAGACGACGCCGGGCCTGCGCGCGCTGGAGAAGGCCGCGGTGCTCCACGGCGGCGGGCTCAACCACCGCGCGGGGCTGTACGACGGGATCGTCGTCAAGGAGAACCACGTGGCGGCGGCCGGTGGGCTGGCGACCGCGGTGCGGCGGGCCGCTGAGCACGTGGAGGGGCGCAGCGCGAGCTTCGGTCGCGGGAGCCGGTGGGTGGGCCTCGTCCGGCCGCCGGTCGAGGTCGAGGTCCGCGACCCGCGGGAGGTCGAGGAGGCGCTCGCCGCCGGCGCGGAGCACCTACTGCTCGACAACATGTCGCCCGAGCAGGTGCGACGCGCGGTGGTCCAGGTGGACGGGCGCGCGACGCTCGAGGCGTCGGGCGGAATCGACCTCGAGACAATTATGGTCTATGCGACCATAGATGGGCTAGACTACGTCTCGATCGGGGCGTTGACCCACTCGGCCCCGGCGCTCGACCTCTCCCTCCTCCTGGAGCTCAAGCCATGAGCCTGCTGACCCTCGAGTCCATCCCTGCCCTGCACGACGAGGTCCGCGCCCTTGCCTCCGAGCGCGACGCGGTGATCCTCGCCCACAACTACCAGGTGCCCGAGGTGCAGGACGTCGCCGACTTCGTGGGCGACTCGCTGCAGCTCTCCCAGCGCGCGGCGGCCTCCCCGGAGTCGACCATCGCCTTCTGCGGCGTGCACTTCATGGCCGAGACGGCGTCGATCCTCAGCCCCGAGAAGACGGTCATCCTCCCCGACCCGGACGCCGGCTGCTCGCTGGCGGACTCGATCACCGCGCCGCAGCTGCGGGCCTGGAAGGCGCAGCACCCGGCGGCGGTGGTGGTCATGTACGTGAACACGAGTGCGGCGGTGAAGGCGGAGACGGACTACTGCGTCACGTCCTCGAACGCCGTGGCCGTCGTCGAGTCGATCTACGCCCAGCACGGCGACGACACGGAGATCCTGTTCGGGCCGGACATGTTCCTCGGCGCCTTCGTCGAGCGGATGACCGGCCGGTCGATGCGCGTCTGGGACGGCGAGTGCCACGTGCACGCCGGGATCCGGCCGAGCGACATCGCCGCCAAGCGTGCGACGCACCCGGGCGCCGACTTCCTCATCCACCCGGAGTGCGGTTGCTCGACCTCCGCGATGGAGTACGTCGCTGCGGGCGACGTCGACCCCGCCGGCGTGCAGATGCTCTCCACGGGCGGGATGCTCGGCTACGCGCAGGCGCAGGCCGGCTTGGGCGGGACGGCGATCGTGGCCACCGAGACGGGCATGCTGCACCCGCTGCGGATGGCCGCGCCCGACGTCGACTTCGTGGCCGCCAACGAGGCGGCGAGCTGCCGCTACATGAAGATGATCACGCTGCCCAAGCTGCGCGACGCGCTGCGCGAGGGTGGCCCCGTGGTCAAGGTGCCCCACGCGATCGCCGAGCGGGCTCGTACCCCGATCGAGCGCATGGTGGCCATCAACCCGTAGGGCAGGCTGTCCGGACCCGCCTCGACGGCGATACCGGCATCCACGCCGGCGCTTGACCGGCTTCGCCTCTCAGGCGGTGCGCTCAGGCGTGATCTCTACGCCGCGCTGCACCGTCGTCCGCACCACCGCGAGCTGCTCGCGGCGGCGTTCGAACTCGGCCGCCGTGTAGCAGTGCACGTCGGCGGGTGCGCCCATCTCCAGCGCGTCCCACAGCGAGCCGGCCTGGTGGACGCGCTCGAGCCACGGGACGCCGTCGAAGTGCTCCGAGACGAAGATCACGACCCACTCCGGGCCGCGCTCGCGCTGGAGTCCGACGCCCTGGGCGTCGTCGACCCGCGCGCCGCCGACCACGACGCGCTGGATCTTCCAGCGATCGTCGACGCGCTGCACGTAGCGATCGAGCTCGCGGTAGTCGAGTTCCGGACGCGCCACTCCCGACAGATGATGCCGGGCGGCAGGAAAGCGCGCAACCGCGCGAAGCACTGGTCGGGTGCTAGGGCGGTTGCCGCAACCGCGCGGGCTCACCGGCCGCTCGCCCGGCCGCCGGCTCCACGGGGTCGTGCGGCCGGAGCCCGACCGGCCTGGCCTCCTACTGGAAGTCGGAGACCTGGTGCGGGCCGACGCAGGCGATCGAGAGCTCCGTCGACACCTCGGCGGCGACCTGGGCGACCTCGTCGAGGGTGACGGCGTCGAGCGTGGCGATCGCCGCGTCGGGGTCGATGTCCTCGTCGTGGACGATGCGCTGGGAGGCCGCGTAGCGGGCGACGGCGTTCGTGTTCTCGAAGCCCAGCACCCGACGGCCGGCCGTGTAGGCGCGGGCGCGCTCGACCTCCTCGGGCCGCGGACCTTCGGTGCGCAGCTCCTCCACGATCTCCCGCATCCGGCCGTACGCCTCGACGCACTTCGAGGAGTCCAGGCCCGCCGAGAGCTGCAGGATCGGGACGTCGGCGAAGGAGTGGTCGAGCGAGTAGACCGAGTACGCCAGGCCCCGCTGCTCGCGGATCTCGTCGAACAGGCGCGAGCCCATCGATCCCCCGAGCAGGGTGGAGTAGACGCCGAGAGCCGCGCGCTGTGCGGGGTCGGACGGGTCGATCCGCGGCCGGTAGGACATCCGCAAATGGGACTGGTTCGAGTCCCGCGTCTCGACCAACGTGGACGGCGCGAACTCCGGCGCCGGCTCGAAGGAGTGCCCGTCCCCGGCCGGCTCGATCGACGGGAAGCGCCCGAACATCTCCTCGACCGTCCCGTCGGCGGGCAGGCCGTCGAGGTTGCCGACGATGAAGGCGCCGCCGCGGGCCCCCGCCCACTGGCGCTCACGGAAGGCGACGATCGCCTCGCGCGAGAAGGAGCGCAGGTGCGCCTCGGGCCCGAGCACCGGGCGCCCGAGCGGGTGGTCGCCGAACGCGGCGCGGTCGATCAGGTGCTCGGCCACGACGCTTGGCTGGTCGTCGGAGCGCTTGATCTCCTGGATGACGACGCCGCGCTCGCGGTCGAGCTCCTCCGCGTCGATCCGCGGGCGCCCGACGAAGTCGGTGAGCAGGTCCATCGCGTCGGCCACCACCTCGGCGCGGCAGGTCACGTGGAAGGCGACCAGGTCGTGCGAGGTGTAGGCGTTGAGCATCGCGCCCATCGCCTCGGCGGTCTCGTTGACCTTGCGGTAGTCGTCGTAGGTCTCGCCGCCCTTGAACACCAGGTGCTCGAGGAAGTGGGCCATCCCGTTCTCCTCGGGGCGCTCGGTGCGTGCGCCGGCGTCGAAGGCGACGAGGACGGTGACCGCGCGCGTCCCGCCCAGGCCGACGCGATAGAGGGGCAGGCCGTTGGCCAGGGTGGAGGCGGCGATCTCGGTCGGCATCTGACCAGGGTATGCAACGCCGCTTGCGTGCAGGGGATCCTGCCGGCCCGACGGCGCGCCGCCGCTAGCGTGCCCGCCCGATGGCCGCCACCGAACGCCACCTCCGCCGCCGCCGCGACCGCTCGCACGGGTCGGGGGGTCCGCTCCCCAGAGCCGCCAAGCCGGCCCCGCCCGCGACTCCGGGCGCGATCGTGGACCTGAGCGCCGTGTCGAAGCTCTACGACGGCGGCCACCTCGGCCTCGACCAGGCCTCGCTCGCGGTGACGCCCGGCGAGTTCCTCTTCCTGGTCGGCTCGACAGGATCGGGGAAGTCGACCATCATGAAGCTCCTGACCAAGGAGCTCGAGCCCTCCGGGGGGACGATCCGGGTGGCCGGGAAGGACATCGCCGACATCCGCCGCGCGCGAGTGCCGTACTACCGCCGCAACATCGGCGTGGTCCACCAGGACTTCAAGCTGCTGCCCAACCGCACGGTGCACGACAACGTCGCCTACGCGCTGCAGGTCACCGGCGGCACCCGGCGCGACATCCGCGCGAAGGTGCCCGACGTCCTGCGCCTCACCGGCCTGGCCACCAAGCTGCACAACTATCCCGACCAGCTCTCGGGGGGCGAGCAGCAGCGGGTCTCGGTGGCCCGCGCCTTTGTGAGCCATCCGCCGCTGCTCCTGGCCGACGAGCCGACGGGCAACCTGGACCCGGAGACCTCCATCGGGATCATGCAGTTGCTCTACCGGATCAACCGCACCGGGACGACGGTGATGGTCGCCACCCACGACCACGTGATGGTCGACAAGATGCGCCGCCGGGTGCTCGAGCTGGCCGGCGGCCGTGTCGTGCGCGACCAACCCGCCGGCCGCTACCGCGACGACGAGTCCACCCGCGAGTTCGCCGCCCGGATGCGCTCCGACGCCCCGTCCTTCGACCCGCGCCAGTGGTGAGCTGACGTGCGGGTGTCGTTCTTCCTGCGCGAGGCCACGCGAGCGCTCAAGCGCAACGCGGCGCCGTCCTTCGCCGCCATGGCCACCGTGGTGGTCACCGTGCTCGTGCTCGGCGTCTTCATCCCGATCGTGGAGGCCACCACGGGTGCGGCCGACACCGTGCGCGGCAAGGTCATCGCCGACGTCTACCTCAAGACGAACGCCACCCAGCGCGACCGCGAGCGGGTCCAGCGGCTGATCGAGGGCACGGCGAAGGTCGGCTCGGTCGAGTTCATCTCCAAGGAGCGCGCCTACGCGGAGGAGAAGAAGCGGGACCCGGAGGTCTACGACGTCCTGGGCTCGAACCCGCTGCCCGACACCTTCCGCGTCACCCCGGAGCGCCCGGACGACATCGGCGACGTTCGCAATGCCCTCGCGCCCCTCGCACCTGGCGGCGAGCGCACCGTGGCCGACGGGGCGATCGACGAGGTGCGCAACCGCGAGGAGGACACGAACAAGATCCTCGCCGCGACCTCGGTGGTGAAGCTGACCATCGCCGGCCTGGCCGTCCTGCTCGTGATCGCGTCCATCCTGCTCATCGCCAACACGATCCGGCTCTCGCTCTACGCCCGGCGGCGGGACGTCGAGGTCATGAAGCTCGTCGGGGCCACGGACTGGTTCATCCGCTGGCCGTTCGTGATCGAAGGGATCATCGTCGGGGCGCTCGGCGGCATCGTCGCGGTCCTCGTCCTCATCGTGATGAAGATCGCGATCGTGGACCCGCTCGCCGCGGACTTCGCGCTCATCGCGGCGCCCGAGACGATGAACTTCGGGCTGCTCATCGGGCTCCTGCTGGCCGCCTCGGTGGCGGTCTCCGCCCTGGGCTCCGGGCTCTCGCTGCGGCGCTTCCTGCGGGTGTAGCTGACCCTTAACCGGTCGGGCTACCGTACCCGCAGTCATGAGGCTCCGCGTGCTCGCCCCGCTGCTGCTCGTCCTCGTCCCGCTGCTGCTCGCGGGTGGGATCTGGCTCGGCGGCCACCCCGGCTGGCTGCCGTCGCCGGCGCGCGACGCGCTGGTCGGGGACTCCGACTCGCAGCTCTACGAGGAGGCGGTCGACGCGATCGCGGAGGACTACTACCGGCCGATCGACCGGCGCAAGCTCCTCAACACGTCGCTCGATGCCGCGGTCGACTCGCTCGAGGACCGCTTCTCGGACTACTACTCGCCGACGGCCTACACCCGCTTCCAGCAGCAGACCAACGGCGAGTTCGTCGGCATCGGTGTCTCCGTCCGCGACGAGACGGCGCTGCGCAGAGGCCTGCGGGTGCTGAAGGTCTACGACGGGTCGCCGGCCGCGCGCGCGGGGATCGAGACCGGCGACGACATCCTGACCGTCGACGGCCGGCCGACCAAGGGGCAGAGCACCCGAGAGGTCACCGCGCGCATCCGCGGGCCGGTCGGCTCGTCGGTCCGGCTCTCGTTCGGTGCCGCGACCGATGCCCGGCGCACCGCGACCGTCCCGCGCGAGCGGGTGGCGCTGCCGATCGTCCAGAGCCGGATGGAGACGGTCAAGGGTCAGAAGGTCGTCTACGCGTCGCTCGCCTCGTTCACCTCGGGCGCCCACGGCGAGCTCGGCGCCCGTATCCGCAAGGGCCTGAAGGCCGGGGCGAAGGGCGTCGTCCTCGACCTCCGCGACAACGGCGGCGGCCTGCTCGACGAGGCGGTGCTCGTCTCCTCGATCTTCCTGTCGGAGGGCAAGGTCGTCTCCACCCGAGGCCGCGCCAAGCGCGAGCGCATCTACGCGGCGACCGGGGGCGCCATCGACGCCGACGTCCCGGTCGTGGTCCTGGTGAACGGCAACTCGGCGTCGGCGTCCGAGATCGTGGCGGGAGCACTGCAGGACCGCGAGCGCGCGCGGGTGGTGGGGGAGAAGACCTTCGGCAAGGGCGTCTTCCAGGAGGTCAAGCGCCTCTCCTCCGGCGGCGCGATCTCGATCACGGTCGGCTCCTATTTCCTGCCGTCCGGGCGCAACCTGGGCGGCGGCGGGGTCAAGCAGGGCAGGGGGGTCACCGCCGACGTCCGCGCGGTCGACGATCGGTCGACGAAGCCCGACGAGGCGCTGCGCAAGGCGCTCGAAGTGGTCACCGCACCCGCCGCGCAGCGCTGAGCGGACGTGGCTGACCCGGTCGTCGCCGTGCTCGAGAAGCGCGGGCGCTTCGTGCAGGCCATGCCCTTCTTCGCCCGGGGACGGCCGGTCGACCTCGACCGGCACGGCAAGGTGCGGGCGGGGCCGGGCGACCTGGTGCTCGTCGCGCCGCACGGCTCGCGGGGCGGGCACGGCCGCGTGGTGCGGCGGCTCGGGCGTCCTGACGTCGCTCGTGACGTGCTCGAGGCGCTGATGCTCGACCGGGGGCTGCGCCGGCGCTTCGACCCGGCGGTCGAGCGCACGGCCCGCGAGGCGGCCGGGTCACCCGAGGTCGGCGCCGACGCGCCCGGGCGGCGCGACCTGCGGGCGCTGCCCACCTTCACGATCGACCCGCCGACCGCGCGGGACTTCGACGACGCGATCTCCGCGGAGCGGCTCGCGGGCCGGCGCACGCGGATCTGGGTGCACATCGCCGACGTCTCGGCCCACGTCCGCCCCGGCTCCCTCGTCGACCGCGAGGCCTACCGGCGGGCGACGAGCGTCTACGTCCCCGGCAAGGTCGAGCCGATGCTGCCCGAGGCGCTCTCCAACGACGCGTGCTCGCTCGTTCCGGGGCAGGACCGCCTCGCAGTGACGGTGGAGATGGACTTCGACGGCGCCGACGTCGTGCGCACCGCGTTCGTGCGTTCGCTCATCCGCTCCGACGCCCGCCTGGACTACCCGCAGGTCGACCGGGTGTTCGACGGGCTCCAGGAGGCCGCCGAGCCCTGGCGTGCGCCGCTGGCCGCCGCCCGTGAGGTCTCCGCCCGCCTCGAGGCGCTGCGCGCCGAGCGCGGTGCGCTGGCCGTCGAGTCGGCCGAGCCCGAGTTCCGCTTCTCGCGCGAGGGCCACGTGACCGAGCTCGGCCGGACGATCGGCACCGAGTCGCACCGCCTGATCGAGCACCTGATGATCGCCGCCAACGAGGCCGTCGCGACGTTCCTCGAGTCCGGGGGCCATCCGGCGCTGTTCCGCATCCATGAGCGCCCCCAGCCCGAGCGCGTCCAGCGGCTGGCCGACCAGCTGGCCTCGCTGGACGTGCCGGCGCCGCCGCTGCCTCAGACGATGACCCCGCAGCAGGCGGCCGACGCGGTCGGGGAGATCTCGCAGGTCGTCGACGCCTGGGTCAAATCACGGGACGGCCGGGGCCGTGCGGCGCTGACCAGCCTGGTTCTGCGGACTCTCCAGCAGGCTCGCTACCAGCCCGACAACGTCGGGCACGCCGGCCTGCGCTCGGCGCGCTACTGCCACTTCACCTCGCCGATCCGGCGCTACCCGGACCTCGTCTGCCACCGCGCGCTGCTCGCGGCCCTCGGCCTCGGTGAGACGGCGCCGTCGGCGGTCTCGCTGCCCGGCGTCGGCGAGCACTGCTCCAAGCGCGAGCGTGCCGCGATGGTCGTCGAGCGCTCCGCCGACGACGTCGCCCGCTGCTTCCTGCTCGAGAGGGTGCTCCACGCCGAAGGCTGGGAGGCAGAGTGGCCCGGCGAGGTCATCGGCCTGATCGGAGCGGGCGCCTTCGTCGTGTTCGGCGACGGGCACGAGGGCCTGCTGCCGGTGCGGCGGCTGGGCGGTGACCGGTGGGAGCTCAACGAGGAGGGCACCGTGCTCGTCGGCGCCCGGTCCGGCGGGGCGCTGCGGCTCGGCGACCCGGTGGTCGTGCGGGTAGAGCGGGTCGACGCGCCGCGCGGACGCGTGGACCTCTCGCCCGTAGACTCGGTCGGCTGATGGCGACCAAGAAGCGCAAGGCGGTGGCGGGCGACGTCGCCACGAACCGGCAGGCGGCCTACCGCTATCACCTGATCGACCGCTACGAGGCCGGGATGGTCCTTCAGGGCACCGAGGTCAAGTCGCTGCGCGAGGGCAAGGCACAGATCAAGGACGGCTACGCGGCACTGCACGACGGCGAGCTGTGGCTGCACAACGTCCACATCCCGCCCTACAACGCCGCGGCGCGCGACAACCACGAGCCCGAGCGCCCGCGCAAGCTCCTCCTGCACCGCGCCGAGCTCGAGCGGCTGACCGGCAAGACGCGCGAGCGCGGCCTCACCATCGTCCCCACCCGCCTCTACTTCAAGGAGAACCGCGCCAAGGTCGAGGTCGCCCTCGCCCGCGGCAAGGACGTCGGCGACAAGCGCCAGACGATCAAGGAGCGGGAGATGAAGCGCGAGATGGATCGCGCGATGAACGGCTCGCGCTCGCGCGGGCGCTGAACCCGAGCGCCCGGGGCGCACGGAGCGGGCGTCAACGGGCGAGGTCGACGTTCAGGGGATCAGCACCGACAGGCAGGTCACGCAGCCCTCGAGCTTCTCGAACTCGGAGATGTCGACGGTGATGACGTCGAAACCCCAGTCGTCGAACCGCTCGGCGGAGCGCGGGGCCGACGCCGCCATCAGCAGCGTGCCGCCCCCCAGCAGGATGACGTGCGCGCCGGCCTCTTCGGGCACGAGCCGAAGGGTCGCGAGCGGGGCGGTGTCCAGGTGGGCGGGGTCCCACCCGATGAGCGTCGAGTCCGGCAGCGCGGTCACCGCCGACTTGAGGTGGAGCACCGAGTGCAGCGGGACCGGGACGACGGTGCGGTCGCGGCGCGCGGCGTGGGCGCGCAGCTGGCGGATGCCCTCGCCGTTGGTCCGCCCGCCGCGGCCGGCGTAGACGGTCCGGCCGACCTGGAGGACGTCCCCACCGTCCAGCGTGCCGGGGGCCTTGATCGAGACGACCTCGAGCCCGAGCGCACGGACAGCCGCCTCGACGCCGGCGACCTCCGGGCGGCGCGCCCCGGCCCCCGGGCGGGCCAGCACGGCGAGGTCGTCGAAGACCACCACCGCGTCCTCCACGAAGGCGGAATCCGGCAGCTCGGGCGCGGCGGGCGCCTCGTCGATCGTCCAGCCGGCGCCGGCCACCGCGGCCACGTAGGCCGCGTGCTGGCGCGCCGCGCGGGCGCCGTCGGCGGGAACGCGGTCGACGTGGGTGACGATCCCCTCCGCCATCTGCGGGCTCGGCGGCCGGACGAGGGCGGTGGCCATGGCGCGGGAGCCTACGCTGCCGCGCCGAACTCGTACCGTGGGTGTACATGAGCGTTCCCTCGACTGCGCCCGCCGGACTCCCGGCCCACGTCCGCGTGGCGATCGTCGGCGCGGGCTTCGCGGGCCTGGGCATGGCCATCCGCCTCCGGCAGGAGGGCGAGCACGACTTCGTGGTGCTCGAGCGGCGCGACGACCTCGGCGGCACCTGGCGCGACAACGCCTACCCGGGCGCCGCCTGCGACGTCCCGTCGCGGCTGTACTCCTTCTCCTTCGCCCCCAACCCGGAGTGGACGCGCTCCTTCTCGCCCCAGCCGGAGATCCTCGAGTACCTGCGCACCTGTGCGCTCGAGTTCGGCGTCACCCCGCACCTGCGGTTCGGCGCCGCGCTCGACCGGGCGAGCTGGGACCCGGCCACGAGCCGGTGGCGGCTCGAGACGCGCGCGGGCGCGATGACCGCGGACGTCCTCGTCTCCGGCGCCGGGGCGCTCTCCGAGCCCCACACGCCGTTCCTGCCCGGCCTGGAGACCTTCGCCGGGCGCACCTTCCACTCCGCGGCCTGGGATCACGCCCACGATCTCACCGGCGAGCGGGTCGCGGTGATCGGCACGGGCGCCTCGGCGATCCAGATCGTCCCCGAGATCCAGCCCAGGGTGGCGAGCCTGCGGGTCTTCCAGCGCACGCCGGCCTGGATCATGCCGCGCGCCGACCGCCGGTTCACCCGGCTCGAGCGGAGGCTCTACGGCGCTTCTCGCGCCCGGGCCGGCTGGCGCGCGAGGCGATCTACTGGGGGCGGGAGGGATCGGCCATCGGCTTCTTCCGCAATCAGGCGTTCATGGGGCTGCCCGACCGCATCGCCCGCGCCCACCTGCGCCGCTCGGTCACCGACCTCGAGCTGCGCGCCCGGCTCACGCCCACCTACCGGATCGGCTGCAAGCGGATCCTCATCTCCAACGACTTCTATCCGGCGCTGGCGGAGCCCAACACCGACCTGGTCACGAGCCCGATCACCGAGGTGCGCCCGCACGCGATCGTCACCGCGGACGGCGCCGAGCACCCCGTCGACGCCATCGTATTGGCCACGGGCTTCCAGGTCACGCCGCCGCCGATCGCCGAGGCGATCCACGGTCGTGACGGCGCCTCGCTCGCGGCGGTCTGGCAGGCGCACGGGATGAAGGGCCACCGGGGGACGACGTTCACCGGCTTCCCGAACCTCTTCATGCTGGTCGGCCCGAACACCGGCCTCGGCCACACGTCGATGATCTACATGATCGAGTCGCAGGTCGAGTACGTGCTCGACTCGCTGCGCGCGATGCGCCTGCGGCGGTGGGCGACGGTCGAGCCGCGGCCCGAGGCCCAGGAGCGCTTCAACCGGCGGTTGGCCGACCAGCTCGCCCACACCGTGTGGCAGACGGGGGGCTGCTCGAGCTGGTATCTGGACCAGCACGGCAACAACACGACCCTCTGGCCCGACTTCACCTTCCGCTTCCGCCGGCTCACCGCCCGCTTCGACGCCGACCAGTACGAGACCCGCGCCGCCTCGGTCTAGAGCGCGTCGCTGCGGTCGATGAAGGTCAGGTCCATGCCGATGGCCAGCACGGCGATGAGCCCCAGGTAGACGGCTCCGACCGCGAGCCGCTGGGCGGGGGTGACCCGGTAGTACGCCGGATTGCCCTCCTCGCCCCGCTTGCGGCCCTTCCAGCGGCGATAGGTCTCCATCCCGCCCAGGAGCAGGAAGAGGATGAGGATCGGGTTGGGAAACAGGAAGAAGAACAGCGTCATCCCGCCGAAGCCGACGAACCACATCCACGGCGCCATGGCCGCCATCGCGCGGCCGCCGTCGAACGGGACGAGCGGGATCAGATTGAACAGGTTGAGGAAGAAGCCGGTGAAGGCGAGCGCCCGCCAGAAGTCGTCGCCGGTGACGATCGCCACCGGGACGAGGGCGAGGCAGGCCAGCGTGCCGAGGATCGGCCCGGCGAGGCCGACGCGCGCCTCGGCCAGGGCGCTGCCGCCGAGCGAGCGGGCGCCCACCACTGCGCCCAGGAACGGGATGAAGAGCATGCCGCTCGGCTTGACCCCCTCCCGGCGAAGCTGGACGTAGTGGCCCATCTCGTGGGCGAACAGCAGCGCGACGAAGCCGAGCGCGAAGCGCCAGCCCCAGATCAGCGTGTAGGCGCCGATGGAGAGGAGCATCGACAGGGAGGTGGCCAGGAACTTCGCCTTGCCGAGGAACAGCAGGGCGACCTTGCCGAACTTGAGCAGGAAGGCGCCGAGGACGACCAGCGGCCCCAGCGCGCGCCGCAGCGGCGAGGGGCGCCGGGTGGTCGGCAGGCCGACGTCGGCGGGCGCCGGGTCACGCGAAAGCCATTGCGTCTGCTCGCTCATGCCCCCCAGTGTGGCGAAGCCGCCTGAAGCCGAGGTCAAGCTGTCAGCCTGCCGGAGACCGTGGGCGCCCGCGCCGCCGTCAGCTCCGTCTTCGTCCTCAACGGGCTGCTCTTCGGCAGTTGGGCCGCGCGCATCCCGGCGGTCAAGGACCGGCTCGGGGTGGGCGAGGCCGGGCTGGGCCTCGTCCTGGGGACGATCGCCGTCGGGGCGCTCCTGGCCATGCCGGTGGCGGGCTGGTGGTCGGCCCGGCTTGGCTCGCGCCGCACCACGGAGGTCGGGCTGTTCGCGAGCTGCCTGGTCCTCCCGCTGCCCGCGCTGTGCTCCTCGCCCGCCCCCGCCATGGCGCTCGCGCTCCTGTTCGGCATGGCGATGGGGACCCTCGACGTCTCCATGAACGCCCACGGGGTGGCGGTCGAGCGCGAGCGCCCGCGGCCGATCCTCTCCTCCCTGCACGCGGGCTTCTCCTCCGGCACCCTGCTGGGCGCGGCGACCGGCGCGGCGGCGGCGGGGCTCGCGGTCGACGTGCGGGTCCACCTCGTCGCGGTCGCCGTGGTCTGCGCCGCGATCGGGCTCGTCGTGTCGCGGAGCCTCTTGGCCCCGGGGACGGACGCAGAGACCGCCCGCCCGCCCGCGCTCGTCCGGCCCCCGCGCCGCCTGTGGGCGCTAGGGGCGGTCGGATTCGCCTGCCTGCTGGCCGAGGGCGCCGCGGCGGACTGGAGTGCGGTCTACGTCGAGGACTCGCTGGGGGCGATGCCCGCGGTCGGCGCGCTCGCCTTCGGCGCCTTCGCGGTGACCATGACGATCGGCCGGCTGCTCGGCGACCGGTTGACGGAGCGCTTCGGAGGCGACCGGCTCCTGCGCGGCGGTGGGCTGATCGGCGGGGTCGGCGTCGGCCTGGCCCTCCTCGCCGGCTCGCCGGGCGCCGCGCTGGCCGGGTTCCTCTGCCTCGGCGCCGGCCTCTCCGTCATGGTGCCCACCGTGTTCCGTGGCGCGGGGCAGGTCGAGGGGCTGCCGCCCGGCGTGGCGCTCGCGGCGGTCTCGACGCTCGGCTACTTCGGCCTGCTCGCCGGCCCGCCGCTCATCGGCGTCGTCGCCGAGCTCCTCTCCCTGCCCGTCGCACTCGGGCTCGTGTGCGCGTGCTGCGCCGTGGTCGTGGCACTGGCCGGGAGCGCCCGCCCGGCGCGGGCGCCTCGGGTGGCGACTTCTGCGCAGCGTGCGGGAACTGCGTGAACGGTGGTCTTGACCCGGTCGCGGCGGCGGGGATACGTTCTCTCCAGACGCGGAGCCGAGCCGTGAAGAGCGAGGCCACCGAGGTGAGAGGCCCTGCCGCCCAGCCGTGGGTGAGCGCCGTTCGCGGCGGCTCCCCGTGGGGGCTCCTCAGGCGGTTCGCTCCGCGTCGTTTTCCTCGTCTGCGGTAATGCTCAAGCCCGTGGAGCTTCCCGCCGCCTCCCCGCTCACCGCGCCCGTCCAGGCGCTCGACCTCTTCGTCACCCTGTTGTCCGAGGTCGAGGCCGCCGAGCCCACCGACGCCTTCTACTCGCGCCTGTGCGAGGCGACCTGCCGGCTGACCTCCATGCGCCGGGCGGTGATCCTGCTCTACGACGACGACCGCCGGGAGGTCCGGGCGGTCGGCTCCCACGGCGTCCCGCTCGACCTCTTCGAGCACGCGGACGTCACGCCCGCGTCGGCGGAGATCAGCCGCCGCGCGCTCGAGGAGGACCGGGTCGTCGAGGTCACCGAGCAGTTCGAGAGCGAGCTTCCCGAGCGCTTCCTCCCATTGCTCGAGGACGGCCTGCTGACCTGCACGCCGATGGCGGCCGGCGGCCGCTGGTACGGGGTGATCCTCGCCGATCGCGCGCCGGAGGGCGGTCCGCTGACCGACCCGCAGCGCCATACCCTGTGGACGCTCGGCAAGGTCTGCGCGCTCGCGGCCTCGGCGCGGATCGCCACCTTCCAGCGCGAGCGGGCGCAGCAGCTCTCCGAGCGGCTGGACCTCGCGCGCGACGTGCACGACCGCGTCGTGCAGCGGCTGTTCGGCGTCTCGCTCGCCCTGTCGGCCGAGTCTCTCGACGGCGAGGCCCGCGAGCGCTGCCTCGCCGAGCTGCAGGCCGCCCTGCGCGAGTTGCGCGCGGTCATGCAACGGGGGCAGGCCCCGCAGCGGCGGGGCGCCGGCCTCTCGCTCTTCGACGTCGTCGCCCGGCTCCGGGATCGGCACGGCGGCGTCGCGCTCGGCCTCCGTGAGGGGGAGGGAATCGCCGTCCCCGAGGAGCTCGAGCGCGTCGCGATCAGCGTGCTCGTCGAAGCGGTGCGCAACGCGGTCAAGCACGCCTCGCCCTCGCGGATCGACGTCCGCCTGTCCGAGCCCGGCGGCGCCTTCGTGCTCGAGGTCGTCAACGACGGAACGAGCCCGACCCGCTCCCGCGGGCGCACCGGCATGGGCCTGCGGCTGGCCGCCTTCGAGGCGCTCGAGCACGGCGGCATCGTCGAGTTCGGGGCCCTGGGCGACCACGAGTGGCGGGTGCGGCTCGCGGTCCCGCGCGGGGAGGGCTGAGGTGGCCGATTCGACGTCCCGGCCGGCCGGCGCCGCGGGGCGGCGACTGCGGGTGCTGGTGGTCGACGACCACGACGTCGTGCACTGGGGCTTCAAGCTCATGCTCGGCGAGCAGCCGTGGGTCGAGCGCTTCCTGGCGGCGCGCTCGGGTGACGAGGCGCTCGAGCTGACCCGCCGCTATGAGCCGCACGTCGCGCTGGTCGACCTCTTCCTCGGCGCGGAGTCCGGGGCCGAGGTCTGCGAGCGGATGCGCCAGGCGTCGCCGATGACGCGGGTGCTGCTCATTTCGGGCGCCGGCCGGATCTCCGCGCACGCGGCGCGGGCGGCGGGCGCCTCGGGCTTCGTCTCCAAGGATTGGGCGGCGCCCGACGTCGCCCGGGCGGTGCGGATGGTCGGGCTGGGCATGACCGTCTTCGAACCGGCGGAGTCGGCGCCCGGGCTGCTCTCCGAGCGCGAGCGCGAGGTCCTCGACCTCGTCGCCACCGGCGCCACCAACCCCGAGATCGCGCGCGCGCTGCACCTCTCCCCGCACACGGTCAAGGAGCACACGAGCGCGCTGTACCGCAAGCTCTCCGTGCGCAACCGGGCCGAGGCGGTGCAGAAGGCGCAGCGGCTCGGGCTGCTCACCTGACCCCCCGGTTCGCGCCGTAGAGCCCCCCGGCCGGGGGGTCTGCGGCCCGGGTCACGTCACGATCGGCTGGTCGCGGAGAAAGTAGCCACGTGCCCACTGCGCTTCTCTTTCCCGGCCAGGCCTCGCAGACGCCCGACATGCGCGATGCCGTCGCGGCGCTCCGCCCCGATCTGCTCGAACGCGTGTCAGAGCTCGTCGGCGAGGACCCCTTCGCCCGGGTCGACGACGGCACGCAGTTCGCGCAGCCTGCGATCTTCTGCGCCAGCCTCGCCGGGCTGGAGGCGGCCGGCGTCGAGTTCGACGCGGTCGCGGGGCACTCCCTCGGCGAGCTGACCGCGCTGGTCGCCGCCGGCGCGCTCGAGGAGGAGGATGGGCTGGCCCTCGTCGTCGAGCGCGGGCGGCTCATGCAGCGGGCCGGGCGGATGTCGGGCACGGGCGGCATGCTCGCGGTGCTGGGCGGCGCCGACGGCGAGGCTGCCGGTCTCGCCCGCGCGCCCGAGGTCGTCGTCGCCAACGACAACGCGCCCGGCCAGGTCGTCCTCTCCGGCGACGCGCGCGTCCTCGAGGAGGTCGCCGCCCAGGCGCGCGAGCAGGGCCTGCGGGCGATGGCTCTCGGGGTGGCGGGCGCCTTCCACTCGCCGTTCATGCAACCGGCCGCCGACGCCTTCGCCGACGCGGTGGCCGTCACCGCCTTCCGCGCTCCGCGGTGCCCGGTCTACTCCTGCGTGACCGCCGCTCCGCTCGACGATCCGCGCCGACGGCTCGTGCAGGGCCTCACCGCGCCCGTCCGCTGGCGCGAGACGCTCCTCGCGCTGCACGCCGCCGGCTTTGACCGCTACGTCGAGTCGGGCCCCGGCAAGGTCCTCACCCGGCTCGTCGGGCGGACGCTCGACGGCGTCGAGGCCGTCACCGTCGACGCGCTTGGAGGCGCCCGTGTCTGACGCCGTCCTCGCTCGCGAGCGGGCCCACTCCACGGTGCCCGAGCCCGCCCCCCGTCCGACCCCGGTCCCCGCGTACGGTGCGGCGCTCTCGAATATCGCCGTCGCGCTGCCCGAGACGCGGGTTTCGAACGTCGTCGTCGCCGAGCGGGCCGGGGTGGATCCGGCGTGGATCGTCTCGCGCACCGGGATCGAGG
>Ga0136612_10000011_pt1 | contig 36846 bp, 55 predicted proteins | sample AntDryUQ224A2306_2_FD_106644 | JGI IMG/M metagenome (GOLD analysis project Ga0136612, IMG submission 106644) | Polar desert sand microbial communities from Dry Valleys, Antarctica - metaG UQ224A (23.06) | ecosystem: Environmental > Terrestrial > Soil > Desert | place: Antarctica: Dry Valley... | reverse complement strand
GGTGCGGGGGGCATGGTGGCTCCTTGGGTTGGGGGGCCGCGCGCTAGATCGCGCGGCCGGTCAGGGCTCGACGAGCTCGGCGTCGGGGAAGGCGCGGCGAGCGGCCCGGGTGGCGTCGGAGCGGGACCCGTGGCTTTCTCCGGTGGCGACGGTCTCGTGGTTACGGGCCACCGCCCGCCAGCGCCAGGCGCCGGCGGCGTCCTTGAAGACCTGCACCGTGGTGTCGCTCATCGGCGTTCCTCCCATCCGAGCCTGCGGCCAAGCCACTGGCCGGCGAACCAGCCGGCCACGGCGGCGGGGATCATGACGGCGGCGTAGAGCACGACCTCGCCCCTCCTGCTCATCCGTGAGTCCACGCCGACCACGCAGCCACCTTTCCGGGACCCGCCGAGGGATCAACGGGGAACGAGGAACCACCGAGGCGGTTCAGCAGCGGCGTGACGAAGCGGTCATCGCCCGTCGCCGGACAGCCGTGGCCATAGAGCCACGCCGCCGCTCTGACTAGAGCGTTGGACCCTGCCCGAAAACTGACGGCCCCAGCGCGGTCCAAAATCACCGCCGCCGTCACCTCGCCTTGGAGACCACCGAATGGGTAGTTGCCGCATGGCGGTGGCCAAGCGAACTCGCCCGTGCGGCGCTGGTCCTCGGGGATGACCCCGCTCACGTCCTGGCCACCGATGGTTGCCCCGGGGCGGTTGATCCCGGCCTTGTCGGCCGGGTCGGCGTGCCAGCTGGTGTCGGTGTACTGCAGCCGCTCAGGGCTCACCGCCTCGCCGGCGTACTCCCGGTGCGCTCGGCCCATCTCGGCGAGCAGCGCGCCGTCGTCGAGGAAGGCGGCCGCGGCCGACACCGCGGCCCGGGCCATGGCGCCCCAGTTGTTGGCCGAGCGCTGCGCCGTCTCCAGGAGGTTGCCCCCGCCGGAGTGGCCCTGCAGCGGGCGGGTGAGCACGGACCGCAGCCACGGCTCGTCGATGGCGCAGCCGGTGAGGTCGGCGGCGATGACGTAGCCGGGGAGGGATCGGCCGAGCTCGAGCGCCCGGGACAGGCCGGCGCCGGGCAGGGACTCGACGGTGGCGCACACGCGCGACCGCAGGGCCCCGTCGTCGGTGCGGGCGGCCACGAGGGCGGCGGCCATGGTGTCGACGTCATGCGTGCTGTCGTTCGAGGACAGCACGGCCTGGCCACCAGGCCAGCCGGATGCGGCCGAGCGCACCTGGTCCCACGCCGGGCCGCTGGTGGGCAGGGCGTTCAGCTCGGACTCGCTCAGCCAGAGCCCGCCGGCGGCCGTGCCGGGCTTGGCGCAGGACGCCAGCACCAGGCTCAGCGCGGCGACCGCAAGCCCGAGGCCACGAAGGCGATGGCGCCGAGGACGCCGGCGGCCAGCACCCAGAGGGCGTCGGGCACGATGGCCCCGGCCCGGGCCAGGCTCACCGCTCCCCACAGGAGGATCCCCTCGAGGACCACCAGGGCGAGGGCGACGAGGCTCACCCAGAACAGCCGGGCGCGCTCCACCATTGAGGGCTCCTCGCATGGGACCTCCTCGTAGGACGGTCGGACGAAGGCCCAGGTCGTCGGGAGGCACCGACATACCCGGCAACCCGTTTGCGGGCCAGGAAGGGGCCTTCTCGGAGCTGTTAGGGCTGAGCGGTACTCAGGCGGCGCTCAGTTGTCGACCCGTGAATCGCGGTTGCAATCAAAGCCCGGGGTCACGTCGATCGGCTGCACACCCTGCTCGGCGGCGTCGGGGCTCTGGTTGATCAGGTCGTTGATGGTGTCCTGCACCACGCACCGGGTGTTCTGGTCGACGGTGCGGATGAGGTCGGCGTCCCGGGCCCGGGCGGCCTTGAAGCAGTCACCCTCGGGTTCGACGCAGTCGGCGGTGGCCTCGTTGGTCTGTCGCGTGTCCTGGCTGATGTCCCGGTTGCCGAGGGCGAGCCACACGAGGGTGGAGAGCAGGGCGAAGCCGATGAGCGTCCCGGTGATGAAGGCCCCGAAGAACCGCCGGCGCCAGGTCTGCTCGGTGGCGAGGGCTGAGCCCACGGTGCCGAGAACGGTCGAGAGCGCGGTGACCTGCTCGGTCAGGGCGAGTACCTGTAACTCGGCGTCCACGGCGCGGCCGGCAGCGGCAGACTCGACCACCTCGGCGGACTGGACGACCTTGGAGGCAAGTTCGGAGGCGGTGACGACGGCTCGGGCCTCGGTCGCCTCGGCATGAGCCTGGGTGTGCTCGGTGTGCTCGGGTGAGGCGGAGGAGGGGTCGGCCTCCTCAGGTGTGACGTCGTCGCTCATTGGTCCTCATCGTCTCGGCCAGCTTGGCCAGCTCGGTCCGCAGGAGCCGACCCTGCTCGACGGCGTCCTCGACGGCCTTGAGGGAGTCCTTGTGGTGCTCTTCCCGCTGCCACCACCGGAGCTTCATTGCTCCCTCCGCCACCGGTCGGCGTCCTGGCCGTGCTGGATGTCGCGCAGCAGGGCGGCAACCTCGGCGATGAGCCGGTTCGACTCGGTGAGCGCAGGCAGCACGAGGTTGACGAGGCGCTGGTTCTCGGCGTGACTGGCCCGTAGCTCCTCCCGGCACTGGCTGAAGATAAAGCCGGGGACAAATTTGCCCAGCAGCACCAGCAAGAGGAACAGACCGAAGGGACCGGTGACGCGGACGATCTCGACCCAGTTGAACGGGTCGACCGCCGCCACCATTACGAGCGGGTCGGCGGCGCCGAAGAGCACTACCCGGGGACCGTGGTGCAGTCCGGCGGTGCAGCCCCCAGAGCGGAGAGCACGTCGCAGATGCGCTTGGTGTTGAGCCGTTGACGGGCACCATTGGCGGTCTGGGGCTGCTCGGAGGGGTCGTAGAACGCAATCACCTCGGGGTCGAGGCAGTTGCGTTCGACCTCGAGCCCGATGCCGAGCTGCATCCGACAGATGGCCGCCCGGTTCTTTAGGATGGTCATGTTGTTGCGGTCCTGCTGGTCGAGCAGGCCAAGCACCAGCACGATGATGAGAGCCAGCACTGCCGTCTGGATGGTGATGACGGCGGCGAGGATCTTTTCAGTCGGCGTCACCGGGGTCAGGTCCGATGCACCTGGGAACTGATGCGCTCGAGCAGCCGGCGCCCAGGGGTGTTGCGGCCGACGCCGTGGTGGTCGGCGAGGATGTCCCGTCCGTCGCTCACCAGGTCGTCGAACAGGCCGGTGACCAGCATGTCGAGCCGGTCGAGCTTGGTCTCAACGGCCGCGGTCCGCTTGGCCTGTTCCACGGCCAGGCGCCGGGCCTCGACGGCCTGCTCCTGGGCGGACTGCAGTAGCTGGTGTTCGTCTCCGGTCAAGTCGAGGTACTCCGTTTCGCCGGGGCGGGGGGGGATGTGGACGGGGGCCGAACCGGACAATTGCACGTGCCACTCTTCTTTTTGCACGGTGCGCACGAGCCCGTGGTCGTTGCACACCTGCTCGAGGAGCGCCCACTCCGGGTGCCGGGGCCCCTTGCGGTTGGGGATGTAGCCGCCGGGGGGGTTGCCCCCGTGGCGCCCCAGGTCGGTGGCGTGGCAGAAGGCGTCGCGCCATGGCGGCGCCCCGATCTCGTGCGGCGAGCGGCCGGGGATGGCGGCGAGGGGGCCTCGGCCGGCCAGGTAGTCGGCGTAGAGCCGCTTCTGCAGCTCGTTGCTGCGACAGGCCGACACCACGTACCACCGCCCACCGAGGCGGGGGTCGGCCAGTGCCGCCTCGACCCGTCGGCGGTGCTCGGGGTACACGGTGAGGGACAGCGCCATCAGACCACCAGCCCGACGGCCTGCAGGTCGTCGAGGAGCTGGTTGACGAGTTGCGTGAGGTTGATGGTGTGGACGCGCAGGTTCTCGTACGCCACCCGTAGCTGGTTCATCGCAGCCATGGCTCCGGTGAAGTCGATGAAGGCGTAGTCGCTCGTCTCGGCGTCGGGGGTCCAGTTCGGGCAGTTGCGGTCGGCCGAGACCTCGCCGGCGATGGAGGGCTGGTTGTAGGCGGCCGGGCGGCTCACGCCGACGTTGCCGTAGAAGCCGAGCAGCGAGCCCGTGTGCTCGAAGCGGTTCGACTGGCAGCGTCCGAGGATCTCCGTCACGTCGCCGAAGGCGCCGACCTTCATGCCGGCGTCGCCGGCGGTGCCCATGGTGACGCTCGCCAGGCTGGTCAGGAGGTATCCCCCGAGGCGCACCTGGGTGCTCTGGCCACTCCGGGCGAGGATCGTGTCCTGGCCCGTGATGGCGCCGGAGGCGGCGACGGCAGTGGCGCTGAGGTTGCTGCACCCGAGGTCGTTGGTGCTGACAGAGCCCGGACCGCCCCGCCAGATCTGGGCAACACCGCTGTCAGGGCTGAACTGGATGGCCGGTGCCCCGAGGGGCCCGGTGTCGCCGGTGAGGCGGACGGGTGCGCCCGGCGTCGTGGCAGCGGCACCGGCCCGGAAGTTCCCGTCGACGGTCATCGTGCCGGTGAAGGCGGGGCTGCCGTTGGTGGTGGGCACCGGCCCCCACCCGGTGTTGCCGGCGCCGGACTGCTTGACGTAGAGGCTGGTGTTCACGCCGCCGTCGGTGCGGCGGTAGATGACGCCGACGGGAGCGGTGACCGTGCCCTCGGGCGTGCCCACGCCGTAGAGGAGGGCCGCTCCCGCCAGCGGACGGTACGACCCGATGACCACCAGCGCCCCGGGTCCGGCCCGGAACAGGACCACCTTGTCGTTCACGACGGGGGCGTAAGACGCCAGGTAGGGAAGGCCGGCCACTGCCGTGTCCTCGCCGATCTTGGCGCTGAGGGTCGCTCCGGCGGCGTCCACCGCGGTGACCGTGCCGAAGTGGAGCTCGACGGTCGGTCGGTCCTGGCCCGTGGGCTGGGTCAGCTCGTTGGCCACCTCGGAGATGACGTCGGTCAAGGAGACCCTCCTCTCACAGCTCTCGGGCCCGGGCCGTCGCCTCGAGGACGCCGCTGCGCACGGGCACGGTGAGGGACTCGAGCGAGTACAGGGCGTCGGCCACCGGGGGCCGGGTGACGCGCACCACGTCGCCCACGTCATGAGCAGGGTTGACGACTGCGGAGAAGCGGACCCGCTCGAGCATCCCCTTCACCAGCAGCAGCCGGGCGTCGGCCGTCGCCTGGGCCTGGGCCTGGGCCGTGAAGAAGCTCGACGTCTGGAAGTAGGGCACCGGCCCGTAGGTCGAGGCCGTCGGGTTGGCCGGGTCGTAGTAGGTGGGCGAGGCCGAGTTGGTATCCCAGGCCTCGGCCCGCACCGTGATCTGGGCGTTCTCGCCCTCGACGATGACGCCGTTGTAGGTGTATTCCTCGTCGAGGCTCTTCTCGGCGTCGAGGAGGATGGCCTCCTCCCCGGCGATGTAGGTCCACACCGGAGGCTGGGTGGCCGGGTCGACGACCTGCCTCGTGGTGAGCACGCCCATCGGGTCGAAGAAGAGCTCCTGGCCGGCCGAATCGGCGAGGTCGATGAGGGCCTTGGCCGGGTCGTCGCCCTTGGCGAAGACGAGCAGGGGCGTGGTGCGCACGGTGGCGGCCAGGTTGAAGCTCAGGTTGGCCATGCGGCTGGTGGCGAGGGACTGGATGGCCGAGGCCACGTTGGTGTTGCTGGCGATGGTGTACGGCGTCCAGAAGCGGGCCCGCTGAATGGCCTTCATGCGGTCATAGCCCCGCACGCTGACCACCAGGCCGCCCTTGCGCAGGCTCACGCTGGGCTTGGAGATGCGGAACGTGCCGAGAGGGACGAGCTCGGGCCCGCCGGGCAACACGATGCCCCGCCACACCCGCAGCTCGGTGCCCCGGGGGGCGAGCAGGTCCCGGGCCGTGCGGGGGGTCAGGTCCCCCGTCTCGTCGACGAGGGTCAGGTCGACCGAGCGGCGGATGGCGTCGCCCCGGGCCACCTTGACCGAGCCGTCGACCACGACGGCGAGCACGGCCTTGACCTCGCCGCCCTGCAGCACCTCGACCCGCTGGGCCTTCTCGTGGCTCTGGGTGAGCGCCGCCTTGAAGGCGTCCGTGACGGGCCACATTGCTTACGGCTTGGCGGCGGCGAGGGCGGGGATCCGGTAGGACGCCCCGGCGGCGTCGGTGTCGGTGGACTGGCGGTCCTCCACCCGCACGTACCAGGAGTTGCCGGCCGGGGACTGGATCAACAGCGTCCGCTGCAGGGCCAGGAGGCGATCGAGGGCGACTCGGTGCACCGGGGTCGGCGTGGCGATGGTGAAGTCGTGGTCGGCCACCTGGAGGGGCTCGTGCTGCACGAGGGGGATGGTGCGCCCCGCCGGGCGGTGCACCTCCATGGGCTCAAGCTGGCGGGTGCTGTGGCCCACCACCAGTACCTCGGCCTCGTTGGCCACGTTGAGGGGGTCCCGCAGATACCACGCCCTGGCCTCGAAGGTGACGAGGGCGTCAGGGCTGATGGCCGAGGCCAGGTTGGGCTGCGTCGACGCCGCCCGGTAGCGCAGCGCCACCCCGAGGGGCATCTCCCGGTCGTAGAGGGTGACCCGCTGGTAGGCGTCGGGAACGACGGCCGAGCCGTTCCGCACGCTGCCGTAGCTGAGGCCGCCGTCGTCGGATCGCTCCACCCGGAAGGTCTGCGCCCCCGACAGGCCACCCCGGCTCCAGCCGGTGGCGGTGCCGGGACGCAGCGAGAACCGCCGAGCCCGATGGATCTCACCGGCAGCGGCGGTGCCGACCACCTCGTAGAGCAGCTGCGCCCGATCGGCGCTCACCGGGGCCCGGGCGCTCACCGTGGCGGTGTAGGCGGCGGCGTCGGAGATCCCGGTCCCGCTCGTCGTGCCCACCTGGGCGCCGGCGGCGTTGTAGAAGCGCAGCACGAGGCGGGTGATGCGGGCGGTGCCATGCACCGGGACGTCAGCCACCGCCGTGTAGGTGGCGTCGCCGCGCACCGGGAAGGCCGTGGTGTCGGCGGGGGTGCCCGCCCGCATGTCCCCGGCGGCCACCGAGGTGAGCTTCAGATAGGTCAGGCCGACGAGGACGTCGGTGGCGACGGTGGCGTTGGCGTCATTGGCCCAGCCCGTCACCCCGGTAGCCAGGTCGCCCTGGTTGGCGTTGAGCAGGCTGTCGGTGCCCTGGACGGTGAGACGCACCCGATCACAGCCGGTGTCGAGGTTGCGCTCGACCTGGGCGGACAGCATCGGCGTGGCCGGCGCCTCGAGGTCGATGACGGCGCCGGCGTAGACCCAGGCCGAGTACACGGGCCCGGACTTGCTGGCCTGGGCGTAGAACCGGTAGACCTCGCCCACCGTGAGGTCGACGCCGACCTGCAGCGAGCGCAGCCCGGCGTCGAAGATCTCGCCCGAGCTCCACACCGCGCTCGAGGTGGCCGGGTCGAAGGCAACGTCGTTGTACTGGGCCGGGCTGAACACCTTGTAATGCGCCGAGCGCTGGGGATCGGCGCCGGCGGAGAAGGTGTGGGCCATGACCGGGCGGGTGTCGAGGGTGTAGGGGTCGACCGGAGCGGTGACGACCACGGTGGGGGTCAGCCCAGCGGTGATGGAGAGCTCGGCGAAGTAGGGCGAGATGGCGCCGGCGGCGTCCTTGGTGGCCACCGACACCAGATACGTGGTGCCCCCCGTCCACTGGCCCGGCCCGAAGGTCTTCGAGCTCGCTGCGCCCGCGTTCCAGGTCTCGGCCCCCGCCCAGGTCTGGGAGGCCTCGCTCCACCACGAGTAGGCACCGGTGCCGATGCGCCGGCGCATGGCCCAGGAGCCCTGGAAGTCGAGGTAGTCCTGGTCGGAGAACTGCCAGGAGAAGGTGCCGCCGGCGGCAGCCAGGTCGAGCACCGTGCCCGAGGCCGGGCCCTTCGGGATCGGGGCGTTGGGCGTGTGGTTCGAAGCGGGCACCCGCTCGTAGCGCACGGCGTAGGGCGAGGCGCTGAGGTCCTGGTACAGGACATCGATCGAGGTGTGGCTGTGGCGCCGGCGCACGCTGAGGCGCCGGGTGGCCGACCCCGGGGAGGCCACGGCGATGGTCGTCCAGGCCCCCCACACGTTGCCGCCGACGCGGCTGAAGATGGCGTAGCGAGGGTCGTCGTTGGTGGCCGAGTAGACAGCGACGTAGCTGGACGCTAGCCATTCGTAGGTCACGCCCACGCCGAGGGGATCGCCGCCGGCGTAGCCGGTGGGCTGGCGGTCGACGATGGCCCCGCCGGTGTCCTGGTACTCCTTCACCCGGAGGTTGGCGGTCACGCCGTAGGCCACCATGGCGTTGGACCCGTCGAAGGCGACGGCGATGGCCTGGTTCACCACCGCCTCGTTGGACAGCTGCACGTCGGCGTCCCAGGTCCAGCCGGCGCCGCCGTAGACAAGTCGGCCCCGCTGCAATCGTGCGCCCCCCGAGCCGACGGGGTAGCCCCAGGCCACGTACAGGCTGTGGGTTCCGCCGGGCTGACCGGCGTCGATGACGGGCGCCACGTCCCAGCCCGAGACGGCGGCGATCAGGTCGAGCTCGCGGTCATCGGTGAGGCTGTAGTTCCCGCCCGAGTCCACCAGGACCCGGACGTACTCCACCCCCATCTCGCCGCCGTTGCGGAAGCCGGCCACGATGTGCACGGCGTAGGTGGGGCCCGAGCCCGTGACCACGATGTCGGGCCGTGCCGCGCTGTTGCGAATGGTGGTGATGGTGAGCGGGCCGAGCGGCCAGGACCACGCCGTGCGCCCGGCGTTGGGCACGGCTCGGCGGTAGCGGATGTAGTTGCGGCCGTTGTCGACGTGGGTCCAGGCGACGTGGAGCACGTCGGCCGAATCTATGTAGCACGAGAAGTCCGCCGTGCAGGAGATGGCGCTGGTCGTGCCGGCGTAAGCCCAGGTGGTGCCGTTGTTCTTGGAGTAGTAGGCGCGCGCCCGGGTGCCGTCCCACACCCAGGACCACACGGTGCCATCCGCAGTGCGGTCGACCTTGTGCTGGCTGGACCCCTCGACCTGGCGGGTCTCGGTGAGGTTGGAGACGAGCGTGCTCATACGGCCTGCCTGCGGAGGCTGACGAGGAAGCGGTCGAAGGCCTCGTCGACGACCGGCTTGACGGCGTCGGCCATGGAGGCAGCATCGCCGCCGCCCTCCACGGTGAGGTTGAGCTGCACGGCACCGGAGGCCACGGTGACGTTGCCGCCCGCTCGGGCGCCCCCGAGGGCGCCGCCGAGGGCGCCGCCGGACCCGGCGGCCCTGACGTCGACTCCCAGCGGGGCGAAGCGGTGCCCGGCAATGGTGTCGGCCACCGAGCCCAACTCGGCCCGTAGCGCCGGCAGGCTCCGGTCGATGCCCTTGACGAGCCCGCCCATGATCCAGCCGCCGGTGGGGACGAGGAGGCGCCTGTCGTAGGAGGGCGGGCCCTTCCAGCCGACGATCTTGCTGGCGATGCCGCCGACGGCGCCGGCGATGCCGCCGATGGCGCCGGTGATGCCCCGGATGAGGCCACCGATGATCTCTCGGCCGGTGTTGTAGAGGAGGCTGCCGAGGTTGCCGATGGCGCCCATGATCCGGCCGCCGATCCCGGACACCGTGCTGATGACGCCGTTGACCCCGGACACTGCGGCGCCGATGATGCTCGAGAAGGCGGCGTGCACGGCTCCCGTGACGGCGGCGAAGCCGGACGAGAAGATGCCCACCACGTTGCTGATGGCCCCCGCAACCAGGCCGAGGATGCTGCCCATCACCGACGAGATGACGCCCCATATGGCGTTGAGCGCCGAGCTCGCAGCGTTGAGCACGGCGTTCCACCCGGCGACGAAGGCCCCGACGATGGCGTTCAGCGTTGAGACCGCCACGTTGAGGATGGCCGAGAGCACCGAGGACACCACGCCCCAGATGGCGTTGAGCGCAGCGCTCGCCGCACTCAGCACCGCGTTCCATCCCGCCGTGAATGCGCTGACGATCGAGTTGAGGATGGACACGGCGATGTTGAGGATGGCGTTGAGGGTGCTGCTCACGACACCCCAGATGGCGTTGAGGACCGAGCTGGCCACCGACAGCACCGCGTTCCACCCCGCCGTGAAGGCCGACACGATCGAGTTGAGCACGCTGGTGGCGACGTTGAGGATGGCGTTCAGCACCGAGGTGACAACGGACAGGATCGTGCTGAGCACGCTCTGAGCCACGCTCAGCACGGCGTTCCACCCTGCCGTGAACGCGCCCACGATGGCGTTGAGCACACTGGTCGCCGTCGAGAGGATGGCGTTGAGCACCGACGTGACGACGCTGAGGATGGCGGACAGCACGCTCGATGCCACCGACATGACGGCGTTCCAGCCGGCGGTGAAGGCACCCACGATTGCCGACAGCACGCTGGTGGCGGTGCTCAGGATGCTCCCCAGCACGCTCGTGACGACGCCGAGGATGGCCCCCAGGACGGAGGAGGCCACGCCGAGGACGGCGTTCCAGCCGGCGGTGAACACCGAGGCGATCGTCGAGAGCACCGAGGTGACGACGCCCAGGATCGTGCCGAACACGCTCGAGATGACACCGGCGATGGCGGACAGCACCCCCGTGACGATCGGGGCCAGGGTGCCCCACACCGACGTCCACACCGCGGCGATGGCGCCCAGCACGCTGGTGACGACACCGAGCACCGCGGAGAGCACCGACGTGACGATGCCGGCGACGGCGCCGATGGCACCGCTCACGACGGCGCCGATGCTCGCCCAGCCCGTCGACCAGATCGACGACAGGGTGCCGAGGAAGCCGGAGACGACACCGACGATGGTGCCGACAACGGCCGAGACGATGCCGCTGATCACGCCCCACACGGCGCTGACAACGGCCGAGAGCGTCGGCCACACGGCGTTCCACACCGCCGAGATGGCCCCGACGCCGGCGGAGATGACCGCCACCACGACGCCGATGGCGGCGCCGACCACCGTCGAGATGACCGCCCACGCAGCCTGAACGACCGGGGCGAAGATCGCCCACAGCGTCGTCCACACCGCCTGGATGACCCCCACGGCGGTGGTGATGACCGCGGTCACGATGGCGATGCCGGCCGACACCAGCGCCGAGACGATCTGGAAGGCGGCCGTGACCGGCGGCCCGAAGATGGCCCACAACGCGGTCCACACGGCCTGGATCACGGCGACGGCGCCGGTGATGATGGCCTGGATCACGGCGATGCCGGCGCCCACCACCGCCTGGATGCCGGCCCACACGCCGGACACCACTGCGGACAGGGTCGGCCACACGGCGTTCCAGATAGACACGATGAAGCCGAGCCCGGTCTGGATGGCCGAGACGATGGCGCCCCAGGCCGATTGGATGAAGCCGCCGATGGCGTTGAAGACGTCCTGCACGGGCTGGGGCAGCAGGGCCCAGATGCCGCTCCAGATGAGCTGGAGGAGGGCGGCGAAGGCTCGGATGGGCAGCCACATGAGCTGCAGGCCCGCCGTGACGAGGCCGGTCACGACGTCCCAGGCGCCGGAGACGACCTGGCCGAGGTTCGACCACAGCGCCGTCCAGTTGCCGGTGAACAGAGCGGCGAAGGCACCCACGATGCCGGTGACGACCGCCAGGGCGCCACCGATCACCGTGGCGATGGACGAGAAGATCGAGTCCATCATCGTGCGGAACCAGGCGATCTGGGTGTAGGCGACGACCCAGATGGCGGCGAAGGCGACGACGACGGCGATGATGCCGGCGAAGGCACCGGCGGTGAAGCCGAGGGCCACGGCCACGCCGGCGAAGACGGTCATGAACGCACTGACGGCCGCGGCCATCAACCCGAAGGCCGGGATCATCATGCCCACCACGATGAGCAGCGGACCGATGACGGCGGCGAGGCCGAGGAAGATCCCGATGGCCGCCTGCACCGGGCCGGGCAGACCCATGAACCCGTCGACCAGCCACTGCAGTCCGGTGACGAGGGCGTTGATCGCCGGCAGCATGGCGGTGCCGAGGGTCAGCGCTGCCGTCTCCAGCGTGGACTTGAGCGCGCCGAAGGCGCCGCCGAGGCCCTCGGTCTGGGCGCTCGCGAGGTCATGCGCCGCGCCGCTCTTGGTGACGGCCGCGCTCATGGTGTCGTAGGCCCCGACGCCGCCCATGAGCACGACGTTGGCGGCCCGCACCGCGTCGGAGCCGAAGATGGTGGCCAGGGCGGCGTTGCGCTGCTCCTGGGACATGCCGCCGAGGGCGCTCGAGAACTGCCCGACGATCCCGGGCATGGGCAGGAGGTTGCCCTGGGCGTCGTAGACGTTGATGCCGAGGTCCCGCATGAGCGCGGCTGCCGTGGATGACGGCGCCTGCAGGCTCAGCAGCATCGTCTTGAGGCTGGTGCCGGCGTCGCTCCCTCTGATCCCCGCCTGGGCCATGAGGCCGATGGAGGTGACCAGGTCCTCGACGGGGATGCCCGCAGCGGCGAAGACGGCCGAGGACATCTGCATGGCCTGGCCCATCTCGGTGACGCTGGCCATGGAGTTGTTGGCGCCGGCGGCGAGCAGGTCGGCGATGCGGGTCGCATCGGTACCGGCCAACCCGAAGGCGTTCAGGGCGCCGGCGGTGAACATGGCCGCCTCGCCCTCGCTGATCTGCCCCGCGGCGGCGAGCTCGAGCACGCCCCGGCTGGCCCCCATCACGTCGTTGACCGACAGGCCGGCTCGGCTGAGCTCGAGCATGGCCACTCCGGCGTCGGAGGCCGACACCGCGGGGAGGCGGATGTCGTTGCCCAACGCCATGGCCAACCGGGACAGCGCTGCCATCTGGGCGCCACTGGCCCCGGACGTGGCCTGCAGGACGTTCATGCCCCGCTCGAAGTCGATGGCAGTGCTCACGGCGGCCACGCCGACGCCGATGACGGGGATGGTGACGCCGGCGGTCATGGCCACGCCAACGCTGCGCATTCCGGCGGCCCGGGCGGTCAGCCCGCCGATGCCCCGGTCGACGCGCGCGAGGCCAAGCTCGGCGCCGGTGGTGTTGGCACCCACATCGACCATCAGCTGGGCGACTGTGGGCACGTCTCACCTCCGCTTCGCTGCTCGTCGCTCGGCTTGCTCGCGGGCCTTGCCCTCGGCGTTCATGGCGGCGAAGGCGTGCTCGACCCAGAACATCGGACGGTCAGCCAGCTCCCACGGCGCGACGTTCAGGTAGCGGGCGGCGCTGAGCAGCTCGTACCACTCGGGGCACTCGCCGACGTCGCCGTCGGTTGCTAGCCAGCGCCCGAGGAGCTTCGCGCTTTCCCCGGGCGGTTGTCCTCGCCGATGTGGACCATGACCGCGCGGAAGATCGGGAAGGGCACGCTGAGGAAGGCATCGTCGGTGGCGTCGATGGGCACGACCTCGCCGTCGTCGTCGATGAGGTCCCAGCTCACGAGCAGCTCGGTCATCTGGCGGATGAACGACTGGTTCTGGGAGCGGATCGCGGCGTTGTCCGAGTCGGTGTCCACCGCGGCCATCTCCGACACCATGGCGGGCGTGTAGACGTTGGGACGGTAGGTCACCGTGAGCTCGCCGTAGCCGAAGTCGATGGTGGCGGTGCGCTCCTCGCGCCGGACGTCGCTGAGCTTCAGGCCCATTCGTGTCTCCTCCCGTTGTGTTGCATCAGAGCTGCCTGATTCCGTTAGTTGGCGCGACGACGAGGCCGGGGCTTGAATGGAATCTGCCGCACCGACCCCGGACGTTGTGCGAGGCGCATGCACTCCCGGCACACCATTGCGCCCTTCGGGTCGATGTAGAGGTTGTCACCCTGGTACGGATGTCCTGTGGGGCAATGAACCGGCTTTGGCTTGCGCTTGGGAGGCGGGGCCGCAGCCTCGGCTTGCTTAAGAAAGGCATGAAGCCTGGCCGGGTCGCCCATGAGGTACTCGTGAGCTCGCAAGAGCAGCGTCGGCGAGTCTCGAAACATGCCCAAGGCGAGATTGCAGTTACAGCACAGCACCCCTCGCACTCGCCCTGAGGAGTGACAATGGTCGAGGTAGTAGCCATCGCCACGCCCGCCGGCTTCAGCGAACGCGCCACCACAGATCGCACACCCAGTTCGCTCGGCTTCGGCTAGCAGAGCTGCGTACTGCGCCAGGGTCAGGCCGTAGCGCTTGGCTGCCGCCTGTCGGTTGGCGCGCTTCCGCCATTCCGGGTCCTTGCGCTTTTCGCGCAATCGAGCGTTGACCTTCGCCCGAAACTCAGGGGTACGAGACCGGTCGGCGTAGTTGGCACGCCACTTCTCACGCTGACATGCTCGGCACCAACGTGCACGGGGGTAGGGCTCATCGAGCGGGCCCTTGCAGCGGCAGCAAGTTGTATGCACCTCACGATTCTAGTCCCGGTTAGCGGATTATAAACTCTAAAGCGCCGTCGCCAGGTTCACGAGCTCGGCCTTGAAGGCGCGCGTCCAGGCCGCGTCGTACACGCTGGTGAAGGTCCACTCGACGGCGAAGACGCCGTCCTCGTCGCTGAGCTCGCCGACGTCGCTGATCTTGCCGGCCACGTCAATGCTCAGGCTGTGGTCGACGATGACGGCGCCGTTGGTGTAGATGCGCGCGCCGGTGGCCTTGAGCCGCAAGAACCGCGTCGTGTTGTCCCGCGCCGGCACCAGCAGGGCCATGCCCGCGGTGTCGGCCTCCATGCGCAACTTCAGCTCGATCTTGCGCTCGGTCTCGAGGTGCGCCACCCAGGACGGGTTGGCGGAGTCGACGACGAACAGCGGGGCGAAGCGGTCACCGATGCTGAACTCTCCGCTGAGCAGACGGCCCAGCTTCGTCGTCCCAAGCGCGGCCGAGGTGGAGTCGATGTAGACGTCGATCTGCTTGCCGAGCATGGGGACGATCGGGATGCTCGTCGGCGTCGGCGTCAGGGTCACCCCGTCCTGCAGCTCCCGGCCCAGCATCATGCCGCTGGACTCCACGCCGTCTCGACTGAACTTGAGCCCGAACTCGCTGACGATGCCGTAGGCGAAGCGGTGGGCCCGGGTCGTGTCGCCCTGCTCCACCGTGAAGCTCTTCACCGTGTCGATGCCGACGCTGGAGGAGTCGAAGACCCACTTCCTGGCCAGGGTGTCGATGGCCGCGTCCATGACGTTGGTGATGGTCGGCGTGGCGACGACGCTGGCGAGGGGGTACTGCAGCTCTGAGTAGTTGCCCTCGCCGCTCAGATCGGCTTCGACCCATTCCTTGCCCAGGGTGACGAGTGACGGGTCCTTCTGCCCGACCGGCCGGAAGGTCCGGTAGTCGGTCTTGATGGCGGGGCTGATCGACAGCGCCTGGAGTCGCTTGTTGGCCGCGACGGCCGTGCCCTGCACCGTCTCTGTACCAATCTGGACACCCTGGGTAACGGATTGCCTCTCAGGCATTTGGCTGACTCCTTCATGGTGGGGCGCGCGACGGCGCCTCGCTGGTCGGCTCGGTGGGATGGGGAGCGGGGGTGGCTACAAGCCCTGACTCCAAATCCTGAACATGGCTCCCACGTGTCGGTACTGCATGCCGTCGGCCACCTCGACGTAGGTGACCGGCGTCTCCCGCATGGCGGCGAGCACGAGGCCGTCGCCACCGGCTACCCCCCCGGTCGAGCCGTGCAGCACGGCGTCGATGCGGTCGACGATGGGCGCCAACGTGGCCGGCGAGCCCGCCTGGCCGACGGCCTTCACGGTGTAGACGGCGTCCACCATGATCCGTGCGGGCCCGACGCCGATGACGTCATGGCCGCCCGAGAGAAAGAACAGCACGTAGGGGAACGCCGTCCCCGCTGGAGCCACGTAGCCGTAGACCCGTCCTCCGACGGCGGTGTTGAGGGTGGCGTCAGCCTTCAGACGAGCCACAAGCCACTGCTCGACTCGCAGCGTCTCGAGCACTACTGCAGGAGGTTCTGGAAGCGGGACAGGTAGCGGCCCCGCTCGGCCTCGGCCGCTGGGGTCATGAAGGGATGCGCCGGCATCTTGTAGGTGCCGTACTCCTGGTAGATGGCGTAGTCGACACCGGTGGTGACCTGCGCCGCGGTGCTGCCGGTCTTCGTCACGTCGATCGACGCGCGCAGGGCGCCGGTGTCGACCGGCGCATTCGACTGGGCGGCGGAGGCGACGGCCTCGGCGGTCTCGTTCACGGCCCCCCCGGCCTCGACCGGAAGCCGCACCATCATCTCGGGGAGCCGGTTGAAGATCGTCCTGACGCTGCCGATGAGCACGTCTCAGCCCTCCTGGGTCACGAGCACCCGCCGGGCGGACTCCCAGCTGGCCGGGGCCAGGACGGCCACCACGGCGTAGGTGGCGCCGGCGAGGGTGATGCGATCCCGCTCGTCGATGGGGGTCAGCGCCTCGAGGGTGACGGTGTGGGCGGCCTTGCCCTGGAGACGGCCGGCGAAGACGGTCATGGCCCGGTCATCCACCGAGCCCAGCCGGGCCGGGAAGGTGCCCGCCCGCGCCGTCCAGCCCTCGGTCACTCCGCCGTAGTCGTCGGCCACCACCGCGAAGTCCGAGATGGTGGCCACGTCGGGGAGCAGCTGGCGCTGGGTAGCTTGCATGGATGCGAGCTCGCCGGCGGACAGGGCCATGTCAGAGCTCGACTCCCTCGGCCTTCAGGAACTCCCGGTGCTCCTTGGTGATGGCCTCGGCGTAAGGGCGCTCCTCGGGGGTGGGGCGCACCGGGGCCTCCCGCTCGGGTCCGTCGTGCAGGCCACTCGACGTGGCGCCGGTGCGCTTGGCGGCGGCCTTCTTGGCTGGCGCCTTCTTGGCCGGCCGGCCTGCGCTGGTCGCCGCCGACACGGCCGGGGCCTCCGAGGCGGGAGGGGACGCCGGAGGGTTGCCGACCGGGTCGACGACGGGCGGGGCGGACTTCTCGGGCATGGGTTGGTCCTTTCTCAGATGAGCGAGGCAACGGCTATGACCTGGCCTTCGTCCACCGCTTCGACGTTGCCGGTGGCGGTCCACTTGACGACCCAGGTGCCCGCCGCGTTGGGCGTCCAGTCGAGGACGTAGATCCCCGTCGACTCCTTGACCACGGCGGGGGGGATGTACGGGGTGACGGTGCCGCCCGGCGCCTTGATCTGGCAGGTGATGCTGGTCGGGTCGGTGAGGACGCCCGACAGGTCGAACTGGCAGCGGCTCGTGAGGCGCTGGCCGACGAGGTAGGTGCCGAGCAGGGTGGCCGAGCTCATGCGCAGGCCTCCAGGGTCTGGCGGGCCCGGCCCGTCTGGGCGAGGGTCATCGTGGCCATTTGGCGCTCCTCGATGACCTGGATGGCCAGGGCGGTTGGACTGACGGTCTGGGTGGCACAGGCCCGGGCGCCGAAGATCTGGCCGAGGGCGCCGAGGACGAGGTTCCCGACCGGGGTGAGCGTCGCCGTGAGGCGCCGGGACAGGCGGACCTGCTTCGTGCCAGCCGGGGTCACCGTGCCGGTCAGGGTGCGGAAGAGCCGTCGGGGGGGGATGTCTCCGACCGGGGTGACGGTGCCGGCCAGCGTGCGCTGTGGCTTGCGCACGATTGCCCCAACCGGCGTCAGGGCCCCGGTGAGCACCCGTCGGGTCAGTCGGACCGCTGTGCCGGCGGGGCCGACCGAGCCGGCCACGCTGCGACGGGTCCGCTTGACAACCGCGCCGGCGGGGCCGACCGAGCCGGACAGGGTCTTGGCCGCCGTCCAGACAACGGTCAGCTTGGGGCCGAAGGTGTTGCCCGAGTAGTCGTAGCTGCGGACGTTGCCGGCGCGGTTGGTTCCCGTACGTCCCTTGACGATGAGGACGATGGCGTTGCCCGACGCCCACCCGGCCCGGCTGACGAGCTCTGACACAATGGCCTTGGCGTCGCCCACCGTCGCCCAACCAACAGCCACGTCCACCGCCGAGTAGCCCACGGTGGCAGTGGTGAGGGGGGTGCGGCTGGTGACGTCGGCGTCAGTCGCGAAGTCCGAGGCGTTGTCGACCGCCTGGCCGTAGACGTCGACGTCGAAGCTGTCGGTCTTGTTGTCCTTGACGTACCACTCCAGGGTGGCCGAGTCGATGCGGGCACCGAAGGGGATGGCCACGCTGGCGAAACGGAGGCCGCCGTTGTAGCGGCTGGCAGCGGCGCTGTTGGAGTCCAGGAAGAGCTCGGTGAAGGTCGAGGCGAACCCGGTCCCGTCGGCCTTCTCGTGAGCATCGCCCGCTGAGGCGCTGACTTGCAGGTTGGCCGTCGGCATTGGGCCCCCTACCGGAAGGTCAGGCGCTCGCCGGCGGCGGTGCAGCCCTGGGCCACGAGGGCGTCTCGCACGGCGCCAGCCCGGACCTTGCCCTTGGCCTCGCCCGAGCGGGTCCGCACCGCCTGGAGGATGCCCAGCGCGGCGGCGAGGCGACCGGGGTCGACCACCAGCCACTTGATCGTGCCGTCGTCGCGCACGGCGGCGAAGCCGGCGATGTCGGGCCCGTCCCGGGCCACCACCAGCGTCATGGCCGCCGCCAGCCGGTCAAGCATGTCCCGGTCGGGCGCCACCCCGGCGTCGGGGTCGCAGCTCCAGTTGGGATGGGCGGCGGCGAGGGCCTGGCCGAAAGCGGCGAGCCCGTCGAGGTCGGCGGCGGTGGGCGAGGTCAGGCGGGTGACGGTGAGGGCCACCGGCTCAGTCGCCGGCGGCGAAGGTCAGGACAGGACGACCGCCTGCACGTTCGTTGATCCGCAGTCCATGCATTGGTAACCCTCCAACTACGAACCGGCGGCGAAGGTCGCGTCGTAGGTGATCTCGAAAGAGTCGCCCGAACCCAGGTTGACCACGGCGAAGACCGACCGGTCCCACAGGACCCCGGTTCCGGCGGCGGCGGCACTGAGGAGCCCGTGCTCGGTGGCTGCTACCGCAGCATCGACGGTGACCGTTCCGACCGAGCGGAACACGTTGGCCGCCGCCCCCTCGGCCAGGGTGCCCGTGGGGCGGGTGTTGTCGACCGAGTACTGCGTCGTGAGTTCGGTCACCAGCGCCGTGTTGCCCACCGCCTCGGCGGTGGAGCCGGTCCCCAGGGCGTGGTACTTCATGGTCTCGAGCTCGACCAGGTTCTGCCAGGCGTCGACGAGGAAGTTCACGCCGGCCGTGGTGACCACCCGCTGGCTCATCAGCCCGAGGTCGACGACCGATCCGTCGGCCCGGCGCACCGAGCCCCACAGGCGGCCGGTGAGGGCGGGGATCCCCAGGCGGTGCGCGAGCAGCGCCGTCCACAGGCCCCGGCGCAGGTTGACCAGGTTGCGCCGGCGGAAGTCATTGACCTCGTCGGGCAGGCCCCGCTGGGGGCAGCCGTAGCGGGTCACCTCAGCCAGGCTCAGGTACGCCTTGCCCGGCGGGGTGAAGGCGGCCTGGCGCCCGCCCCGGATGACCCGGAAGCTCACCTCGCCGCTCGGTCGCGTTGTGCTGCTCAGCACGGGCTCACGCTCCTGGGGGTCACGTAGTCATGGAGGGCCTCGAGGCCGACCTCGAGGCGACGGATCCGGGCCTGTTGCGCCCTGAGCTCGGCCCGCAGGTCGTCGGCCTGGCGCTGCAGCTCGGCCACGACGGCGCCTTCGAGGGTCACACCGTCTCGCTGCGCAGCCCGAGCTGGGGTGAGCCGTAGCGACGCGCGCTGTAGTGCTGCGCCATCTCGAGGCAGGCCCGACGGATCTCAGCCTTGTCGATGCGGCCGCCGTCGGCCGAGAACGAGAACTGGCCGGCGACCTTGGCTGCCTTCCAGCGCCACCCCTCGGCGACGCTGGCGTAGCGGTCCCAGGTCGGCGTCCACCCGACGGTGCCTGGCTTGAGGCCGGCGGCGTCGACGCGCTTGGCGAGGGCGACCAAGCGGCCGACTTCCGCCGTCGTCAGCGCGGGCTCGGCACTGAACGCCGTCATCCGCTCGATGTCGGCGCGCGCCTCGGCCTCGGTCAAGTGGTGACGCCGCCCTTCTCGCCCTTCTCGTCGCCGACCTCGCCGACGTGGGTCCGCTGGTCGAGCACCTTGACGGTGGGCTCGCCCTCCTTGGCGTCGGGGTTGGGCACGACCTGGTGAGGCTGGTAGTAGGCGTCACCGACGCGGCCGGAGTAGTCCCCGCGCTTGGGGCCGGCGCCGAGGGCGTCTTCCGGGCCCTGGGACTCGGTGGGGTCGCCGGCCAGCATGGGCACACCGAGGTCGGTGACGTCCTCGCGGGTCGTGACCCCGCCCTCGGAGTGCTTCAGCTTGGCGTTCTGCGAGGTGCTGGCAGTGTTCTGGTCCTTCTCGGCCATCAGGTCTCCTTGGTGGTGGTGAAGCCGCCGCAGTCGACGCAGCGGACGAGTTGCACGACCCCGTGCGGGGTCTCGGTGGTGATGCGCTCGATACGGCCCGCAGGGCAGCCGTCGAGGTGGTGACGTGGTGCCAGAGCCGTCGCCAGGTCGGGTGCCGTGGCGAGGGCAGTGTCGACGGTGCTCGGCGCTGCTGCCATCAGCTATTGAGAACGCCGCGCAGGCGAGCGGCGCCCTTGCCGAAGACGGCGAGGCCGCAGAAGAACTCGAGGCGGGTGCGGTAGACGGGCTTGGCGTCGATCTCCCCGAGGTCCTTGACCTGCACGCCCCCGTTGGTCAGGCCGGTGACGGCTTGGTCGCCCTCGTCCTGGCCGAAGCGCACGGCGTAGATCGACGAAGCCGTGGCGCCGGATGTCCCCTGCACCTCGGTCTGGGGGATGATGGCGGTGCCGTCGGCCTTGTTCCCGATGTCGATCAGCGGGATGTCGTTGTAAGTCGGGAAGCTCTTCCCGAACTGCTCCCGGGGGGTGCCCGAGATGGTGAGGCGTCGGGCGCTCGAGCCGATCTTCGAGCGGATGGCGCTGTTCATGTAGAGGGCGTCGGGGCCGCCGGGGACGGCGGCAATGAGGGCGTCGAGCTGGTCGAAGAAGTTCTGGCGAGCGATGTCGTCGGCGCCCACCACGGCCAGGCCGTTGGTGGCGGCGTCGAGGACCTGGGTGCCGGTGAGGCGCTTCTTCAGGCCGTCGAAGCTGTTGGCGTCGACGGCGACGTCGCCGTTGACGAAGGTGTCCTGGAACTTGTAGGACGCCGCCTTCACCTTGCCGGCCGTCACCACCGCGCGCTGGTCCTGCAGGTTGGACCGGGTGCGCTCGATGAAGGTGTCCACGTCGGCGTCGCCGCCGAGGATCACCAGCGACTCGGTCTTCTGGTTGATCGTGCCCGTGGACTCGGCGTAGGCGGCGTTCACCGCTCGGAACTCCACGCCGGGGAGGGTGGCCTCCTCGTTGTAGGCGAAGGCGTTGCCGTTGATGGTGATGAGCGGCAACCGGTCGAGGACCGGTGAGACCTGCACGAAGGTCTCGAGGACCCCGACCTGCAGGTCGTTCTGGGACAGCTTGGCGGCTTCCGCCAGGGTTAGGGCCATCTGGGCTCCTTGGTTCGGGCCGAGACGGCGATCCGTCTACGGCGGGTGTTACTTCTTGGTGGTGGTCTCGTAGGCCCGCCGCAGTCGGCCGATTCCCGGCTCGACGGCCGGCTCGGTGTCCTTGCGCCGGGTGCCCTGGTCCGCACTTCCCGAGGCCTTGCCGCCGTTGGCAGCGAGGTAGGGCTTGTCCTTGAGCAGCTGCTCGATGGCAGCGCCGACCGCCTTGGCGTCGAGCTCCCCGTCGTCATCGACGTCGAAGTCCTCGAGATCGATGTAGCGGACGGCGTCGGCGGGGTCGTGCAGGCGGCCACCGGCGGCGGCTCTCACCTCGGCGCTGATGATGCGGCGGTTGGCCTTGGTGCGCTCGTCGGCCCGGGCCGCCTTGTCGGCGTCGGCCGACGCCTTGGCGAGGGCCTGCTCCTGCTCGGACTGGTTCGCCTGCTGGAACCGGCCGAGCTCGGCCTCGATGGTCCGGAGCCGCTTCTCGGCCGACTGCCGCGTCTTGCGCTCCCGAGCCAGATCGGCCAGCAGCCCAGCGTTGGCGCGCTGGGGGTCGTCCTGCTGGCTCTGGTCGTCCTGCTGGCTCTGGTCCTGGTCGTTGTCGGTGGCCTGGTCGTTGTCGGTGGCCTGGTCGTTGTCGTCGGGCATCTCGCCCTCCCTTCTCGGGGCCTGCCGGCGTCTCGCCGACAGGAGGGTCTTGCTTATTTGGTCACGCAGCGGCGTCGCCCGAGTCGGGCGGCGGGGCGGGGATCGGTGGCGCCACCTGCAGCGCCTTCCAGCGGGCGATCTCCTGGGGCGAGGCGCCCCAGCGCTCCCACAGCACCTCGTTGGGCACGCCGAGCGTCGCCATCTTCAGCAGCGCGTCGACGAGCTCGCCTTCGGTGCGGGCTTCGGGGTCCCGCCAGATCGTCTCGGAGTTGGCGACCGCCGCCCGGGACTCGTCTCCGGCCACCTGGAAGGACAGGCGCAGCACCTCCTCCCAGGACTCGCCGAAGTGGACCTGGCAGCGCCGAGACTTCTTCACGAGGCCGGTCTCGGTCGAGCGCAGTGCGTCGCCGCTCGGCAGGTTGCTGCCCGGACCGAGCAGGTAGTGGGGCGGGGTGCGGGTGATGGCGGCGATGTGCTGGATGTCGGCCTCGACGGCGGCGATGTAGCCGGCCAGGTTCGTCTCGGCGAAGTCCCCGAACTTGGCGTTCGGGTTCTCGGTCATCCACAGCCGGTCGACAGCGACCCGGAAGGGCTCCACCGGCTCCCCGGTATCGGGGTCCACGGGGATCTCCATGCCGGTGACCCAGCGCTGGCGGAAGGCCCCGAACTCCGAGGCCATCAGGCGGTCGAACAGCGTGGTGTTGATGCGGTCCTGGATGGGGATGACGGCGGCCAGCTCCGAGCAGCCCACGGCACCCAGCTCGGGCCGGTTGCGGAAGGGCACGACGGGCACCACGCCGAGCGGGTTGGCCAAGGGCCACTGCTCGCCCGGCACGTCGCGCGGCTCCCACCGGGTCTGTCGGCCGTAGACACCCGAGTAGCCCTCGAAGACGACGTCGCCCATCGCCCGCTTGGCGCGGAACTTGTAGATGGCATCGGGCAGATAGAGGGTTGCCAGGTCCTCCTCGGCCACGTCGTCGGTCCACACCTTGAGTGCCGCCGAGCGCTGGCGCACGGACCCGGGGACGTGCTCGACGACCACCTGGGAAGGGTGCTCGGGCGTGATGAGCGCCGACTCGGGCCGGGCGGGGTCAGCCCACACCGAGACGTAGGCCTCGCCCGAGACCAGCGCCTCGGTGTGGACCATCTCGGCGTCGGCGTCGAGGTTGTTCTCCTGCCACAGGCGCCAGGCCTCGGCGTCGCCCCGCTGGTCCTCGCCGAGGCGGAACCCGTCGACGGTCAGGCGCTCGGTGGTGGCGTCGACCACCAGCGCCATCCAGTTGCTCGTGGCCTGCTCGAGCAGGCGCAGGAAGGCCTCTTTGGCCTTCTCCGGTGCCGACGGGAGCGGATGGTCGCCGCGGTAGTAGTCGTGGTAGCGCTTGACGTCCTTGCGCCGCCTGACGAGGCGGGCCTCAAGACGGCTGAGCCACCAGTCGGGTGAGCCCGACATGATCTCGGCCACGGGCGGCTCCTTCTTGGCCTAACGTGATGCCCGGCGAGGCTCGGCAGGGCCGGGCGCGGCAGGGCCAGGCACGGCATGGCAGGCACGGGTTAGAAGGACGCAGCTCGGTACGACTTCTTCGGCTCGTGTCTCAGCGCGCGATCAAGGGCCATGATGGCAGCGACCACACCGTCGATCTTCTCGCTAGAGGCCCGCTTGTCGGGCTTGATGTTGCCGGCGCTGTCAGACGTGGCCACCACGTTGTCGACGCACCACCGCTGGACCGGGTTGCCGCCGTGGCGGTACTTGCCGTCGAGGATGAGGCGCTCCCACTCGCGCGACGGCGGGCTCATTGTCGCCATGCCCTGACCCAGGGCCGCCACGGTCATGCCGGCGTCGGTGAGGTCCTGGGACAGCTGCGTCATGCCCCAGCGGTCATAGGCGAGCTCAACGACGTCGAAGGCCTGGGCGTCGGCGTCGACCTGGTCGAGGACGGCCCGGTAGTCGATGACGTTGCCGGACGTCAGGCTTAGGAACCCCTCGCGCGCCCACACGCTGGCCTGGCCCCCGGTGCGCCGATCGAGGTCCCCGAGGCGCTCCTCAGGGAGCCAGAAGCGCCAGATGGCGTCGTGTGATCCGTCCTCGCCGGGGAAGTCCCAGCACAGGGCGGCCAGGTCCACGCTGGAAGCGAGGTCGAGGCCACCGAAACACCGCCGGCCTCGGAGGTCCTGGCCTACAACGAGGCCGGCGGTGCGATCCCAGGCGCCTAGGTCGATCCAGCGGGCGGAGGCCGCAGTCCATTCGTTGAGGTGCAAGCGGCGGTAGGTGTTCTGGCGGGCCGGCTGGTGCTTGGCCTGGTTGGCCTCGGCCCGCAGGAAGTCAATGCTGACCGACACGCCCAGGTTCGGCTGCGCCTTGGCCCAGACCGCCTCGTCGTCCCAGGCCTCACCCTCGTCGACGCCCCACCAGCGGAAGAAGAACGTCGGGTCGTCGATGACTCCGTCCCGCACCTTGCGGCCGTAGTCGTAGAGCTCCCAGCAGATGGTCTCGCGGTCGTAGCCAGCAGTGGTGATGGCGATGGTGAGGGGCTGGCGGCGGGCGCCCTGACCGGTGGTGAGCACGTCCCACAGCTCCCGGTTGGGCTGGGCGTGCAGCTCATCAAATATGACCCCGTGAGGGTTCAGGCCATGCTTGCTGTAAGCCTCGGCTGAGAGCACCTTCCAGACCGAGCCGGTGTGGGGCACGACGATCGAGCGGCGGTAGACCTTGGCCAGCTTCGCCATGTCCGAGTTGGCATGGACCATGGCAGCGCCGATCTCGTACGTCAGCGCCGCCTGCTCCCGATCGGCTGCGGCTGAGTAGATCTCGGCACCCTTCTCGCCGTCGCGGAACAGCATCCGCAGGGCGAGGGCGGCACCCAGGGTGGTCTTGCCGGCCTTGCGGGGGATGCCGATGAGGGCGGTGCGGTACTGCCGGCGGCCGTCACGGCGGATGGTGCCGAACAGCGGTCGGATGACCTCGTCTCGCTGCCACGGCTGCAGCTCGAGCGGCTGGCCGGCCCACTCGCCCTTCGAATGGGTGCAGTTGCGCTCGATCCAGTCGGCGACCTCGGTGCCGGTGTCAGTCGAAGTCCGTCTCGCCAACGTCGGCCTCCGGAACACTCAGGCGGGCCTCCGAGGACGGCGTCAGGCCGAACTCGGTGGCGAGCGCTCGGAGCTCACGGCCAGCGGTACGCGCGATGCCGACGGCGGGGTGCGCCAGGACGCCCTGCTTGGCCTCGATCGTGAGCCCTTCGCGGTGAACGGTGCGGGTGGCCTCGACGAAGGTGGCCCAGGTCTCGCAGTAGGCGGCGAGCGAGCTCCTCGAGGGCCCCTTCAGGAGCTTGAGGCGGTCGAGCTCGGGCACGACCCGGCGCCACTCGGCCTTGGCCTCCCGTGACAGCCACGTAGGCGCCGCCGGGGCCGTTCTGACGAAGCTGGGCGGGTCCTTGACCTTGCGGCCGCCCGAATCCCGGCCCTCAGAGCGCCCCTTGAGCAGTTTCAGGGCCGCGGGGGCCGGTTTTGTCACCGTCAGGACCCCCTATTTTCCGGCATGAGCCCGTGTGCGCGGGATTGGGACACTTCCTGGTTAGTTCAACTTTCGAAGGGGTCCTCCCCCACCCCCCCCCGGTCAATTCCAAGGAGGGGTTAGTAGGTTGTCAACCGTCCTGAGGTCAGATATGAACTGACCCACTACCGAGCTCAGTTCACGCCGGCCGCCGCCCGAACCCGCCGTCGTTCGCCGCCGTCTTCGCTGCGTGGTGCGACTGGCACAGCGCCTGCAGGTTCGCCCAGCGGTTGTCGCCGCTCGGTCCGCCGCCGTCGATGTGATCCACTGCGACCGCTGCCTTCTCGCACTGCGCCCACTCGCACTGCTGGTGCGTCACGAGGTACTGCGCCCTGATGCTGCGCCACTGTCCTGCGTACCGGTTGCCGCTGGCCAGTGCGTGCTCACCGCAGCGTGACCCCGACTGCACCAGCCTCGGGCAGTCGGGCTCGAGGCACGGAGACGGTGGCTTACGTGGCACTAGAACAGGACCCGCAGCAGCCAGACGGCAAGCGCCACCAGGATCACGAGGACGAGCACACGACTCAGCTCTTCCATCACTCCCACTCCAACTGGCCCGCTGCGTCCGCACCGTGCAGGAACCCGGCGAGCTCGGCCTCGGCCACGCTGGTCGGTGCCTCGGCCTGGCGGTCGAGCACCCGCACCAGTAGGCGCAGCAGGCTGCCCGTGACCCAGGCTGAGGCGAAGCGGGCGACACCGGTCACTGCCAGCTTCAGCACGGTGGCCTCCCTGAGCTGACGGCCGCCACCAGCGACCAGTCACAGGACCAGCAGTGGCGCAACCGGGTGATGCGGGTGGCGCCGTACCCGCCGTGTCGGAGCAGTGCCGGCTGGGCCAGGTTGATGTGGCTCGAAGGCGAGCCGCAGGCCGGGCAGGTGCGGCGATCGAAGGCCACCAGGGCTGTGCTCAGGCGCAGACCCGGACACTTAGCCGGACACGGTAGCGGATCGTGGGACAACTGTGCGTGACCTGCGGCGATGTCAATGGGACACGGACTCCGGCGGCACGGTGCCCGGCTTGGCCGCCAGGTACTCCCGGCGCTGGCGCTCGAAGGCGAAGCGGTCCGGCCGGTCAGCCCTGGTCCACGCCTTCCAGCACTTGTCGCAATAGCCGGCCCGGGGTTGCGGTGCCGGGTCCCCGCAGCACCGGCACGCCTCCACTTGGTTGACCCGGCCCTCGTCGGCGGCGAGCTGGTCGAGGCGGTAGAAGCGCGACGCTGCCGCCCGCAGGTGGGTGTCGGCCTCGAGGACGTGGCCCACGATCCCCTCGACCAGGGCGTGGACCTCGTCGTAGTCCGGTCGCCGGGCGGCGGCCATGGCGACAGGGTCGGCGTGGGTGCCCTTGCCCCGTCCCTCGCCGCCGGTGCCGGTGGGCAGGCTGTCGCCGGAGTGCTCGGCGTTGCGGCGCAGGGCGTCGCGGATGCCCTGGCGGATGGTGCTGATGATCGACGGGCCGGGTGGCTCCCGCCTCGGCGTCGTCCAGGTCTCGATGAGCGCCTCGAGGTACGAGGCCGTGTAGACGACGGCGCCGAGGCGGTGCTCGGGTTCCTGCGGATCGTTGCGCCTCACGATGGGGCGACCGCCGGCCCCTCGAGGACGAGAACCAGCTCAGCGACCCCGGTCGTCACCGGCGCCTCGAAGGTCACCGAGTGCACGTAGGCCGGCCCGTCGTCACGGATCACGCGGGCGTCGACCACGCCGTCGAGAGCCGCCTTGTAGGCGGGGAAGCACGCCACCGGGTCGGGCAGGCGGCGGTCCCTGCAGTGGTGCAGCACCGTCACCTGGACCCACTGCAGCGGCGGGATGCACTGCTCGCGGGCCAGGATCTTGAACGCATGGCGCCACTCGGCCTTGAGCCGGCTGCGCACGGCCCAGTGGCCGGAGTCCTTGCCACCACGGCCCCGCTCGCTGTTGAGCGTCCAGGGTCGCTGCTGGTAGCTCAGCGTCCAGGTGGACGTGGCCTGGGTGGTGGCGGTGCTCACGGCTGCTCCCGCAGCCAGGTAGCGACAGTCTTGCGGGCCATAAGGGCGAGGTCGCAGGTGAAGGCACCGCGCCAGAGCTCCCCGAATAGCCTCTCGTCGCTCTCGATCAGGCCGGCGATGGCGTCGAGAGTGAACACGGGCACGACGTCGACCTCGTTGTCATGCCAGCAGGTCAAGGCAGGGCAACCGTGCTCAGCGCACACCCACCCGGTCGGCGTGGTCACGCCGGCACCTCGAACCAGCCGGGCCGCAGGGCGCCGATGAACGCCTCGGCGCCGGCCCGGACGACGGGGCGGGGCACCTCGCAGGTGAGCAGGTAGGCGATCTCCTGCACCACGGCGTCGTGCAGCAGGGCGGCGACGTCGGGTGGCGTCATGCGCTCGGGCGACGTGATGGGGTCGGGGGGGTAGGCGGGTGCGGTGTCGGGCTCGGGCTCGTCGCTGTCCTGGTCGTAGAGGGTCACGCAGCCTCGACCATGCGGTCCAGAAGAACGAACGCTGACGCCTGTAGCTCGGTGACCGTAGGTGCCAGGGCGGCCCCTGCGGCGGCCCATGCGGCGTCCCCTGCGGCGGCCCATGCGGCGTCCCCTGCGGCGGCCCATGCGGCGTCCCCTGCGGCGGCCCCTGCGGCGTCCCATACGGCGTCCCCTGCGGCGTCCCATACGGCGGCCCATGCGGCGGCCGCATCCTTCCGGGCTGCTTCCAGGGCCGGCTTGATCGACGGGACTTGAGCGCCGTTCGTCACTTCCGGGAGACCGGCGAGCGCATCGGCGTGGCTCGTGAGTCCGGCCAGTCGCAGCCACGCCGGGGTGTGGACCCGGACGAGCCAGTCCGTCGCCATCCACGCCCGACGCTCGTCGGCCACAGGGTCGCCGGCGGTGCCGAGCACCTTCCAGGCGTAGGGCTTGAGCCGCTGGCGGGTGTCGTCGTCGAGGCTGTCGTTCCAGCTCGTGAGGAACGAACGCAGCACGGGCGACACGCAGGCGGGGGCGTCGGTGTGCTCCTGGCCGGCGAGCCAGGCAGCCGCCTCCATGATGCAAAGGCCGTCCTCGCGGCGGTTGTGGGCGCCCTTCTCGAGGTGCAGCTCGTCAAGCAGGACGTCGTAGTTGGGCAGGCTCGTCAGGGCCACCATGTCTCCTTGTCCTTGGTTGAACGCAGACCCACCAGCAGCAGGCCGCCGAGCATCAGCGTCACGGCCACGAGCACGAGGACCAGCTCGCTCACGGCGCTGGCCCCGGCACGAACTCGGCGGCGTCCTGGCGCACGGGCGCCTTGCGATCCTGGAGGATGCGACGCATCTCGGCGAAGGCGTCCCGGGCGATCTCAGCGGACGTGACCGCGCGCTCTTCGGCCGGCAGGGGGGCGTGGCTGGCGTCGAGCTCACGTTGGCGTTTGCCGAGCCCAATGGCCGTCTTCCGAAGTTCGGCCAGAGATGGCATGCGGTCGGCCGCCTCGGCCAGTAGGCCCGCGGCGTCGAGGCCGTCGTCGGGGTCGATGTCGGCCAGGTGGTTGATCCACAGGTCCACCGTCTCCCGACCCATGGCCGGCCGGGGAAAGGCGGCCTGCAAGGTGCGCAGGACGGCGCGCGCCTCGGCCGCGTTCACGCCTCGCCGTCCTCGGCCGCCGACGCCGCGATGGCGTCGAGACCCGTCGGTGGTTCGAGCGCGTCGGCCATTTCCTGCTCGGTCGGTGGCTCGCCAGTGAGCGCGATCGAGTCGAGAAAGATCGATAGGTGCTCGTCGCGGAAGTGCGAGGCGGCCTCGGCCGCGGTGGTTTTCTGCCAGCGGTCGGCGCGCTTGATGGGCTCGGAGCCCTCCGGTCGGGCCAGCAGACGGCGGGCAGCGATGACCATGCTGGTCCGCTGCAGGTGGGCCAACGCCGTCTCGACGCCGTGGTCCTGCTCTGGCTTTTCGCCCTTTGACCTGGACTTATCCCCTGAATCCTCCTCCTCGCCGGGCGTCAGCCCGGCACCGTTGAGCGACGGGCTTCGTGAGTCACTGGTGCCCTGAGGAGGAGGGTTTGCTTCTGCTTCTGCTTCTGCTTCTGCTTCTAGGGCGCGCACAGGGTCGGCGTGCGATTTCGTGCGTTCACGCACAGGATCCGTGTGCGCTGTTTCGGCGGCGCGCACACGGCGCATCCGCTCGGTGTTGGCGTCCCGCTTGGCGTCGTCCTCCTGGGCGATGGTCACCGCGGATTTGTTGCGCTCGAGATAGTCGACGATCTGGTAACCGCCGTCCACCCGGGTCCAGAGGCCAACCTCGACGAGCCGCTTCACGCGAGCCGGAACACCGGCCATTCGGATCCCGACGAGGTCGAGGTGCTCGTCGCCGATGAACCCGTCGAGGCGCAGACGTCTGGTCAGGACGAGACCCCGGACATAGAGGAGCTCGGCCTTCTCGCCGGCCCGGATGACCTTGACGTTGTCGCAGTAGTCGACATCGAGTGTTGCGTACGGCGGGCGCCCCTTCTTCACGCCGCGTCCCCCTGGTCCTGGTCGAACAGGCGCCGACGCCACTGGACCGCCTCGGCGTCGGGGGGCAGCTGGTCGACGGGCCCGGTGCTCAGCCACACCAGCAAGACGGCGGCGCACAGGAAGCCCAGGCCGAAGCCGATGACCAGGGTGACCAGCCACGGGCCCATCACGACGGGACCTCCTGCTGGACGGCCCGCAGGGCGCGGGCGTAGGTCTCGACCTCGGCCAGGGCCTTGTCACGCTCGGCCACGGCCTCACCCCAGCGCACCTGCCAGTCCTCGACCTCGGCCTGCAGCACGAGGCAGTGGTCCTCGAGGGCGTGGGCGTCGGCCGCCACGACGTCGTGCGCCGCCCTGGCGGTGGCGAGCTCGGCCCGCAGGTAGATCACGGCCAGCTCGGCCTTGCGGAGGCGACTCGGCCAGCTCACCGCCGCACCGTCCGTCGTCGGGCCCGGCGCTCCAGGATGGTGGCCTCGGCGATGTCACGGTCGGCGAGGCGGATGGCCCGGTCGACTTCGGGCTCGGCGACCAGCTCCTCGCGCGTCCGGGTCCAGTCCGTCACCGGCCCGAGCTTCTCGGCGGCGGCGAGGGCGACGGGCCGGGTCGGGCAGTACTGGACCACCTTGGTCCCGCTGCCCAGGTGCACGACGACCCAGTGCCCGCTGGGAGCCCGGATGACGCCGAGCCCGTTGGGGATGACCGGCAGGCGCCCGCTCACGACAGCGCCTCACTGTCCACCGTCTCGACGGGTCGGGGTGGCTCGTCACTGAGGAACATGCCGACCCGGTGAGCGGCAAGGGCCGCGTTGCGCTGGTCGAGGTCGATGCCGATGGCGTCCCGACCGTGGCCGGTGGCGACGAGCAACGTCGTCCCACTTCCGGCGAAGGGGTCGAGGACCACGCCCGGCCGCCAGTCGTCGTGGTGGCAGTCGGACCAGCCGAGGGTTGTGCGGGCGCTATGTCCCTCTTGGCCGAACCCGGGGTCCTTTGATCGAGCTGCGTTGCTTGCCGTCTGCGGACAGACGACGACGCGGGTCGCCTCCACAATCCGCCGCGATGGCTCCCCGCAGCTCCGACAAACCTTCTCTGGGCACATGGCCTTTATGGGCTTCACCAGCAGGCCAGGCGGCCAGGTGGCGTAGTGGGCGCCTTTGTAGGGTTTGGTCGGGATGTCCCACCAGTCGTTAGGCGGGGCGCCGGCATGGGTGAGCCTTGCGTTTGGGATACCGGGTCGCGTCTGTGCCATTTTCGGTCCCTGCTGAGCCCGTGTCGCGCCACCGTGGTTCTTCAAGGTGATCTCGGCGTATGGCTCTCTCACAGCGTCCAGGTCGAAGTACCGGGTCCTCGACGTGCAGGCGACGACCATCTCGCTCGTCGCCGGACGGAACGGTGGCGAAGTCAGCACGAGGTCGACCGAGGCGTCGGGCATCGAGCGCAGCACGGTCAAGCTGTCGCCGATGATGAGGCGGGCGCCCACTAGAACATCACCGGCTGGAGTGCCTGGCTCAGCCGACCGCGGATGATCTCGACGTACTTAGCCTCACGCTCGATGCCGACGCAGGTCCGGCCCTCGATGACAGCGGCGACGAGCGTGCTGCCGCTGCCGGCGAAGGGGTCAAGGACGATGCCGCCCGGTGGCGTTACGAGGCGGATGAGCCAGCGCATGAGAGCGACGGGCTTCACCGTGCTACGTGGGGTGGTCATTACGACCACGCCCACTAGCATCACCTCCCGTCGGCCGCCCGCAACTTCCGCAGACGCTTGGCCTCGACGACCTTGGCGATATGGCAGGGTCGGCATCGGCCGTAGAGGGGCCAGCCTTCGGGACTGATGTACCAGTGGTCGACGGTGATGGGCTTGAGTTGGCCGCAGAGTCGGCAGGGCTTCCACCACTGGCCGTCTCGTCGTTCGCAACCCCCGTGGATGCGCTTGTGCTCGGTAGGGGTGACGAGCTCGAGATTGGTAACCCGGTTGTCGAGCTTGTCGCCGTTGTGGTGGTGGAGCTGGTATCCGTCGGGGACGGGTCCGTTGGCTCGTTCCCAAGCGACGACATGAGCGAGCTGCATTCGTCCGTCGACGACGCCCCGGAGGTAGCCCGTGGCCGTGACGTGGTATCCGTCGCTTCGGGATGGCTTGGGTCCGGTTCTTCCCACTCATAAAGCTTACTGGTTTCACAGTGGCACCACTTGTCGAGCCCGGCGTTGCGCTCGGACGTTGACGCCTTGGCGACGAACATGAACCGGGATGCGCCACCGGTGTCGCCAGGCTTGGCGTAGGTCAGATCTGTGCCGACAGGGAACATGGGCGAGGAATCATCGGCTCGGGTGTATGGCTTCACCGCTCCCGTGGGTCGCTCCCCGCTCTGAGCGTCGAGCATCTCGGCGGCGACCTCATCGAGAGCGACATTCGGGGGCCACCGGCCGGCGGGAGGGTCACTCGTCGTGGAGCCACGTCGGTTGGCTTCGTAGATGTTCCGTCCCTCAGCGTCGGCCGTGGTATAGGTCAGCATCAGCTTCCACCTATTGCGCTCCCCGCTCTGAGCATCGAGCATCTCGGCAGCGTCCTCATCGAGAGCGACGTTGGGGGGCCATCGGCCGGCGGGGTTCGGGGCGGCCACCTCACCACCCGAATAAGACACATTGCCGTGGTGGCCGTAGACCTCACCTGCATGGGTGCCGGTGCGCTCCGTACGGGCAGCGAAGTCGTTGGGGCGATACTCCACCCGGCACCCGTCGATGTTGAGCGCCCCCGTTCCGAATCGCAGGACGTTCGCCGCCACGGTGCCAATGAGCGGCTTGCGGGCAAGGACGATTGGCTCGTGCGCCGGCTTTAGCGCCGTGCCCCATCCCTGCCAACGCTCGGCGTCAGGAGTGGCGGGGGCGGTGATCGTCTGAACGGCGACCCGGTCCCCGCCGTTCGGGTTCATGGCACGAGGCTGGCGGACTACGCCGTCGCTTCCCTCGTAGCCCACGACCTCACGCTCGGCTCCCGCCGCCTTGTCAATGGCCTTCGACACGACGAGGCTCTTCGGAAACCCGGACCCGTAGAGCCACGTCAGGCAGTCACGGATCTCGAAGCCGGCGTCCTCGATGGCACAGGTCATCCGGTGATAGGTGCGGGTGCCGCCGAAGGCGAGTAGGTGCCCTCCGGGCTTCAGCACCCGCAGGCACTCCTCAGCCCACTGCTGGTGCCACGCCTGCATTAGCGAACCCTGATGCGCCCTCATGTTCGGGAAGTCCGGCTCGTCACACTCACATTTCCTGTTGGTGTGATCCCATTGCCATTTCTCACAACGTCGACATTTGACATTGGATGACCCGGAGTAACTAGCAAGACGGAACCCCTTGAACCCCTTGTCTTTGGCAAACCCTTGGTGGCTCGTCTGACCGATGTTGCCGAGCCGGTCCCAGCTCTTGCCCATGAATTCCAGCCCGTACGGCGGGTCGGTGACCACGGCATCGATCGAGGCATCGGGCAGGGGGATGCGGGTGGCGTCGCCACGGATGAGACGGGCGCTCACGACGCCGCCTCGGCCGCCACCTGCGCACGCTTGGCCTCCAGGGCGTCGAGCATCGCCTCGGCCGCCACCACCCGCATGACGTCACGCTGGGTCCGGTGCCAGTCCCGGTGGCGCCACCACGACCGCACGGGCACGCCGGCGGCGCACACGCTGCACTCCACCTGGATCAGGACGCTGTCGACGTTGACGGGGTGCGGGTCGGTCACGGCGCCACGCTCTGGCGGTAGACGTAGCCGGTGCAGTACGGGTCATCCAGGACCAGCACAACGCCGCCGAGTCGGTCGGGGGCGAAGCCGGTGATGAAGCGGCGGTCGTCGACCTCGACCAGCGCCCACCCGCCGAGCGCCCCGGTGGTGCTGCGGGCGTCGATCTCGTAGACCGCCCGCCAGCCCTCGGCCGGCATGATCTGCAGGATGCGCAGGCTCACGAGGGCACCAGCACCTTCGCCAGACGAGACATGGCGTCGAGCAGTCGGGTTTCGTCGCTGGTGAACATGCCTCGGCGCTTGCGGCAGCGGCACCCGGTGCCGAGCTCTCGCGCCAGGGCGCGCACGAGGTCTCGGACGTTGTAGTCGTTGGGGAGGTCGTCCGCGGTGGGCGGGGCGATCTGGTCGGCCGTCAGTCGCCGGAACCGCAGGTCGCTGCTGCGCACGCAGTGGAAGGCCCGGCCCAGGACCTCGCCGGTGTCCCGGTCGACGTCGGTGTCGATGAGCCAGACGGTGCCGCCGGCGGCCAGGTCGTCAAGGACGGCGGAGTCGGGCGCCCCCTTGATCCACACGACGGAGCCCACCTCGATGAGGTCGGCGTCGAGGCTCGAGCCGGTCACGCCGCCACCTCGCTGAAGCAGGCCCGGAGCTGTCCACCGAGCCAGGCGGTGTACGCCGGCGGGATGGCCTGGCTCAGCTCCGGCAGGGTCATCCAGTCGATGCCCATGGCCTCCCGCTGAACCTTCAAGGGGATGCGGTAGACCCCGACTTCAACAGTTCGTCGGAGGTTTGAGCGGTTCGTTGCCTGCCGGAACCGAGGTGTCTGCCAGCCGTGGTCGCACGGTGGGGACAACAGGCTCAGACTCGACTCGAAATACCGGTGACGGCGAACGTCAAGTCCGAAGCTCGACCCGCAGAGCCGGAACGGCGCCACGAGTGGAGCGCCCGGCACGTTCTCGATCACCCAGGGTCGGCCGGCTATTACCAGCCGGGCGCGCGTCGTCGCTATGAGGTCGGGGTAGTTGTCGCCCACCCCTTGCCCACGTCGCCGATAGGCAGTGAACGCCTGGCACGGTGGCGAGGCATGGATGGCGTCGAACCCGTCGAGTGGGAACGTCAGGGCGTCGGCCTGGTGGAACTCGAATGGGTAGTTCGGTTGCGGCGCCACGTCGACACCGACGACCTCGAAGCCGGCCCGGTGGTAGCCCATGGCCGCCCCACCGGCGCCGCAGAACAGGTCGAGCAGCCTCACCGGTCCGTCACCGCCCGCTCGGTGCCGGGCAGCTTGTCCGGCTCGATGGCGTCGAGCAGGGCGTAGACGTCCTTGCTCTCGACCTGCCAGCCGTCGTCCACACGAAGGACCTGGCGACGGACGACGTCGCCCTCCTTGGTGGTGGGGTGCTGCACGTCCTCGACGGTGCAGGCCAGCAGCACGTAGAGCTGGCCGCCGTGGCGCAGGATGCGGGGGCTGGCGTGCTCGGACGCCTTGATCTTCATCGAGGCGGCGATCGGCTCCAGGCCCTCGAACGCGGGGGGACTGCCGTAGCGGGTCTCGTTGCCCCCGAGGGGCAGGGTGCGGCTCACGCCTGGCCCCCCTCGGGTGACGCCGGCGGCGGGTCGTGCTCGTGCCTGGGCACCTTCCCGTCACCGGCGATCTCCTCGCCCAGGCGGTCAATGAGCACCGACGCCTCGTCCCGGGTGAGGTCGTTCAGGGTGGTGACCGCCTTGCCCACCCGCTCGGCCACGAACGGGTGACGGGCCGGGCCGATCACGCCGAGCTCCCGCAGCTGGCCGTGGATGGCACGCATCTGCGCCGGGGTCGGTGGGTCCTGCGTCTCGCCGTCGTTGGGCTCGGCGCCCTCGGCCACGTCGATGGGCTCCGACGGCGGGGCGGGCTCGGGAGTCGAGGACCGAGCCTCCACCCCGTCGTCGGAAACGTGCGCCAGCGCCTCAGACGCGACGGTGGCCCGGACCGTCTCGAGCGCCAGGCCCTCGTCGCCGGCGTCGTCGATGCCGAGGAGGGCGTCGGCGCATACCCGCTTCACCGCACGGCGCATGGTGGCGTGGCAGAGCATGTCCGCCGTCCAGGCCTTCCAGATCTCCTTCTTGGTCAGCCCTGCCCGCTCGGCGTCGGCGATGGTGAAGGTCGTGCGCTGCCAGCCCTCGGGGTCATCGGCGTCCTCGCGGCGACGGATGGCCACGGTGCAGGTCTCGGACGAGGACTCGGTGATCCGCACCCGGTGGCCAGCCCGCATGGCGACGCCGGCGAGCACCTGGGCGCTGGGAACGATCCTGCCCTTGATGATCCAGAGTTGCGCCACGGCATGAGCGGGGACAAGGCCGTACTGCCGGCCGAACAGGACCACGGCCATGACGTCGTTGGGCTTGCCCCGCAGCTCGTCGGGCACCAGGTTGGTCAGCGCCAAGCGCTGGGCCTGACGCCAGTCCGCCTCGAGCTGGCGCTGGGCAACCGGCACCAGGTCGGTGCTCTCGGCGACGTGGGGCTCGAGGGCGGTCAATTGACTCGCTCCCAGGACGTGACCTCGTACTTGCCGAAGCCCTGGGGCCGGTGGGCGCCGATGCCCATCTGCTCACCGGTCAGCCAGATCGCCGCCCATTCCTTCTCCGAGAAGTCGTGGTCGGTCATGACGGTGAAGCCGACCTTGGCGTCCTCGACGTACTCTGTCAGCCGGATGCCGGTGCCGCGCCACGTGCTTACGAAGCCCTGGGCCACGCCGCTGGGTTCGGTGACACCGAGGTAGAGCCGCTCCTCGAGCACGTGGATGTGCTCGACGGCCCACGACAGCGCCCCCTTGTTCGTGTTCCCCCAGCCCTTCGCCTTCATCGTGCCGGCGTTGACGCAGACGCTCACGGCCTCTTTCAGTGCCGCCTTCAGGTGGTAGTCGCGGATGTACAGGCCGTGCTCATCACGCAGGAAGCCAGTGAGGTGCTTCAGCTCAGCGGCTGCTTCCGCCGCTGCCTCGGCGGTGATGCCCCGGTCGAGCATGAGCTGGGCGACCCGGTCTCGGATGAGGTCGTCGCGATCGTCTACGAGCTTCGTCCGTATGAAGCCCTCGGCCACCTTGGGGTCGCTCGGGATGCCGCCGGCGATGGTGCGGACGTGCAACGTCCCGGCCCAGCGGTAGGGCCAGACGGTGGCGCGGTGCTTGTCGAAGATGCTCACAGGAAGCTCCTATTGGGTGGTCGGTCAAGGCTGGGGC
>Ga0136612_10000010_pt1 | contig 37375 bp, 40 predicted proteins | sample AntDryUQ224A2306_2_FD_106644 | JGI IMG/M metagenome (GOLD analysis project Ga0136612, IMG submission 106644) | Polar desert sand microbial communities from Dry Valleys, Antarctica - metaG UQ224A (23.06) | ecosystem: Environmental > Terrestrial > Soil > Desert | place: Antarctica: Dry Valley... | reverse complement strand
GTGCGGAACCGCTGCAACGGGAGTGGGGGAGGACGTCGGGGTTGGCGAGGATGTTTGTTCCGGCGTTGGCGAGGTCATCTGGGTGGCCGACGCGGTCGCCGACGGCGATGTGGTCGCAGGGTCGAGCGGTGGAAGGGTGCAGGCTGCCACGGTCAGCGCCAGGAGCATTCCGGATGGTCCGCGCAGCTTCCCCACCCGATCAGGGTAGCGGCTCAACGATCGAGGCGCGGCACCTCGGCGGCCAGCAGATCCGCGATCTCGCGAGCATTCGTGGTCCCATAGTTCGCGTAGCAGTTGTTCATGAGGACGTGGACCTCCGGAACGCTCGAGGCCGCCCCTCGGATTCGCGGGACCCACTCGCCGAGCTCCTTCTCGTCGTAGAGGTATCGGAAGCGCTCGACGACCGGGATTCCGGGCTTTTCCCAGGTCTCCGTTCTTCGACCGTGGAACCGAACGACGGCCAGCTTCGGCGACGTGACGACCGTCATCGGCGGCAGCGAGGACTTCGTGCCGGGCGGCGCGTCGACCATGACGAATGGGATCTCATGCTTCTTGAGGAAGTCGATCGTGCGCCCGGCGTTCTTCTCGTTGAACCAGCTCGCGTGACGCAGCTCCACGGCGAACGGCGTATCACCCAGCCGCTCGCGCGCTTCCAGGATCTCGTTGCGAGACTCGTTGCTGGGGAAGAACCAGCGCGGATACTGCAGGAAGACGGCGCCCAGTTTGCCGGATGAGCGTAGGGGCTCGACGCCGTCCATGAAGCGAGCCCAGATCTCGTCGGTGATCTCGTTCGGCAGGTCGCGGGCGTAGACCCGTTTCTTGTCGAGAATCTCGGTCGGTAGCGCCTCGCGGAGGTCCTTCGGCAGCCTCTTGACCTCCGATGGCTGACCCGTCATGAGGGCGTGGGCCTTGATGTCGAACGTGAAGTCGGGCGGGGTGCGTTCCAGCCATAGCTCCCCGGTCCGGCGGGCTGGAAGGGCGTAGTAGGTCGCGTCGACCTCAACGATCGGGAACTGGTTGGCGTAGAAGACGAGCCGGTCCTCGGCGGTTCCCGCATCGGGCGGGTAGAAGACGCCGGAGGCGGTCATGGTCGGATCGGTCCAGGAAGCGGTACCGATCCGAACGCTCGCGCCGCCCACCGCAAGCGGATTGCGGGCGGCCGCGACGTGCGCCTCGCCACGATCGCCGGCAATCTCCGGTCCTGGGTCATGCGAATTGATCGTCCCCACGATCTCAGCCTACGGCCGGATCCTGACGAATCGTGTCAGGAATCACCACGAGCCATCGAGTGCGCGACCGTATCCGAGCAGCGTGACCTCCTCCCACCTCTCGTCCAGCTCCGGCGCGCGTGTGAACCCGAGCCGCTCGTAGATCGCGTGCGCGGCGCGCATCTGCGGACGGGTCAAGAGGACCAGCCGGCGGCGCCCGTCGCGCTGCGCCAAGTCGAGCGCATGGCGGACCAGCGCCGTGCCGATGCCGCGACCGGCGGCGTCCGGCGCAACCGCCAGCATGCGCAGTCCAGCGTCGTTTGGATCATCCGACTCGGCGAGCCGGCTCGATGGGTCGGAGACATAGGTGGCGGTGCCGACGACCTTGCCGTCCCCGATCGCCACGAGGACGAATGCCTCCGCGTTGCGTCCGGCGACGTCCCGCAGGCGTGACTCGTAGGTACCGAGCTGCGGATCGATGACGCGATACGCCGCGACGGCGACGTCCCCGGCCGCGGCGTAGTCTCCCGGCTGGGCGCGGCGAACACTGATCTGCACGCCGGTGAGTCTAGGGCGCTGTACTTACTCCTGGCCGAGCGCCTGCCGCACGGACGGCGCCGAGAGGGCCAGCATCACGATGGCGGCAGCCGCGAACCCGAGCAGATAGGACGGATGCCAGGTCGCGGTCATGGTGGCGATGCCGGTCCCGATCGCCAATACGAGCTGCAGCAGCGCTGCGATGGTCCATGACCAGCTGCGCAGACCGCGCACGCCGCGCGAGGCGACCGCGGCCGTGATGGCGAACAGGAACGAGAAGCCCGCAGCGAATCGCAGGGTCTGCTCGGCCCCCCGTCCCGCGTCCCCCCCGAGCAGGGCGCTCTCGGTGGGGGCCTGCATGCTGAGCACCACGGCGAGCGCGAGGCCGAGCGCAGCCTCGACGAGCAGGAGGCCACGCAGCACACCGACGCTGAGCGTTCGTGGCTCGGCATTGGCGGACGGCATCGATGTCGGGTGGGCAGTCTGTATGGCGGTCATGCATTCAGTTTCCGCACTCGCTCGACGCGGCGTCAGGTCCGAATGAATGGTAGGGACCTACGTCGTTCGTCGCGGATGGCGAGGCATCCCACGTGCAAGCCAGGCGTCCATGAGTCGAGCCTCCAGGATCCACCGCCAGTCGCCCGATCGCACCCGCGGCCTCGGGGAAGTCGAGACGCTGGCGTGGCTGCTGGACAACAGCATTCCGGTGCCCGGAACCGGACGGCGCTTCGGGATCGACGCGCTGATCGGCTTCGTGCCGGGGATCGGCGACCTGGTGAGCGGCGGGATCGGCCTCTACATCGTCTGGCGCGGCTCCCGCATTGGTCTTCCGTGGGTGGTGGTGGCTCGCATGCTCACCAATTCCGCCGTCGACATCGCGATCGGGTCGATCCCCATCATCGGGGACGCCTTCGACCTGTGGTTCAAGGCCAACACTCGCAATCTCGCGCTCATGCGCCGTCACCTCGAGCGGCCCGATACGTCGACCCGGCACGAGTGGCTCGTGCTGCTAGGGATGTTCGGCCTGCTGGTGATCATCGTGGTTCTGCTCGGATGGTTCGTCGTATCGCTGATCTCGGCGTTGGCAGGCACCACCCTCGGTTGACGAGCTAGGTGGCGCCGTGTCGCTCGAGGACGCGTCGCGCGAGCGTCACCGCCCGTTCGCGAACCTCGGGAGGCTCGAGGATCTCCGCGCGACTGCCGAGGCTGAGGAGCCGACCGGGCACCTCGTCGGGCCAATCGACGGTCATGCGAAGGTGAAGCCAGCCCTCTGGATCGTCGGCCGCGATCCTCTCGGCGTTACGAACGGCCTGGCTCCCGACCGCGTCGGCCAGCACGCCGATGACTGCGGGGTCGATTCGAATCGTGATCGCGATCCGCGGCGCATCTCGTTCGTAGGCGCTGATTGACTCGGCCCAGTACGCGGCGAGCCCGAATTCCGCGGGCCGGGCGAACACCTCGGTCCCCGGCTCCACATGCGTGATGCGCGACACGCGGTAGGTGCGCACCTGCTCGTCTGCCGTGGCCACGACGTACCAGACACCGGCCTTCAGCACGAGGCCGAGCGGCTCCAGCGCTCGCTCCACGGCTCGATCGCCGCGTCGATAGGTGACCTGGACGGGCCGTGATTCCCAGACCGCATCGGCCAGCACGGCGAGGTGCGGAACCTCTTCGCTGGTGTGGAACCAGCCCGCGGCATCGAGGTGAAATCGCTCGACGAGACGTGATGCCCGCACTCTCAGCTCCGACGGAAGGGCGGCAAGCACCTTGAGCCGTGCGGCGGCAAGGACGGTCCCCAGGCCCAGCTCGGCGGCCGGTCCTGGCAACCCGGACAGGAAGAGTGCCTCCGCCTCGTCTCCGGTGAGGCCGGTGAGCCGCGTGCGATAGCCGTCGATCAGCTGAATGCCGCCGTGCGGTCCGCGCTCGGCATAGATGGGCACGCCGGCCGCGCTGAGCGCGTCCACGTCGAGATGGATCGTCCGCTCGGAGACCTCCAGTTCAGCGGCAAGGACTGCAGCCGTGGTTCGGCCGCGCGTCTGCAGGAAGAGAAGGAGCTGGACGAGTCGCGATGCGCGCATCGGCGGGAGCATACCGCCAATACCTGCCAGATTCCGTCAGGTACGCTCCCGTGCGAAGGCGACGATCCGATCGAGCGCGTCGTCGAGAACCGGCGCCAGCCCGTGACCGATGCGGGGATACGTGAAAAGCTCCGCATCGGGCAGCCGAGGCACCGCCCCCCGCAGCAGCGTGATCTCGGCAAACGGATCCGATTCCCCGGACAGCAAGAGGACGGGGCAGGCGATGCGCGGCCAGTGCGCGGTGCGCTCCTCCCACGCTGCCTGGCGACCCGGCGCGTGCAACGGGTACGAGAGCAGGACGAGCGCGGCCGGGGCCACCTCGGCGGCGAGCAGCGACGCCACCCGGCCGCCGAACGATTGGCCTCCGACGATGGGGGCAGGGTCAACCTCCTCCATGGCGCGCCGATAGACGGGCAGCGCTCGCTCTGCACGCCCACGCGGTAACTCGACGAGGCTGACCGTCATCCCGCGCGAGCTGAGCCCCCGTTCGTGCTCGCGCAGGCGCTCGATCGTGCCAGACGCCCCCGGCGCAAGGAGGATGCGCTGCTTCGCCACGGGGCAAGGATAGCGGGGCTACCGGAGCTCCCACAGCCCGTGGCGCGGACCTGGTCGCTGCGCGGAGTCCTTCTGCGGCGTAGGCTGTACCCATGACGAACGAGAAGATCAACCGCTCCGACGAGGAGTGGCGAGCAACGCTCACCCCTGAGCAGTACCGCGTCCTGCGTCAGAAGGGGACCGAGCCGGCATTCACCGGCGCCCTGTGGGACGAACACGGAGACGGTATCTACCGCTGCGCTGGCTGTGGAGCGGAGCTCTTCGATGCAAGCACGAAGTTCGAGTCCGGCACCGGCTGGCCTTCGTTCTACGCGCCGAAGGAAGACGATGCGGTGGCGACCGAGACCGACGGAGCCTTCTTCATGAAGCGAACCGAGGTGCACTGCGCCCGTTGCGGCGGACACCTCGGCCACATCTTCGATGATGCCCGCGACCAGCCGACCGGCCTTCGCTACTGCATCAACTCGGCATCGCTCACGCTCGACCCGAAGGATGTCGAGCCGATGGAGCAGGTCTAACTCAGCTCCTCGCGCCGTCAGCGATGGCACGCATGATCTTCGCCGCCGCGCGACAGCCCTCGGCGCTCACGTCGAGGTGGGTGACCGCACGGACCGTCCGTTGCCCGAACGCGTTCAGGAGCACCCCGCGTTCACGGCATCGCTGGACGAATGACTCCGCGTCCGGGACACCGCGGCGTTCGACCAGGTCGAACACCACGATGTTGGTCTGCACACTGCCGAGGTCGATCTCGATGTCGTCGCCGCGCAGCAGCTCGCCCGCCAGCAATTGGGCGTTGTCATGGTCGTCGGCGAGCCGATCGACGTGGTGGGCGAGCGCGTAGGAGCCCGCTGCGGCCAGGATGCCCGCCTGTCGCATGGCTCCGCCGGCCATGCGTCGATATCGATGCGCCCGCGCCACCAGCTCCGCGGAGCCGGCCAGCATTGAGCCCGCCGGAGCACCGAGGCCCTTGCTGAGCGAAAGGCCCACCAGGTCGAATCCCCTGGCCAGATCGGCGGGAGACCGGCCGCTCGCGATCGAGGCGTTGAGGAGCCGCGCCCCGTCCAGGTAGGCTGCCAGGCCGTGCTCGCGCGCGGCATTCAGGGCCCCAGACAACATCACGGACGGGAAGACGATGCCGCCGGCCCGGTTGTGCGTGTTCTCGACGACGAGCAGGGTTGTCGGTGGATAGACGATGTGGCCCGGAGGCTTGATCCCGACACGCACCGCATCGGCATCGAAGACGCCTCGATCACCGATGGCGCTGAACTGGACCCCCGCGTTCGCCGCACCGGCACCGGTCTCGTGGAGGACAACGTGCGATCCGGTCGGGACGAGGACGTCGTCCCCGGGCCGCGTGAGCGCGCGCAGTGCCACCTGGTTTGCCATGGTGCCGCTCGGGAGGAAGAGTGCAGCCTCGGTGTCGAGCAAGCGGGCGACCTCTTCCTGGAGCCGGTTGACCGATGGGTCCTCTCCGTACTGGTCGTCGCCGACCTCGGCATCGGCCACGGCGCGCCGCATGCCGGGCGTCGGCTGCGTGACGGTATCCGAGCGGAGATCGATTTGATCGGGCACGTGCTCGATCATAGGCCAGCCGGTCCCTTCATACGATCGTCACGCGGGCGCGTACCCTGAGCACGAACCATGACCACGAACCATGACCACCTCCGCCACCTCTGAGCCGATCCCATCTCGCTGGGCGGCCGCCGTCGCCGGCGTTGCCGCCGGTGCCGCCGCCCTCGGTGGTGCCGAGCTGATCGCGGGGCTCATTCCGGGTGCGGCGAGCCCGATCATCGCGGTCGGCGATCTCGTCATCGCCCTTCAGCCACCCGGTGCCAAGCAATTCCTGGTCGAGCTGTTCGGCGAGGCCGATAAGCTCATCCTCAACCTGTTCATCGTCGTGGTGGCCCTCGCGCTCGCCGCCGGCCTCGGCATCCTGGCTCGGACACGCCCAGGCTGGGCGCGCATCGCGATCGCAGCCGGCGCCATCGCGCTGCTTGGAGTTGGACTCCGGGATCCGCTTGCGGAGGCGCTCGCCACCCTCATGGTCGTCGCGGCGGCCGCCGCGATCGCCGTTTCGGTCCTCGGCTGGCTCATGCGACTGGCGGCGCGGCGAGCCGCGCCGGACATGGCCGAGATGCCCGATTGGGGTCGCCGCCGTTTCCTCGGCACGTCCATCGCGGTGGTCGGGGTGGCGGCGGCCAGCGGAATCGCTGGCCGGACGCTGCTCGACCGTGGACGGCTGAACGCGGAAGCGCAGGTCGGAGCCATCCCTTCGCCGACGGCAAGCGCGCCGCCACCACCGGTCGGCGCATCGTTCGACATCCCCGAGCTCAGTCCGATCATCACGCCGAATCGCGACTTCTATCGGATCGATACCGCGCTGTTGGTACCCCGCCCCGACCTCGCGACCTGGCGCCTGCGCGTCAGCGGCATGGTCGAGGAGCCATTCGAGCTGACCTACGACGAGCTTCTGGCGATGCCGCTCGACGAGCAGCACGTGACCATTGCCTGCGTCAGCAACGAGGTCGGTGGCGACCTCGTCGGCACGGCGCTCTGGAAGGGCGTGCGGCTCAAGAATCTTCTCGAGCGCGCGCGGGTCAGGCCTGAAGCGACGCAGATCGTCGGTCGCGCCGTGGATGGCTTCACGGCCGGCTTCCCGACTGCGTGGGCGCTCGCCGACGACCGTGAGGCACTCGTCGCCGTGGCCATGAATGGCGAAGCCCTGCCGCCCAACCATGGATTTCCGGCGCGACTCATTGTTCCGGGCCTCTACGGCTACGTCAGCGCCACGAAGTGGCTTGCCGAGATCGAGCTCACCACGCTCGATGCCTTCGACGCCTACTGGATTCCGCTGGGATGGTCCAAGGAGGCCCCGATCCTCACCCAATCGCGGATCGACGTGCCGCGTGAAGGCGCTCGCGTTGCTGCCGGGACCGTCGCGATCGCGGGCGTGGCGTGGGCGCCGGATCGGGGCGTGACCGCCGTGGAGGTGCAGGTCGACGAGGAAGGCTGGGAGCCGGCGGAGCTGAGCGCGCCGATCTCGGATGCCACCTGGGTCCAGTTCGTGCGCCGATGGGAGGCTACGTCAGGCGAGCATCTCGTGCGCGTCCGGGCGACCGACGGAGATGGCGAGGTCCAGACCGACCAGAAGTCGGCTCCGGCGCCGTCCGGCGCGCGCGGACATCACACGATTCGGGTGTCCGTCGGCTGAGCGTGGACTAGGAGTCCGGCGAACCGGCGGAGATCGCGACCGGAGTGAGATGCACCTCGATCGGGATGATGCCCTCCACGAGTGGCGCGTCGCTGATCAGCTGCCACGCGGCGTGCGACAGGTTGGCGATGCGCTGGTTGTCGGTCCCGACGTAGCACGGGCACGAGTCGACGACCGGCATGCTGGCGCATCGATCTGCGCAGACGAGCACCCAGGTCGGTGCACCTTCCGGCAATTCACCGCCGAGCTCGAGCGGCAGGGCGACCGTGGCCTGGCCCTCCCATCCGATGCTTTCGCCATAGCTCGACGCCATGCCGGTCGCCATACCGTCGACAGCCGCGAGCGGCGGCACGGCCGGAGCGGCGACCGGCGTACCCGCAAGCACGGCGCCGTCTGCGTTGGCTGCCACCAACGTGGCGGTCGTGCCAGCCGCAAGTGACGCGGTCGGGTCGCCGGCGAAGGCGTACCAGTAGTCCTGCTTGCCCTCGAAGTACGCGGACCGATGCAGCCAGGTCTCGGCTCCCTCGATCAGCGAATGCGGCAGGCGCGTCAGTCCATCAGCCTCGAAGCGCGGCTCGGATGCGAAGATCTCGCCGAATGGCAGATCCGGGGCATCCAGCAGGCTGCCGACCAGGTGCGCGGCGCCCTCGTAGAAGTCGGTGGCGAAGTAGGCCGATGCGCCAAGCTCGATCAGCGGCGCTCGCGAATACGCGCTGACCCGGCCGGCGGCGGTCTGCTCGTCGGCGGCAACGTCGAAGCCCTCGGAGGCACCGGGCGCGTAACAGGCGTTGGAGTAGATCATGACCCAGCCCGGCGCCGGCTTGGCATGCTCGGCGATCCAGGCCTCGCCGTAGTAGGTCAGGGTGTCATCGGCGAACGAGTCCGAATGATCGCCACGCGCCTTGGGTCCGTTCAGGCCCCAGCCGTTGGTGGTGGCCGGGTTGGCAGTGTCCGAGTAGGGGTTCGGCGTGCCGATGCCGTGACCCAGGTAGATGACGATGTTGGCGCCATCCACCGCGGCGAGCACCTTCTCGGCATTGGCATCCGGTGAGAAGGCGCGGGCCACGGTCGCGCCGCGCGTCTCGGCGGCGGTGGCGGCCGTCTCGGCCAGGCTCAGGTAGACCGGCGTCAGCTCCTCACCGACCGGCCCCACGATGATGGCCACCTTGACCGGCGTCGACGCGGCCGCGGGCACAGCGAAGCCGAGACTGGCGACGAGGGTCGCCAAGCCCGTGAGCAGGACCAGAATGTGACGCACGTTTCCCCCGTGGGCACCTGGGATCGGAACGGTCTCCGCGCGCAGCATCGCATCACCGGGGGCTCTCGGCAAGCACCACTTCTGTCGGGATCAGGCGCCGGCGACCTCGACCGACGGAATAGCGGTGCGAAGCGCATTGAAAATGACCTGCGCCCAGGCGTCGTAGCCGACCACCGAGGGATGAAATCGATCGCTCGAGAGCACGTCGTCTCGACCATCGATGAGGCCGGGCACACCGGATTGCAGGTCGGCGTATGCGGCCCCGATGCGCTCCGCCTCTGCACGGCTGATCGGTCGAAGGAGTCGCGCGTACTGGTCGGCCAGGAAGATCAACGGCTCGAGGGCGGGCAGTGCCCCACGGAAGGCTGGGATACCGGCAAGCACAATTCGCGCGCCTGGTGCTCGATCACGCACGCCCTCCAGCGTGGCGCGCAGGTCAGCCCGGTAGCGCCCGGGAGGCGTGTTGTGCGTCGCGTCGTTGGCGCCGATGACGATCACGACGATATCGGCGTCCGGGAGGAATGGCCCGCGGTCATTCGGCCGCGCCGCCGCGCTGGCGCGCGGAACCTGCTGGTAGGGCAGATCGGCGACTCGGGCGCCTGCAAAGCCATAGCTCACGACGCGAACCGAGCGCGCCTCCGCATCGGCGATGCGTCTGGCGATCAGGTAGGGGAGAGTGTCCTCTGCGCGGCCCACCCCGACGCCCGCCGTCGTCGAGTCGCCCAGCACGACGACGTTGAGGCGTTTCGGATTGATGGGATGCCCGCTCGAGGGCAGGATGATGTGGTTGATCGCGAAGCCCGGCCAGCCGGGCAGGAACTCCATGCGCCGCATGCGCATGAGCTGCACGGCGATGATGCCGGCGAAGGCGCCGGCCGCGGCACCGACCAAGCGCGCGATCGAGATGAGCCATCGATCCATGACCACGCACGGTAGCGCGCTCGTCCGGTTGACGCGAATCGCCACAATGCGACGCGTGTCGCTCGCGCCGCGTCGTCGTTCATCCGGCCGCCGGACTCGGCTGCGCCTTGTCGTCGGTCGGATGGCTACGCGAGCGGTCCTCAACTCGGACCTGGGCGGGTACGCTATGCACATGGAAGAGCGCCCGATCGAGCCCGGACAGCGACTGGTGGGTCGCGGCAACGCCAGGATCGGAACGGTGGATGCTGTCTTTGCCGACTACTTGCTCGTCCGCACGGCGGGCCTGTTGCCGATCGACCTGTACGTCCCGCGCCCGAACGTGACCGTCGAATCGAACCTGCTACGGGTGGACGGGTCGCCTGACGAAGCGTATGAGCGATGGCATCGGCCACTCAAGCGGGCGCCACATGACTGAAGACGCGTTCGATGCCGGTACGCTCGCGCGGCTGCGGGACGAGCTCGAGGTTCGCATCGAGACGCGCGGTTCGGGCGGCGAGGTGCATCGGACGATCATCTGGGTGGTCGTGGACGCAGCCGATCGGGTCCTGATCCGCTCGTATCGAGGCTCCAGCGCTCGGTGGTACCGCGAGGTGCTGGCGACCGGCACCGCGGCCCTGATTTCCGGGACCGAGACCATCCCGGTCAGGGTCGAGCCTGCCACCGATCCACAGCGCGTCGGCACATGCAGCGAGGAGCTCGAGCGCAAGTACGCCGACGATCCGGCGACGCCGGCGATGATCCGTGACGGCGTCCTCGCAACGACCCTCGAGCTGCGCCCGAGGTGAATCGAGTGTGGACCGCATGCCTGGGGGTCGGCCCTCGTATCGGTCTTGCAGTACCCTTGGTTCACCATGGATGATGCCGATACGATCCAGCCCCTGAACTCCCGACCCCGGTACGCCCCCGGCGACTCCGACGCGTTCTACGCGCACGTGGGATCAGGCGGCAAGGTCGAGGCCGACGACTGGATGCCCGACGAGTATCGCGCCGCGGTCCTCAAGTTCGTCGAGATGCACGCCAACTCCGAGCTGATGGGCGTCCTTCCCGAGCGCGACTGGATCATGCGGGCCCCGAACCTGCGCAGGAAGCTGGCACTGACCAGCAAGATCCAGGATGAGGTCGGGCACGCGCAATTGCTGTACCGCGTGGCCGAGGACCTCGGCAAGCCACGCGTGCAGATGTTGCAGGACCTGCTCGACGGCAAGACCAAGTTCCACAACGTCTTCCATTACCCCACGAAGTCGTGGGCGGACGTCGGGATCATCGCCTGGCTCGTCGACGCGGCGGCCATCGTCAGCCAACAGGCGCTGCGCGACTCTTCGTACGCCCCGTACGCGCGCACGATGAAGAAGATCTGCTGGGAGGAGTCCGTGCACATCATGCACGGGCGTGATGTCGTCCTGACACTGATGAACGGGACCGCCATCCAGCGCGCCATGGTGCAGGAAGCCCTCGACCGATGGTGGGGCCCGCTCATGCAGATGCACGGCCCGCCGACCGACCCCGCAAAGGACAAGGACCTGCATTGGGGCATCAAGGCAAAGAACAACGAGCAGCTCCGCCAGGAGTTCCTCTCCATCTATGTCCCGCGCATCCGCGAGCTGGGCCTCACGATTCCGGACGCCGCGCTTGCGCACGACGACGTGAGCGGTCGATGGCAGTACACCGAGCCCGACTGGGCTGAGCTGAAGTCGGTGGTCACGGGGCACGGTCCCGCCTCGCAGGAGAGGCTCGACTTCCGCCGCGACAATTTCGCCGAGACCCAGTGGGTCCGCGACGCCCTCCTCGGAACCGCCACGGCCGCCTGAGCGGCACCTTCCCTGCGACGCCGACGAATCGCGGGTTAGATGGTCGCCGTCGTGCGATCGGGCCAGAGCCGCAGTACCCTTCATGACATGAGCAGCCACGGCGAGCGTGTCGAGCGCGTCTGGGAGGTCTTCCGCCAGGAGGACGAGGGCGATCCGATGATCCACTCCGGCAACGTCAATGCGCCGGACGAAGAGCTGGCGATCCATTACGCCCGCGAATTCTATGGGCGCCGGGGTGAGAGCCATCGGCTGTGGATCGTGCCGCGCGAATCGGTCCTCGAGCTCGACGATCCCGACCTGCTGAAGCCGCCGCTCGATCGGTCGCACAAGAAGCCGGGCGGCTACATCATCAAGCACAAGCTGGAGGCCGCAAAGGCCCGCGCCGGCGAAGGTTCGACGTGACGGTCGCGACGGACGAGATTCCCCTCGACCAGCCTGCCCGGGACGCGCTGGCCGAGCTGTTGCTCACTGTCGCCGACGACGAGTTCGTGATCGGTTTCTGGGATTCCGAATGGACCGGCATTGCGCCGATGCTTGAGGAGGACGTCGCCACCAGCTCCATCGCGCAGGACGAGATCGGGCACGCACGCGCACTGTATGAGGTGCTCGCTACCCTCACCGACGACGACGCCGACCGTATCGCTTTCGGACGCGACATGGATGGATATCGACATGCGGCAATGCTCAATCACGCGCGGGGCGATTGGGCCTTCAGCGTCGCGCGGCGCTGGCTCTACGAGACGGCGGACGCCGTGCGGTTGACGGCCCTCGCGCGCTCGACGCACGAGCCACTCGCGCAGCTCGCGGGCAAGATGCGGCGCGAGGAGACCTACCACCGCATGCATGCCGATGCCTGGCTTCGCCGCCTCGCGGATGGCCCTCCTGATGTCCAAGCGCGATTCGCCGAATCCCTCGCCGCGCTCTGGCCCGATGCGCAGGAGGTTTTCGCCCCGCTTGCCGGCGACGAGGAGCTTCAGCGCCACGGCCTCCTGCCTGAGCCGATGCGTGCGCTGCACGCGACCTGGCAGGCGGAGGTGCGCCCAGTCCTCGCGCCCATCGTGGGCGACCTCCCGACAATCGCGCCGACCACCGATGGCCGAACGCGCCGCACCGGTGACTTTCGCTGGCTCCATGGCCAGTTCACGCTCGTTTCCGGCTCGGAGGTGGGCGCGACGTGGTGAGCATCGTAGGGGCCGCGACGCGCAATGAGCGCGTCTGGGCGGCGTTGGCCGAGATCCCGGATCCGGAGATCCCGGCGATCAGCGTTGTCGACCTCGGCGTCATCGGTGACGTCTCCGTGACCGAGGAACTCGTGCACGTCGAGCTGCTGCCGACCTTCGTCGGCTGTCCCGCCATCGATGTCATGCGCCAACAGATCGGCAAACGCCTGACGGAGCTGGGGGTGGCCGATCGCGTCGAGGTCAAAGTCAGCTTCGCCACGCCGTGGACGAGCGAACGGATCTCCGCGGCCGGCCGCGAGCGGCTCCGGTTGAGCGGGTTCGCGCCTCCGGTCATCTCGGCCGTCGATGGCCTCGAGGAACTGGCGGTGCTGCCGATCGCCGAGTGTCCGTACTGCGGATCGCGCAGCACCACGCTCGACAACCCCTTCGGCCCCACCCTCTGCCGAGCCATCTATCACTGCGCCAACTGCCGCCAGCCGTTCGAGCAGTTCAAGCGCATCTGAGGGCGACGCGTGGCGCGCTGCGTGCATCGACTGGCCGCATGATCAATCGAGACGACTCACAGGAACCTGGTCAGGGGCCGCTCGATCGGCCCGAACGCGATGCGGGCGACCCGATCGGCGACAACGCCTATCCCGGTGGTGGTGGCATGACGCCGCCGACCGGCGACATGGATGACCCGGTTCCGGAGACCGGCATGCCGGGCGGGCCGCCGCCGCCCGAAGAGGACGAGGACCCACGGACCTGACGATCCTCATGCGCTACCCTTCGGCGCATGGCTATGGACGCTGACGAGGTCGGCCAGGAACCGAGCGCGGCACTCGCATCTGGCACCGAAGATCGACTCGCCGCCATGCGTCACAGCGCGGCGCACATGATGGCGGCAGCAGTTCTCGAACTGTTCCCGGAGGCGAAGCTGGGGATCGGTCCGGCGATCAAGGACGGCTTCTACTACGACTTCGATCTGCCTCGTCCGCTGACTCCCGCCGACCTCGAGCAAGTCGAAGCGAAGATGCGAGAGCAGCAGAACGCCGACCTGGGCTTTGAGCACTCGAAGGATCTTCCGCGGGCCGAGGCGATCGAGGAGCTCGAGGCGAAGGGCCAGCCGTTCAAGGTGGAGATTGTCAACGACCTGCCGGCGTCGGAGGGCGAGACCGTCTCCTTCTACCGGCACGGTGACTTCGAAGACCTCTGCCGCGGCGGCCACCTCGAATCCACGAAGGAGCTCGGGGCCTTCAAGCTGCTCAACACGGCCGGCGCCTACTGGCGCGGCGACGAAACGCGACCCATGCTCCAGCGCATCTACGGCACCGCGTGGGACGACAAGGAGCAGCTCGACAAGCACCTGTGGCGCCTGGAAGAGGCGAAGAAGCGCGACCACCGCAAGCTCGGCCGCGAGCTCGACCTGTTCACGTTTCATCCGGAATCTCCGGCCGCGCCCTTCCTCCACCCGCGCGGCATGGCGCTCTGGCGGGCGCTCGAGTCGTGGTCGCGCGAGGTCCGCCGAGAGGCGGGCTTCGACGAGGTCCGGACCCCGAGCCTCGTCCGCAAGGAGCTGTGGGAGACCTCTGGCCATTGGGGCAACTACCAGGACAACATGTTCGTGCTCGACGACTACGACCATGTTTCCGGCCTGAAGCCGATGAACTGCCCGGAAGAAATTCTCATCTACAAGACGCGCTCGCACTCGTACCGCGAGCTGCCGATGCGCTTCGCCGATTACTCGACCCTCTTCCGCAAGGAGCGCACTGGCGTCCTGGCCGGCATGTTCCGCGTCCGCCAGCTGACCCAGGACGACTCGCACGTCTTCTGCCGCGACGACCAGGTCGACGACGAGCTGCGCCTGGCCCTATCGCTGGTGCGGAAGCAGTACGCGCCATTCGGCTTCGAGCCACGCGCCAAGCTGGCCACGCGACCCGAGAAGCGGCTTGGCTCGGACGAGTTCTGGGAGCGTGCCGAAGGCCGCCTGCGCGAGCGACTCGATGAGGACGGCATGGCATACACCCTCGACGAGGGCGGGGGAGCGTTCTACGCGCCGAAGATCGACATCTTCATCGAGGACGCGCTCGGTCGCGAGTGGCAGATGGCCACAATCCAGGCCGACTATCAGCTGCCGCAGCGCTTCGACCTCGAATACCGATCCGCCGATGGCGGCTTCGAGCGTCCGGTCGTCATCCACTACGCCATCTACGGGTCGTTCGAGCGCTTCATCGGCATCATCACCGAGCACTACACCGGGGCCTTCCCGTTCTGGCTTGCGCCCGTCCAGGTCATGATCGTGCCGATCGCGGATCGGCACCTCGACTACGCCGAGTCTGTGCGTTCGGCCCTGGCGCGCGCCGGCCTGCGCGCCGATGTCGACGATCGGTCGGAGCGGATGCAGCTCAAGCTGCGCGACGCGCAGGAGCAGAAGGTGCCAATCATGGTCGTGGTGGGGGATCGGGACGCCGAGGCCGGCGCCGTCTCGCCCCGCCTCCGCGCCCGCTCCAAGGGTGAAGCAAGCGTGGCGCTGGATGAGTTCGTCGCCGACCTTGTCGCCCGCGACGCATCCCGGGAGCTGTGGCCGGTGGCGCTCGAGGAGTGACCGGGTGGTTTCCGTCATTCGCCAACCCGGTTGGCGCAATGCAGGCCGAAGGATCGAGTTTCCGTCATTCGCCAACCAGATTGGCCATTGGCGGAATGCGGCCAGAATCCCACGCTCTGGCGCCGCGGTTCCGAGAAACCCACTGGGATAGCGCCAACCCGGTTGGCGAATGGCAAGCCCCTCGACCGGCCCCGAGACGCGCATGAGGAAGATGCGCGGCGTCGGCCAGTTGGCCCTGCTCTCGACCGATCCGGCTCGGGTTGCGGAGTTCTACGAATCGGCCTTTGGGTTCAGGCGCATCGCGTCGGGCGAAGGAGCCGTCGATCTCGAATCGGGTGGTTTCGAGCTGAGCTTCCGGCTGGGCGCCAAGCCGACGCGCGATGGGCTGCAGATCGGCTTCAAGGTCGATACCGCCGCCGAGGTGGATGCCTGGGCGCAGGAGCTCGGCCGTCGCGGCTTCGCGCTCGTCGCCCCGCCATCCGGTGACCGCTGGGAGGGGAGCCGCAGCTTCCGCGTGGCCGATCCCGACGGGCGCCAGGTAGCCATTTTCTTCGACTATCCGCGCTGATCGATGCGCCGCCAGGTCAAGCTGACGACCACCGGCCGCAGGAGCGGTGAGCCGCGCGAGGTGACGCTCTATGCGTTCGAGGATGCCGACCGGCTGGTGGTGGTCGGGTCACTGGGCGGAGCGATGAACGACCCTGTATGGGCAGCCAACCTGCGTGCCGATCCGGTGGCAAGCGTTCGAATCGGCAAGGAGATTCGCGCGGTCGTGTCGTCCGAGGCCGACGGTCCCGAGCGCGATCGGCTCTGGGAGCTGGTCTGCGAGGGCTTCCCCATGTACGCGACATTCCAGCGCCGAACGAAGCGCGTCATCCCGCTCTTCGTGCTCACACCGAGGACCACCGCTCGTTGACCCTCCGCGGGAATTCGATGTATCATCCCCCGGCATTTCGCGTACGTTGCAGGGCCACCCGTCCGTGATCGGTGAGGTGGCCTTGTTGTTGAAGGAGAGCAAGGAAGCTGGCAAGGGACCTCCGCATCAATGAGCTGATCCGCATCCGCGAGGTGCGGGTCATCGACGATGAAGGTGAGCAGCTCGGCGTCATGGCCACGGCCGACGCGCTTGCCCTGGCACAGGAAAAGGGGCTCGACCTCGTGGAGGTCGCACCCACCGCGGTCCCACCGGTCTGCCGCATCCTCGACTACGGGCAGTACAAATACGAGCTCCAGAAGCGCGAGCGAGAACAGAAGAAGAAGCAGAAGTCGCAGACCTTCAAGGAGGTTCGACTGGCCGTCAAGATCGACGTCAACGACCTCAGGACGAAGGCGCGACGCGCGGCCGAGTTCCTCGACAAGGGGGACCGGGTCAAGGTCACCGTCCGTTTCCGCGGACGCGAGATCAGCCACTCGAACCTTGGACGCGACCTGCTGATGCGCACGGCCGAGGTACTGGCCGAGCACGGGACGGTCGAGCGGCAGCCGCTGCTCGAGGGTCGCAGCATGTACATCGTCATGGCGCCGGTCGAGAAGCGGCCGGAGAAGAAGAGCGAGAACGGCGAAGCGGGAAGTTCCGCGGCTGCCGGTGACACCATCGGTGACGCGATCGCCGCCAAGAGTCCGACTCCACCGCTGGAGCCGGCCGCTCCGGCGCCGAGCGAGGCGCCGGCACAGCAGGGATCGTAACCAACATGCCGAAGATGAAGACCCACAAGGGCACGGCCAAGCGTTATCGAAAGACCGGATCCGGCAAATGGGTCCGGCCAAAGGCGATGCGTGGCCACCACCTGGAGATCAAGTCGAGCCGCCGAACCCGGCGCTACGACGGCGTCGCCGAGGCCTCGAGGACGCACACCGCGCAGCTCGAGCGCCTGATGCCGTACGCCGGCAAGGGCAAGTAGCCGATGTCACGCGTCAAGCGCGGCGTCACCGCCCACAAACGCCACAAGAAGCTGCTCAACCGAGCGGAGGGCCGCCGCGGGACGCGCTCGACGCTGATCCGTCCGGCGCGCGAGGCGCTCATCCACGCGCTCGTCTACGCATATCGCGACCGGCGCAACCGGAAGCGTGACATGCGCCGCCTCTGGATCGAGCGTATCAATGCCGCCGCCCGCCTGCAGGGAGTGCCCTACGGCCGCTTCATTGCCGGCCTGAAGGCAGCCGGCATCGAGGTGGACCGGAAGATCCTGGCCGACATGGCGATCCGCGAGCCGGCTGCGTTCGCGGCGATCGTCGAGGCGTCGAAGGCGACCTTTACCAGCTGACCGGCGCAACGATCGCCGGTCTCACCGACCCTGTCCCGGATTCCGGGGCGGGGTTGTTCTTTTTCACCGATGATTCAGCACGGACCGATGCATCACTTGCGGCACACCAATCAGGCACCCATCTCGGCAGCAGAACCTGCCGAACATTGGCACCTGCCAACCAAGATCGGCTTAGGCGGGTGGCAGGGCGTGGTCGAGGCTCCTCGAACGGGGATCCACGCTCGGCCGCGCGCGTTCCTCGCACTCTTCACCCGCCTCACTCCGCCTAAGCCCACGGTGGTTGGTAGCTGGCAATCATGAGTGACCTGCGCACGGACCTTGACGACCTCAGCGCATCAGCCAGCGCACGCGTTGCCGGCTCAGAGACTGTAGCGGCCGTTGACGTCTTGCGACACGAGCTCCTCGGTCGGTCCGGCCGGCTGGCCGCGGTGATGCGGCAGCTCGGATCGGTCCCGACGGAGGAGCGCCCGGCCATCGGTCAACGAGCGAACGAGGTCAGGCGTCAGCTCGAGTCGGCCATTGCCAAGCGGCTGAAGGAGCTGGAGAGCGGTGACCTCGCGGAGCGCCTTGCCTCCGAGGCAATCGACATGAGCGCGCCCGGGCGTCCGCTGGCGGGCGGGCACCTCCATCCGGTCCAGACCCTCATGCGCGACCTGCGCGAGATCTTCCACGCCTTCGGGTTCGAGGTCTTCGAGGGACCCGAGATCGAGACCGACGAGTACAACTTCGAGCTCCTCAATATCCCGGCCGACCACCCGGCGCGCGACCTGTGGGATACCCTGTTCGTCGCCGAGCCGGGCAGTGTCGAGGCGCGGCAGTCGCGCCCGGCCGAGGATGGCACGATCCTGCGCACGCACACCAGTCCGGTGCAGATGCGCGCGATGCACGCCCTCGAAGCACCGATCCGCGTGCTCACGCCGGGCCGCTGCTTCCGCTACGAGGCGGTGGACGCCAGCCATGCCTTCGAGTTCTTCCAGGTCGAGGGCCTCGTAGTGGACCGCGATACGAGCCTGGCCGACCTCAAGGGCCTGCTCGAGGAGGTCGCCCGTGCGCTGTACGGCCGCGACGTGCGAACCCGATTCCGACCCGGGTATTACCCGTTCACGGAGCCGAGCGTGGCCTTCGATATCGGCTGCCTGGTCTGTGGCGGTGAAGGCTGCCCCGCCTGTGGGCGAAGCGGCTGGATGACGATCCTGGGTGCCGGCATGGTCCACCCGATCGTGCTGCGCAATGGTGGCTTCGATCCCGCCGAGTACCAGGGATACGCGTTCGGCATGGGCCCGGACCGCATGACGATGCTTCGCCACGGGATCGGGGACATCCGGCTCTTCTTCAGCGCCGACCAGCGCTTCACCACCCAGTTCGCGGAGGGCCGCTGAGGTGCGCGTTCCGCTCTCCTGGCTTCGCGAGTACGTCAGCATCGAGCTCAGCCCGCGCGAGCTCGCCGACGGGCTGACCATGCGCGGCATGGAGGTCAGCGACATCGAGGTTGGCGGCGCCGACTGGACCGATGTCGTCGTCGGTCGGGTGCTCGAAGTGGGTCGCCACCCGAATGCCGACACGCTGTGGCTGACCAGGGTCGACGTCGGGCCGGCCGGCGGCGAGCTGGAGATCGTGTGCGGCGCCCAGAACCTGGAGGTTGGCCAGCTGGTTCCGGCGGCGCTGGTCGGGGCAATGCTGCCCGGCGATCGGCGCATCGAACGCAGCAAGATCCGCGGCGTGGCGAGCAACGGAATGCTGTGCAGCGCCATCGAGCTTGGCCTGGGAACCGATGCGGACGGCATCCACATCCTCGGCCACGGCGACGAGATCGCGATCGGCACCCCGCTCGCCGAGCTGGTCGGCGAGACAGTGCTGGACGTGGACGTCAAGCCGAACCGAGGCGATGCGCTCAGCATGGTCGGGCTGGCGCGTGAGATTGCGGCCTTCACGGGGGCAGAGCTGCAGCTTCCGGGGTTTGACGTTGCGGAGACCGATGAGCCGGTGAACGACCACGTCTCGGTTCGCATCGACGAGCCGGAACTCAACCCGCGCTTCACGGCTCGCTCGTTCACAGGCGTCGCGAACGGCGCCTCGCCGGAGTGGATGCAACGACGATTGATCGCGTCCGGCATGCGGCCGATCAGCGCGGTCGTCGACGTCACGAACTACGTCATGCACGAGCTCGGGCAGCCGATGCACGCCTACGACGCCGATGCGATTCCCGGCGGCCGGATCGTGGTGCGCCGCGCCCGCGACGGCGAGACGCTCACCACCATCGATCATGTCGAGCGTCGCCTGGATGGGCGAATGCTCGTCATCGCAGACCAGGAGCGAGCGATCGGGCTCGCCGGCATCATGGGTGGGGCCTCCACCGAGGTGAGTGCGGACACCAAGAACGTCATCCTGGAGTCGGCGATCTTCCACGGCCCGACCATTCGCAACGCCGGCCGCCGCCTCGGACTTAGATCAGAGGCAAGCATGCGGCACGAGAAGGGGATCGGGCACGACCTGCCTCGCGTTGCGGTGGATCGCGCTGCCGCGCTCATCGCCGAGATCACGGGTGCCGTGGTTGCGCGCGGCATCGTCGACAACGACCCGGAGCCCCAACCACGGCGGCGCGTGACGCTCAGCCTGGATCGCACATCGCGGCTGCTGGGGATTGAGCTGACGTCGGAGCGCGTGAGGGAGCTGCTGCTGCCGCTCGGCTTCGAGACGGGTGGCGGCGGTGACGAGATGGTGGTCGGCGTCCCGCCGCATCGGCTCGACGTGACGTCGGACGCGGATGTCGCCGAAGAGGTCGCCCGCGCCCACGGCTATGACCGGATCGTCGGCCGCCTGCCGCGGGCGGCGCTGCCCTCATACCGCCCGGATCCGAGTGAGTCGCGCCATCGCGTACGCCGCATCCTGGCCGGTCTCGGCCTCGACGAGATGGTCAGTCACGCGCTCATCGGGCTCGACGACATCGAACGCACGGGATACGCGACCGACGGCGCCGAGCTCATCCGGTTGTTCAATCCGCTCAGCGAGGAGCATTCCATCCTGCGGCCAACGCTCTACCCGTCGCTGCTGGCGGGGGTGGCGGAGAACTCCAGGTGGCGGCGACCCGACGTTCGGCTCTTCGACCTCGGCAAGGTGTACTGGTATCACCCCGGGGTGCCTACGCCACGCGAGCATCGCGCCGAGACGGCAGGCACCAGCCGCTACGAGTCGTGGGAGCTCGGTATCGTGCTGGCCGGCCATTCGACCCAGGTCGTCGCGGGCGAGGTGGCGCGGGCGCTGGAGGTGGCGGACCTGAAGGGGGTCATCGACGCGGTCCACGACGCGCTCGGCGCACCCCGGCCGGCGTACCGCGCGGAGGAGCGGGGGGCAGCGCATCCCCATCGGCATCCGGGCCGCACCGGGCTGATCTGCGACGCAGCCGGTCGCGCATACGGGTCGCTCGGTGAGGTCCATCCATCCGTCGTCGCGGCATGGGGGCTGAACGGTCGCCCGGTCGACGCCGCCATCGACCTGGATCGGCTGATCGACCTCATTCCGGCCGATCGTCGCTCGCGCCCGATCGCGGATGCACAGCCGCTCGACCGCGACCTCGCCGTCGTGGTGGAGGACGCGACACCGGTCGGCGAGGTCCTGCGGGTCGCTCGCGGGAGCGCAGGGCCCCAGCTGGCGGAACTGCGACTCTTCGACGTGTACCGTGGCGAGCAGATCGGTGCCGGGCGGGTCAGCTACGCCCTGGCCCTGCGATTCCAGCCGGAGGGCGCCGGCGACACGAAGGCCGTCGAGAAGGCACTGAACCGGGTGCGCGGCTCTCTCCGGCACCACCTGGCGGCGGAGATCCGGTAGGAGGTTCGGTGCCTTGTCGCCCGCGTCGGGCGGCTGGTACCCTTGCCGCCGCCCGAGCCAGCTTTTCGCGCGCTCGGCGTTATCGGCTAATGAGGAGTTTGAGAAGCGTGGATCTGCTGGCGCGATTGAGCTGGGTCGACCTCGTGATCATCCTCATCCTTGCGGCCGGTGTGTTCGCCGGGTTCATGCAGGGGATGATTCGGTACGCGCTGAACGCGTTGGTGGTGATTGTCGCCTTCGTGCTCGCCTCGCAGCTCAAGGGACCAATCGTCGATCTCCTTGGGTTCTGGCGTGCCTTCGACGCGGAGGGCCGCGAGCTGCTCGTCTTCATCCTGCTCTTCCTGGCCCTCGTCGTTGCCGGCTTCTTCGCCATCCGGGCGCTCTATCACCGCACACGGCTGCCGATCGCCCGGCAGCTCGACGAGATCGGCGGAGCCATCTTCGGGCTCATCTTCGCGGCACTCGTGCTGACGTTCCAGCTCCTGGTGTATGACAGCTTCTTCCGCGGTGGTGGCGAGACCGGCGGCTGGGTGGCCTCGTATTACGCAGCCCTCAACGACTCACTCATCGTCGCGTTCTTCCGAGAGACCATCATCCCGACCGCCGGATTCCTGGCACGTCCCTTCGTGCCGGCGGAGATCGCGGACCTCCTGGTCCCGTGATTTCGGCCCCGGCCGAGCCTCTCCTGTCGCGGGTGTGGTTCGACAGGCCCTCGACCGATGTTGCGTGCGACCTCCTCGGGGCGCGACTCGTGCACGATGCTGAGAGTGGCGCCGTTGGCGGCCGAATCGTCGAGGTCGAGGCCTATGCGGGACCCGAGGATCTGGCCGCCCACTCGGCTCGAGGGCGCACGCCGCGTAACGCGGTGATGTTCGGTCCACCCGGCCATCTCTACGTGTACCTGGTCTACGGCCTCCATCTCTGCATGAACGTGGTCACCGGACCGGGCGACAAGCCGGAAGCGGTTCTCATCCGTGCGCTCGAGATCGACGACGGGCGGGAATTGGCGCGAGCCCGCCGCGGGCCGCGTGCGGTCGACACGCGCCTCGCGGCAGGACCGGGAAACGTCGGCCGGGCGCTCGGAGTCGACCGAGCCCTGAACGGCCTGGACCTTCTGACGGGACCGATTTGGATCGAGCCGCGCTCGGGGTCCGCGCCGCCAACGCGCAGCGGGCCGCGAATCGGGGTCGACTACGCCGGGCCCTGGGCGGCACGCCCGATGCGCTTCTGGATCACGGATGACCCACACGTCTCCCGCCGCTGACCGCATCTCGACCGCGGCCGACGAGGGCACGCTGCGGGCCCTGGAGTTCGCCGCGATCATCGAGCAGCTGGCCGAGCTGACGGGCTTCGTCCCTGCGCGCGAGCTGGCGCTCGACTCACTGCCGGCGCAGGACCCCGTCCACGTCAGCCTCCTCCAGGACCAGACCGATGAGGCCGCGCGGCTGCTGGAGGAGCAGGTGCAGGCCACGATCGGCGGCGCGCGCGATATTCGCGGGTCGCTTGACCGAGCCACGCGTGGGGGCCGCCTCGCGCCGGCCGAGCTGCGTGAGGTTGCCGAGACGCTCGACGCCACCGCGCGATTCGAGGCGCGGCTGCGCGGCTGGCGGGATCCGCACTTCGCCGCCCTGCGCGACGATCTCGATGCGGCGCCGGACCTGGCGGCGAGTATCACCCGCAGCATCGACGAGGGCGGGGAGATCCTGGACACGGCCTCGTCCGATCTGGCGGCCTTCCGCAAGCGGCTCCGAACGGCGCAGGACCGGGTTCGTGAGCGGCTGAACGCGATGCTTCGCTCGACGCAGCTGGCCGGGCTCATCGGCGAACCGATCGTGACGCTCCGTTCGGGCCGCTACGTGATCCCGATCCGCGCCGAGGCGAAGGGTCGTGTCAAGGGCATCGTCCACGACCAGAGCGCATCGGGTGCCACCCTCTTCATCGAGCCATTGACGGTGGTCGATCTGAACAACGCCTGGACGGAGGCGTCCCTGGCCGCCGCCCGCGAGGAGGAGCGGATCCTCGACGAGCTGTCGGCGGCTGTCGAGGCGCGCAGCTCACAGCTGCGGGTCAGCCTGGACGCCCTCGCCCGGGCGGACCTCTGGATGGCGCGAGCACGGCTCGGCACCCGCATGGATGCCGTCCGCCCGTCTCCGTCGGATGACGCCGCCGAGCTGCTCTCGGCGCGCCATCCGCTGCTGGGCGACGGGGCGGTGCCGATCGATCTGCGTCTCGGCGACCGGTTCGGCTATCGCGCCCTCGTGGTGACCGGTCCGAACACCGGAGGCAAGACGGTCTCGCTCAAGACCCTGGGACTCCTCGCCCTGATGCACCAGGCGGGCCTGCGCGTCCCCGCGGCGGGTGGCGCGCGGCTTCCGGTCTTCCGTCGCGTCATGGCCGACATCGGCGATGAGCAGAGCATCGCCCAGTCGCTTTCGACGTTCTCGAGCCACCTGCGCAACGTCGTGCGGTTCGTCGACGCCGCCGGACCCGCCACGCTCGTCCTTCTTGACGAGGTTGGCGCCGGCACCGATCCCACCGAGGGATCTGCACTGGCCATGGCCATCGTCGCCCGCCTGCTCGACGCCGGAGCCATGGTCGCGGCGACGACCCACTACGCGGAGCTGAAGACGTTTGCCACGGAGCATCTGTCGGTGACGAACGCCGCGGTCGAGTTCGACGTTGCCACCCTGCGTCCGACGTATCGGCTGACGATCGGACTGCCGGGCAAGAGCCAGGCGTTCGCCATTGCCGAACGTCTCGGACTCGGCGCGGACATTCTGGCCGATGCGCGTGATCGCATCTCTGCCGAGCACGCCAGCATGGAGGAGACGCTGGCCGCCATCACCCGAGCGCAGGAGGCACAGCAGGCGGCGCTCGAGGCGGCGACGGCGGAGCGGACGACCGCGGTCGATGAGCGCGAGCTGGCCCGATCCGGCGTGGCGCGGGCGCGGCGCGAGGCGGGGGAGATGCTGGCGGAGGCGCGCCGGGCGGCTGACGAGATGCTCGCTCGGGCTGAGCGCGAAGTGACCGAAGTGCGCCGTGAGCTGATGCGACAGCGCAACCTGGCGGGTCGAACTCCGCGCGCAGTCGACGCGCTCGATGACCTCGCCAAGCAGGCGCGCCGGGTGCGCAGCGAGACCGTCGAATCGCCGACGGTCGTGGAACCCCATGAAGACAGTCCAGACGAGCCCGCCGCCCTCCAACCGCGAGCCGGTCTGTGGGCACGGTCGCGGACGCTGGGCAGCATCGGGCGCATTGTGGAGATCAGCGGCCGCACCGGACGGGTGACCCTCGAGACCGATGGCGCACGGCTCGTCATCCCGGCCGATGATGTCGACGTTGTTTCCGAACCGGTCAGCGGCCCGACGCCGCGCGACGTCGAGGCGGAGGAGATGCGCCAGCGCGCAGCGGCACGCGTGTCACCGACGCTCGACCTTCATGGGGAGCGCGTCGAGGCCGCGCTCGAGCGACTGCACGCCTACCTGGATGATGCGCTTCTGGGCGGGATGGACAGCGTCGTGATCGTGCACGGAATCGGGACGGGTGCGCTCCGACGCGCCGTGCGCGAGGCCCTGGCCGAGCACCCGCGCGTGCGAGCGGTTCGGGGCGGCCGGCGTAATGAGGGCGGCGAGGGCGCGACGGTGGCCGAGCTCTAGGTGTAGCTACCTCAGGGCGCCGCGCCCGGCGGTGCTGTCGGCGTCGGTGTCGGCGTGACGGTCGGAGTGGGCAACGGGACGATCGGCGTCGGCGTGGGGGTCGATGACGGCGTGGGCGAAGGTGTCGGCGTCGGCGTTGGCGAGGGCATTGGGGACGGCGTGGGGGTCGAGGTTGGGATCTCGCCCGGCGTGCACTCCTCCACCGGGGCGAGTGGCGCGTCGAGCGGACCGGGGTACGGCTGTCGCACGCTCGAGTTCAGCTCGTCCTCGCGGTCGATCCATGCCTCGATCCAGGCGCCATTGGCCTCATCCCACGTCGGGCGTTCCTCCTCCCAGCCGGCGAGATCGAGATAGACGCGCTCCTCGGCCTCGGGCGGGCTCGGCTCGGCGGACGGGTCCGGCGATCCTGACGGTTCGACGGTGGCGAAGTCGCCGCAGCCCTCTTGCCAGATCTTGCCGGTCACCTCCTCGATCCGCAGCTCACGATGCAGGGTGTCCTGCTCCGTCGGCTGCCGATCGGCGCGGAAGATCTCGGTGAATGGCGTCCCGAACTCACCCGGCAGCATGCCGCTGATGGAGTCCACCGTGAGCTCGACGATCCCGTCGGGTCGGGCGAAGTCGTGGACGGGCAGCTCGTTGAGGGCGGCGACCTCGGCCATGTAGTCGTGCCAGATGAAGGTCGGCCCATCGGCCGCGAAGACGTCCTCGATCGGCGAGAAGTCGCTGTTGCCGACCCAGACGCCGGTCACGATCGAGCCGTCGAGGACCGCAGAGTCAGGATGGGGCGCGAGGTAGCCGACGGCCTGAAGGTCACGGAAGTCGTTGGTGGTGCCGGTCTTCAGCGTCGCCGGCCGGCGGCCGGCATCGGTCTGGAGCTGGAAGCGTGGACCCCACAGCGGATTGGCGTCCGGATCTGTGTTGTCGGCCAGGATGTCGGTGACCAGATGGGCGGATTGCGGCGAGATGACCTGCTCCGGCGCATCCGCGTCGGTGGCGTGGTCGTAGATGACATTGCCGCGCGAGTCCTCGATTCGCTCGATCAGGTAGGGCGGACGATATCGGCCATTGTTGGCGATGCCGCCGTACGCGCCGACCAGGTCAAGGAAGTGGACGCCGATGGTGCCCAGCGTGAGCGAGGGGACGGCGACCTCCTCATCCTGCCTTGGGTCCCAGTCGAGGCCGAGCCGCTCGGCGAGGTTGACGACGTTCTCGGTGCCGATCAGCTGCTGCGCCTTGGTGACGGGGATGTTGAGCGAGTACTTGAGCGCGTCGCGGACGCGAACCGGCCCTCGCTCGCGATTGTCGGCGTTCGGCACGCTGTAGCCATCGACGATCTCACCCTCGACGTCCATGAACATGGTCGACGGGGTGATCACGCCCGATTCGAAGCCGGCCGCGTATGTGATCGGCTTGAAGGCCGAGCCCGACTGGCGGTAGCCCTGTCCGATCACGTCGAAGTTCGCCTGGTGGGCCGGCGTGGACTCGCCGAAATAGCTCGCGCTGCCGACGTAGGCGAGGACCGCACCGGTCCGATAGTTCACGGTCGCGATGGCGTCGTTGTTGATGTTGCGCCCCTGGAGCTGCGCGATCCAGGTGAGCGCCTCCTCACCGTACGTGGCGGTGAGCTCCTCGTTCGTCATGCGGTCGAGGTCGTACCCGACCTGCGCCCACTTCTCGGCCGTCGTCTGGTAGCCCGCATAGTCGAGCGTCGTGATGATGCGAAGCCCGCCGATGTCCAGCTGGTCCTCGCCATCCAGCAGCTCGGCGGCCTCCCGACGCACCGCGTAGACGAAGTGCGGCGCCAGGTATGCGTTGTCGTCCGGCGCCGCGAGCACGACCTGTTCGGCGAGGGCAGCGTCGTGTTCGGCCGCGTTGATGAAATCGGACTCGAGCATCTGGTCCAGGACGAAGTCGCGCACCGTGATCGCCTGCGAGGTCGGGGGGATGATCCAGCGCGTTTCGCCATCGATCTCCTGCTCGATAGCTTCCGTCGACGGGTCGAGGCGAGAGGGTGCGCGCACGAGCCCCGCCATGAGCGCGGCTTCGCTGATGGTCAGCTGCTGCTCGGGCTCGTCCGACGTGATGTCCTTGTCGTAATAGGCATTTGCTGCCGACCAGATCCCATACGCGTTGTTGCCGTAATAGACCTGGTTGAGGTACATCTCGATGATCCGCTCCTTGCCCTCAGTGCCGGGGTAGCGATCGTCGAGTCGCAGAGCCAGGATGGCTTCCTTGACCTTGCGCTCGACCTGCCGCTCGGGATCGGCAAGGAATTCGGTATCGAACAGGCGCATGCGCACCAGCTGCTGGCAGATGGTCGATGCGCCGGAGATCGTCTCGCCGGCCTGGAAGTTCTGGAGCACCGCTCGCACGATGCTGCGGAAGTCGACGCACGGATTCGTCCAGAAGGTCTGGTCCTCGGCAGCCACCTGCGCCTCGACCATCACCTCCGGCATCTGGTCGAACGCGATCTCGCGCCGATCCTCGATGGCGAACGAGGCCAGCTCGGTCCCGTCGGCCGAGATGACGCTCGAGCCCTCGATCAGGTCGAAGTCCTCGATCTCGGCCACGTCGGGCAGGCCGCTCGTGAACGAGGCGTAGACGTTGAGGATGAGCGCAAAGACGCCGATGCCGACAAGGCCGAACACGGCCAGGATCACGCGGGGGAGTGCGGTTGAGCCGGGTCGTCGGCGCGGATCGGCTCCACGTGGCCCGCGGCGCGGAGCGGGCTGCCGGCCCGGCGGCGGTGGTCTTCGGCTCATCGGTCGGTGAGGGTAGCACGGATGTTCGGTGCGTATACTCATGGCCCGATGGAGACGAATGCCGCCCGCACCGCCGTGCTCGACGACCTCGAATGGCGCCGCATGATCGCGATCAGCACGGACCTCGACGCGCTCCGCTCCGCAATGGCCTCCGCTCCGGTCACGTTCTACGGCGGCTTCGATCCGACCGCGCCAAGCCTCCACTTCGGGAATCTCGTGCTCCTGCTGACCATGCGACGGCTTCAGCTGGCCGGGCATCGGCCGATCGGCCTCGTCGGTGGGGCAACCGGGCTCGTTGGCGATCCGAGCGGTCGCACGAGCGAGCGGACGCTCAACGAGCCCGAGGTGATCGCGGGCTGGACCGATCGGATCCGATCGCAGGTCGAACGCTATCTCGATTTCGATGGGCCGAACGGCGCGCTGATCGCGAACAACCTGGACTGGACGGCGCGCATGTCGGCCATCGACTGGCTGCGCGATATCGGCAAGCACTTCAGTGTCAGCCGCATGCTCGCCAAGGAGTCGGTGAGCGCGCGCCTCGAGGCCGGCGGCATCAGCTACACCGAGTTCAGCTACCAGGTCATGCAGGCGCTCGACTTCCTTGAGCTCCACCGGCGGCATGGCTGCATCCTCCAGCTCGGTGGAAGCGACCAGTGGGGCAACCTCACCGCCGGCGTGGACCTGATCCGGCGCGTGGAGGGGGCAACGGCGCACGCGTTGGCGACCCCGCTCATCACGCGGCCCGACGGCGAGAAGTTCGGCAAGAGCACCGGCTCGACTCTATCGCTCGACCCGGAGCTCACCTCGCCATTCGCCTTCTACCAGTGGTTCCTCAACGCCGATGACTCCGTCGTCGGCACCTACCTGCGCGTCTTCAGCTTCCGATCCCACGAGGAGATCGAAGCGCTCGAATCCGAGGTGGTGTCACGTCCCGAGTCGCGGTCGGCCCAGCGCGCGCTGGCGTCCGAGGTCACCGAGCTCGTCCACGGAGCCGATACCACGCGGGCCGCGATCGACGCCTCCGAGGCGCTCTTCGGCGGTGGCGATCTCCATGGCATCGACCCCGCCACCCTTGAGGCAGCCTTCGCCGATCTTCCGCGTGCTGCCCTTGCCGGCGGGAACGGGCTCCCGCCGGTGCTCGACCTGTTCGTCGAGTCCGGGCTCTCGGAGAGCCGCGGTGCGGCGCGCCGGGTCCTCGGGGACGGCGGCGGCTACGTGAACAACGTGCGGGTGGCGGACCCGGCCGCGGTGCCGGATCGGTCTGAGCTGCTGGCAGGCCGATGGCTCCTGCTGCGTCGCGGGAAGCGCAACTTGGCGGTGGCGGAGGTCACGGACTGATGGTGCTCGCATTCGTCACTGGTGCCGTGGCGTCAGGATTCACCGCTGCTGGCCTCACCGCACTGCTCATCTGGATCTCCACCGTGGTGAGCGGCTCGACCGATCCGTGGAGCATCGCCCCCTGGCTGGTGAGCGCGGTGGCCACGCTGGTGGCCGTCGCCACCTACATCGCCGAGGGAATCGCGCACCGCAGGACGCTGCAACGCAAGCGCTCGACCGGCGAGCCCTGGGCCTACCGCGACTGACGTCGCGGTCAGTGGCCGCGCTCCGGGCCGTGCCCATTCGTGGCGGCCTCCGCGACCACCCGATCTGCGATGTTGTGAGGCACCTCGGCGTAGTGGTCGACCTTCCAGCTGAAGCGGCCACGCCCCTGGGTGATCGATCGCAGCTCCGTCGCGTAGTGGAACATCTCGGCCTGCGGGACCTGCGCCTTGAGGTGCTGAAGTCCGTCGGCGGCGTCCATGCCGAGGACGTGGCCGCGCTTCGAGGTGATCTGGCCCATCACGTCGCCCATGAACTCGTCGGGGACGACGACGTCGACCTCCAGGATCGGCTCGAGCAGCGCGGGTGAGGCCGCGTCGAACGCTTTCTTCAGCGCCTGTGAGGCGGCGACCTTGAACGCCATCTCGGATGAGTCGACCGTGTGATACGAGCCGTCGACCAGCGTGGCCTGCAGGTCGACCACCGGGTAGCCGGCCAGGACGCCCTCTGACATCGCCTCGCGCAGGCCCTTCTCGACGGCGGGGATGTACTGCTTCGGCACGACGCCGCCCACGATCTTGTTGCCGAACTGGAAGCCCGTCCCCATCTCGACCGGTGCGAACTCGATGACCACATGCCCGTACTGGCCATGGCCCCCGGTCTGGCGTTTGTACTTGTTGTCGATGCGGGTCGCCTGTCTGATCGTCTCGCGATACGGCACCCGTGGCGTGGCGGTCCGCACAGCCGCGCCAAACTTGCGCTTGAGCCGATCCACGATGACGTCGACATGCGCGTCGCCCATGGCGGTCAGGATCGTCTCGCCGGTGCCATCCTCGCGGCGAACCCGCACGCACGGCTCTTCCTCCGTGAGCCGATGCAGCGCCTGGCCGAGCTTGTCGAGATCCGCCTTCGACTCCGGCTCGATCGCCACCTGTAGTGACGGCGCAGGGAACTCCAGCGCTGCGAGCTCGACCGCATGCGCCTTGTCGGCGACGAGCGTGTCCCCGGCCGCGGTCGAGGTCAGCTTGGCGACGGCGGCGATGTCGCCAGGACCGACGCGGGTCAGGTTCTCGGTCTCCTTGCCCTGGACGCTGAGCAGGTTGCCGACGCGCTCCTCTTCTCGGCGACTCACGTTGTAGACGTGCCCCTGGCCGCTCAGGCTGCCTGAGATGACGCGGAAGTATGTCAGTCGCCCGACAAATGGGTCGGCGGTGGCCTTGAAGACCTGCGCCACAAATGGCCCGCTCGGATCGGGCGTGATCTCCTTGCCATCCGTGGTCCGTCGCGTGCCGACTTCGGCGGGGGATGGGATGTGCTTCGCGATCATGCTGATCAGCTCGCGGACACCGATGTTTTGGGTCGCCGAGCCGACGAAGACCGGCACCACCGAGCCCTCGCGCGTGCCCTTGTGGAGTGCGGCCTCGATCTCTGCATCGGTGAAGGCCTGGCCCTCGAGGTATTTCTCCATCAGCTCGTCGGACGATTCGGCGGCGGCCTCGACCAGGGCGTCGCGGCGGGAATGTTCGATCCCTTCCAGCTCGGGCGGGATCGGCACCTCCTTCGGCATGCCGTTCTCGTAGACGTTGGCGTGCTCTTCGATGACGTCAACGTAGCCGCGAAACGACTCGGCGGAACCGATCGGGAGATACACCGGAGCGATCTTCGGACCGAAGCGCGTCTTCAGCGCATCCAGCGTCGCATCGTAGTTCGCGTTCTCGCGGTCCATCTTGTTCACGAAGATCATGCGTGGCAGGCCGCGCGCATCCGCCAGCCGCCAGACCTCCTCAGTGCCGACCTCGACGCCGGCGGAGGCGTCGATGACCACGATTACGGCGTCGACCGCGGCGAGCGCCTCGACGACATCGGCCTGGAAGTCGGCGTATCCGGGCGTGTCGACGATGGTGATCCGGATCCCGTCGTGCTCGATCGACCCGATGGCGAGGTTGATGCTCTGGCTGCGCTTGTGCTCGTCAGGATCCCAGTCGAGGACGGTGGTACCTGCTGCGACGGTGCCGAGCCGCGAGGTTGCGCCGGCGTCGAAGAGCATCGCCTCGGCGAGGCTCGTCTTACCGGCGCCACCGTGAGAGATGAGAGCGACGTTCCGGATCTTGTCGGGGCTGGTCGGCGTCATCGGTGCTCCTTGCGCATGCTCATGGCGAGTCACCGAGGCCGACGGAGTCCGCCTCGGAGGGTCGGAGGCCGGGAGTTGGAGCGCCATTATAGGATTGCACCTTGTTCCCCCACGTCGACTACGTCACCGATCCCGAGGGCTCGCCGGACCCGATCGGATTCCTGCTGGACGCGTTGGGACAGCCCGGATCACTCCTCGTGCTCCTCGCCGGTGGCGTGGTGGTGCTGGCGCTGCTGCTCGCGTGGGCACGATGGCGACCGCTGGAAAACGCCCGCGCCCGGTTCATCGATCGGGCGCTGAGCTACCGCGAATATCTGCCGTGGATCGTTCGGTTGTCGGTGGGCCTGGTGCTCATCGGCTCTGGACTGTCGCGGGTGCGATTCCTGCCAACCATCGAGACCGGCGATCTCTTCGCGCTGCTGCTGACCGGGACCGGCTTCCTCCTGCTCCTCGGCCTCGCTGTGCGGCCGGCCGCCCTCGTCGCGCTTGGGGCGTACGTCGTCAGCTTCACGTTCCAACCGGAGCTGGTGATGATGCTCGACGTCGCGGGGGCGCTTGCCGTTGCCGCCATCCTGGGTCCGGGGCGCCCAAGCCTCGATGACCTGCTGCGCGCCGCCTTTCCAGGTGGCCCGGGGGCACGGGCGGCGACAACCAACCTCGCGAGCGGACACTACGACGATTGGGTTCCGCTCCTTGTGCGGCTCGGACTGGGCGGGGCGTTCGCCGCGTCGGGGATCGTCGACAAGCTCCTCATCTACGACCAGGCACTCGCCGCCGTCGATCGCTACCAGCTCACTTCGGTGGTCCCGGTGGCGCCCGAGCTGTGGGTGCTCGGAGCGATCCTGATAGAGACGGCACTGGGCGTGGCGATCATCCTCGGCATGCTGACGCGCTTCAGCGCGGTGGTCGGCTTCGCCGTGCTCACCCTGGCGCTCTTCGCCCTCCCCGACGACCCGGTCATCGCCCACGTCGGCCTGTTCGGCATGTCCTCGGTGCTCGTCATCCTTGGCGGGGGCCGATGGAGCGCGGATCGGCTGCTGCTGTTGCCCCTCGGGGAGCGCCTCCGCACCCGTTGAGCGCCTGCGCACAGTGGCAGGCGAAGTGGATCGAGTGCAGGCTGTTGGTAGAATCTGAGCTCGCCAGTGCGCACGAACAGCCCGAAACGAAACGCGTGGCAAGGAGGACCGATGTCAGGCCACAGCAAGTGGTCCCAGATCAAGCGGCAGAAGGGCGCGAACGACGCGAAGCGCGGCGCCCTGTTCACGAAGCTTGCCCGCGAGATCATCACCGCCGCTCGGCAGGGTGGGGGAGACCAGGATGCGAACTATCGTCTGCGCATGGCCGTCGACACCGCCAAGTCCGCGTCCATGCCCGCCGAGAACATCAAGCGCGCCATCGAGCGAGCGACCGGCAGCGGGGCCGATGCGGAGCAGTACGAGGAAGTCACCTACGAGGGTCTCGGCCCGGCGAACGTGGCCGTCGTCGTGGCTGCCATGACCGATAACCGCAACCGAACGGCCTCCGAGATCCGCAGCGTCTTCAGCAAATCGGGCGGCTCGCTTTCGACGGTCGCCTGGCAGTTCGAGCAGAAGGGGATCATCAGCCTCCTGCTGAACGGGCGCGATCCCGACGAGGTCACCTTGGCTGCGATCGACGCGGGCGCCGCCGATGTCTCTCCGCCAGATGCCGGCGCGATCAGCGTGACCACCGAGCCCGCCGATCTCGAGTTGGTGCGGCGCACGCTGGCAGAGGGCGGCTTCGAGGCTGACTCTGCCGAGCTCTCGATGGAGCCGACCACGAAGGTCGAGATCGCCGACGAGAAGACGGCCAAGCAGGTGCTCCTCTTCATGGAGAAGCTGGAGGACCTCGACGACGTCCAGAACGTCTATGCCAACTTCGACATCCCCGCAGACCTGATGGAGCAGCTCGAAGCCCAGGTCGCCTAACCGATAAGGCAGCGGTAACCGCGCGGTTCTGAGGTCGTCGCTATCCGGGCCAGGAGCGCCGGGTGTTGGTTCATCGCGCGGCCGAAGACGTCGAAGATCGGCGCGTTCGGGCGGGTGGCCCCGACGCCGCGGACGGACCGGTCGCGGCGCCGAGGTACCCGCTCAGCAATGCACCGACGTCGGGCACGGTCTCGTGCCGGAGCCGGTAGCACTTGGAGCCGACGCCGACTGAGATGAGCCCGGCCGAGCGCAGGACGATCATGTGATGGTGCATCGTGGTCTTGGCCACGCCAAACGTATCGGCAAGCTCCATCAGCGTCTTCTCGCCATCGGCGAGTGCGCGCAGGATGCGAAGCCGCTTCTCGTCGCCGAGCGCCTTCGAGAGGCGCACGAGCCGCAGCGGTGGCGTGTCGGTATCTGCTGAGATGCTCTCGTCGGCGACCGGGTAGAGGATGAGCAGGATCTCGCCGACTTCCAGGTACGAGACGAGCGGCCGGTTCACGAACGACGGGATCATCACCACCTGATCGACGCCAGGGCGTGGCGCGAACTCGACGCCGTTCGTCGCCGTGGTCACGAACTGGTCCACCGGCAGGTCACGCACCAGGTCGCGCTTGGCCTCGGCGTCGCGCTCGAGGATCGGCAGGATCGTCAGCGACTCGGGCTTGAAGACGCGATTCGCCCACTGCTCCAGGACGTCGATCAGCTCCACCTTGAATGCCTCGCCGTCTGTTTCCAGGATGGCGCGCAGGTAATCGGTCCATGGCTCCCAGTCGGGATGGGAGGTGCGCAGAAATTCAGCTTTCGCCTCGGCATCTCCGCCCACGGCGGCGCGGATGACGGCTGGCGGAGTCGCACGCCGGATGTCTCTCGAATAGAACTGCACCAGGTGCAGTCGGATCTCATCCGCATCGGTTTGGCGCAGGTGAGCCAGGAACGACGGGATGTCCCGCGGCGCGGGCGTGTCGTAGGCAAGACCGATGAGGTGAATGAACGTGTCAGAGTCGCCCTGCGAGATCGCATTGATGCGGCTCAACAATTCATCGCCGGCGCGCTCCCGTGCCTGTGCGATCCAGTCGGGACCGATCTCATACGTGTCGGACTCGCCGGTGTCGAAGGCGGTGACGAGCGATTCGAGCAGCTCGTAGGCGAGTGAAACCTCGATGGTCACGACGGGCGGCGTATCAGGTCGACGCGTGGGGGACATCGGTCGTACCTCTCTCAGCAGTGGAGAGCGTGCCCGGGTCAGGCGGCGCGGGAGAGAGCGGAGGGACGAGCGGGCTGCTCGACCCGCTCGCCGCTCAGCGAGGATCCGGCCACGATCAGGGCGCGGCCGATGCGGACACGCAGTCCAACGCCGGCCGTGACCAGTCGTCGAGCGGGCGTATTCCGCAGTGTGTTCTGGCGATCCCGAATCAATGAGTCGAGGACGCCAGGGTTCGATGGAAGCATCATAGTTCGTGTTCCGTCCCTTCGTCCAAAGCATAGGGTTGCGTCCGAGAAATACCGAACGTCTAGCGAAGCGTACGAGATACATAGACCGATGTCAAGCCGTTCGAACGAACAGTTTCGAATACCATGCACGGGTGATCACGCTGGGCATCGACCCCGGAACCGCCATCTGCGGCTTCGGCGTCGTCGAGCTTCGGGACACCGCCGTTCGCCTCGTCGATGCCGGCTGCATCCGCACCCCGTCGGGCGCCACGGACGCGGAGCGCCTTCGACAGCTGCATGGCGCCCTGCGTACGCTGATCGGCGAGCACCGGCCCGAGCGGGTCGGGATCGAGCGTCTCTTCTTCCAGCGCAACGTGCAGACCGCCATGACGGTCGGCCAGGCCCGTGGTGTCGCGCTGCTGGCGGCCGCCGAGGCGAACGTGCCGATCGACGAGCCGACACCGAACGAGGTGAAGCAGACGGTGTGCGGCAACGGATCCGCCGACAAGGCGCAGGTGGCGGCCATGGTCCAGCGTCTCCTGGGCGTCAGCCTGGCCGGCGTGTCGGACGACGCGACCGATGCGCTCGCCATCGCCATCGGCTGCGCCTACCGCGCTGCGTCCGAGCCGAGAGCGGTGATCGGTTGATCGGGTCGGTTCGCGGACCCGTGACGCACGTCGGGCAGGACCACGCCCTCGTGGAGGTGGCGGGAATCGGGTATCGAGTGATGGCCGGTCCTGCGCTGCTCGCGAAGCTGCAGGTCGGGCGCGAGGCATCGGTCTATACGCATCACCTGGTGCGCGAGGACCAGCAGTCGCTCTTCGCCTTTGCCACCACCGAGGAGCTCGCCTTCTTCGAGCTGCTGATGACGGTGTCGCAGGTGGGCCCGAGACTCGCCCTCGCGATTACCGCGGCCTATCCGGTGACCAGGCTCCAGTTGGCGATCGTGACCGATGACGCCGACGTTTTCGTCGGGGTCTCCGGCGTGGGCCGCAAGACGGCGCAGCGCATCATTCTGGAGCTCAAGGAGAAGGTGCACGCGGCTGGAATCGCAGGGGCGGGCGCGTCCTCGACCGATTCCGACGTCGTTGCGGCGCTCGAGTCGCTCGGCTATTCGGCGAACGAGGCCCGCAGGGCGGCCGCGGCAGTCGCCACCACCGATGGCGAGCTCGACATGCGCATCAAGGCCGCGCTGCAGGAGCTCGCCCGCTCGCGATGACGGCGCCGCGCGACTGGAGCGATCCCAAGCTGGCAGAGCACATCTTGCGCACGTCTCGCGTATGGGCCGTGGTGGGCTGCTCGTCGCACCCGTGGCGCGCGTCGCATGGCGTCTCGCGCTACCTGCTGAGCCAAGGCTACGGCGTTGTGCCGATCAACCCGAAGGAGACGCTCATCCACGGCAAGCAGGCGTATCCGGATCTGGCCTCCGTGCCGACGGATCCGCGTGCTCCGATCGAGGTCGTCGACATCTTCCGTCGCTCCGAGCTGGTCATGCCGCACGTCGAAGAGGCGATCGCGATCGGCGCGAAAGCCGTCTGGATGCAGCTCGAGGTCTGGAACGAGGATGCAGCGGAGCTGGCCGCCTCAGCCGGGCTCGACGTCGTCATGAACCGGTGTCCCGCCATTGATCACCCGCTCATGATCGGCGCACGCGGTGCCTGATCCGACGATCCGCCGCGCCCGACCCGATGAGGCCGATGCATTGAGCGCGCTCGCCCTCCGATCCAAGGCGCATTGGGGCTACCCGGCCGACTTCCTCGAGCTGTGGCGAGAGGAGATGCATCTTCACCCCGACGAGATCGACGGCCACGAGGTGTGGGTGGCGGAATCCGGCACCGGCGCGATGATCGGCTACCACCGCGTGATGAACAGGGATCCGGCCGAGCTCGAGGACCTGTGGGTCGAGCCGGCGGCCATCGGCTCAGGCGTCGGTCGGCTCCTGTTCGAACACGCCGTCGGGGTGGCGCGCTCGTCCGGTGCATCCGCGCTCGAGATCGTCGCCGACCCGCACGCTGCCGCCTTCTACGAGCGCATGGGAGCCGTCGTCATCGGCGCCGTTCCCTCGCAGCTCATCCCGGGCAGGACATTGCCACGGATGCGCCTCCCGCTGGACCGATAGGTCAGCCGTCGCGGCGCAGGACGAGGCCGATGTGACCGAACGGCGGGCGGGGATCGGAGTAGGTCTTGACTCGCGGATTCTCGGAGGATTCGGCGACGAGGTCCCAGAGGCGGTTCTGCGTATCGAAGCTGACCTCGGCGAGCTGCGGCCATCGGTCGAGCATGCGGAGGCCGATCTCGTTGACGAGGTGCTGGATCGAGAGGCTGACGAACTCGTGAAAGACGGCGTTCGCGAGGTCGGCCACCTGCTCGGCGGCCACGTAACGGGCGGGGTCGGCCAGCACGGCGTGCGACGCATCGGTGTATTTCCAGCCGATGTCGCACCAGATGCAGAGGGGGCGATCGCGGCGCTCGGGGAG
>Ga0136612_10000009_pt1 | contig 38982 bp, 42 predicted proteins | sample AntDryUQ224A2306_2_FD_106644 | JGI IMG/M metagenome (GOLD analysis project Ga0136612, IMG submission 106644) | Polar desert sand microbial communities from Dry Valleys, Antarctica - metaG UQ224A (23.06) | ecosystem: Environmental > Terrestrial > Soil > Desert | place: Antarctica: Dry Valley... | reverse complement strand
GCCAGGTTCGACAGCGGATTTTGACCGAAGCCGCGCGCCTTGGACCACTCTGCGGCCCGGTCGTGTAGGTCTGCCACCTCAAGCAATTGCGAACGTATTGCGGGCATCGAGACGTCATGACCGACAAGCCACATTTTCCATAGCACCGTGCTAAGCGAACGGTGCTCGCGCTGCAGTTCGAGGGCAGCGACGAGCTGTTGCTTAGTCCCCGCTGGGTACGTGCTTACTGTGCCCGCCCCCCGCCCCAACGCGACTTGCTGTGGGCGTCCGATAACACCGGCGCGGTGACGACGCTCCAGTTGTGGTCGAGATAGGTCCCAGCCGGCAGACCGCGCGAACGCGAGAACATCATCGGCGGTCTCGCCCGGGTCTCCGACGGCTGCGGCGCCAGCAGTTGACTTCATGCCAGCAGCCTACGGGTGGCCGGCACCAGAATGCGACCCCTTCGCGTAGCCCTGAAACCCGGTCAGCTGCTGTACTTCCCAGAGACGTTGTTGACAGAAGAGGGGGCTCCGTCGGTTGATGTGGTTGTCGAAATCACCCAGCCGAGAGGAGCCCCCGAGTGGTCAATCCTAAGCCGCGTCTCAACCCGTACCAGCGCCACCTGCTCTGCCAGCGCGTTCGCGAGGAGCATTGGAAGGTGAGTGCGGCAGCCCGCGCCGCCGGGATCAGCCCTCAGACCGCGCACAAGTGGCTCGCGCGAGCAGCCCGCGAGGGCTCGGGCGGCCTCGCGGACCGCTCCAGCCGGCCTCACCGCATGCCCCGCCTCACGCGCATCGACCTCGCGGTCCGGATCTGCGTCGAGCGCACCACCCGCAAGGTCGGGGCGCACGAGCTGGCGCTGCTGCTGGGCATCGCGCGCTCGACGATCTACGCGGTGCTCCGGCGAGCGGAGCTGCACCGCCTGGGCGCCTTCGTGGCCAAGGTGCGCGTGCTCCGTTACGAGTGGCCGGCACCCGGCGACTTGGTGCACCTCGACATCAAGCGCTTGGGACGGATCCCCGAGGACGGCGGCTGGCGCAACATCGGCCGGAGACTCGCCAACCGGGTCAAGCGCCACGCCGGCTACGAGTATTGCCACGTCGCCGTCGACGACCACAGCCGGCTTGCGACCGTCGCGATCCACGGCGATCAGCGCAGCCGGAGCGCCATCCGGGCGCTCGAGCAGGTCTGGGGCCGCTACCTGCGCGACGGAGTGCGAATCAAGCGGATCCTCACCGATAACGGCAGCTGCTACCGCTCGCTCGACTTCCGCGCCGCCTGCCTGCGCCTGGGCATCGAGCACTGGCGGACCAGGCCATACACCCCGCGCACCAACGGCAAGGCCGAACGCTTCATCAAGACGCTCCAAGAGCGCTGGGCCTCGCGCGGCTCTATCGCTCGAGCGCGGAGCGCGCCGCCGTCCTTCCCGGATTCCTCGACGAGTACAGTCAGCGCCGTTCGCCGACCCTCGGCGGCCACACTCCGCTCTGCCGCTTCTTCGGTGTCAACGAGCCTGTCTGGGAATCACAGCTAGCGCGCGCACTTGTCTCTCGAATCGGGATGAGTACGGCGGTCGAACCTCGCGCAGGGCCTCGCCCCAGTTCTCGAGGAAGGGAACCCGTCTGCGGGCAATGCGACCGAGTGGCCACAGCCGCCGCGCGGCACCTAGCGGCGAACTGGGACCAAGTCCTTCGGGCTTCGATTGCTCTCGCAGGCGATGCCGTCGCGATCGCTGTCGAGGCGATTCGGGTCGGTGGGGTCAGCTCGAAGGACAGCCTGAGCGGCGGCCTGGCTGGCGAAGTCTCCGCAGTTGAAGGCGTCGCCCTTGCCGATGTAGAAGCGGGGGTCGAACGCGCCGGGCGACGCCGGAGGCGCAGTGGGAGTAGGACTCGGACTCGGTGCCGGAGCGACTGAAGGCATCCGGCCCGCACGTTCGATAGCTCCCTGCATCGCAGCAGTCGACGTCCGGAAGTCAGCGACAGTGATACGCGCGTTCGGATCGCGCATGGTCACGTTGAGCGCCCACTGGCCGAGATCAGCGGACGCGAGGTGGTCGCCAGACTGCATCGCATCGAGGCGCTTCCAGAACTCCGCGATGCGCGCCTCGATAGCAGGGGCAGAGGGCGCCACCGCGGTGACCTGACGGACGCGCTCCATCGCTGCCTGCATCGCACCGGTCGAGACGCGGAAGTCGAGGACCGTGATGCGGGCGCTCGCGTCGCGCTCGATGACATTGAGCCCCCACTGACCGAGGTCGGCAGCAGCCAGCAGATCAGTGGGCAGCTTGCCGTCGATCCGTAGCCAGAAGTCGGCTATGCGCTGTTCTACGCCGCCTTCAGCGAGAGACGGTCGGCCGGCGCCGACCAGCGAGAGCACGACGAGCACCGCGACGAGCACGTTGCGAAGGGCGCGGACACTATTGATCAACTCTTCCTCCCGCTGGGCAGTCGGCCAGAGCCGAACCTGCACGAATGGTGGGCCTCGCCGAGCGCGGAAGAGTGGCAATTCCGTCTCCGCTCGGGCACCGCTGCTCCATTGGGTGGATTGCGATTGTGGGTGGATTGCGATTGCTGGCCTTGCAGGGGCGACCGATCCCTACATCTCGAGCGGCGCGATCAAGCCTCGGCGGAGCGCGATCGCGACCGCGTGCGCGCGTGTGTTGCAGCGGAGCTGCTCGCAGATCAGTGCGCTATGCGACCCTGCGTGATCCATACCCGCAGCCGCGTGGCGCGTCATGGAGTTCAGTGTTTCGCGGCTTCCATCGCCTCTCTGACCTCATCCTTTGGCAGCCGGGCCGCGAGTTGCAGCGCGAGATTTTCCGCGTTTTCTCTGCTCTGCTGGTCGTCAGCTTTTCCCTGCGTTCCGACGTTCACGCCGAAGTACACGCCCACTAGCGTGCCAACGATGCCGAACGCGCCTGAGGCCAAAGCTGCGATGGCAGCTGGATCCTTGAGATCCCCCACCGTGCGGACGTAGATGGCGACCACGGCGAGCAGGGCAAGTCCAACCACGGCGAAACCCGCGACGACGCGAACACTGTCAGCTTTGTGTGCCGCAGACGGCTTTTCCATCGATCTCTCCCCTTATGTAGTCCGCATGCCTGCCGGTCGCGTGGCCGAACGCCCGCGCCCTGCGGTGTCGGCGGGCAGAGCGGTCCTCGTTTGCCTACCACCTCGTCTTGGTCGCTACGCTTCGAGCTGAGGGCCAGCCTCCTCAATCGCGCTCGGCAAGTTGAATAGAGGCTAGTAATAGTAGTCTAGGAGGACCCAAGGCCGCTTCGAAAGGCCGTCACATCCGGGAGGTGCGCCTTGCGGACTCTGGTAGGCCGATTGCCCCAACGCCCCTCACGACTGATCGTCGTGTCCGCCAATTCGCGGGATAGCGGGCAAAGGACTCAGCGGGCGTGGGTCGTGAGCAGGCGGGAGGGCCCGGCGAGAGCTGAGTACGAGGGCGATCCCCGCTAGCGGATGAAGCTCGCCAAGATCGCAAGTACCGAGGACGGCCGCGCCGATCAGGACGATCGCAAGCCTGAGCAACGGACTCGGGGCGGACTCTTGGCCTCGAGAATGGCGTCCGGGAACTCGACCGTTGGGGATGTCGGCGCTGACAGACATCGCGAGGGTACGAGACTCCGCGCGCGATCCAGACCGGTGAGAAGTCCACGCCTGTGACCTCGTACTGAGGCGGGTCGACGGGCCACGGGTACGCCGCAGCCGCACGAGCCCCACATGACCGCAAGGGCGATGGACGCGAGGACAGTGCCGACCAGGATCGACGCCAAGCGGTCCGGCCGAGGAGCCAGCAGGCCGCATCGAAGGCGATGTGGGCAGCCAGCAGAGTCGGGGAGAGCGCCACGAGCCTGCGTGCCCGTTGCACGATCCTCGACGAACCACCGCTGACGGCGCAGTCCTTAGAGATCCTGGAAGAGCTTCGTACCTCCGGGAATGACGCGCGTCGGCCCTGAACGCGGCCGCGGTACCCGTGGCAACGGGGGCGTGGAGCGGCGCGAGCTAAAGGGCAAACGAATCTCGCGCGCTCGGCGGCCGACGCTCGAGACGATGTAAATGGGCTTCTGTGCGGTGTCGAACTGGAATGAGGCGGTGTCGATGTCGCGCGCGGCGACCCAGAGCAGCTCAGGCCGCTGCATCTGCTTCTTGCTCTCCTCGCGGAGCCACCAGACGCTCACTCCCTCGGACCGGAGCTGCGTGACGAGGACGTCGGCGACCCCCGCGCTCCAGTCTTTCGTGACCCAGACGAGCTTGTTCTCCCGGCAGAAAGGGATGATGACCTCGTCGAGGGCGCCTTCGCCGAGCACCTGTTTCGCCACCAGGATGCGGCCCTTGTAGGCCCACTTCAGCGCCTTGCCCAGGCCGTCGAGCCCTTCGTCGAAGAGGAAGGTGGTCAGTTACGACGCGCGGAGAGCCACTCCTCATAGCGAAACGCGGCGTCGAGCTTCTCGACCTCGATCCCGAAGTCCTCGGCGAGCTCCTCGAAGGTGTCGCCGCCGGCGATGAACTGGTGGACTGTCTGGGTGGTCACGCGTGTGCCCTGGATGCATGGCTGCCCGAACTGCAGGTCGGGGCGGATCGTGACGTGCCGCCAGACGCGCCACTGATGCGCTCGCCCGCTGCGGTCGTCGTAGCTGACGTCCTCGAGGTCCTTCTCGATGAGCTCGATGAGGATCTCCTGGAACGAGCCTTCGACCGCGACAGGACGCTCGCCCTGGCTCAGCGCCGTGATGATCGCGCCATAGCCCGTGCGGAATGCCCCGACGGCGAATGGTTTTGCCACGTTCCATTGGCGCGCCAGCTGAGTCTCCGCGTTCTTGATCGTCGCCAGGTCGACGCCAGCGCCGCGGAGCTTCGCGACGATCCGCAGGCTGATGAGATCCTCGAACGAGAGGAGGCGGCGCGAATCACCTTCGGCGGCATCAACATAGCCGAGGCGCACCCACGAGCCGACGGTGTTGCGATGCGTCCGTGTGAGCCGTCCGGCGTCCGGGATCGTGTAGAGGCCGACGCCCAGGACGGAAGCTGTCCCGATGGTCACCTTGTCATGGTAGGCCGCTCTCTGCACTTCACCTCCTCTCTTGCGGCCCACGAATGTTGACGCTCAAATCCCGAGCAGCTGCTTCTTCTTCGCCGCGAACTCCTCATCGGTCAGGATCCCGGCCTTGTGGAGCTCGGCCATCTTCATCAGCTCGTCGGAGGCGGACGCCCCGGCCTGCACGACCACCGACGGCCCCGCGGCCTTCGGCGCGCTGATCCGCGCGCGTACCCAGTCGGCAAAGTCGCGTACGTGCGCCTTCTCGATGTTCTTGAACGTGGCGCGGTTGCCCGACGCGAGCACGTCGATCTCGCCGAACATCATCCCGGTCTTGTACTGCAGACTCGTGATCTTGTCGTAGCCAAAGTCTTCGACTTTCAGCGAGACCATTCCCTTGTTGATGAAGAGCAGGCGGCGATCCGTCGCCACGAGCAGCCCGGTGCCGTTCTCGTACGACCCGCGGACGACCTTCAGCGGCAGCTCATCCGGCCAGAGGATCTTCGGCAGTTCCTTCACTTCGCCGCGGGTCTGCCACCCAACGCCGCCCGCCTTCTTCATGGCCTCTTCGATCGCGCCTTGCCGATCGGTCATGGCCGTGGCCCCGCGCTCTCGCGGATGGCCTTCTCGAGCCTGCGCGTTCGCTTGTCCGCGTAGTAGTTGCCGACGACCATGAACGCGTAGATCACGCCTGGCACGTAGAGCGCGAGGGTGAGCACGAGCGCGATGATTGCCTGGAAGGGCTTGCCGCACACCAGGACGGCGACGGGTGGCAGGAACGCGAGCAGATACAGCATTCAATCTCCTCAACCGATTAGCCCGACTAGAGTCGTGTCCACGTGCCGCAGCCTGAGCTCACGAACCCGCGGTCTGTCGCAGTGATCGCAACGATGGTGCTGCCTGTCGTGTAGTCATTCGCGATGATCTCCGAGGAACTCCCGGTGAAGCCGCTTCGTCGGACCCAATAGCACGACCCCATGCCACTCGAGCGCCACGTGCCAGCGTCGATGTCGGTGCCAACGATGAACGTGCCCTCGCCAGCAAACGGCGCCGTGCGCGACGACGTGATTGCCGAGAGATCGGCTGTCCACTGGGTGCACCCGACGGAATCTAAGCCCTTGTCTGTCGCAATGATCGTGACGACAGCGGGTCCATACGTGTAGTGGTTCGCGATGATGTCGTCGGAGGTCCCGCCCAGTCCACTGAGGCGCTTCCAGTAGCAACTGGTTGCCGGTGCAGCTCGCGTACGGTACGTGCCCGCCGGCACTTCGCTGGGCACGATCTTCTTCCCCGCGCCGAACGTGAAGGTGCCTGGTGCGGGCGCGCGGGTCACAGGTGCCGGTGTCGCAGCGACCGGTGCCGGACCGGCGCGATCGAACGCAGCCTGCAGAACGCCCGCGGAGGCGCGGAAGTCCGCGACGGTGATTCGGGTCCGCGAATCCCGCTCGATGACGTTGAGCGCCCATTGGCCGACATCGCCGGCGGACAGGTAGTCGCCCGGCTGCAGGGCATCGACGCGCTGCCAGAGCTGCGCAATCCGATGCTCGACGTCGTGATTGGCGCTCGCGCGTCCGATACCGACGCTGAGGGCCGAGATGACCACGAGGAGAGCGATGATGGCGCTGCGACCGGTCGTGAGATTCGTCTTCATATGGCTCCCTCGCGGATCTTCGATGTGTCCAAGCTCCCCCAGCATGACCTTTCGCTGCCGCCGATCTCACTGACCGACATGTTGCCTTGCCATCTCTACCGTCCTACTGACCGACAAACGTCCTACGAGTTGTCGCCCACTACTGAGGGGAGAAGTGCGGAAACACAGTGCCGTGTCCTCATGTGGCCATCGGTATATCGCCAGTATGCTCTGGAGACAAGCGAGCCCGGTTGCATGTCGGGAGTTGTAGGTCACGCAAGAGAGTGCCGACCGGGCGCTGCGTAGTGGGAGGGCGAGATTTCGAGGTTGCGGACGATTTGGTACGCATGGTCCGTCCGCCTCCGTGGCCATGTGGGCCAGACCATCCTCTTCGCCATCTTGTTGGCATTGAGCGCTGCATTGCTGGATCGCATCCTCGACCTCCCGCTGTTCGGTGAGGTCCGATCAGCTGCCGGTGCGGCGGTCGGTCCAGACGAAAGACGCGGCTTTCTGCGCGGGATGCTTGCGCTTTTGGGCCTTCCATCCGCTCTGCTCGTTGCGTTAACTTCATTCGCGGTTCCGACGCTGACCCCCTACGCCAACCCCGGCCTGCTGCTCACGCATCGCGCCTATCACGATCGCCTTGGCAGGATCTGGGTAATCGGCTTCCTTCTGGCCCGGTACAACTCCTTTTCGCTCGCTCTTCTGGCGAGCGTTGGCCTCAGCGCAACGCTCGCGACTCTGGTCGTGCTCGACACGGCTCATCTCATCACGCTGCACCTGATCACCTGCGCACTCGTGGCCCTCGCAGCCTGCTTCACCCTCGGGTTGATGTTGCAATTCGTGTTCTGGGTGCTTCGCATGCGGCAGCCGAGCGAAGTGATCACAGAAGCACGGCGGCTCGCACTTAACGCGCTCTGGCACGCGAGCCATAGCAGTGGCCTGACGCCACGTCGTCTGGACGACGACGTGGACGGACCGTTCAACGCCAAATGGGAAGAGCAGCACGAGATCAAGCTGCTGGTGGATGCCTTGGCACAGGTGGCCTTGCGCACGAGGGCTGAGCGGCACCCTTTCGGTCCGCATGAGGCGCTAAGGGCGCTTACCGATGTCGTGGAGCATGCCCGGCAGTCGGTCTTTCCTCCTTCGTGGGGGGAGGCACGATCACAGGACATCACCAAGACCGAGACGTTTCTCGTCGACGGGCGCCCGAGCCCTCAGTGGAAGACGGTCGGCGAGCCTCAGTGGATCGAACGGCTCACGATTGAAGCAATTGGCGCGGTGTTGGTTGCCAGCGCGGAGTCGCGCGATCTCGTCACCGGCACCGCCGCCGCAAGCCAGCTCTTAGTTTTGTCGCAACGCTATGTGGTCCTGTCGCCGACCGACTATGGTGCTGGGCTCGAACTGATCCTGGAGAAGTTCGGCCACGCAATACAGGAGTGCATCCACAGCCGCGAATTCGCCCTGCGCTATCAGCTACTTGAGGTGCTGGAAGCGCTGATCGGATCGATTGGTCGGACAGGTGTCCCGCCCGAGTGGCCCATTTGGTTCTGGAGCCGCCTCCGTTCACTCGGTTCGCGCCTGGCCCTTGCCGCAGTGAGTGTCGACGACGTCGTAGCGCTGCAGGCGATCTTGGCTTTGCTCGAGCGCAGTACCCGAGTCCTCCGGCAAACTTGCACAGCGGTCACTGATACAGCGGTCACTGATACAGCGGTCACTGATACAGCGGTCACTGGTACACCAGTCGGAAATCCTCGTGCCGTCCTTGAGCTCATCCAAGTCGGCCTAGAACTGTCAGCGACCGCCTTGCATGGAGGGGCTAGTGGCTCGGCCACCTTCGCGTTGGGCTGGTCGGCGCGTCTCGACCGCCGACGTGGCGTCTTGCTGTGGCTGGCGGCACGCCCCTCCCTGAGCACGTCAGGCAACTGGCCGCTGAACTCTCCGGCGCGTCCACGGCATGTCCCGGTCGAGAGTGTGATGTTGGCGTTTGTCCTGGTTGCCTCGCATCCCACCCCGCTGAGCTGGTTGCCGCGCGTCACCCGTGCGGCCGCCTCCGCTGTTTCGCGTGTGCCGGGTGGCCGCCCTTCGTGTGAAGCGGCGCTGGCCGCACTGCCACGCAACGGTCACACACACGCGTGGCGCAGGAACTTGGCGTGCTTTTAGATCAACCGTCGCGGCAAGGCAACGAACGGTCGTCGCCCCAGCCAAGTACCTGATCGCCGGTACAAATCTCGCAATTGGATTGCGAGGCGCGGTCCTGCTCGATCACCTGCAGGCGACGCGCTTCGAACGTCACGCGCCCTGGCCACTCGAGCCATGGCTCCACCGTGTCGAATAGACGCAACAGAGCGAGGGACACGGCGAGCGCATTGAGAGGCAACACGGATGGTTCCGGGACCGAGACGCCCGACAGATAGCCTGCTCTGATCAGCCCGGCGCGCTCAGCGGGAGGTGCCATCTCTTCGCGAACCCGGTCCGCGTCGATCACACCCTGACAGCGCAAGCAGGAGCGCGTGGGTCCCGCCAGGCGCACGTCGGCGTAGGCGCCCGATACCGCACCATCCTCCGCGCGGAGCAGGGTTGCCATGTCAATGAGCGGAACCAAATACTGATAGGCGATTCGGTTGACCAGTGCGCGCGAAGCATGGCTGTCGGTACAGTTGAGGATGATGTCAGCGCTGCTCACCGCTCGCGCGGCATCGCAAGCCAGGACATCGAGAGCGTAGCTCGCTACCTGGGCTTCCGGCGCGACGGAACGGATGGTGCGCTGCGCGATGTCTACCTTTCGCATACCGCTCGCGACGTCATCCGGTCTGCCCCCGACCAGTCGCGAGAGGTTAGAAGCCTCGATCACATCTGGATCCACCAGAACGAAGTCGCGGACCCCGACATGCGCGAGCCACTGTGCCGTCAGGCTCCCAGTCCCTCCAAGCCCCACGATCGCGACGCGCAGGCTTGCCAGCGTGCGCTGCATGGCTGGGCCGAAGGCCCGCAGTTGCCGGTCATAAGTTGCCTCTGCCGGCTGGGCGCGGGCGGGCACCTCTTGCACCTGCAGGCGTCTACCGACGATCCGAAATCGCTCGATGACCCGCTCGTCGCCCGGCGACTTCCAGATGCGCCCGTTCCATCCCCCTGGACTACGCACCAGGCTGACGAAAGGGCCCTCGATCTGGCGTAGCGCGCTCGGCACCAGTCGGGCGTGGAGATCCTCATCTATTGGCGAGAAGTCAGGCGGATAGTCCCAGCCCGGATGGGAGTGAATGAGCACGACCGTGCGGCCGAGACTGGCGGCCTCTAGCAGCCTCTCGGCGACGAACGCAGGGCGCAGACGAAAAGTCCCTGGCCCGCGGTCGAGGTAGGCGTCACTCGGCACGGCTTCGCCGCCGGTTATCAGGACGCCGAGGCGATCAGGCGACTGATGCCGTCCTGCAAAGGCGATGACAACGGTCTCCTGAGAAGGCTCGTCAAGAAGGCGGACGAATCTGTCGTAGTCCTCTTCGCGGAACGAGACCTGCGTTTTCAAGGGTTCGGCGAGCGGAAATACAACGCTGTGGAGCGAACGAACAACTGCAGGTTGGGTCGCGTCGCGTCATAGGACCCGGTCATGTGCCATGAGACCTGAGTCCAGGGACGTCCAAGGAAAGTGACGGCGCCCATCGCCCGTGGAATCGCGCCGGAAGGTCCATGGGCGCCCGCATCCAGATAGATCAGATCCGGTCGTTCGTCTGGATACAGAAGTGGGACACGGAAAAGCACGGGCACGACCGGCGGCGACCAACCCTCCGCCTGGACGGGCACGATGATCATCGTTTGCCCGCCTTCCTGCGCAATCTCGGCTGCCCCAGCCTCGGCGCAATCGGACACGATGTCCTGCAGCTCTTCCGCAATACGGGGCAGTAGGCCCGTGGTCACCGAGCACCGCCCTGAATGTTTCGCGGCACGCTTGTGAAGTGGTCGCCGTTCTTCAATGAGACAGACTCCGCTTCGGCGATGGCTGGCCCGTCCACCTTATTGCCCTTCGCCCGAAACAGGTCATCGTCCGAGGGCACACTGAAGAGCCGTCGCAGCTCCGCCCCCGTCAGCTCCTCCGCCGTCGCCTCGTAGCGATCCTTGCCAAAATGCAGCACAACAGCCATCTCTTCCACCTCTTTCACTGTCTCCAGTGAAATCACTATACCACGTGAGGTAGAAGGGCCGACTCAGTTGATCACGGTGACTGGGGGCGTCGGTGCAGAACGCCCCGGATAGCTAGGCTGGCTTTGCCACGGTCGGCCGATGGCCGTTGCTGTGAATGTTCCCGTTTCCAGCATTGAGGTCTCCCGCGGCGATACGCCGATAGAGCTGCTCCAAGGCCTTCTCGCTCCGGGGCCACGGGTAAGCGAACACGTCTCCGCCCCGTCCCGGCTGTGGCAAGCGGAACAACAAACCTCGAATGGCGAGATCAGTGAGTCGATTGGTGGCGGCTGTCGGCGTCAAGCCCAATCCTTGAGCGACTTCGCTCGCCGTAGCGCTGCCGTTCGTAAGTTCCATCAAATGGTCCAAGGTCCTCTGATGGGTTGGAGAAAGGTCACCGAGGATGTCTTTGCCGCGGGGCCGCTCTGCTGGGCCTGGTAGTGACCGCACTCGGTAAGCAACTTGGCGCGCATCCCGTAGGACCGCGTGCAATGTGTCGCGAATGTCCTCGCTATACGTCGCGAATACAGCTATCAGCGCGTGCCGAGGCGAGCGTGCTCGCTCGAGCCACCGTGCGACGAGCTCATCCGCAGCGCTCATGGTCAGTACCTGGATGTCGTGCATATTCACGATCACGGGCACCTTCGAATCCGAGAGCGGCTCAAGGAAACGGTCGCGCAGCATCGCAGAACGCCCCCTATCGGCGAGGACCGAATCGTGAAGCTTGATCGTTACTAGGCGGTACTGCTCGACCGACAACGTCGTAGGCGTGGCGGTCGCCAAAGCATTCATCTGAGCCTTTCATTGGGAGAGGAGTGCAATCCGTCGGTCGGGCTCCCCAGCCATACCGAGAGGTTAGCCATCCTCCGTCCTAGCGGGAGATCGTTCAAGTGCCACAGTGCACATTCTGTCCACCGATATTGAATGAACATTCATTCATCATACTTACCTGACAGCGTGACAAGGCGCAAGGGGAGCGCCGAGGGCACGCGCGATCGACTGCTGGCGGCGGCGAGGCGGGAATTCGTTCGCGCAGGCTTCGGAGGAGCTCGGATGAGCACCATCGCAAACGCGGCCGGCATCTCGGCTGGCGCGCCCTACAGCCACGTCGGCGGCAAGAAGGGCCTTTACCTGAGCACGGTCCGGGCGACCCTGGAGGTCACCTCCAACACCCTGAGTCCCGTTTCGAGTGACGGCGCCCCCATCCCCATCGAGGCCGCGTTGGAACGCACGCGTAGGGCCGTGCGCGACAACCCTGATTTCTTGAGACTCCTAGCCATCGGTCTGCTCGCGCGTGAGGAGCACCCCGAGGCAGCCGCCCTGATAGACGGTTGGCTGGATCTCTGGCGTCAGCAGTGGGCTGAACTGCTTGAGTTGAGAGGACTCGACGCGCGTGAGGCCACCACGCGTGCCGCGCTCTTCGCCGACTGGTTGCTCGGGGCGGCCTTGCGGGGTGGCTCCATAGATGTGGACGTGGGAGCTCGACTGCTGGAGCTCTAGGGTGCCGAGGGGAAGGGTGCGAGTCTTACGCCACCCTCAGACATCCGGCCGGACGCTCCACATCAAGCTTGCCGCCCGGAGCGCACGGATTCGTCCGCAACGATGCATCGGGGGCGTATTCAGTGGCCCGGGCGATGAAGTCGCAGAGCCTCGCGGGCCTCGCGGTAGGCCTCTGCCGGCTGACCGCGCCTCGCTAGGAACTCCGCATAGGCCTCGCGTACCTGGGCCCGTTTGCGAGCTGGTTCGCGCGCATAGGCCGCGATCGCCTCAGCGAACGCCTTGCGAATCGGACCGACCGGCGCGCGCTCGGCTGCCGCCATTGCACGCGCGCGAATGAACATGGCCTGCGCGCGGCTCGTTGGCAGCAGCGTGGAATCGGCGGCCAGTGTCTCCGTAAGGGTGCGCGCGGCGTCGGCGTTGCCGCGGGCCAGCTCGAGCTTGGCGCGCGTGACCGCCAGGTGGCTGCTCTGGTGTGGATGCTTCTCGGAGCGCAACCGCTCCGCACGGGCGAGCGCGTGCTCCGCGCGATCCGGTTGGTTGCGCTCGATGTAAACCCAGGCGAGGTTGTTCCACGCATGGACGGCCTCTGCTTCGCGTCCGCCCTTTTCGTGCAGCGCGAGCGCCTTCCGCGCCCAAGTCAACGCGCCTTCAAGATCCCCTTGCTCTTTCCGCGTGCTCATCAACGCCGTGTAGAGCTGGTCGAGCGCACCCTCGTCGACCACGTCCTCAGCGAGCGCAATGGCCCGTTCCGCCTGCAGGTCGGCCGAGCCCACGTCTCCGATTCTCGTGTAGAGCACCGAGAGCAGCGACCGCACCTGCAACTCCAAGGTTCCGTCCACCACCGCGCCCGTCACGAGAGCGTGCTCGCATGCGACCGAAAGGCCAATGGCCGCGCCTACCTCGTCCAACGATGCGTGTGCGTAAGCCAGGTCGTACGAGGCGCGCACTGCGGCCCCTTCATCACCCGCGCCGCGAAACAGTTGCACCGACTCGATGAGCGGCCCGATACCTTCCCGAGCACGGCCACCGCGACTGAGTGCCAGCCCTTCTATACGGCGAGCTCGAGCACGGCTGAAGGTGTCGGAAGTGAGGACGGCTCGGGCCCGCCCCGCCGCCGCGGCCAAATCACCTTGCGCGAGGTAACGCTCGGCAACCACCAACTCCAGTTCCGTATGGAGCGCGGCCTCGTCACGCACGGACACGAGCTCGCCAACGTCGGTACCGAGTCGTGCGGCGAGGATGCCGGCTGCGCGGAGCGACACGCGTGTGCGGCCGACCTCGACGTGGCTGATGAAGGCTTTGGTGAAGTCGTCGCCAGCCAGTTGCTCCTGGGTCAAGCCACGTTGTAGTCGTAGCCGTCGCAGGCGCTCGCCAAAGCGCGGGTCCACTGGACCCTTACTTCGCTGTCCCGTAGGACGTCGAGGACGAACCGGCACAGCTCCATTGTCACCCGTGGCGGGATGACGGCCACCCGCCGTCATCCCGCCGGGCCTCTCAGCAGGGGTTCATCGGTGGAAAGCAGGGATCCGCGAGCGCGATGGTGGACGTGAGCACCGTGACCGCCAACCCGATCGCCGTGGCCAGCAGGAACACTCGGTAACGCATTTGCTCGTACCTCCCGCATTGCTGTCGCGTCCTGCGCGGCAGTTGCGAGTCGTACGCTTGGGGGTAGGGAGGTGTAGTATTAGGTCACACTGGCCGCATGTATTCACCACCAACGACGCGAAGGCGACCTTTTGGTGGCTAAAGAGGAAGCAACTTCTTCCATTGACGTCTGACGATGCGAATAGGGGGCTCCACTTTGAACTGGGACGATCGCTTGTGGGAGGACCACAAAGGTCTCCGCGACTACCGCGATGCTTTGAGCAAGCAACTTGGTCTTGACCCACCGCCAGAAATGGCCCTTGCCCACGACAAAACTGACTTTCCCGCAGTGCTAGCCGACAAGGCACGTCTCTTTGAACAACTGTTTCCACTCGGTCCGCGCGCGAGTCGAGATGCGACTCCTGGTCTGGTCTGTGCGTGGGGATGCTACGACCCCAGCACGAATGCGATTGCGATCCTGGAATGGCGCGAAACCGAGCAGCAGGTGGGCGGGGTCGGCGACCCCCATCCGGGCGGCATTGAGGCCACTGTTGCGCACGAACTCTTCCATGCTTACCAGACGAAGCAGATCAAGAGTGCCAAGGACGGCAAGCCACACGATCGCCGCGCGGCGGAATGGGACAGCGCTTGGGGCAAGGGGCTGACCCCGGGTCCTCTGGAACGTGATGCTGAAGAATTCGGATTAGACCCGACTACCCCACTCGGCGCTTTGTGTTCTGGTTGCACTCTGTGTCGTTGAGAGTGCCGATCGAACTAATCGTCTCGCTCAACGCCATGCATTCCGACCAAGGGCCTCTGAACAGTCGCCACTGTTAACTCGCTGACGCTGGCGGGGATCGCGGATCCCCTGGTGCAGCCGCCGGACCGTCGTTGACGGTAGCCAACTTGCAGGAGCGGAGCCGCACACCGCCCTAGACTGGCAACGGTGACGCGGACGACGCGAGGCCGGACCCCCGCTCCCGCGGGGCGTGGCCCGAAGGCCATCGGCCGACGAATCCGTGAGCGTCGCGAGCGAGCCGGTCTCTCTCAAGCGGATCTGGGAAGTCCATACGTCACCCGGTCTGCCGTGTCGCGGATCGAGGCCGGCTCTTCAGCGCCGAGCCTGGCGCTGCTCACGCACTTCGCGAGGCGGCTCCGGGTGAAGGTCCGAGAACTGATTCCCGCCGACCTCTAGTCCCGTCGCGCCTCGCCCTGCACGCTCCGCGCTACGCCGCTGGCGTCCTCCTCCGCCTGATCTCACGGAGCTCCAGCGTCGCGCGCACGCCGCGCTCGCTCTCGCGGATCGCTCGATCAAAGATCTCGTCCAGCCGGGCATCGGCCACGCCCATTTCGCCGCCGAGCCGCTCATTGGCCAGGGCACTGGCCTCGTCGAGGCTCGCGCCGAGCGCGCGGAAGCGCGCGAGCAGTTCAAGCATGGCTACCTGCCGTTCGCTGAAGAGGCGCCGATCATCGGACCGCGCGAGGTGGCCGAGCAACCCGCGACTCTCGAGATAGCGCAGCTGCATCCGGGTCAGACCGGTGCGGCGCATGACTTCCTTCAGCAGCACGGTGACTGATGTCGATATGTACTCAACACGGAGAAGGATAGCCGGGAGCAGTCCGCCGGCCAAGCTATCCCCCCGCTGCGGGGGCCGATTAGCCACGTGTGGCTAATCAAACGGTGCTTTTAGCCACATTGGCCGCACGAGAATCGCCCCGTTCGGGACTGCTTTAGCCACTTCCGAGAACGCCGTGCATGCCGACACTGACTCTCATGGACACGACGCGCACGACTACAAACCGAAGGGAGGAGACCTCCGATGCCCGCCAAAAAGAAGCCAGCCAAGGCGACCAGACGCCCAAAGAAGGCCCCCGGACCGACGCCGGACATCCCGACACCGCCGCCGATCGACGAAGGCAAGAAGACCGCCTGAGGCGACTCTCGCCGAACTGGTGGGAGAGGGATCCGGCCCGGCTGGAGGCTGAACTCGAGCCGCTGCGCCGGGCTGGATTCCTCATCACGCAGACTTCTGGGCCCACCAAGGAACTCTGGCTGGTCGTCTCACGCGACAGCGAACAGTACCTGCTGAGCTATCCATTCGGCTTTCCGGCACAGCCCGTCATGGCGACAAGAATGGGTGCTGAGGCCACGCCACACCTGGCAGCGAAGTGGCGAGCTGCTGCGTCCGGTGCCGGGCTGCTCGCCCTGACCGAGCTTCGTCACGCGCCGCGCCGCCGGATCGACTATGCGCTCCTCACCTTCGGGGTGATCCTCGCCGGCGACTGGAGATTCACTGACGGTGACGGCGGGAGCCTCGTGGCCATGGGCAGCGGGCGGGGCAGTGCGATCGTTCCGACGCTCATCACCGGCACGGAGGCTGGCGCGGACATCGCCAAGGCGTCCGGTGCCCTGAGCGCTTTTGACCAGCCGCTCTCCGGCTTCTGGGTCCGGGGCGACGCCCCCGACTGGCACGACGGCCCTGGCGCCGTGGCGGAGCACATAGAAGGACTGGTCCGATCGCGCCATGGCCTGACCGATGCCGATCTCGGGGCCCGACCGCTGCTCGGCCTGGTCTCGGCGGGCTCGAGCGTGGACCCGACGTGGCAGCAGTGGCTCTTCCTGCGGCGAACCACCGACGGCGAGCCGGCGTTCGGCGACATCGAGCACGTCTTCGAAGACAGCTTCTCGGTCCGCGCTCCGTATGCCGAGCAGTTGGCGGACCAGCGGGTGGCAGTCGTCGGCTGCGGCAGCCTGGGGTGGCCAATCGCCATCGGCCTTGCCCGCGCGGGCGTCCGCCACTTCTCGCTCTTTGACGCCGATCGCCTGCGGGCGGGCAACCTCGCGCGCCTTGGCGCGCAGCTCGGCCAGGTGGGGGATCTCAAAGTGGAGGCGCTGGCGGACGCGCTGCGTCAGGTGGCCTCGGGCGTGACCGTCGAGACGCGCGCGACCTTCATCGGCGACTTCGTTGGCGCTCGCGCGCTGGTCCAGGCCAAGCCGACGCTGATCGTGGACGCCGCCGCCGACGAAGCCACGCCGAACGAGGTCAATGCCGCCGCCCTCACCCTCGGGGTGCCCGCGCTCTACGCCTGGATGACGCGGGGCGTCCGCAGCGCTCGCATCTTTCGGGTCGTGCCGGGAAAGACTCCCTGCTACGCCTGCGTCGCGAACGCCCGTCCGCGCTCTCTGGTCGAGGAGACGCGCTCCGAAGCCCACGAATTCATCTGGATCGGCGCCAATTTCAATATCGACCCGATTGCCGCCGCGAGCGTGCGCATGGCGGTGCGCACGCTCGCACAGGACCCCGTGGACGAGAGCAATCCCGACCATCTCGTGCTGCGCGTGGGCGGCCCGGTGCCGCTGCCGGAGACGCTCCGCTTCGAGCGTGATTCCAGCTGCCAGTGGTGCGGCGCATGACCTGGCGGGGTGCGTTCAGCGGGCTGCGCCCCCATGCCGAGATGCTGCGGCGCAAGGGCCGCTCCATCGCCGACGCCCAGCGCATGCCGGACGCGCCGGAGCCCTGGTACATGGTGCTCACCTGGAACGCGAAGGAAGAGGCCAGCTTCGAGCGCTGCCTGAAGGCGTACGCCCCCGGCCGCGAGTGGGGCTGGTGGCTGCTCTGCTGGGGGCTGCACCGTCGCGATAGGTGCACGCGCCCGCGACAACGGCACGACGAGGCCCGCGAGGCCGACCTGCCGCGAGCCCGCCGGCTGCCCGTTCGGCAGGCCATGATCGCGCTGCCCAGGGACCAGTGGCCCGGGCGTGCCGAAGGGCGCGCAGGCGGCGGCGCACCGTGACCAACGTGATCGTCTTTCCCGGTCGGACGCGGTTCCTCACCGTGAGCGTGGACGATGCTCTCTATCAGGAGCTGGACCCCGCGCATCGGCGTCCCGCGCACGTCGGGGGCCTGCTCCTGCAGTACCGGCCAGCGAGCGCGTTCGGCGATGGCGAAGAGCCGGACTTCTCGGTCGGCGGCTACCAGCCCTCGGGCGTCGGTTGCGCACTGCTCTTCGACACACTCGCCGGCGAGCGCTACGAGCAGGACGCGGCTGGTCTGGTGTATCGCGACGGCGCGCTTCTCGCGCCAAGCGCTCCGGTGGGCTTTGGCGTGCCGCGGACCTAGCGGTACAGCCGACTCCGCCTGGGAGCGGAGGCGGCGCTCTTCTTCATCGAGCGCACTGCCGATGGCTGGGCATTCGCCATCCGGGTCACCGCGCCTGTCCTGGCGCTCATTCGCGAGCCTGGGATCCGCTCCGCTGACATCCTGCCGACCCTCTGGCTCTCACTCGCAGCCCGTGCGCTCGACGGCGCGAACTGGAACGACGCTGGCGATGAAGCCTCCGGGATGCGACCTGTCATCGGAGCAGCCTCCCGAGGCGCACGCACGCACACCACCGCTGGTTTCGACACGTGATCCGTGCCGTAGCGCCAACTCTTCGTCGGTACCTGACGTCCAGCCGGCGACATGGTGTCGCCTCCGTGGGGCGCGGAGTGGACGTTCACCTCTGTGACCTCTGCCTCGGGCGTGCTCAGGCTGTCAATGAAACGCTCGCGGTCATCCGCTCGCGGCGCACCACCGGGGCCACCCCATGAACGAGCGGCCCTCAACGGCCGACCGCGCCATCTTCGAAGACCTCGAGGAAGTGGCTCGCGCGCTCATCAGCCGAGCCGCGGGACCGCGCGAGCGCATGTACGAGCTACTCACCTCAGCGTCGTTCGCGCACCTTGATGGTCGATATGACGAAGCCCGCGCGGCGCTCGGCCAGCTGCACCACCTGGCGCTACACGGCGGTGAGACATGAGCGCAGGCCGTGAGGCGTGGGTCGACGCTGCGCAGGATGCCAGCCGGTGGAAGCGATGGCGGGGGTGATCGCGCGCGTCGCACAACTGCACTTTCCATCGGTCGCGAAATCGACTCCCGGCAGGAGAACGGTGCTTGTTGGAGTGGCAGATGCACTGCTGGAGCGCCGCTCACTACCAGCGCGCGGCCGTGTCGCCGTAGATGACAGCAGCCTCGTGCTCCAGTACGTCCCGGAGAGTTTGCTCTCCGAGGCTGACCTGGAACCCGACATCAGGATCGCAGTCCCGCGACGCGATGCCTGCTGCGCACCGCTCTTCCTGACGCTGATGGGCGAGATGGTCCAGCAGGACCAGGCGCTCCGGCTCTACATCGACGGGGCGCTCCAGGAGCCAGGTCCGCTCCGTCTCTTCGGAAGCGGACAGGACGAGGGACAGCTGCGACTTGGGAGAGCCGCCATTCTCGTGGTCGGGACACAGACATCCGGCGGGTGGCGTATCCGCCTCGGCATGAGCGCGCCGCTGCTGTGGGTCTACTCGATGCCGTCCGTCGCGGATCCGCGGCCCCGGCTCGACGGCTGGATGGATGAAGCCTCGCGCCGGACGCGGGACCGGGTTGCGTGAGCCATGTCTTCCGTACTGCCGTCGCTTCCGCCATTCGGTGTCGGGACCGCTGATGTCGAGTCGCTGAGCAGCTACATCCGCCGGCTCGCGTGGTGGCAGCATGTCGCGCCGTCGCAACTGCTGCGTGTCCTGATCCTCGAGCCCGCACGCCGCGAGCGCGGGCAGAAGCAGTTGGTGTTCGCGCCGACTCGTGCGACCGAGTCGCTGAACGGATCCGGTCATCAGGTCGCCCTGGTCGTCGCGGCGCTCGAGGTGCTGTGCGGGGTCCAAGATCTGGCGGAGCTGACGTTCCTTGGTCGCGAGGACGCGACTTCGGTGAGGAACGGGTTCCGCGCGATGCGTGCCTGGTGCCCGCGCTGCCTCGACGTTCCGGTCGAGACCGCGTTCGACCGCCTCGCGTGGACCATTCGGGTGATCACGACGTGCCTCCGGCACGACACCGTGCTGGCGGAACGCTGCCCCGAATGCGGCCGGGCTCATGGACCGATCACGCAGTGGGCGCAACCGGACCGGTGCCCGTGGTGCGGCGCCCGTCTAGCGGACGCGCAGACCGGGACCTCCGACGCTTCAATTGCGAACGCAGAACGGTGCGTCGCACGCCAGTTGGTCGCGCCCGGCGGGCCCACGCGCAGCGAGGTCGCTGCACTGCTGCGGACGCGCATCGGTGCGACGGGTCTGCGCCCATTGAGCAGGGCGACGGGCGTTTCGATCTCCGAGCTGAGTTGGATCCGAAGCGGACGCGCCCGTCCGAGCGTGGCGACACTGGTGCGCCTTGCGCTGCCGGCACCTGGCCCCGAGGCCGCCCGGCGCAGGCGCACCCCTCCTGAGCCCCGCAGCGTTCGGGCCGCTCTGGAAGCTGCGCTCGAGCGCGACATGGTGCCGTCGCTCCGCCAAGTAGCGCGGGAGATCGGAAGTACGCCTGCGTCCCTGCACCGCCTTGCTCCGAACCTGGCCCGGAGCCTCGTCCGGCGTGGCTGGCGCGAGCGCCGCGCCGGCGTGCGTCAGCGGCGGTCAGCCCTGATGGCCGAGATACGCCGGGCCGTACGGCGGGTGGCCGCTCGTGACGGCAGCGTGCCCCGCCGCGCGGTCGAACGGCGTCTGGCACGTCCCGGGATCCTGCGGGCCGACTGGGCCAGGGACGCCCTCCGGACCGCTACCGAAGACATCCGGCGGGGCGGCCGGGGCGGGGCATTTGTGGGTTACGTCAAAACCAACGAGTCACAACAGAGAGAAGGGCACGACGATGAAGGACCCACTAGCGAACCTGCGCGAGGCTGACGCAGCAGACGACGTTCCGGAGTGGGCGGCGGACCTGCCGAAGGTGGATCTCGACAGCTACTTCGAGCTTCCCGGGATGCCGGCCGCGCTGCGCCGCCTCGTTGGCGAGCTGCTGTACAGGAAGCAGGCGGCGCCGCCACCGAACACGAGGTCCTGGCGCGGCCGGTATCCCAGCGTGAAGATGCGCCGGGTCCTCCACTGGGGCTCGCGCAACTACGAGCTTCCGATGATCGTCGCGCTCGAGCGCAGTCGTGACTGTGTCGCGTACTTCACGCAGCCGCGGCTACTGAAGCTCAGCGCGCGCCAGGCCGACGGCTCGACCTCGACGTACCGGCATCGCCCGGATGCGCTCGGGCTCTTTCTCGGCGCGGATGTGCAGGGCAGCGCGTGCATTCGCTCGAAGTGGATCGAAGCCAAGAGCGAGACCGATCTGCGCAGAGAGCCGGAGAAGTTCGTCCTCGACGCCCAGGGTCGCTGGACCCATCCCGCGGCGTCAGAGATGGTGCTGACGAACTACGGATCCGAGTACGAGATCTGGAATCCCTCCAGCCTCGACCCGACCGTCATCAGCAACTGGATGTTCCTAGGACCGTATCTCGACAAGATCCTCGATGTCCCTGTCGAGCTGCGTCGCCAGGCGATCGCCATGCTGCGGCGCTATCCGGCGCTCGACCTCATGTCGCTACGCCAGCGGGTGGAGGGTCTCAGTCCCGATCACGGCTACGCACTGATCGCCGACGGGACGCTCTGCTTCCCGATCGACCGACAGGACCTCGGACACCCCGAGCGGCTGACCCTCTTCGCCGATCCCGTCTTCACCGAGGCGGCGCTCGCGCTGCCGATGCGGGACCGGCCCGGGACGCGGCGAGAGCTCGTGCTCGCCGAGGGCGTGCGGCTCCGCTGGGGCCAGAAGGACTACTACGTCCTGAATGTGAGCGGCGACCACGTCACCTGCCAGGTCGATGGCGAGATCCTGCCGCCGATCAAGCGCGCGAGCCTCACCCAGCTCGCCGAGCGCGGCGACCTCGAGCAGCTCGATGCGCCCAAGGACAGCCTGGCGGCCGTCCTCGCCGAGATCGGGACCGCTGCCGAGTACAAGAACACCCGCGACCGGGTGGTCCGCGCGTACCGGATTGAGCAGGAAGGCCCGAAGGATCGTCACGACTGGCGGATCCTCAAGCAGATCAAGAAGGCCAAAGACCTCGAACTGCCGATCGCCCGGCTGTTGCGCTCGCAAGTCTCCAAGCGTGGATGGAGAGGCAAGCGGCTGCGTGACGCCACACCGGAGCTGCGCGAGGAGAACCAGCGGCTGATCAACGCGGCCGTCACGGCGTACACCTCGACCGCAAAGCCGAGTGCCCGCTCCATCTATCGCGAGTACGTCGGTGCGGCCGCTGCGGCCGGGTGCCGCCCGGTCGCGTTCTCGACCTTCCAGGATTACCTCGCCGATCAGCCCCAGAGTGAGGTGATCGAGGCGCGCGAGGGGATGCGCGCTGCGCTGTCCGCGGCACCGACGCTCAGCTACCTCAGCGTGTACTCCGTGAGGGCGCCGCGCGCGCTCGCCAAGGTGGCCGCCGACCACACCAGGATCGCGTTCAAGGTCGTGGCGATCCGCGGCGGGCAGCGCATCCCCCTCGGCTATCCGTGGTGCAGCCTCCAGGCCGACTCCTACAGCACCAAGGTGTTCCGGCCGGTGCTCGCCTTCGCGGCGCCGAGCGACGCCACGCTGCAGCTCTTGATCCGCTCGTTCATCGAGGAGAACGGGCGCTTCCCGGAGGCATACGCCAGCGACAACGGGGCGGAGTTCGGGTCTCTCTTCTGGGACTACGTGCTCCGCTCGTGGCAGGTCCAGATCCTCCAGCGTCCCGTCACCAATGCGCGCCACGGCAGCGGGATTGAGCTCAAGTTCGGGAACCTCGACGACTTCCTGTTCGACAACCTGCTCGGCGGCAGCAAGGCCATGCGCGACCTCCGGGCGGTCAGCTCATCGCACCAGCCGGACGAGACCGCCGTCTCGACCATCGCCGACGCCTACGACTACATATGTGGCTGGGTCGACGCCCACAACAACACGCCGATGCGCGGCGTCGGCGGCACTGCGAACGAACTGTTCGACGAAAGCCTCCGCGAGCACGGCACGCTGCGCCACCTCCAGGTCACGATGGATGACCGCTTCCGGGCGATGAGCATGGCGCGCCAGGAGCACGTCACCATCACGCGCGGTTCGGTCGTCATCAAGGGGGTCCGGTATGCGTGCGCAGCGCTGGGGGCGCTCCGCGACGGGACGAAGGTCACCACGCGGTGGGACCCTCACGACCGCTCGAGCGCAAGCGTCTTCATCGCCGACACGTGGTTCGACCTTGAGGTCCAGGAGGGCTACGCGGACCTCAAGTACCTGAGTGAGAAGGAACGGTGTTTCCGTTCGCTCGAGATCACCGAGCTGCTCGGCCGCGCGCCCGACTTCACCGAGCTCACCGCGCACCTCACCGCCGTGAAGCAGCACCAGTCGCAGCGTGTGGAGGAGATTCGCATGGGCGAACAGAAGGCCCTCCTCAGCGCTGGTACGAGCGAGCCGGAAGCGGACGGCGAGATCGAGCTCGTCTCTCTCGATAGCGTTGATGAGGAGGTCGCGGCGTGGTGAATCAATCGGTCCGGGAGCTGCGCGCGACCATCGACGCATTCGCGCGCGACTGTCACGCGCCGCACCAGGCAGAGAACCGGATCCTGCAGCTGCTGCTGGCCGGACTACGCAGCGCCAGCCATGAGGGTGGGCAGATCCCGCTGCTCATCGGCGGGGTGGGCGTCGGGAAGACCTACGCCGCCATGGCCGCCGCGCGTCGCTACTGCGAGACGATCGCCGCGAACCCGCCCGTGTACGTGCAGATCGCGCCGCCGGGCGGCGGGACCTTCAACTTCTCCGTCGGCTGCGGGCAGATCATGCGGGCGCTGGGCCGCGCGCCGGCCCTGGTAGACCTCACCGCCCGAGCTCCCTGGGACCGCAGCCCTCGTCATGTCGCGGTCGAGGCCACCCAGCGCGAGATCGTCCAGCGTCGTCCCGGGGTCCTCGTGCTGGACGAGATCGAGCGCATATTCGGCAAGGGCGCCAACGAGAAGGGCCACCTTGAGACCGTCGTCTGGTGGGCGGATACCACCGGCGTCCCGATCATGATCCTCGGCAACTACGAGGCCGCCCGCGCGCCATCGCTCGAGCCCAAGCCGTCGCGCCGGCTGCTGCCCCTGCACTACGAACCCTACGAGGGCAGGGATGGACAACGCCCATTCCTCGCGCCCTACAAAACGCTGATCGGGTTCCTCAAGGAACGCCGTGCGCTCGCGGAATCTTTCGCAGCCGACGCCGCGGGCCGGCGGCTCTTCCAGATGACACACGGGCGCGTCGGTGAGACGAAGAAGGTGCTGATCCTCGCGAGTGAGATCGCCTTCGGCCACGGTCGTGCGCTAACGAACGAGGACCTGGAAGAGGCCATCAGCATCAAGCTCACCGCGCCCGTTCGTGCGCTCTTTGACCGGGACCTCCTTAAGGGACAGATGCTGCTGACGGACGCGTTCTCCGTCCTCGCGGCCAGCACGACTGGCACGTCTAAGCCCAGCAATCGGCGCGGATCCAAGCGCCTGCCGGGCCGCCGCGCACCCTCGTACGACCCGGTGGAGCCAGCGGCATGAGCGGCGTGCTCCCCGTCTGGTCGGTCCAACCATTCGGCGTCGCGACTACATTCGTCGAGTCGCTCACCAGCTACGTACGCCGCGTGGCCAGCCGGATGCTGATTCCCGCGCCGCGCCTGATCGCCGCCGTGTCGGGGATCACCCAGGCGCAGCACTACACCGAGACGATCAACGGAACCGAGCTCGCCTCCGCGCGGATCACTGCGGCCCTCGCGCAGTGGTCCGGCGTGGTCGAGCTAGAGATGCTCTCGTTCGCTCCCTTCCGGTCGGGCCTGCACCTCCGGAAGGACTTCCGACGTGACCGGGCGTGGTGCCCGATCTGCCTGGCCGGCGATCCGGACCTCGCATACGACCAACTGGTCTCGGGATTCCACCGCTCTCGCCGGTGCATCGTGCACGGTGCAGATCTGCAGACGAAGTGTCCCGCATGCGGGCGCACGCACCGGCCGTTCGCGCTGTGGTCGGAACCGACCCGCTGCCACCACTGCGGCGCACAGCTGGGGGACGGGCATGTCCAGCGAAACGATCTCGACCCAGAAACGGCTGCGGTCGCCTCTATCGTCGAGTGGACCCAGCAAGGGCAGCAGGTCCAGCCGTTACGGATCGCTGGAGCCATGCGCTTGCTCCGGGCAGCTGCGACGCTCGGGAAGATGGCTGACCACCTCGGTCTGACGTTCTCGACCGTGCAGAACGTCGAGGCGGGCGGACAGCGGCTCCAGATGGACACGCTTGTTCGAATCTTGACGCGCAGCGGCAGCACCATCGCCGAGCTCCACAGCCCCGACCCGGTGATACCACCCACACCGCGCACCGCTCGTACCTCCGTCATCCCACGAGTGGATGTCGAGCGTCTCCGTGAGGGGGCGCGCCACGAGCTGCAACTACCTCTCTCGGAGAGAAGATCGATCGCGCGACTCGCTGAAGACCTGGAAGTGTCGCGGATCACGTTCTTGCGCCATGTCCCTGAGGCCGCCACCCTCGCGCGCGAACGGCGTGCCAGCAGGCCCCTCAGTACACGTCCCGCCTGACGGCCACGTCACATCTGGACACTTCAGCCATTCCGTGCGCCAAGGAGATGGCATGGGAAGGGGTGTCCCCGCCGCCGCGTCGCCTTTGATCGGGCTGCTCGGTGCGAGATCGCGCTGGCGAGAGGGACTCAGATAGTCCAGCGACCGGTGCTCGGCTACCCTCGGGGAGTCAATTCAGGATCTCGGCAGGTTCGTATCCAACGTCACAATCGTTGCCGCAAGGTCTTTCTCGGGCCAGAATGGCCAGAGATGCCATTAGGCCCGCAGGAGGTGTGTCTTCGAACTTAAGGACGCTGTCACGTACATCGTGCACCGGCACTACCAAGAACCAGGCGCAAGGCCGCTCACTCGCACCCGTCTGGTCAAACTGCTCTACCTCGCTGATGTGGCCGGGTGGCAGCGCTTGGGGCGGCCGGTCACGCCCGTCGAGTGGAAGAGCTATTACTACGGACCGTTTTCGGCGGACGTGCTCGCCGCGGCTGATGCGCTCGACGGTGACACGATCGTCCAGAGCCAAGGTCTGCTGTCGAATGGCGACCGGTACTTCTGCTACACGCCAGCGCGTCGCGGGATCGTCGCGGAACTCGTCAACGCCGACGATCGCGGCGTGCTCGACGGCGTGATCCGGGACAACGCCACCAAGCCGCTCAACGAAATACTTGAAACGGTGTATGAACGGACGCCGTACAAGGACAGTGACAGGCAGCTCGGGGAGACGATCCGACTTCGGCCAAACTAGTGACGCGCGGCGACCCGGTCGCTTTTCGCAATAGCACGCCCTTCGCGCAGCTGATGGTCCTGCTGCGTGCTCAGCGAATCCTCGACTGGTCGTCCGGCACACCTCCCAAGATCGTCGACGGAGAGAAGTTCGCCAACTTCGGGTTCGCGGCGTTCGTGGGAGCGGTGTGCGAGGCGCAATGGAAGCGCCGGGGACTGTTTCTGTTCGCGCCGTACGGCGATCAGACGCTTTTCGCCGTGGCCGAGCCCGACATCCGGGCGCGGTTCGTGGTTTCAACTGGCTCGCCCGAGCACGGGGTCACGCGTTACTACCCGCGGCCGGGCCTGCGCGCCCCTCGTTCCGAGCACTGCGCCCTGTGTGCCTACTTCGCGTTCAACTGGAGCGTTATCCGACGTGAGAAGTGCCCTGTTCCGGACAACTGTGCCGGCGGCAGAACATGTGCGGAGCGTTGCGCGACCGACGCCTGGTTCCGCGCCGGCCCGCTCCCTGGGGATCAAGCGGCAGCGTGCGTCGGCGGCCTCGGTATGACCATCGCCGTGCCGTATGACGTGCTCGCCCCCATCTACGAGCAGTTGGCCCCGGAGTCTGAACCCGATCTCGGGGACGCGGCTCTCCGAGACGTGCGGAATCTCAAGATGTACGGCTTCGATGCGTATCTGGCCGCGCTCCTCGCGGCTGAGCTCGGAGGGGAACACTACTGCCCCAACACGCAGTTGACGGTGCCGTTCATCACCGCAGAGCTCGACGCAGTGGTCTTTCGCCGCGAGCCGGCGCTGCTGGCGGTCATCGAGACCACGCTGACCTCTGACGAACCGATGCCTGGCCATGAGCCCGGGAGTCAGAAGCCGCTGGACCGCCTCAAGACCAAATGGCTGCAGCGCATCGGGATCTCCGAGATCCCGGAGGTGGACCTGCGCTACATCTACGCTTGCGTCGGGCGATTCGCATATCCGGAGGACCAGGAGTGGAAGGGACTGTTCGAGCATCTGGAGAAGCGACACGACCCAAAGCTTCGGATCGTGCAGCTCGGCGATCGCTATCCGCTCCTCGACGATCTGCATGAGGGCAAGTTCGACGCGACTCAGCTCCGCCAGGCCTTCGACGACTTCACCGCCCAGATCATCGCGGCGGCCAAGACGTGATCGGTATTTCGCTGCAGGCAAACGACTTGTTGTGAATAGCGGTACGGCGGGTCAATGGATCGAAGTGACCCGGCTTGATCGTGTCGGCCCGCGTTTCGATCGCCAGGCCCACCACGTCGCCGCTGGTCAAGGCCCGGCTGGGTCAGCCAGACTCCTGTCAAGGTCATAGCTGGCCGTTGAAAGTGAAGTACACGGTCTGATTGGGCGCGATCGCGACGTGCAGCTTCCCAGTCACCTCCTCGACGAGGCCGTGGTGCTGTTCGTATGTACTTTGGGAGCGAGTGCGGGGCCAGGCCACCCCCGGCCTTCGACTCCATGCAGCGCGCCGGCTCAGGCGGCGTGGCTCTCGCCCACGACGACATACACACGGACGCTGTCGCCGCTTCGTGCCTCGCACTGGCGGCGCAGCCCCTCGATCACGTCCTGAGGTGCTCGGAACCGAATGAGGGTGTTGAGATCGCCAGCGATCAATTCGACTGCGCCGACCGGATGCAGGAAGAGTTCGAGCTGCTTTACCTCCTTACGCGGCAGCCGGTGGGGCCGTTGGCGGAGTTGCTGGTCGTGGGCCGAAAGCTGTTCCCGGACCTCCGACCGGTCGTCCCTATTGAGCCGCGCGATCAGATAGGCGGGATACAGAGGCTGCATCAACAGACGGTTATCCCCGGTCACGATGCCCATTCCGCGAAGGTGCTCGAGGGAACGTTCGACGGCTTTGGCAGAGACCGGATAGCCGAGGTCGCGCACCCGCCTGCGAATCGCCTCCGTCACAGCGCCTTCGCCGGCCGCCACGGCCCGGTGGATCGCGTGCAGCAAGGGCACGTTCCGTCGCTGTCGGCCAGCGCTTCCTTGTCTATTAGAGAGTTTGGAAAGCAACATGCCCGCCGATTGTACGTATTGCTCACCGACAGGCTGCTGCCTATAGTAGGTTATAGAGAGCGTCGGAGGTGGCTGACCATGACCCAGCCAACAGTCGGCACGAGTCCGGCACCGGGTCCGACTGGGACCGTGACTACACTCTCGATTCCGGGCGAGGAACGCCTGGTCTGGGGAGCATGGCGGTGATTGGCGGGCGGGCTGTGGCCGCTGAGGCCACGCAGGCGAAAACTCCACCGGTCGGTGACCTCACCCGACTACTGGCCGTCGTAGCCGCGATCCCTAAGGAGCGTCGCTTGACGACGCCTGAGATCGAGGCTGTCTGTCACCTAATGAGCACCGAGCGCGACCGCAGCGGCGCCGCACGCTGGCCGCGCCTGCAGTTTGGCTATCGCTTCCGCTTTTCGCCGACGCCCGGTAGCGACGATCTCTACGACGACCTGCAGCAGCTCGAGCGGGCCGGCCTGGTGCAGAGCCGTTCGCCGGTCGAGGTCACCGACGATGGGGTGAAGTGGCTAAAGGATCCTGAGTACAAGGGTGAAGCCGAGCGGATCGTGACGGACGCTCGCGAAGCACTCAACGGTTATCTGCTGCGCGACGCAAGCCTCGTCCAGCGCAGTATTGAGCGGGCGGCGCGGATGTACTCCCCAACACGAGCTGACACCGCCGCGGTCTAATCCAAGAACGGCGGCGTTATGCGGCGACCCTCAGACGGGAACGCCGTAGCTGACCTCAGCCAGGCACGTAGCGTCTGCGCCGCATGTTCGAAGCTCTCGTGCCACGCCCCCGGGGGGAACTTGCTTGCGATGACATCCCAGAACCCGCGCAGGATCGGCTCGATCAGATCCCGATAGATCTGGTCAGACTCGGCCGCGCGATCCGAAGCGCCACGGACCCGCTCGTGGATGCGGTCCAAGAACGTCGAAGGAACAAAGATGAGTATCGACTGCATCTGCGCGACGTACGCGGGATGTAGCGGCTCGCGGGTTGGCGACGCCGGCAAGTAGTTGCCCCTATCGTCGCGCGTATACAGGCCCGTCCGATCCACGAGCCTCACACCATGGAGCGCGTTTACGTGAGGCAGGAGCTCGTTCAGCGAGTAGCCGATCTTCCGCCGACGCCCCAGCGCATCTCGGATCAATTGCCCCTCGCCGTCTTCATCAATCAGGACCCGCGTGTCGTAGGCGCGGGCCTGCGCCACCGGCGTAGCGGCGATGTCGACCAGGACTCTCTCTGCCGGCCGGGAACGCCCATCGGGATCCGTTGTCCCGGCGGTGTTCAGTCCGATGCTCTTGGCGACATCGAGCATCGATTCGCGCAGCTTCTGATTCTCCGCCTTCTGCAGGACGGCAAGCCGGGCGCGGGCGACCTCAGGCCACAGATGCACCCGGATCGAGGTTGGTAGTGGCTCATACAGGCGTCGGTGGACCACGCCTTCGTAGAGCGCCTGGAGTTTGGCATTTCCAGCGGCCGCCGTCTTCATTTCACTCAGAAGCGAGTAGTCGTTGAGCGATGCGAGCTCGTCGGGAGATGTGCTTGTGGATGTCTCGGGATAGCGGCCGGTCAGGATTTGGAGTGCAAGGATGAGCATCTCCTGCCCAGCGCGGTGAGTGCGCTGGTAATAGAGCTTCCGGTATGCGAGATCCCGCGTCGCGAGCATGCTCTCGTAAGCCATCGCTGCGTGACGCTCGAGTTTCAGGCGCCACACCAGCGGGTCGTCCGACTCGCCGGGCTCGGCAGCGCGGTCGTCGCCGGCGAATTCGGGCTCTGTCTGACTGACGCGCGCGAGCGTGTATGCGGAGATCACTTCGCCCGGATTGACCCCAGCTGGGACTCCAGTGTGGACCGCATCACGCCGCAGATAGTCCAGCCGGTCTACGTCGAAGTCGCTGGCGACGATCGTGCCCAGGAAGGAGTAGTCGGCAAGCCGATGCTCTGTTCCGAAGCCGGCGTCTGCCTCATCGTCGATCGGGTCGCCCACGGCGATCGCCGCAACGATGTCGGGTCGGACCAGGTCCGCGGCCGGCACTCTTCTCTCTCTGAGATCCTGCGCGATCTGATCGAGGAACGCTCCTACGCCGAGGTCAGGATCACGGTCTTGGATCACGCGCATGCTTCGGCGCTCGTGAGGCATGTTCGTCACGACCGAGGAAGGCTCGCGTTCGCGGAACATGTCATACGTGTGGCTGTAGGGCCCATGGCCAAGGTCGTGGAACAGACCCGCGAGCATCACGGCAATCTTGGTGGCCACGTTCAGCCGGGGCCACTCGCTGCCCCGGTACTCGATCTTGTTGTAGAGAACATCGTGGGCCTGACCAGCAAGCCACATGACGCCCACCGCGTGTTCGAAACGGGTGTGGGTGGCGCCGGGGTAGACCAAATCCAGTCCCGACAGTTGTTTGATGGAACGGAGCCGTTGTACAGGGCGGAGGTCCAGGGCCTGGCGGAGGAGTGGAGGCAGTGGGACATACCCAAGAACGGGGTCCTGATAGCCACCCCATCCACCCGGCCGGCGCGACGACCTGGTCCCGCGCCAGATCGCGTCTTCCATGACAGCCGCGGTAGGTAACTCGGGCCGACTGCCTTCCGCCACTCCCACCCCCAAGGTTGACCAGCGCTAACGTTAACGAAAAGGGCGAGTAATGCTATCCGGGACACGGATTCGTGAGGGCCGGGGCGAGCTAAGTCCCGCGGTGGTCGGGGGCGTCGGCGGTCAGGGCGGCGATGCTCGCGGGGTCGGCGGTCAAAGGACAGCGCGATAAGTCGGTGGCAGCGCGATGCGGAACCGGAGCCGCCTGTCCGCCATTCCAGGACCGAAGTGAAAGCGCGTCTGCCCTCAGATCGACCACGGCTGGCGCGCGTAGGAGGCTAACGTCAAGTGAGTGCGCAGGCCCAGGTTGTCGCCGGTCAGGCCACGGCGGCCATGTCTTGTGTCTGTGGACGTTCGAGCGTCTCGGTGACGGAGCGCGCCACGTGGTCCAACTCCCGCTCTCCAAGTGGGCCCATCGGCAGGCCTCGCCGGCGACCAGGAGGTGGCGCTGGCACGTTTCTGCGCCAGGTCCCCGGTACGCCTCCGGCCTGACGGCCGCGTCACGTCTGGACATTTCAGCCATTCCGTGCGCTAAGGAGATGGCATGGGAAATGGCGTCCGCCGCCGTCGCGGTGCTAGGCAGCAAGCGCGCCTAGAGATCGCGCCCGGTGCAGCGGTGCCGGTGCTCACGCCCTCGATCTGTTTCGTATGAAGTCGATAGCTGCACCCGCGGCAGCGGCACGGCCTTCTCGCCAGTACCGCGGCGCTGGGTCGAGCGCGAGTGTGGCGGCGACGCCCGCTGGCAATGCGACGCCTTTCGCGACATCGAGCGCGGCGCGGATCCGAGGTGCGCTGCGAACTCGATGCCCGCCTCAGCCGCGGCGAGCTCGACGAGGACCTCGATCGTGGCGCGCTCGCGCGCGTCCGGCCAACTCGGACTTCGGTCGCGTACAAAGGTCGGGCTCACCATCGCCACCGCGGTCGGCCGTGCGCGCTGCAGCTCTGCCGCGAGATCGTTTCTCGCCTGAACCAGGCGCGAAGCGCCGGTGACGGCCTCGGGCATCCGATAGCGCCGCGGGTCCTGCTCGCGCACTGCTTCGTCCTCATCCACGAGAGCGAAATAGGCGTGGTCCGTCGCGCAGTTGACCCCCAGTACCGATCGGGCGACTATCGACATGTTGTAGGCCGCCGCGCGCCGGCGTTCATGCGTTCTGTGATTGAGGCGTTGCCAGACGCGGTTGCGCTGCGCACGGACCAGAAGTCGCAGCCCGGGGTCGCGGATGACCAAGTCCGTCGAGCCGCGAATCTAAGGCGGCCGGCTCGTTGAATATCGGCACGATCCGACTATGCCGAAACAGGGCGCAGCGCGGTACGAGCTTCAATCGCAAGTAGCGTGACGAGCACAACGCCTACGGTCCCTACCGCCCGAGCGTGCCAATCCGGATTAGGCGGTGCCAGAGCGACAAGAAAGCACGCTGCTGCTAGGCAAAGTGCACGGATGACGGCGCCCGGTCCGATGTCGCTTCGGAACACCCCGCCAAAGCAGCCGCAATCCCCTCGAGCGCCTCGGCGATAGGCGGCGCCCAACACGACCGCGAACCCGAGCGAGAGCATCCCACCGGCCGCTGCGATGCCCGGATGTGCGAAACGGGCCAGTCCCCCAGCGGTTGCCAACTCGACTAAGGGCACGATGGTCGCTACGCGTGTGGCTAGGAGCCAGCCGATGCGGTAACCCGCCAGCGACGTGCGCCACTCGCGTTCGTGCAGCAATTTCATGAACGCGCTGACCCCGAACACCGATGCACAACCGATGGCCAAGCTTAGCCAGAGTGTCTCCGCGATTTGGTGGTCCTCCCAGAGTACCAAGGCACTTACCTGGTAGGCTATTACTATACGAGCGTGCCCGGCACGAGCCGGTAAGGCAGCTGGGCGGAGACCGTGATGGATTCAGTTGTCAGTTGGATCGCGTTGGTGCTGGCAGTGATCGAAGGGTTTGTACTCGTGCTTGTCCTCCGCGAGATCGCAGTACTCCGCGTCACTGGCGGCGGCAGGCGAAGCGGACTTCGCCTCGACGCTCTCCTGCCCGCGTACCGCGCGCGCACTCTATCTGGTCGTGACTTGGCCATCGACACGCTGCGCCGGACTCTCCTGCTCTTCGTCAGCGCGGACTGCGCTCTTTGCCGCACCCTCGTCAAGGATCTGCGGCAACTGCCGCGCAGTGCGCTGCCCCCGCTAGTCATCGGGGTTTCCAGCTTCACCGAGATCGACCCGGCCAACCCCTTTGTGCGCTCACTCGGGTTCTTGGGGCCCGACGCCATCGTCCTCGACGATCGGCGCGAGCTGTTCGCTCGCGTGGAAGCTCCAGTCACGCCTTGGGCATATGTCATCAACGCCAACGGTCGGGTCCGAGGCAGTGGCGTTCCGCGAAGCGCCAAGGAACTGGGGGAAATGGCTGTCGCCGTGACAGGTCAGTCGTGACGAGCTCTCATTCAATTCGATCCCACTCGGAGAGAGAAAGGAGCCAATTCGTGACGGTATTGTTCGATCTCGCAGTCCATGGCGCCGCCCAACTGCCCTTCGGTGGAGCCCTCAACGGCGCGACGGCCGCCCTCCTCCGGACGGTCACGCGTGTCGTGCCGACGAAGGTCGCGTTCGCCTGCGACCCCTACAACTGCGTTCGCCGATGTGCAGCGTGCGGTTGCGACAACATCGAGGATCTGCCCTGCTGCAACAACTGCCTATTCCCTGAGAGCCCCTGCTGCTAGCAACGACGGCCTGTGCGCCCGTTGCGGGCGCACAGGCCTGAGTCCGACGCACTATCGCCCGATGACGCTTGACCAACTGACCCGCATCGCTGTGGCTTTCATTCGGCGCCGGTTGTGGATCGTGCGCGTGGATGGTCCGAGCATGCGCCCCACCTATCAGTCGGGCGACCTAATCTTCTGCGAGGTCGGAGTTCGGCCCGAGTCGCTGCGGGCGGGGGATGTTGTAGTCCTCGGCAGCGGCGAGGTAACCGCACCGCTAAACGTGAAGCGTTTTGTCCGGCACCTCGACCAACCGGAACGGTCATCGGACGACCTGGCCAGTTGCATCATCACCCGCGACAATTCGCAGACTCCCTCCCGCGTCGGAGACGAATGGGTGATTCCCGAGCGACTGATCGTTGCGCGAGCAATCGCACCTCGCGCGCTCCGTACCACCGGGGAATGACTGTGTGCCGAGCGCTATTGCTCGCAATGGCTAAACCGCACCGCGATGAACAGGCTGTCGTGTTGCGCGGTAAAGCACTCGCGTGAAGCGCCTGCTGTTCCGTCAGGCCCTTTTGCTGTCGATGACCGTCGTGCTGGTTGTTGTCGTCGCCGGCGGGCTCTTCCTGCTGGCGCGATCGCACTATCTGCCCTCGACGGCCCCCTTCTGGAACGTACCTGGGCCGAGCGGAGGCGTGTTCTTTTTCTCCAGCGCTCCTCAGGACTTGGCCTCGCGCGCCAACCTTCCTGTGCTACTCCTGATCTTGGAAGCCGCAATGAACAGCGCCTTCTTGGTCTTCTTCGCGACCGGCTCAGCTGTCGCCCTGGGTGTGCCGTTCGGCTATTGGCTGGCGATCCATGCTCCGCGTCAGGTCTCCGACATCCTGCGCACGCTGACAAATCTCGGAGTTGGCCTGCCCGCCTTCTTCCTTGCATTCCTGCTCCAAGTCGCCGCCGTGGAACTGTCGAGGGTCGCCGGTCGGCCCCTTGTTCCCACGATCGGATTTGGGCTCGATGGCCACTTGGTCATTCCAGTGTTGTCGCTGGCGCTCGCGCCTCTCGCCCTGATCGCTCGTCTCGTGACCCTGGGCGCGACGGACCTAAACGCGAAGGACTTCGCGAGGACGGCGCGCGCCAAGGGTCTGAGCGAGACGCGCGTCGTATATGGTCACTTGCTTCCAAACATGGTCGGCACGCTGAGCGAGGCGATCCTCGGCGGTGCGCGGTTGGTGATCGCCGGACTCGTGGTCGTCGAGTACTTAGTCGCCTGGCCCGGGCTCGGTTTCCTGCTTCTACGTGCCATCAAGGTCCAAGACGGCCTGGTGCTGCTGTGTAGCGTCGCGCTCCTGGGCTCGTTGTTCCTGCTGCTCGATCGCGGCGTCGATCTGGTCACCGGCCGCACCGGCAGGGTGACCGCGTGAGGACGGCTGAGACTCGCCCGCCGTTCACGAGGCCCGAGGATCGAAGACATCGCGTCTCGACCGACTGGACCCTGTTGATTGGGCTGGTTTGCTTCGGCGCCCTCCTGGCGCTTGCGATCTATGGACCCTTGATAGCGCCCCATGACTTCTATTACGTGCGCTCGCTCATCGACGGCAAGGCGCCGCCTTTTGCGCCCGGTCCCGAGTTCCCGCTGGGCTCCGATCGGGTTGGGCATGACCTCTTGTCCTGGCTTCTCATCGGGGCCCGGAGCACGCTCGTCATCGCGGTGGGTGGCGCAGCTTTGCGCATGGCAATTGGTGGCTTCTTAGGCACGCTCGCGGGCTGGCAGGGTGGATGGAAGGAGGAGTTCCTTTCCCGTCTTGCCCTCGGCTTTTCCTCTATTCCTGCGACGGCGCTGGCCGTCCTCGGGGTGCTTGCCTTCAACATCTACGCGGGCACGCTCGCCTTCACCGTCGCACTGGGTCTCCTCGGGTGGGGCGACGCCTTTCACCATGCGCGCCGCCACGCCCGTGCGGAGGGGGCCAGGCAATTCATCGAGAGCGCTCGCGCCCAGGGCATAAGCGAAACCCGCGTCGTGCTGCGGCACCTGGTGCCGAATCTTGCTCCCGCGCTTCTGACCCTGGCTGCTTTTCAGGTGTCGGCGGTGCTGCTTCTCCTCGGCGAGCTCGGGCTCATTCGGTTGTTTGTGGGCGGTGCCCAGGTCGCGGACTTCGATGCGCGGACCGGTGCGCCTTCGCTCTTGCTCCCAACCCAGCCCGACTGGTCGAGCATGCTCGCACAGACCCGGCCGATAGCCGATCTATATGGAACGTCCTGGATGGTCCTGGTCCCCGGCTTGGCGCTGCTGACAGCGGTCGTGATCACCAATCTGCTAGGTGATGCCCTCGCGCGCCGCTCTCAGCACCTGGACGTCTACGCGCTCTTCAATCGCCGCCAGACGCTGATTCTCGGAGCGCTGCTGGTCGCCCTCATCGCGCCGGCGCTCCTCTGGCCGAGCCGCCTAGCCATGGAGCTCGAGGCCGCTTCGGGAATCCAAGGTCGGCACGCACTAACTGTCGCGCGGGGGATCGCAGGCCCGGATTTCGAAGGCCGTCTCGCCGGTTCCGCCGCGGCCATCCGGACCGCAGAGTGGATCCGCGGGCGCTGGGGCGCCGAGCTCCAGCCGTTACGGGCGCAGATCGTCACCGTCTCTAGTGCGTCAGTCCGCACGGGCGCGAACGCGATCGAAGCGGGTCTTGAACTGACTGCGCTCTCTCTTGCCTCCGTAAGTGTTGCTGGCACGCTGCGCGATCTTGACCGCGATCCGGCCCGGACTTTCGGCCCCGCCACATTCAAAGACCAGATTCTTGTCACCTCGTCACGTTCGGGCTTCGGGCGTTCGATCGCCGGCTTCGGCCAGACCGCACTCCTGGGTGGCGCGACCGCCGCGGTCATCGTGGACGACGACATTGGTGCGTACAGTGCGAGCAGCGCGGCCCCGTTGCCCATGATCCGAATCGGCACGAGCGCCTTCCGTCAGCTTACGGGGACCCTCCCCATGAGCCTCGACGGGAACGGGACGGCGCTGTCACCGCTATCGGTTGAGATTCGCATCGCCACTCGGAGCGAAGAGCTCGCAGCAGCCAATGTGATTGCTCGCGTCGCGGCGTCTGTGCCCGACGCGCCGCTCGTACTCGTGTTCGTACCGTATGACGAGGCACCTTACCCGCGCTATCTGATGCACAAGCCAGGCTGGGGGACGGCATCGGCCGTGGGGGTCGCATCTGAGGTGCTGGACGAAATTCGTCGCGCGCCATTGCCCGCCGAGATCATGTTCGTTGCTGTTGGCGCTGATCAGTTTCACGCAGCGGGCACGACCGCGTTCGTCGGTTCCCTTGATGCGGCGGAGCGCCGTCGTGTGATCGCAGCGCTCACCGTCGGGTCGTTGCAGAGCGGAAATCCGTTCATGCAGGTGCAGCAGCCAGACCGGAGCAATCCCGCCGAGGCTTCAGCGGGTGCCCGGGTCGGTGGCCGGATTGCGACTGCCTTGGGTTTGCGGACGCGCCCAAGCGACTTGCCGCTGCGCCAAGTGCTTCGCCGCGGAGACGTGAGCGCAGCGGTGTTCGGCATGACCGACCTCCAAGGCCCGGATGGGGAAGAACCACCGCCGCATCGCCTGGGTCTGTCTGCGCGGGGTCTCCATGTTCTGTTGGCATATCTCGCCCGCCACCCTGGGGAGCTGCAGTGAGGAGGACGTGGCCGCGGCGGGTCGAGCTCATGTCCACTAGCTGGACGCAGCGGTTCACCTGGGCGACGCTGAGCGCTCTTCTCTTCGGGGCCGTTCAGCTCAATTGGTTCGGTATGGTCCCTGGGGCGTCAGACAGTTTGCTCGCGCAGGTGGCCCTGCTGACGGTCATCGGCGTGGTCGCCCTGCTGGTCAGTCCCCTAGGGATGGCGCTTGGACTGGCCGTCGCTTTCGTTGTCATCTTCGTCAACCAAGCCACCGCTGGCATTGGTATTGCGCCGCTGCGCTTCGCGCCACCACCCGAATTCTGGACCGTCAGTCTCCCGCGGATCGCGCTCACTTGGGCGGCCTTCCCTCTTCTGACGGCGCTCCTCGCCCGCCTACTGCCGCAGTTGGCTGCCGGAATGGCGGTGGGGGCCGCGCTCTTGACGCTCCCCTTCATTCGTTACGACCCGTCCTCTGAGCTCGTGCAATCGATCCTCTCACCTTCTGCCGGCCGCTTTGTAGTCCTAGCTGTGCCGTGGTTGCCCCTAGTTGGATTGACAGCGCTCGTGACGAGCGGGGCCCTTGTGCTCTACCGCTTCCGTCCGCGCGCGCTTGTGGCTGCCGCCATGGCGTTAAGCGCCTTGACGCTTGCACTGCCGCTCAGCGCGAATGTCGTCCGCGAGACGCAGCTGACCCACGGAGTCGTGTTGGAGCCGCGCGCCGGAGGGCCCCTGACAAATGTCTTCGTCGGTGCCAATGCGGCCGAGCCGGTAACGCCCATTCTAAACTGGGACGGTCAGCGCGTTGTGGTCAATGACGCGTTGCTGCCACTTCGCACCGGCGTGACCACCCGCGCCGCGCTGAGGTTCCTCCCGGTTGTAGCGGAGGACTTCTCCGCGGGTCCCCACCGCATCGAGTTGCAATTAGGAAACCTCCGACGGCTCGCATCGTTCACGATCCTTCCGCAGGGCGGCCTCAGGCTTTCGCTCGCGTCGGACCGCACTGTCGTGATCCAGGGCGAGGCGCACCGTCCGCTCCGGGTCTTTGTAGCTGGAGCGCCCGGATTCGAGCTCCTCGACGTAGTCCTAGACGCTGACGGTGTTTGGCGTTCACCCCGCGCGCTGGATCAAGGCGAGTATCGGATCGTCGCGCAAAGTGAGGCCGCCTGGAATGCGATTAAGGTGCGTTGACGTCGGCCACCGCTGCCGGCCGGCGCGTCTATCAAGCCCATGAGAGTTAGGCGCAGCTACCAACCGCGGACTCCTGGTTCCTGCTGGCCTGCCGCCTTGAATGGGGAAAGGTATATAGCGGGACGCCCCCCCTGAGCTCGCGCGCCCGCTGCGCTGGAGTAACCCGCCTAGCCCCACCCGCACCAATCGACCAACGCGCGCGTAGTCGCGCAACTGGAACTTCAGGGACCGGTGAATGAAGTCGCTCCCGAGCGCAGGGTCAGGTGGCCCTCCATCCTCAGCGAGCCGGCGGCTGAGCGCGCGCCATTGGGATGACCGGTATTCGCCTGCAATTCGGAAGTCGTCATCGGCGTGTCGCGACGATCTCTCGTTCACCAACCAAAGGCTAGACGCGGCTCATGTATGGGTCGCACGGCTAGGTGTGCGCCGGACCCTAGCCGGACACGGGGTCGCAGACGCCGATCGGAGTCAGCATCCAACTATTTGGCCCGAGACTGACGCGAGTTGGCTCATCGTCGCGAGGTCCCGCCTGCTGGTCCCGGTCCCGAGGCACGTCACATCTGGACACTTCAGCCATTCCGTGCGCTAAGGAGATGGCATGGGAAAGGGCGTCCGCCGCCGTCGCGGTGCTAGGCAGCAAGCGCGTCTAGAGATCGCGCCTGGGCTCGGGGGGCGCCTCCATGCCGCGCGTGAGCGAGCCGGGTTGTCTCAGACGCAGGCGGGGGGGCCGCGGTATCCCTCCAGCTACATCAGCGCTCTCGAGCACGGACGCCATCTTCCCTCGATCGAGG
>Ga0136612_10000008_pt1 | contig 40257 bp, 40 predicted proteins | sample AntDryUQ224A2306_2_FD_106644 | JGI IMG/M metagenome (GOLD analysis project Ga0136612, IMG submission 106644) | Polar desert sand microbial communities from Dry Valleys, Antarctica - metaG UQ224A (23.06) | ecosystem: Environmental > Terrestrial > Soil > Desert | place: Antarctica: Dry Valley... | reverse complement strand
TACGGCAGCCATAGCGAGAGGGAAACGCCCGGTCCCATTCCGAACCCGGAAGCTAAGCCTCTCAGCGCCGATGGTACTGCGCGGGGGACCGCGTGGGAGAGTAGGACGCTGCCGGACATCTTCTACCGAGGGGGCTGGTGCCTTGTGCACCGGCCCCTTCGGTCTGTCCGGAACACTTGTGATTTCTTGCCGTTGTGTGCGCCGAAGTCCGGCGCGAAAGGAGCAGCCATGAGCACGCCGTCCCGTGGGGCAGGTCGGCCTGACCGCTCCGGTCAGGCGAAGGGCCGTTCCGCTGGTTCGGCTCACGGTGGTTCCGCTCCGCGAGCGGACAGTGGCCAGAGCCAGAGCCAGAGCCAAGGGCGGGCCTCCGCTGCTGGACGAGGCAAGGGCCGCGGCGCCCGACAGGAACCGGGCGCCTCTCGTTGGTCGGCGTCCGGCACCTCGGGCAACCGGTCAGGCAGTGGCTCGGGAAGCGGCAAGCCGCGGGGCGGCGCGACGGGTGAATCCCGGACCGGAACGTCGGGGACATCCGCTCGTCGGAGTTCGTCGGCACGTGCGTCGACGGCTGGCTCAGGCCGTCCCTCGACGTCTGGTCGGCCGACGTCATCCGGACGACCGCGAACCGGGACGGCCGACCGAGCCGGGAACCCCGATTCGGCACGGGACGGCGCGCGCGAGGCTGCCGACCGCCGCGCGGCTCGGCCAGCCTCGTCAGGTGCCGGCAGTTCGGCGGCACGCAATGGCCCGACTGCCCGAGAGTCTGCGCCCCGGCAAGGCTCTGCGCCTCGGCAAGGCTCTGCGCCCCGGCAAGGCTCTGCGCCCCGGCAAGGTTCTGCCGGACGCGGTTCCTGGGACGGAAACCGATCGGCTGGTGGGCGGACTGCTGGCGGTGACCGCGATCGACGTGCGGGCTCGGATCGCTCATCCAGCGGGACTCGGTCCCGTCGCGGCACCTCCGCCGGCCCCGAACGGTCCGGCGGGCCCCGTGGGGTTGGCGATCGCCCGGAGCGCAGGACGAACACCTCTCGGCCCAGAATCGCGGCGCAAGTCCGCGGCCGATCCGACCAGCGATCGGATGTCCGTACCACGCCGGCCGATGCCGGACCGCCGATCCCTGATTGGGCCCAACCGAACCTGCTCGAGGACGCCGTGCGTGACGAGTTGTCCTCGCTGGCCCATGCGAATGCCGCGACCGTGGCCGGTCATCTGGTCGCGACCGGGGAGTTCCTCGACGAGGATCCCCAGTTGGCTCTGGCGCATGCACGCGCTGCCAGGGCCAGCGCATCGCGCCTGGCCTGCGTCCGCGAAGCGGTCGGCGTCGCTGCCTATCACGCAGGCGAGTACGCCGAGGCCTCCCGTGAGCTGCGCGCCTACCGCCGGCTGTCCGGGCGAGCGGACTACCTCGCCGTGCTGGCTGACTGCGAGCGGGCGGCCGGCCGGCCGGAGGCAGCATTGCGACTGCTCGCCGACGCGCCGAAAGGCCATCCGGGGCACTCCGAGTGGGTCGAGCAGCAGATCGTCGAGGCCGGTGCCCGCCGTGACCTCGGCGAGGCCAGCGGCGCGATCCTCGTTCTGCGTGACGCCCTGAGGTCGATTCGCAAGGGCGCGGGCACAGGGGTGGACGCCGACGACCTCCTCCGACTGCGCTACGCCTACGCGGACAGCCTGGAAGCTGCCGGGCGGCAGGAGGAGGCGATCGCGGAGTTCACGGCGATCGCCGAGGCTGACGACGGACAGATGACCGACGCGAGCCACCGTGCCGGACTTGCGACCGAGCTCGACGAGGGTGACCTCGATGGGGACGGGTCGAGGCAGGAGCGAGGGGAGGCATGAAGGTCCTTCTCACCGGCGCCGCGGGATTCATCGGCTCGCACATCGCCGAGGGGCTGAGCCCATCTGGTCATGAGGTCGTCGCTCTGGACATCTTTCTTCCAGCCGCTCACGGCTCTGATCTGCCGGAATCAGATTCCCGACCTACAGAGTCAGGCATCCAACGCGTCGATGTACGCGACGCCGCAAGCGTCTCGAATCTTCTCGAGGGTGTGGACGTGGTCTGCCACCAGGCCGCCATGGTCGGCAACGGGATTGATGCCGCGGATCTGCCGGAGTACGTGACGCACAACGATTTCGGAACCGCTGTGCTGCTCGCGGCGATGCATGAGGCCAGGGTTCCCCGCCTGGTGCTGGCCAGTTCGATGGTCGTCTACGGCGAGGGCGCCTACAGCTGCTCCGAGCACGGTTCGGTAGCACCGGCTGCTCGTCGGCGAGCCGACCTCGAGGCCGGCCAGTTCGAGCCACGCTGCCCGAACTGCTCCCGTCCGCTGTCGTGGACCACGGTGTCCGAGGATGCGCCGATCGCGCCGCGCAGCATCTACGCGGCCACCAAGGTCGCCCAGGAACACCTCGGCCTCGCCTGGGCCATCCAGACCGGGGGAAGGGTCCTGGCCCTGCGATATCACAACGTGTACGGGCCGCGGATGCCGCGGGATACCCCGTACGCCGGGGTGGCGGCAATCTTCCGATCCGCCCTGGAGCACGGTCGACCCCCGGCTGTCTACGAGGACGGCGGCCAGACCCGAGACTTCGTGCACGTCCAGGACGTCGCCGGCGCGAATCTGGCTGCCATGGAGAAGATTGACGACGCTGTCGGCGCCGGGACTCTGCGTGCGTACAACGTCTGTTCGGGACAGCCCACGACGATCGGTGAGATGGCGCGGATCCTGGCGGCGGCCAAGGACGGGCCCGAACCCGTCGTCACCGGGGAGTACCGCGCCGCCGACGTAAGGCACGTGATTGCCTCGCCGGAGCGGGCGAAACGCGAACTCGGGTTCACCGCAACTATCGGACCCGACAGCGGAATCGCCGCCTTCGCTTACGCACCGCTGCGTGGGTCGGCCTCCTGACCCACGTCGCCCCTCAGGCGATCTGCGCAGCCGGTAGCCGTACCTCGAACCTGCAGCCACCGTCGTGATTGATGACCTCGATGCGCCCGCTCTGCGCCTCGACGAGCGAGCGGGCGATGGCCAGTCCCAGACCCGCACCGGCCGGCTCACCGGTCTGTCCCGACGTTGCCGCCCGCGCCGGGTCGGTGCCTCGAAAAGCGACGTCGAAGACCCTGGGCAGATCCGTGAGCGGGATCCCGCCGCACCGGTCGTCGACCCGCAGGTACACCTCGCCACCCTCCTGCCCGGTCGCTACCACCACAGTCCCGTCAGCGGGGGTATGCCGTACGGCGTTGGCGACCAGATTGCGGACCACGCGGGCCAGTTCCTGGTCGCTTGCCAGGGCCAGAGCCGGCATGGCCGCGGGGCGGCTCTCTACTCGTACGCCGCGCAGCTCGGCCGGGCCCCGGGCGCCGAGGACCACCTCGTCGACGACCTCGTCGAGAGCGACCGCCTCCAAGGTGAGATTCAGCGCGCCGGCAGTGACGCGGGACAGTTCGAACAGGTCCTCGACCATGATCGAGAGCCGTTCGGCTTCGCGCCGGATGCGACCGGCGTAGTCGGCGGTGGCCTGCGGGCCGGTGACCAGCCCGTCCTCCAGTGCCTCACTCATCGCCCGGACGCCGGCCAGCGGCGTCCGCAGATCATGGCTGATCCAGGCGACCAGTTCACGGCGGGAGGCTTCGACGTCGCGCTCTCGCTGGTTGGCTTCGCGTTCCCAGATTGTCCCCGCGGCGAGCCGGCGGCCGAGCACGACGGCCGTGGGCACCGTCACCGCGGCGGCGACTCCACAGACGATGAGCGTGTGCTCGAGCTCCGTGGTGAACATGAACCCGCTGCTACCGACCACGCCGGCCAGGATCACCGCCACCGGGACCAGGGCCATCACCACGACATTGACCGTGATGGTGCGCATGGTCAACCGTCGCATCCCCCACACGGCCAAGGCCGCCACCGGGATGGTGCAGGCCAGGACCAGTAGGGCGATGTCGCGGAGCTCGGTCATGGTCTCGCCTCTCGGTCATAGCGGTATCCGGTGCCCCAGACTGTGACGATCCGAGTTGGCTGTACCGGATCGGCCTCGACTTTGCGCCGGAGTCGCTTGATGTGAACGGTGACCGTCGAGTGGTCGCCGAATGACCAGCCCCACACCTGGTCGAGCAACTGCTCACGAGTGAAGGCCTGGCCAGGGTGGGTCATCAAGAAGGCGAGCAGATCGAGTTCGCGTGCAGTCAGCGGCACCACTTGTCCCCGCCAGGTCGCGGTACGCGCCGGACCGTCCACGACGAGGTCGCCGTCGGTGACGAGGGGACCCGGCTTTGCCGACGTCGATGCCCGGCGCAGGACCGAGGCGACGCGGAGGGCGAGTTCGCGGGGACTGAATGGCTTGGTCACGTAGTCGTCCGCACCGACCTCGAGACCCAGCACCCGATCGGCCTCTTCACCGAGCGCCGTCACCATGATGATCGGGACCGGGCTCGTACGGCGCAGCTCTCGACACACTTCGACGCCGCTGATGTCAGGCAGCATCAGGTCGAGGATAATCAGATCGGGATCGAGCCGGGCGACTACCGCCGCCGCCTGCGCCCCCCTGTCGAGGGTGGTGACCTGATGCCCGTCGCGCTCCAGGTAGCGCGCGACGACCTCGCGGACGGTTGCGTCATCCTCGACCACCAGAATCCGTCGACCGGGGGATTGCGGTGCGGCGGTCACCATGAGGTGTCCATCAGGATGGCCACGGTTGTCGCGGTCACGACCTGGGCGGCCAGCCAAGCTCGGTGCCGCTCCGGTCCGGCGGCCGCTGCCAGGGGGATCAGCCAGACCATGAACGGCAACCAGATGCGCTCCACTTCGGATTTCGACAGTCCACTCAACGTGGCGGCCAGCATCCCGAACAGGGCCGCCGCCGCCAGCCAGTAGGCCGGAGGTACCCGGCCGCGCACCTGACGGGTCCGATGCACCGCGGCTCCGATCCCGGCGAGAACCGCTGGCCCGACGGCGATGGCCAGTACAGCGGCATTCGCCCACACCCAGTAGGAGTACGGCCGCCGCGCGCCGATTCCCTCGTAATACCGAATCACCACCGCAGACTGTCCTTCGAACCACCAGAAGCCGGCAGCCGCGAAGGCCAGTGTCACCGCTATGGCCCCGATCGCTGCTGGCACGACCGGCCACCACGACCTGCGCAGGACGAGAGTGGCCACCGCGACCGGAAGCAGCAGCACGAGACCGTAGGACATGAAAAGTGCGGCCCCCAGACCGATTCCGGCGCCGAGTGCCAAAGCGGTCGCCCATGCCCTGCCCCGATGGGCAACGGTGAGTGCGCCGAGGGCGATGGACCAGGCGCTGAGCGCCAGAAAGATGCCATCAGCCGAAACCACGGTCCAGATCACGGCTGGCGTCAGCGCCAGGAAGGGGGCTGCCCGACGCGCCGTGGACTGGTCCCGCAGGGCTCGAAGCGTAACCAGCACGGCAACGATTCCGGTCGACCCGATCAGCGCCGTGATGACCCCTCCCCAGGCCGGACCTCCGAGTCCGATCCGGTCCAGTCCCACGTAGAACAGGAACGACAGCGGCGGATGCCCGGCTACCTGGGTGGTCCAGTGCTCTGGTGCGGAGTAGACGATGAAGTCGGTGAAGTTGGACAGCAAAGGGCCCATGTTCGCGGCGCGATCGATGTCTGCGAGATACTCCGCCGGATTGCGCAGCGGCTCCACGATGCCGCCGGACCAGCCTCGCACCAGCGCCAGACCGAACCCCCAGACCAGACCGGTTGCCCACGTCACCCACAGCAGCCGACGCCAGGACAGAACCAGAGCCAGCCGGGGGCCGTACCCGATCGCAGCAACCGCCACCGCTGCCGCCAGGAGCAAACCCGGGCCGAAGGCGGGTGCGAGTGAGGCGGAAAGCGGTGGAAACCGGGCATGCACATCCCCCCACAGCGGCTCGGTGACGAATGCGACGAGGACGACAGCCGCGCCGATCCCCAGGGCGGTGACCTCGGCCCGCACGGACCAACAGTGGCGCACCGGCTGTCGGGTGAGCGCTGCGGGCATTGCCTGAGCCTAGGGATCAGGGGAATGACGGACCCAGATTTGGGAACCTTTCAGCGAATGGTCACCCCTCCCGACGTCACCGATTGGTAAGCCGCCGTGGACCGAGCGTGAAGGTCGTGCACCCTAGAGTCGCTTACGTGGAGCAGCAGTCTGGATCGACGGCTGCCCGGGTGACGGTCATCCTGCCGGCGCGCGACGAGGCCGGCGCGCTACCCGGAGTCCTGCACCGGATGCCGGCCGGGTACGAGGTCGTCGTCGTGGACAACGCGTCGACCGACGACACGGCAGCCGTCGCGCGGCGCCTCGGTGCGCGAGTCGTGCACGAAGCCACCCCTGGGTACGGTGCGGCCGTTCATGCCGGGCTCCTGGCTGCCCGTACCGACCTCGTCTGCTTTCTGGACTCCGACGGTTCGGTCGATCCAGGCCAGCTGCCCGCTATGGTGTCCCTCCTCGAAGGTGTCACCGGCGTCGAGGATTCGGTAGCGGCCAACGGTGGGATCGCGCGGGTGGACCTGGTCGTGGGGCGTCGCCGACCGACCGCCAGGGGCGCCTGGCCGTGGCACGCCCGCGCCGGTAATGCGTTACTCGCGTCCCGGCTACGCCGGCGCACCGGGATCCCAATACATGATCTGGGCTCGGTCCGAGTCACCCGACGGATCCCGCTGCGCGAGCTCGGTGTCGAGGATCGAAGATTCGGCTATCCGATCGAGCTACTGGTCCGAGCGGCAAAGGCCGGCTGGCAGATCCGTGAAGTCGACGTGGCCTATGCCCCTCGCACCGCAGGGCGCTCCAAGGTCACCGGCTCTCTCAGGGGCACCGCTCGCGCGCTGCGCGACTTCGCAGCGGCGATGCCGTGAGCGGTTGTCCGGACGTTGCCGTGCTGGTCGTGGCCAAGGCGCCACGCCCCGGTGCGGTGAAGACCAGGTTGGCGGCCGACCTCGGGGATGTCGGGGCCGCCCGGGTGGCCGCAGCGGCCCTGTTGGACACCCTGCTCGTCGCGGGAACCGTCTTCGCGCACCGGATCCTGGCGCTGTCCGGCGACCTTGCCGACACCGGAGTCATCGACACCTCAGCTCTGCGTCGTACGGTCGCGAACTGGCAGGTGATCGGGCAGTCCTCAGGTGACCTGGGGCACCGACTGGCCCAAGCCCACGCCGATGCGGCCGCCCTCAGTCCTACCGCCGGCGGCCGAGCCCGCCGGATCCTGCAGATCGGAATGGACACCCCGCAGGTGAGCGCAGGCCTGCTTCGCGACAGCGCAGACCTACTCAACGGGGCGGAAGTGGACGCGATTCTCGGACCGGCCGAGGACGGCGGTTGGTGGGTCTGCGGAACCTCCGCTCCCGCCCAAGCCGCCGCGCTCGCCGCCGTACCCACGTCACGCTGCGACACCGGCGAGCTCACACTCGCCGCATTGCGGGCGGTCGGGGCGCGGGTGGGACAGGTCGGCCCACTTCGGGACCTGGACACCCTTGACGACGCCAAAGTCATAGCTGCAGAACATCTCGGCCTGTACGTCTCGGCCGAACTCAGATCGCAGGGGGTGGGATGAACATCGGCGGGGGAACCATCAACGACAATGGATGCAATCCGGTGGACGTCTATGCACAAGCACTGATCAGTCGGCGCCTGCGCGCTGTCGACGACGCTGGGCAGGACATGGGAATGGGTGTGACGCGTTGGCTCGAGCCGGCCAGTCGCGACGACGACATCCTGCTGGCCCACTGCACCCGCAACACGTTGGATGTCGGCTGTGGGCTGGGCCGGCTCAGCGCGGCCTTGACCGGGGCCGGAGTCAGCGCGCTGGGCATCGACGTCTCCGCCGAGGCGGTACAGATAGCCCGGCAGCGGGGTGCCACGGCGCTACGCCGTGATGTCTTCGCCTCCGTGCCAGGGCAGGGCAGGTGGCCCAGTCTCCTCCTGGCCGACGGGAGCATCGGGATCGGCGGGAATCCGGTCTTCTTGTTACGCCGGGTCGAGACAATGCTCGCGCCGGGGGGACGGGCCGTGGTGGAGGTCGACCCGCCGGGTAAGGGCGTGAGCTGCCGGATGATCCGGCTGGAAGTCGACGAGATGGTGAGCTCCTGGTTTCCCTGGGCCCGAGTGGCAGCCGACTCCATCTGCTCGTTGGCCGAGCAGGCCGGGCTGGCCTTCGCCGGTCTGGACCGGCGGGCTGATCGCTGGGTCGCCCTGTTGGATCGCCGGCTGCCATGACCTTGCTCGTCCCAAGGGAGGAAACCTTTCCCAGTCGCGGTCGCTCACCGGCGGTCAGCGCACGCGTGGGCATCGGACTCGGGATCGCGATCAGCATCTGTTTCGTCACCGGGCTCCTCTCGCATGCCGCCCAAGACCTCGTCTGGTTTCCGTGGCCGACCAGCCCCTCCTGGGGATACCGGGTGACCCAGGGCGCGCACGTGATCAGCGGAGTGGCCGCGATCCCGCTGCTGTTGGTCAAGCTGTGGTCGGTCTACCCGCGGTTGTTCGTCCGGCCCCCGGTGAAGTCGCTCGTGCACGGCTTGGAACGGCTGTCGGTCGCTCTGCTGGTCTCCGCAGTCATCTTCGAACTCACCATCGGCGTCCTCAATATCGCCAAGGTCTATCTCTGGCCCTTCGATTTCCGTGACGTGCACTTCGCGGTGGCGTGGATCGCCGCTGGCTCACTGTTGTTGCACATCGCCGTGAAATTGCCGATCATCCGGAACGCCTTGGCCCGACCGATCGAAGCCGATGACTCCTCCCTGCCGGTGTCCAGTGCCGAGACCGACGAGCAGCCGCTCTCTGCCACTGCGAGCGCTGATCCGTCGGCTACGGCTGGGGAAATGCCAGCTGACCGGGCTCCGCCGAGCCTGGAGACACCCGGAATTCCGCGTCGTACGGTCGTGCTGTCGGCCTACGTCGCCTCCGGGATCGCTGCTCTGTCGGTGGCGGGCGGATCGATTCCCTGGTTGTCCAAGCTGGCCGTGCTCTCTCCGTCGATAGGCACCGGACCGCAGGGTGTCCCGATCAACCGAACCGCCGATGCCGCCGGTATTACCGACGAGTCAATCGGGCCGGACTACCAGTTGACGGTGGTCTCCGAGAGCACAACCGGCACGTGGAGTCTGGACGAACTGCGCGCCATGCCCCAGCGGACCGTCAGATTGCCGATCACCTGCGTCGAGGGGTGGTCCACCAACGCGGATTGGAGCGGGGTCCGGGTCAGTGACCTGCTCGCCGCAGTGGACGCCCCAGCCGAGTCGCGGCTAAGGATCATCTCATTGCAAACGCAGGCTGCCTTCGGTGAATCGGTGCTTCCGACTCAACATTCAGCGGATCCGCGGACCTTGCTCGCCCTTCGGCTCAACGGCGAGGAGCTGGCCCGCGATCACGGATTCCCCTGCCGGCTGATCGCTCCCAGTCGTCCAGGCGTTTTGCAGACGAAGTGGGTCAGCCGGATCGAGGTCATCGGATGACTCGACCCAGGTTTGGGCGACTGCTTCTCGGACTCGGGGGCCTCACGCTGATCGGGATCGGCCTGGTCAATCTGCTGGCCATCGACCTCGTCAACCTGCTGTGGGTGGGGTTCTGGCTCGCAGCGGGGCTGCTCGTACACGACGGCATCCTGGCGCCGGCCACCGCTGCCGTGAGCGGGCTCGCAGCCGCTAAATGGTCTGCCAGCGGGCGTCGCATGGTCCTCGTCGCACTGGTGAGCATCGGCTCGCTGAGCCTGATCGCGCTGCCGCTGCTCGGAAAACCGGGCGCCGAGGCGGGCAACCCCACGCTCCTCGGACGGAACTACCTGGTCGGCTGGGCCGTGGCCTGCCTGCTGGTTCTGATCGGCGCGGCACTGGCCGAAGTCGTGGGCCGGCTCCGCGCCAAGCGGGGTTCTGCACAATCCACACCCGCTCGCTGAAATCCACAAGCGCCTGAATCGGCAACCGCGTGCTGCCGGGATCAGCGACGCTCGTCGGGTAGTAGCGGAGCCCAACGGGGGCCTCGCCGATAAGAGATCCGGGGATGCCATGAGCTTGGCGCTCATCGACACCAACGAAGTGCATCTGATCGGCCGGCTGGCCGAAGAACCCGTGAACAAGATCATGCCCAGTGGAGACGCTGCGGTGAGCTTTCGGATCGTGGTCCGACGCCCGCCTGCCGCGGTCCGACGGCAGTCCACCGACTCCCTCGAGTGCACCAGCTACCGGGCGGCAACGGTCAAAGCCGCCGCCGGTTGGGCGGTAGGGGACGTCTTCGAGATACATGGTGCCCTGCACCGCCGATTCTGGCGCGGCGAGTCAGGAACGCGCAGCGCGTACGAGGTCGACGTTCGCACCGTCCGCCGGGTCTCTCGGGCGGTCGCCGACAAGCCACGTCCGGCGACCACCGGAGTCGCATGACCGCCTTCGTGCGGTCATCCGGCTTCGACAGACCACCGAGGATCACCTCGTCGACTAGCCGGCCGGCTCGGGAAAGTCGGATTCGTCGACGAAGCAGCGCATCACCAGACCGGTCCTCGGCTTCGGGACGAAGAAGGTGGATTTGCGCGGCATCAGGACGCCACGGGCCGCCAGATCGAGGACCGTACTGGCCGCCGTCGGTCGGACCAGGACAGCTACACCGGCTCTTTGTCGGGCCGTCTCGATCGCCGACGCGATGGAGTGTTTCAAGGCCACCGTGCCGGAGGCTGCCCACAGGCCCTCGATGAGGCCGGCATCGACCAGCGCGATGTCCAGATCCCACCACGCAGCAGCCAGCGGCGCCGGGGTACTGGCCAGCAACGGCGCCCGATCAGGCTCGGTCAGGCCGATCCAGTGGCTGCCGTCGGTGAGCAGGACCGTGGTCTGCGTCGCGGTTGCGAGCAGATCGTCAGCCTCGGCCGCGGTCAGCCGGTCGATCGGGGTGCACCGAAAAGCACCGGATGCAGCCTGCACCGCCCGATCCAGGGGGAGATCTGGAACCACGCGGTGGATGGCGCGTACCTGTGGCCCATGCGCCTCGGTCGGGACGAGCAGTGCCAGTCCACGGTCCCAGGGCCCGGCGCCTGCGGCCGTGGCGTGCTGCAGGGCCCGGTAGTCGAGATAGCTCTCGTAGCGATGATGGCCGTCGGCGATGACTGCCCGTCGATCGGCGAAGTCGGCGCGTACGGCCAGCAGCAGTTCGGGGTCGGCGACCCGCCAGAGCCGATGCCGTACGCGGGCATCATCGAGCAGGTCGACGATCGGCTCGACGCCGTCGACGAAGTCGTGCGCGATCTCCTCGGCGACCGCTGTCCGGCCGTCGTGGGTGAGCACGATGGGCTCGAGGTTGGCCTTGGTCGCGGCCAGCAGCCGTAGCCGGTCGGCTACTGGCGCGGGCATCGTCGCTTCGTGCGGCGAGATGGCCGGCGAGCCTGGTGGCACGAGGGTGACCGAGCCGACCCAGCCTCTGGTCGAGAGGCGGTCAGGTCCAGCACCGGTCTCGGCCAGGTCGTAGACGAACAGCGCCGGCTCCGTATCGGGCACCAGTACGCCGTCGCGTCGCCAGGCGTACAACCGGCGCTTGGCGTCATCGGCGCCGAAGGTGGGCAGGGTCAGATGCACGATGCTGTGCTCGTCGGCCTGGGCCAGGTTCTCCCGCTCGTCGGGCGCGATGAGGTCGTAGGCCAGTGAGGTGAGGGCGGAAAGGCGCTCGGGATCGCTGTAGCGGGTTGCGACGAAGGGCGAGAGTTCGAGACAATCGGCGCTGGATGAGGTTTGCGATCGGGCTCTTGGCACTTCCGGAGGCTAGTCGCTTCCTGGAGTCGTGGGCCGGTCGTGCAGGATGCGAGTCGTGTCCGCGCATCGAGTCTCCGAACGGGCGGGCTTGGAGCAGGATCTCGTGACCACCCGGCACGGCCCGGCTCGGCTGCTCCGGTCGCCCGCCCGCGACCCGTGGGTGAGATTGGTTCTGGGACACGGCGCCGGAGGCGGCGCAGATGCCCGCGAGCTGGGGTGGTTGGCAAGGGATCTGCCGCCCGCCGGGGTGTGCGTCATCCGGATCGAGCAACCGTGGCGGGTGGCAGGGCGAAAGGTGGCTGCCCGCTCTGCGCTGTTGGACGAGAGCTGGCTGGATGCGCTGGGGCCGCTGAGAGAAGGCACCGCGCTCGTCGTGGGCGGGCGCAGCTCCGGAGCCAGAGTGGCTTGCCGTACGGCGATGTCGGTCGGCGCGGTCGGCTGCCTCGCTCTTGCGTTTCCGTTGCATCCGCCATGGCGCCCCGAGCAGTCGCGACTGCCAGAACTGCAAGGCACCGGCGTTGCCACCCTGGTGGTGCAGGGTGAGCGCGATCCCTTCGGTGGGCCGAAGGACTTTCCGGCGTTGCCCGACAACATTCGGATCGTGATGGCGGCGAAGGCCGACCACGAATTCGCCGTACGGCGGGGCTCGGGCCGTAGCGCAGCCCTCACCAGGGCCGACCTGGTGAGCTGTGTGCTGGCCTGGCTTCGTGAGACCGTTCCGAACCGATGACGATCAGGTCTCTCCAGGCCAGCTACAGGCCGCTGGTTGACGAGCACGATGTTGCCCTGCTCGATCTCGATGGCGTCGTCTATGTCGGAGCCGATGCCGTGCCCGGCGTTCCAGGGGTCCTCGCCGCGGCCGCCGCTGCGGGCATGAGGTTCGGTTTCGTCACCAACAATGCCGCGCGCACCCCGCACCAGGTGGGTGAGCATCTTCGCGATCTGGGAATCGCGGCCCTCGACGATGAGGTGATCACCTCCTCCCAGGCAGCCGGCCGGATGCTGGCTGACCGGCTCCCCGCTGGATCACCGGTGCTCATCGTCGGAACGGCCGCGTTGGCCGAGGAAGTGGAGGGTGCGGGCTTGCGGGCCGTCTGGTCGGCCACGGACGAGCCGGCCGGGGTGGTGCAGGGGTACAGCCCCGAGCTGTCCTGGGCGATGCTGGCCGAGGCCTGTGTCGCGATCCGGGCAGGCGCGTTCTGGGTGGCCACCAACACCGACTCGACGTTGCCCTCCCCTCGCGGACCGTTGCCCGGAAACGGAAGTTTCGTACAGGTCGTGGCACGCACGACTGGTGCCGCCCCGGTCGTCGCGGGCAAGCCGGAACCGGCCATGCACGCCGAGTGCGTGCTGCGCACCGGCGCCGTGCGGCCGCTGGTCGTCGGCGACCGGCTCGATACAGACATCGAGGGGGCATGCCGAGCTGGGGTGCCGAGTCTGTTGGTGCTGTCGGGGTTGGCCCAAGCGGTGGACCTGCTCAGCGCCGCGGTCGGGCAGCGCCCGACATTTCTGGCTGCTGACCTGGGCGGGATCCTGGTTCGACATCCTGGGATCGATCGATCTGATGGGAGCGCGCGCTGTGGCGACTGGGAGGTCACCCGACGAGGCGACTCGTTGCTCCTCGTCTCGGTCCGGGACGCCCCAAGCCCTGATCGGCCAGAGGCCGCAGAGCCGCCCGGAGATGACTGCGACGCGCTACGCGCCCTGGCCCACCTGGCCTGGGAGAATGAGATCACTTCTACCGTGGCCGGTGACCAGGCTGCGGTTGCCGTGCTTGCCCGCCTCGGGCTGGCAACGGGCGACTAATGTCGCATCGTCTTCGAAGGTAGAAGCTTTCGGATCCGGAAGCGCGAGAGAAGGTGCACTTGTGGTGAGCAACCGGTTCGGCGCCGTCGTCGGCATCGTCCGTGGTGCAGCGCACGACGCCGTCCATGGCTCGACCCGGGCGCTCAAGGCAGCCGTCACGGGCATCCGCACGAGAGCGTCGGCTTCGATGCGGCGTTCCGGTCACGGGGGCAGCGGCGCTTGGGTCGCCGCAGCACCGGCAACGCCCGTGGTAGCGACACCACGCACCGTGATTGCGCCACCAGAACCCGCCGTACCACCGGTGCCCCAGCCGGATTCCGGCAAGGCCAGCGCAGTTCCGAAGAAGACCGCCGAGAAGACGAGCAAGAAGGCGGCTCCGACGAGCAAGGCCGGCGGCAAGGCGGTCACCGGAGCCGCTGCGGAAGAGAAAGCCGTTCCGGCGAAGAAGACCGCGGCTCCGAAAAAGGCAGTCCCGGCGAAGAAGGCCGCCCCGCCGAAGATCTCCCCGGCCGAGACTGCGCCTCCCGACGGACCGCTGCAGCCGCTGGCCACCCTCGACATAGCAACCGAGTCTGCCGCCGAACGGCCCAAGGACCCGAAGCCATGACCGTGTCGTCAGAGACCGCGGCGCAACCGCCGCCGAGCAACGGGGGTGCTGCCGACGGTGGGCCGGCGCCAGGAATCGCCGGCGACGTGTCTGCGGAATTGGCCGGCCTCGAGAACCGGCCGATCGAGGAACATCCCGACGTGTACGAGGCGATCTCCCGGCGCCTGGGGGAAACCCTGTCCGGCATCGACCACGTTTAGTTCCGGTGAGTGCGCTCGGCTGATGCCGGCTCCGGAAATGCCCAGGCTGCGCCGGGGAAGCCTGCGCTAGTGGCGCGCCGGAGGCGACTGGATGCCGAACTGGTCCGTCGGGGGCTGGCCCGGTCCAGAGAACACGCCGTGGACCTGATCGCCGAGGGGCGGGTCACGGTGTCCGGTCAGGTCGCGGGAAAAGCCGCTACCGCTGTCACACTCGACACCGCGCTGATTGTCCATCCGATGCGGGATGGCCCGGACTATGTCTCCCGCGGTGCCCACAAGTTGTCCGGTGCCCTGGACGTTCTCCCGGTGCGGGTTGCCGGCCGTCGCTGCCTCGACGCCGGTGCATCCACCGGCGGCTTCACCGATGTCCTGTTGCGCCGGGGCGCCCGCGAAGTGATTGCCGTGGATGTCGGATACGGACTGATCTCCTGGTCGCTGCGGACCGATGACCGGGTGAGTGTCATGGACCGTACGAATGTCCGGCACCTGGGCGTCGCGGACATCGGCACCCCAGTGGACCTCGTCACAGCCGACCTCTCTTTCATCTCGTTGGCCCTGGTCCTGCCTTCGCTTGCCGGCCTGGTCACCGACGGCGGCGACCTGCTGCTCATGGTCAAGCCGCAGTTCGAGGTCGGCAGGGACCGGATCGGGAAGGGCGGAGTCGTACGCGATCCGATCTTGCGAGCCTCAGCGGTGGAGTCCGTCGCGGCGGCCGCGGCCGTTCTCGGATGGGGGACGGCTGGCGTCGCGGCTAGTTCGCTGCCGGGGCCGGCCGGCAACGTTGAGTACTTTCTGTGGCTCGGGCGCGACGCACCCCGATTGAATCGTGACGACGTCCGACGCGCGGTCGAGAATGGGCCGAAATAGAGGTAACCAACCGCGGGAGCGAGCGAGGGAGGTGATCCGGTGAGCCCCATCGGGTACGAACCGCAACGTGGCAGCGCCGCGCCCGGTACCAACCGGACAGCCCTGCTGATCGCACACACCGGTCGGGCTGACATCGTCGACCTCGCGACGGTGGTGTGCAAGGCGCTGCACCGTGAAGGGTTCGACGTCCGCGTCCTCGAGGAAGAGGCCGATGCCCTGGTCATCGACGGGGTCACCGTGGTGTTCGGAGATGACGATGCGGCCGCAGGGGCCGAGATCGTCATCGTCTTCGGCGGTGACGGGACGTTCCTGCGAGCCGCGGAGTACGCGCGAGCGGCCGACGCCCCGTTGATCGGGGTGAACCTCGGTCGGGTCGGATTTCTGGCCGAAACCGAACCCGAGGCCGTCGATGACACCATTCGTCACATCCTGGACCGCAGCTATGTCGTGGAGGACCGGCTGGCCGTCGAGGCGAGCGTGTTCGATCCGAACGGAGCCTTGCTGGCGGCCACCTGGGCGCTCAACGAGATCTCGGTGGAAAAGGCGAGCCGGACCCGGGTCCTCGATGTGGCTCTGCTCGTGGACGGTCGTCAGCTGACCAGCTTCGGCTGCGACGGCATTCTGTGTGCGACCCCGACCGGCTCCACGGCGTACGCATTCTCAGCCGGAGGGCCGGTCGTCTGGCCGGAGGTCGAAGCACTGCTGCTCGTTCCCACCAGTGCCCACGCCCTGTTTGCCCGCCCGCTGGTGACCCCGCCCACCTCGGTCCTTACCGTGGCGATCGCCGAATACGGCGAGGGAGCCGTCGTGTGCGCCGATGGGCGGCGCACCATCACGGTCCCCCCAGGGGGTCGGGTGGACGTCGTCCGTTCCGAGCAGCCGGTGCATGTGGCGCGGGTCCACTCGACCGGATTCGGTGACCGGCTCGTGGCCCGGTTCCGGCTTCCCGCTGACGGATTCCGGCACACTGCTGCGGTTCCCGACGGGGGCTGATCCGGTGCTGCGAGAGCTTCGCATCGAGCAGCTTGGTGTGATTGCCGAGGCACGGCTTGATCTGGGTCGCGGGCTGACCGTGCTCACCGGGGAGACCGGCGCGGGCAAGACCATGGTCGTGACCGGACTGGCTCTGCTCTTCGGTGGGCGCGGTGACCCGGGCCGGATCCGCAGCGGCGCCAATCGGCTGTCGGTCGAGGGACGCCTCGACCTGCCGCCGGAGCATCCAGCGTGGGACATCGCACGGCGAGCCGGCGCCGAGCCCGACGAGGACGGCACGCTGATCGTCTCCCGAACGGTCAACAGCGAGGGTCGTAGCCGCGCCCACCTGGGTGGTCGCAGCGTGCCGATCGCCGTACTCGCCGAACTTGCCGAGGTGGCCTGGGCGCTGCATGGACAGGCCGACCAACTCCGGCTGCGACGCCCCAAAGAGCAGCGGGCCGCCCTGGACCGATTCGCCGGCGGGGGACACGGCCGGCTGCTGGTCGACTATCGCGCTGCCCATGCACGCTGGCGCGATCTCGACGATCGGCTTGCAGTCAAGAGCGCCCGGACGCAAGAGTTGGCCCGGACCTCAGAGGTCCTGCTTTCCGGGCTCGCCGAGATAGCCGCCGTTGATCCCCGACCCGGAGAGATGCAGGAGCTGAGCACGCTCGCGGTGCGCTTGGCCGACGCCGAGGCACTGGGAACTGCTGCCAAGCAGGCCTACGACGCCCTGTCCGGTGATCCGATGGCCGACGGCGGCACCGTGCAGGCCGACGGGCTCAGTGCGCTGGCCCGCGCCGCGCTACCCCTGGAACGGGCCAGCGACGAGTCACTTCGGGTGTTGGGCGGCCGGGTGACAGAGCTGTCCTACACCGTCACCGACATCGCCGCAGAGCTCGCCCGCTACGTCCAGGACGCCGTCGCCGACCCGGGCCGGCTGGCCGAGATCCAAGAGCGGATCTCGGTGCTGCAAACCGTGATCCGCCGTTTCGCCGCGCCGGGTTCGGGCAGCGACGGGGTGCTTGCCTGGGCACGCGAGGCCCAGCAGCAGTTACTCGATCTCGATGTCTCCGACGATGCTCTGGCCACCCTGCGGGAGCAACGCGATGCCGCTCGGCGCGCGGTTGGCGAACTGGGCGGACAGATCTCGAATGGACGACGTGCGGCAGGGCGCCGGTTCTCGGCGTCCGTGCAGACCGAACTCGGCGCTCTGGCCATGCCCGAGGCTCGGATCGAGATCGAGATTGACACCGACAGCGACGCACCCGGACCCGACGGGATCGACGAGGTGACCCTCCTTCTCGTCCCGCACGCGGGTTCCGAGGCGGCCCCCTTGCACCGGACAGCCTCTGGCGGAGAACTGTCCCGGGTGATGCTGGCCATCGAGGTGGTCCTCGCCGGCAGTGACCCGATGCCGCTGATGGTCTTTGACGAGGTCGACGCCGGCGTGGGTGGACAGGCAGCCGTCCAGATCGGACGGCGGCTGGCCGCGTTGGCCGACCACCATCAGGTGCTCGTGGTCACGCATCTGCCGCAGGTCGCCGCGCACGGGGGTGCACACCTGGTCGTCGACAAGACCAGCGACGGCACGATCACCGCCAGCGGGATCCGTCAGGTCAGTGACAACGAGCGGGTACAGGAGCTGTCCCGCATGCTGGCCGGCCTACCCGACAGTGAGACAGGTCTCGCTCACGCTGCCGAGCTGCTGGCCACCGCCGCCGATCCGGCCTGACCGCGCGTGGCGGTTCGGTAGCCACCCGAGGCGGTGGGAGACTGGGCGGATGCGAATAGGCACCCTGCGCCGCGGCCGAGCCGCGGATGCGCTACCCGGAGTTTCCGGTGTGGTCAGACTCGACCGACGTACCAAAGATCTCACCAAGCGGCTGAACTCCGGCGAGATCGCGGTGATCGACCACACCGACATCGACCGGGTTGCTGCCGATGCCCTGGTAGCCCGCGGCGTGATCGCCGTCGTGAACGCATCGCCCAGCATTTCCGGGCGCTATCCCAACCTGGGACCGGGCATCCTGGCAAGAGCCGACATCCCGATCCTGGACAACGTCGGCGCTGACGTGTTCGGCAAGGTCAAGGAAGGCACCCGGGTCCGGGTCGACGGTGAATGCCTCTACGTTGGGGATCGGCTGGTGGCCGAGGGCCGGCACCTCGACGAGGCGGCCATCGCCGAGGCGATGGAGGATGCCAAGGCCGGATTGTCCACTCAACTCGAGGCGTTCGCCGCCAACACGATGGAGTACATGAAACGCGAGCGCGCGCTGTTGCTCGACGGCGTGGGTGTTCCGGACATCAGGACCGACATGGAAGGCAAGCACGTCCTCATCGTCGTACGCGGATATGACTACAAGGAGGACCTGGCACACCTACGCTCCTACATCCGCGACTACCGGCCGGTACTGATCGGCGTCGACGGCGGTGCCGATGCGCTACGCGAGGCCGGATACAAGCCGGCAGTCATCGTCGGAGACATGGATTCGGTCTCCGACGAGACATTGCGCTCTGGTGCCGAGGTCATCGTGCATGCCTACGCCGACGGCCGAGCCCCCGGTCTCCCGCGGGTACAGGACCTCGGCGTGGAGGCCATCACCTTTCCGGCCACCGGCACGAGCGAGGACATCGCCATGCTGCTGGCCGACGCCAAGGGGGCCACCCTCATCGTTGCGGTCGGCACGCACGCCACGCTCGTGGAATTCCTGGACAAGGGCCGAGGCGGCATGGCCTCGACGTTCCTCACCCGGTTGCGGGTCGGCGCGAAGTTGGTCGATGCCAAAGGGGTTAGCCGGCTGTACAAGAGTCGGATCTCCTCGTCTGCGTTGATCTTCTTGGTCCTCGCAGCCTTTATCGCCATTGGTGCCGTGCTCGCGGTTTCCACCGCCGGGCGCACCTACCTGGATCTTTTCGCTGACCGGTTGGGCGATCTGCTCGGCTGGCTGAAGGGCCTTTTCTCGTGATCGACTTTCGCTATCACCTGGTCTCGCTGATCGCGGTGTTTCTCGCAGTCGCACTCGGCATCGTGATCGGGACGACCCAGCTGAACGGCCGCGTACTGGACGGCCTGGAAGCACAGGTCGGCACGCTGTCGGAAGAAAAGGACGCGCTGGAGGCGCAGACCGAGCGCCTCACCGACCAGTTGACCCAGGACGACGCGTATGACGATGCCGTCGCGCCGCTGATCGTGGCGAATCGACTCGTCGGTGCATCGGTGCTGCTGGTCGTCTCCAGCGACGAAGTGAATGCGGAGGTCGTCGGCCAGACCACGACCCTGCTCCAAGCTGCCGGTGCCGAGTTGTCCGGAACGCTTCGCCTGCAGCCGGATTTCACCGACCTGCAGACCGCGCCTGAACTGCAGGAGTACGTCACCGGAGTCGGCCTGCCCGCCGGGGTAATCCTGCCCCAGACCGACGACACGCCAGCGTTGGTGGCCAGTTTGATGGCTCAGGTCCTCATGCAACCCGCCGAGGGTGATTCGGCTCCGTCACAAGCCGCCACCACCAGCGTGCTGGCCGGGCTGGCTGCGCTGGGCGTCGTCACCTCGGACAGCGGGGAGATCGACTCCGCGGACTACGCGTTGATTCTGACCGGTGCGGGCTTCACCGGCGAGGATGCCGAGACGCGCAACCAGGCCCTGGTGGCCTTGGCCGTCGCCTTGGACTCGGCCGGTAGCGGAGCCGTCGTCGCTGGAACTGCGGCCTCCGCCGTAGAGGGTGGTCTGGTCGCCGCCCTGCGCGGTGATCCGAGTGCTGCGACCTCGGTGTCCACCGTCAACAACGTCGATGTCGGCTCCGGCCAAGTCGCGGCTCTACTGGCGCTCACCGCCGAGCGGACTGGCCAATCAGGAAGCTACGGCGTGGGCGAAGGCACCGTTCCACTGCCGCCGCTGGCTCCGTGAGGGCGCCTGGCCGCGACGATCCACCGCCAGGCCCACGTCGAGGGGGGGTCGGCATCGCCGCTGCGGCGGCTGGTGCCCTGGTGCTGATCGAGGTGGGCCGCCGAGCGACTGTGCTGTCCGGTCCAGTCATGGTGCGCCGCAACCACCGCGGGGAGCCGGTGAATCTCGTTGCCGGTCCGGTCGCTGCCGTTACGTCCAGCCTCGCCGCTGCTGTCCTGCTGCCATCACGATTGGGCCGACCGGCCCTGCTGCTGGGTCTGGCCTCCGGTGCGATCGGCCTGTACGACGACCTCGCCGGGACTCGTCCTGACCATGTGCGAGACAAGGGCTTTCGCGGTCATCTCGCAGCGCTGCGCTCGGGTCGGGTGTCGAGCGGGGCGGTCAAAGTCGTGGGCCTCGTCGGCGCATCGATAGCCACGGCCGGTTCGGTCTCGACCGGGCCAGCAGATCGGATCCTCGCTGCCGGCGTCGTGGCCGGCAGCGCCAACCTGGTCAACCTGTTGGACCTGCGGCCCGGACGGGCGGCCAAAGCCTGTGCCCTGGTGGCCGCAACGCTGCTCGGTGGCGCCGCCGGCGGGGCGGGTGCGGCAGTAGTCGGAACGTCTCTGGGCGTGCTTCCAGCCGATCTGAGCGAGAAGGTGATGCTCGGCGACGCCGGCGCCAACGCACTGGGAGCGCTGGTGGGCTACCGGCTCGCGGCCGGGTCCGGACCGTTGGCGCGGGCGGGCATCTTGGCGGTCCTGGTCGCCCTGACCGCCGCGAGTGAGAAGATCAGCTTCACCCAGGTGATCGAGGCAACCCCAGGGCTGCGCGAACTCGACAGATGGGGCCGGCGCAGCGTCGAACAGACACCGTGACCAGCCCCGGGCTGCGCACGGTCGCCAAGGGCGTCGGCGCCGCGGCGGCACTCATCGCCGTTCTCACGCTGCTGGCCCGCTTGGCTGGATTCGGTCGCAACCTCGTCTTTGCCCGTACCGTCGGCACGACCTGTGTCGGTGACACCTATGTCGCCGCAAACACCGTGCCCAACATCATTTTCGAGATCGTGGCCGGGGGTGCTCTGGCCAGTCTTGTCGTCCCGATGCTGTCCGGCGCGATTGCCTCAGGTGATCACGAGCGGGCGCGGCGGACCGCTTCTTCGCTGCTGACCTGGACGATCCTGATCCTGGTGCCGATCAGCGCCCTGCTCGCAGTCCTGGCCAGGCCGCTGGCCCAGGCGCTGCTGTCGGGCAGCAGTTGTGCCGGTGCGGTCGAACTCGGTGCCCGGATGCTGCTCGTATTCGCCCCGCAGGTGGTCCTCTACGGCGTCGGCATCGTGCTGACCGGCATTCTCCAGGCGTACGGGAGATTCGCCGGACCGGCACTTGCTCCGTTGCTGTCCAGCCTGCTCGTCGCGGGTGCCTACGTCATCTATCGGTTGTCGGCAGGCGTCCCGGATTCGGTCGACGATCTCGCCAGGTCTTCGGAGCTGATCTTGAGTGTGGGCACGACCACCGGTGTGGTGATTCTCGCGGCGGTGTTGCTGATCCCGTTGCGCCGTACCGGCTTGAGGCTCAAGCCCAGTCTCGGATTTCCGACCGGGGTGGCGCCACGGGTGAGACGCCTGGCCGCCGCCGGGATCGCGACACTGGCCGCCCAGCAGATCGCGGTCGTGGTCGCGATCAGGTTGGCCAACGACGGAGCCCCTGAGGGCACCCAGGTCCTCTACCTGCTCGCGATGACGGTCTTCCTCCTGCCGTGGGGTGCCGTGGCCGTACCGCTGGCCATCTCGGCGTTTCCACGGCTGTCGGCGGCCTACGAGCGCGGAGACGAGAGTTCCTTTCGTGCGACCCTGGCGCCGACGACTTCGGCAGTTCTGCTCGGCTGCCTGGTCGGCTCGGCCGCCATGATCGCAGTTGCGGAGCCGGTTGCCCGGATCTTCGTGCAGGGCACGGGTGTTCCTGATTCCGATCTCACAGCTGCCAGGCTCGCCGCGACCATCGTCGCGTTCGCTCCAGGCCTGGCCGGCTATGGCCTGGTGGCCCTGCTCACCCGTGCTCTGTACGCCCGGGGCTTATGGAAGGAACCGACGCTGGCAGTGGTCGGCGGCTGGTTGGTGACGATTGCCGCGGCCGTCGGGCTGGCTGCCACGTTGCCGGACACCTCGCGTGGCGTTGCACTGGCCGCTGGCCACAGCATCGGGGTGCTCGTGGCGGGGGTTGCGCTGATCGTTGTGACCATCCGCTCGGCCGGACGGGAGTCGCTGCACGGACTCGCCCGAGTCGGCGTGGCCGCAGCCGTCGCTGTGCTGATCGCCGCGGTGGCAGGTCGACGGCTCGCGACGACCTGGGACGGTGGCGGCGTCGGCCTGGCCCTGGTACAGGTGCTGGCGGTCGGCATAGTCGTACTACTGATGGCGGGCGCGACGATGATGGTCCTAGCGCGCGGACAGATGCGTGCAGTCCTGCGTGGTCTTCGCCGCGTGGACGCCGGCCAGGAGGAGGTGCGCAGCACGTCGTGACACCGAGCGAGCATCGCAGCGAGGAACGAGCGAGGAGCGCAGCGAAGGCAGCGCCCGAAGGGCGCGCACGTGCGGAGCACGTCATGACCTCGAGCGAGCAGGGGCTGACTGGTCGACGAATCGTCCAGGTCCTGGCAACCAGTACCGGCGGCGTCGGAACGCACGTCCGGGCGATCCTTCCGGGGCTTACGGCTGCTGGCGCCACCGTGGCCGTCTGCGGGCCGCCGGCCACCGACGAACTGTTCGGATTCCGGGCAGCGGGCTTTGGGTTCAAGCCGGTGCGGATCGCCTCAGGCCTACGTCCGGTCGCGGATGCCCGAGCGTTGCTGAGTCTGCGCAGCGCTTTGCGCGGAGCCGACCTCGTCCACGCCCATGGGCTGCGAGCCGGCCTGCTGTCGGTGTTGGTGCGATCTGCTGTCCCGGTCGTGGTGACTGTGCACAACGCGCTGCTCGAGCCTGCGGGTGTCGAGGGACGGATCAGTAAAGCCTTGGAGCGTCTGGTCGTCCGTGGAGCGGACGTTGTGCTGGCTGCCTCACTGGATCTGGCCGAACACGCCCGCTTCCTGGGTGGGCGAGACGTCCGGTCCACGCCGGTCTCGGCACCGGCGCTGCCTGAGGCCACCCGCAGCCGGGCAGAGGTTCGCGCCGACCTCGGGATGACCGAAACGGCGCCACTGCTGCTCGCAGTCGGGCGGTTGCATCCGCAGAAGGGCTACCACACATTGCTCTCCGCGGCTCGGCATTGGCGCGGCCGCACTGACGGCCTGCTGGTGGTGATTGCCGGCGACGGCCCCCTTTCCGCAGACCTCGCCGAATGGATCGCGCGCGAGCACCTACCGGTGCGATTGCTCGGGCGACGCAGTGACGTGGCGAATCTGCTTGCCGCCAGTGACCTGGTCGTACTGACCTCGCTCTGGGAGGCTCGCGCGCTGGTGGTTCAGGAGGCGCTGCGTGCTGGCCGGCCGCTAGTGGCCACTGCGGTCGGTGGCATCCCGGAGTTGGCCGGTCATGGCGCCGGAATCCTGATCCCGGCTGATGACCCGGCCGCCCTGGACGCGGCGGTCACCGGCTTACTCGAGGATCCGGCCCGGGTGGCCGCCCTGGTCGAGGCCGGCCTGACCGCCGCCGCCGGCTGGCCGACGCTGGAGGACACCGTCGGACAGCTCAGCGCGTTGTACATCGAACTCCTGGGCTCGTCGTGATCGTCTGCTTGTGGCCACGCCTGTGCAGCCCGCCATGAGCGGTGGGCGAGGCCTTCGCCTGACCTGCTGGCTACTGACGGTGGGAATCGGTGCCGGCCTGGGATTCGGACCCGTTCCGCAATCCAGCGCGGCTGCGAGCGGCGCAGAGATTTCAGCCGATCGCGTCGTAGTTCTCGGCATCCCAGGGTTGCTCTGGGGCGACGTGGCATCGGGTGTGGCCCCTGACCTGACCGAACTGGCCGGCGCCGGTGCGCTCGGCAACATGACCGTTCGGGCGGCCCGTTCGCGTACCTGCATCCTGGACGGCTTGGCCACCTTGGGGGCAGGAAATCGTGCGCGTTATCCCGCGCCGACCGAGGACGTCCAGGAAACCTCGCCGCCGCTGACCGCGGAGCAGGAGGCCCAGCGGATGGCGACCCTGGCCGGGTGCGGACAGCAGGAGCAGGTGGCCCTGGCCGGCCTGACTGATGTCAGCCAGACCGTCGCCCGGATCGCCGCAGACGAAGGAACCCGCGCATTCGGTGCCGACCCAGGCGCATTGGGCGAGGCGGTCAGCTGCTCGACCGCGATCGGCCGGTCCTCGGCCGTTGCGGTGTCCGGCCCGACGGCACAGGTCTCGGTCATCGATGATCTGCCTGCCGGAACCGAGCAGCGGGCCGATGCCCTGAGTCGCTGTCCGCTGAGCGTGATCATCGTGCCGGATCTGATCGGCAGTGTGCCCTCCGTGGGCCTGACCGACGAGCAGCCTGCGGCCGGCCAGCTTCCGGAGACCGGACCGGGCAGGCTGGCCGGAATGCTCGGGCGTCCCCGGTCACAAGCCCTGGCGGCCCTGGACACCGTGATTGCCGACGTACGGTCGGCGATCGCTGGCCTTAACGGGCAAACATTGCTGTTGGTGGCGGGGTTGTCGGAGAAGGGCGTCAGCAGGGCGCAGTTGCACCCGCTGATTGCCGTACACCCGGATCTACCGCCCGGCTATCTCAGTTCCTCGAGTACGGGACGCGCGCCGTACGTGCAGTTGATCGATGTGGCCCCGACGGCGCTTCGTGCCCTAGGGCTCGAGAATCCCGACAGCATGGTCGGCTCGGCCATGCGCTGGGCCGGACCGAGGGAGAGTCTCGACGAGGCGCTGGTCAACCTGCGTGACCTCAACCGGGCGGCGGTTGCCCATGGCGGTGTGACCAGGCCCTTCTTCTGGAGCCTGGTCGTCCTAGCCGGTGCCCTTGTCGTCAGTCTGGTGCTGGTCGCCTACTGGAAACCGGCCAAGGCTAGTAGGCGCGCGCGACTTGGTCGCGGTCTGTCCAGAGGCGCGCTCGCATTCGCGGCAATTCCGGCCGCGACTCATCTGGCCAACCTCACTCCGTGGTGGCGCTCCCCGAATCGCGAAGTCGCCCTCGGGCTGGCGGTGGCCGGATGTGTCGTCGTCCTCGTGCTGTTCGCCCTCGTCCTGGGCGGCCGTCGAGGTCCGATCGGGCGGCTGCTGCCAGGGGCGCGGCCCAGGGCCGGCCCGGCCGTCGTGGTCATGTTGATCACGGCGCTGACGGTCGGTGTGGACGTGGTACTGGGTTCGCCGATGGAGCTCAACAGTCTGTTGGGCTACAACGCGATCGTGGCCGGGCGATTCGTCGGTCTGGGCAATCTGAGTTTCGGCGTGTTCGCGGTGTGCATCTTGCTCACCACAGTGGTGCTCGTACGGGGGGCCACCCGGCAGGTGCTGGTCGGCGTCGGGGCGGTGGGAGCCCTCGCCGTGGTGATCGTGGGTGCAGCCGGCCTCGGGCGCGACTTCGGCGGTGTGCTCGCCCTGGTGCCCGGGTTTCTGTTCCTCGCCGTATTTGCCACCGAAACCCGATTGTCGGTCCGCCGGGTGCTGTCGATCGGGGCAGTGACCGCGGTGGCGGTTTCAGCCTTCGCGCTCCTGGACTATCAGCGCTCTGCTGACGAACGAACGCACCTGGGCCGCTTCGTCGCTCAGCTCGTAGATGGCCAGGCGTGGACCGTCGTTGCCCGCAAGGCCCAGGCAAACCTGGACGTGCTCACGGGCAGCCCAGTGACCTGGTTGATCCCGATCTTCTCGATTGCGCTGTGGGTCATGCTCCGCCGCGGCGGCCAGCTGCGAGAGTTCCTGGCTGCTCAGCCGCGTTGGCGAGCTGGATTGTTGGCGGCCACCATTTCGGTTGCCATCGGTGCATTGATCAACGACTCCGGGGTCGCAGTTCCCGCCATCGCTGCCTGCGTCGTCATCCCGGTGCTGGTCTGGCTCGGCTCGGGCGCGAACCCGCCCGGGGGCGAGTCGAGTTCCGGTTCGCCGCACGACACCCCGAGTCTGACCGCCGAGGCGGCGCGACCGCGTGTTAGCGTGAACTCCCGTGAACCGACCGGGTGATCGTCGCTCTTCCCACACCACCAACTATCTGTTCGTGACCGGCGGTGTCGCCTCGTCACTGGGCAAGGGCCTGACTGCCAGTTCGCTCGGCTCCCTGCTCTCGGCTCGGGGTCTGCGGGTCACCATGCAGAAGCTCGACCCGTACCTCAATGTCGATCCGGGAACGATGAACCCGTTCCAGCACGGCGAGGTCTTCGTCACCGAGGATGGGGCCGAGACCGACCTCGACGTCGGTCACTACGAGCGCTTCCTCGATATCAATCTCGCCGGCTCGGCCAATGTGACGACCGGCCAGGTCTACGCGGAGGTGATCGCCAAGGAGCGGCGCGGTGAGTACCTCGGTGACACCGTCCAGGTGATCCCGCACATCACCAACGAGATCAAGGACCGCATCCTCGGCACCGCCGGCGGTCAGGACGGCCATCCGGGCATCGATGTAGTCATCACCGAGATCGGCGGCACCGTCGGGGACATCGAGTCGCTGCCCTTCCTCGAAGCCGCCCGCCAGATCCGCCACGACGTCGGCCGGGACAACGTGTTCTTCCTGCACGTGTCCCTCGTCCCGTACCTCGCGCCCAGCGGCGAACTGAAGACCAAACCGACCCAGCACTCGGTCGCCGCTCTGCGCAGCATCGGTATCCAGCCCGACGCGATCGTCTGCCGTAGTGATCGGGAGATCCCGGACGCCTTGAAGCGAAAGATCAGCTTGATGTGCGACGTGGACTCCGAGGCCGTTGTCTCGGCCTCTGATGCGCCGTCGATCTACGACATTCCGAAGGTGCTCCACGCGGAGGGCCTGGATGCCTACGTCGTACGGCGGCTCGGCCTGCCCTTCCGCGATGTGGACTGGACCCAGTGGTCGGACCTGCTCGACCGGGTACACAAACCGCGACAGTCACTGACGATCGCATTGGTCGGTAAGTACGTCGACCTGCCTGATGCCTATCTTTCGGTCACCGAGGCGATGCGAGCCGGGGGATTCGCCCATCACACGCACATCGAGACCCGTTGGGTCACCTCCGACGACTGCGAGACCAGCAGCGGTGTCGCACAACAACTCTCCGATGTGGACGGTGTGGTCGTGCCCGGCGGGTTCGGCGTACGCGGTATCGAGGGCAAGGTCAGGGCCATCTCGTACGCGCGTGCGAACGGAATACCCACGCTCGGTCTGTGCCTCGGCCTGCAGTGCATGGTGATCGAGGTGGCCCGCAATCTGGCCGGTCTGATCGACGCCAATTCCGCGGAATTCGACCCGACGACCGAGCATCCGGTGATCGCCACGATGGCCGATCAGGTGGACGTGGTCGCCGGGGATCGAGACATGGGCGGCACCATGCGGTTGGGTAGCTATCCGGCCGAGCTGACTCCGGACTCGATCGTGGCCCGTGCCTACGGCGAGACCAAGGTGCACGAACGGCATCGGCACCGCTATGAGGTGAACAACGCCTACCGCGAACAGCTCGAGGCTGCAGGAATGGTTTTCTCCGGGCTGTCGCCGGACGGTCGGCTGGTCGAGTTCGCTGAACTGAAGAGAGATCTGCACCCGTTCTTCGTTGGCACACAGGGGCATCCGGAATTCATGTCCCGCCCGACGCGACCGCATCCGCTCTTCGCGGCGTTGGTCCGCGCCGCGCTGGACCGCTCGGAGTCCTTGCGGATCCCGGTCGACCTCGATCCTGTCGCGCGGTGAGCCCTGATCGGAGGCCGCTGGCAGACGAGCCGCTTCCCGACCCGAACGCCTATCCGACGCTGTCTTCGCGAACCGCCTTCGAAGGGAAGGTGGTTTCGCTTCGTCAGGACGAGGTACAGATGTCGGACGGCTCGACCGAGCAGCGGGATGTGGTGGTGCACCCTGGGGCGGTCGGTGTGCTCGCCCTAGACGACGAGGAACGGATCGTCATGATCCGGCAGTACCGCCATCCCGTACGCCGGTACCTCTGGGAGCTGCCGGCGGGCATCAAGGACGTTGCCGACGAGCCGCTGATCGAGACAGCTCGCCGGGAGCTTGCCGAGGAAGCCGGTCTGCAGGCCGGCCGATGGCATCGGCTGCTGGACTTCTTCGCGACCCCGGGCGGCTCGTCGGAGGAGGTGACGGTGTTCTTGGCCCGCGAACTGAGCGAGGCGGTGCCGCCGGAGGACTTCGTGGTCTCCGGCGAGGAACTCGACCTCGAGGTACGGCGTGTCCCGTTGGCCGAGGCGCTTGCGGCGGTGCAGTCCGGCCGGATCCGGAACTCCATCGCGGTGGCCGGAATCCTCGCCGCCGTCGTCGCCAGGGGTGCTGATTGGGGAGATCTACAACCGTCCGGCTGAGATTGCCATACAGCAGAGCCAGGAGTGCGGACCAGCTGGGGCCCCGGGTTCGAGCGCTACGTGCGCAAACAACGTCACTGCCACCCGGCACCTCCTGGAAGCGGTCCGTGCCGTCCCGGAGCGCCGCGTCGTCTACGCCTCCTCGTCCTCGGTCTACGGCCAGGCGGAAACTCTCCCGACCGCCGAGAGCGACTGAGCCCAGGGGCCGCCACCGACGGTGCAGGGGGCCTTCGCCGAGGCGTTCGGCCACCTCGAAGCCGTCGATGTCAGGAAGCCGGACGTCAAGCAGCACAAACGACAATCGGCCGTTCATTGCGTCGCACCCGGGCGCATCGTCATGGATCGCCGTCGACCACCTCGCCACCGTACGGTGAGCGGGTGAACGTGGTCGTCCTCGCCGACACCCACGCTCCTCGACGGTGGCGAGGAGCAACGCCTCGAGTGACCGAACACCTGCGCGCAGCCGATCTGATCCTGCACGCTGGGGATGTGTGCACCCGAGACGTGCTCGACGAACTGTCGGGCTACGCACCGGTTCTGGCCGTTCGCGGTAACAACGACGGGCCGGAGATCGCAGCCTGGGGTGCGCCGGATCAACTGATCACCGACATCGACGGCTTGTCGGTGGGCATGATTCATGACAGCGGTGCCAGCAAGGGGCGCTTGTCTCGGATGCGGCGGCTGTTCCCGACCTGCGAGCTCGTGGTCTTCGGGCATTCGCACATCCCGATGGACATCACGGGCGAAGGTTTGCAGCTGTTCAATCCGGGTTCGCCCACCGACCGACGTCGCCAGCCGCACGGAACCCTAGGGCTGCTGGACATCCGGCGAGGCCGGCTGGTCGCGGCCCGAATCGTTGCGGTGACCTGAGGTCGGCAGGCCCTAAGCTCGGGGCTGGAGCAACGGAGCTCGCACCTTGGATGAAGGGCGGATTGAGCGGATGAAGGTCGGCGTACCTCGCGAGGTCAAGAACCACGAATACCGCGTCGCGTTGACGCCGGCCGGGGTCACCGAGCTGCTGCGCGCTGGGCATGAGGTCGTGATCGAGCATGATGCCGGCGCCGGGTCGTTGATCCCAGACGCGGACTTCAAAGCCGCCGGTGCGCAGATCCTGCCGAATGCCGACGATGTGTGGGGCGCAGCCGATCTCGTACTCAAGGTCAAGGAGCCCATCGCCGAGGAATACCACCGGATGCACTCCGGGCAGACGCTGTTCACCTACCTGCACCTGGCGGCCTCAGCGGAGTGCACGAAGGCGCTGCTCTCCTCGGGAATCGACGCGGTGGCCTATGAAACGGTCCAGCTCGCCGACCTGTCGCTGCCGTTGTTGGCGCCGATGTCCGAAGTGGCCGGCCGAATGGCACCGCAGTGTGGCGCACACAGCCTCGAGCGGGCACAGGGCGGCCGAGGAGTGCTCCTGGGCGGGGTGTCCGGCGTGTACGCGGCAACCGTGGTCGTCATCGGTGCCGGCGTGTCCGGGATGAACGCCGCAGCCATCGCCCTTGGCATGCAGGCCGAGGTGATCCTGCTCGACAACAACGTCGAGAAGTTGCGCGCCGCGGACCGGATCTACCAGGGTCATCTGCAGACCGTGGCGTCGAACTCCTATGAGGTCGAGCGGGCCGTTCTCGGTGCGGACCTGGTCATCGGAGCAGTGCTCGTGCCTGGCGCCAAGGCGCCGACACTGGTGTCCAACGACCTGGTCTCACGGATGCGGCCGGGGTCGGTCCTGGTGGACATCGCCGTGGACCAGGGCGGCTGCTTCGAGGACACCCGGCCGACGACCCACGACGATCCGACTTACCGAGTGCACAACTCCGTCTTCTACTGCGTGGCGAACATGCCGGGCGCGGTCCCGAATACCTCCACCTATGCGTTGACCAACGTCACGCTCCCGTACGTGATGTCGCTGGCCAACCGTGGTCTGCAAGGGGCGGTGGCCGCGGACCCCGCCCTGGCCATGGGAGTCAACGTCGTTGCGGGGCATGTCGTCTACGACCATGTCGCCACGGCGCACGGGCTGCCCTATGTCCCGTTGGAAGAGGCTCTGACTGGCTGAACCGGCCGTCCCGGCGGCGGCGACATCCGAACAGATACCGGAGGGGGTTGCGGTGCCCGAGCCGGCGGCTCTGTTGAACCGGGAGCTGCGGGGCTACCTCGACCATCTCGGGATCGAGCGAGGACTGGCCACCAACACACTGACCTCCTACCGGCGGGACTTGCGGCGTTACGTCGGGCACCTGGCCATCCGAAGCAGGGGATCGCTGTCGAAGGTGACCGAGTCCGACGTCGCGGAATTCCTTGCTCGTCTTCGGCTCGGCGACGAGTTGCATCCGCCGCTGTCAGCGGCTTCGGCCGCGCGAGCCGTTGTCGCCGTACGCGGGCTGCATCGTTTCGCCGTACGCGAGGGCTGGGTCTCCGACGATGTGGCGGTGGGTGTCCGGCCGCCGGCACCGCCGCGCCGGCTGCCCAGAGCCATCCCGGTCGACTCGGTGGCGGCGCTGCTGGAGGCGGCCAATCTGGACGACCAACCGCGCTCCCTGCGCGACCGGGCGTTACTCGAACTCCTGTACGGCACCGGTGCGCGAATTTCCGAGGCGGTCGGGCTGGCGGTCGATGACGTGGACCGCGCCTCCGGCACGATCCGGGTGACGGGCAAAGGCAGCAAGCAGCGGATCGTCCCGATCGGCTCGTACGCCCTGACAGCCCTGGACGCCTATCTCGTCCGTGGCCGGCCGGCGCTGGCCGCTGGGGGGCGAGGACTCAGCGCCTTGTTCCTCAATGCCCGTGGCGGCCGGCTTTCCCGGCAGAGCGCCTGGACGATCCTGCGTACGGTCGCCGATCGGGCAGGCATCACCGAGGACCTCTCCCCGCACACCTTGCGGCATTCGTTCGCCACGCATCTGCTCGACGGCGGCGCAGACGTCCGCGTGGTGCAGGAACTGCTCGGCCATGCGTCGGTGACGACCACACAGGTCTACACCTTGGTCACTGTCGATCGACTGCGTGAGGTGTACGCGGCCAGCCATCCCCGCGCGCTGGGATGAGAACCGGTCGGCTCCGGCGTTCAGCGGGTGATCGACCGCCAGCACCCTCGGGCGACAGTGTCGAGGGTCGACACGTCCACGGGCGAGCCACCGGCGCCGGCGGCCAGTGAGACGGCTGGACCCAGGGCCAGGTTGTAGAGCACGTCGGCGGGTAGATCGACCAAGATATCGCCGAGCGACGCGGTCATGGCCGACCAGATGCCGGCCACCTCGTCGTCGATCTCGTGAACGACCCTGGCGTAGGGCGAGGCCTCGAGTTGGAGCAGGAACCGGGCCCGCTCCGGCCGCTCGACCAGGTGGGCATGTACGCGATGCCAAGCACCGAGGAAGCGCTTCTCCGGAGGGACTCCGGATTCCCAACCGGCTGCCGCCGCCATCCCAAGGTCGCGCTTGACCTCGGCGTAGACGGTCAGGATCAACGAGTCCTTGTCGGCATAGTGCACATAGATGGTGCCGGCTGCCACTCCGGCACGACGGGCGACCTCACCCATGGATGCGCCGTGCAGGCCCCGAGCAGCGACGAGTTCCAGCAACGCCTGTCGGACCGCCGCTGCCCGATCCACACCGCTGGAAGCGCTCAGACCGATGCCGTTCCTGCCAGGGCCGCAACGTCGAAAGTGACGCCGGTCTCGCGTTCGGATACGGCCCACAAAGTCTCGGCCGGCCCGCGCGCGAGGGATCTCCCCACGAGTGGACGACGCACCGCCGGGCCGTTGTTGACCAATCGTGGGGCATACAACTGCCCGCTCTTTGCGGCCGGGTCCGTCGCGGCCCGTAGCTGTGGCCGCACTCCGCGGGCGGCCGACATGCCGATTCGCTGGGCGAGGACGTGGCCAAGCCGTTGACTGGAACCACCTCCGGTGTTGATGACGCTGGTGGCTTGCAGATCGGTGTTGGACAAGCCGGGATGAGCGACCAGACTGGCCACCCCTGACCCTGCTGCAGCCAGCCTTCGGTGTAGCTCGACGGCGAAGTGCAGGTTGGCCAGCTTGGACTGCCCGTACGCGCGCCACGGGGTGTAGCGCCCGTGCAGATGAGGATTGGCCGGATCGACCGGGCGACCCAGGTGGCGGGCGGTCGAGGACACCGACACAATCCTGGAACCGGGTGCGGCCGCCAACGCGGGCAACAGCCGGGCAGTGAGGACGAAGTGCCCCAGGTGGTTCGTGCCCAGCTGCAGTTCGAAGCCATCCTCGGTACGACCCTCTGGCGTTGCCATGACCCCAGCGTTGTTGGCCAGAATGTCGATCCGAGGATGAGTCTGCAGGATCGTCGCGGCAGCGGCCTCGGTCGAGGCGAGTGATCCGAGGTCGAGCGAGATCACCTCGAGGGAGGCCTCCGGGATCTCCGTCACGATTTCCCCGCGGGCTGCTTCGGCTTTGTCCAGGTTGCGAGCGGCCATGACGACGTGGGCTCCCTTGCGGGCAAGCTCGCGCGCCATCTCGAGTCCCAGCCCACCGTTGGCACCGGTGATGACCGCAACTCTGCCGGACTGGTCGGGGATATCGTGAGGCGTCCAGGACATGCGTGCTCCAAAGCTCGTGAATGAATGTTCATTCATGATTGCAAGGACGATGGCGGCTGTCAATTCCGGCACAGCTAAGGCTCGCGCGCGGGCTCCGTACTGTAAAGCTGCAGTTGAGCTTGAATGCGTTGGGCGGTAGTCGATTCAGGACCCCTCGTCGGCGGGTCGCCTTGCTCGCGCCTTGACTGCGACCTAGTGTCGCCGCCAAGGACGCCGCCGGCAGAGCACTGGGGGCAGCCGGTAGCGACCGATCCAAAGGCGGCAGTCGTGGCGCGACGAAGTGGCACAGAGCCCCAGGCTCTGCCCTTCTCCGACGACCCGGCCAGCCCAGCGGCCAGCCGTTCGGTGGCCCGCGGTGATCCGGCCAAGGCTCGGCAACGTCCGCTTCCCGCACCGCCGGTCCTGGACCGCCACGGTCCAGCCAAGGTGATCGCGATGTGCAACCAGAAGGGTGGCGTGGGTAAGACCACCTCGACGATCAACCTCGGCGCGGCGTTGGTCGAGTTCGGGCGCAAGGTCCTGCTGTTGGACTTCGATCCGCAGGGGGCCTTGTCCGTCGGACTCGGCGTACCAGCCCACGATCTGGACCGCAGCATCTACAACGTGCTGATGGAGCGCGACGTCGGCATCGGCGACGTCCGGCTCAAGACCAAGGTGGACGGGCTCGACCTGATTCCCAGCAACATCGACCTGTCGGCGGCCGAGGTCCAGTTGGTCAGCGAGGTCGCCCGTGAGCAGGCGCTCAAGCGGGCGCTGCGGCCGGTCATGGACGAGTACGACTACATCTTCATCGACTGTCAGCCATCCCTGGGGCTGCTCACGGTGAACGCGTTGACAGCTGCTCAGGGCGTGATCATTCCGCTGGAATGCGAGTACTTCAGTCTGCGCGGCGTGGCCCTGCTCGTGGACACCATCGACAAGGTCACCGAGCGGTTGAACCCAGATCTATCCATCACCGGCATCCTCGCGACGATGTACGACGCCCGGACGCTGCACGCCAAGGAGGTTTTCACCCGGGTGGTGGAAGCATTCGGGGACACCGTGTTCCAGACGGTGATCGCCCGTACCGTCCGATTCCCCGAGACGACCGTCGCCGGCGAGCCGATCACCTCGTGGGCACCGCATTCGCAGGGGGCCAACGCCTACCGCAACCTGGCCAAGGAGGTCGTCGCCGCCGGGTGATGCCGGCAGGCGGATCCGACGTCATTCCGGTTCGGCGGTTCGGCGGACTTGGGCGGACAGCGCTGTCAGTGGCACCCCGAGAGCCTGGGCCAACGCGGCGACGGTGAAGAACGCCGGGGTCGGCACCCGGCCGCTCTCGATTTTGCGGAGCGTTTCGACCGAGATCCCGGCGCGCGTGGCGACATCGACCATGCTGCGCGAACCGCGGGCCGCCCGCAGCGCCTGTCCCAGCCTTTGACCGCGGAGTCGCTGCTCGGTGTTCAGCGGTGGGCGCACCATATCCGTGATACTAATACCGGTATTCCTATACCGGGATGGAGACTTCATGGTGGAGCTGCGAACCCCTGGCGAGATCGAAGCTATGCGGGCATCGGGCCGGGTCGTCGCACAGGCGCTGCAGGAAGTCCGCGCCGCGGCGACAGTGGGCAGCCGGTTGTCCACACTCGATGACGTGGCGGGGGAGGTGATCCTCGGAGCAGGTGCAACTTCGCCGTTCCTCGGGTATCAGCCGTCCTTCGCACCTACCCCGTTTCGAGGCGTTATCTGCACCTCGGTCAACGATGTCGCACTGCACGGAACTCCAGGGCCGTACCGGTTGGCCGATGGAGATCTGCTGAGCATCGACTGCGGGTCGATCCTGGACGGATGGGCCGCCGACGCCGCGACGAGCTTCGTCGTCGGGATCCCACGACAGGCTGATCTGGAGCTGATCGAGACGACGAAGGCCGCACTTGACGCTGGCATTCGGGCTGCTCGGGTCGGGGGTCGGCTGGGCGACATCAGCGCCGCGATCGCGGCAGTCGGGAGAGCGGCCCGCTGCGGGATCTCGACCGACTACGGCGGGCATGGAATCGGCCGAACCATGCACCAGGACCCGTCGGTTCCCAACGACGGCCGCCCAGGACGCGGGTTACCGCTGCGATCGGGGCTGGTGATCGCCATCGAACCGTGGTTCATGGCCGGCGGCGGAGACGGCTACCTGGTCGATGACGATGGCTGGACCCTGCGCTCGGCCGATGGGAGCCGAGCGGCCCATGTCGAGCACACCGTGGCCCTCACCCCGGACGGACCGCTGATCCTCACCGCGCCTCCGGAGTCTGAATCAGGGCGTCCCTGAGTCGAAAGGTTCGAATCAGGGACGCCCTGAGTCGAATGGTCACCGCCAGCGAGCGGACTACTGTCGCCGGTCATGGACGCGGGCGCGCGGGCGACGAGCCCCCTCGCTGCGACACCGGAGGACCCGACTGCCGGGACCGCCGCGTCCGGTGACGGGCGCTTCCATGTCACGCTGACCAACTTCGCGGGCCCGTTCGACCTGCTGCTGAGCCTGATCAGCAAGCACAAGCTCGACGTCACCGAGATCGCGCTGTCGCAGGTGACCGACGAATTCATAAGTTACCTCGAAGTCGCTGGAGACGGCCTGGACCTGGGCCAGGCCACCGAGTTCCTCGTCGTCGCTGCGACTCTGTTGGATCTCAAGGCCGCGAGATTGCTGCCGTCGGCCGAGGTCGAGGACGAGGACGACCTGGCAGCGCTGGAAGCGCGGGACCTGCTCTTCGCTCGGCTGCTGGCATATCGCGCGTTCCGTCAGGCGGCAGATTTCCTTCGCGCGCACGAGCTGGACCAAGCACGTCGCTTCGCCCGCGAGGTCAGCCTGGAGCCGCGTTTTGCTCACGCCCTCCCGGACGTCCTGTTAGGCGTCGGCGTGGCGGCCTTTGCGGCCCTGGCCGTTCAGGCTCTGCAGCCGCGGGAACCGGTTGAAGTGTCCACCTCGCACCTACACGTAGCCAGGGTCAGCGTGCGCGAGCATGCCGGAATTCTGCGCAAGCGGCTGGCCGGAGGAGCGACGACCACCTTCCGCGCCCTGACCTCGGACTGTTCGACAACGCTCGAAGTCGTCGCCCGATTTCTGGCCCTGCTCGATCTGCACACCCGCGGATCGGTGTCCCTGGAACAGCTCACCGCACTCGGCGAGCTGCACGTGCGCTGGACCGCGGAAGAGCATGCGGCCGGAACCGATGTCGGCCAGGAGTGGGACGAGCGGCCAGATGCGACCGACCACGGCGCCGTACGCGATGATGGGGTCGACCCACGGCCCGCCTGACCGCTACTGAACCCGCAGAGGACACCCCCATGACCACCGCGATCGACGAGCGCCTGCGCGGCGCCGTCGAAGCCATCCTCTTCGTGGTGGACACCCCGGTCCCCGCAGTCACCCTCGCCGAGCTGCTTGACGTCGACGAGGTCACCATCAACGAACAACTGCATGCCCTGGCCTCGGAGTACGAACAGCAACACCGCGGCTTCACCCTGCGCCCGGCCGGCGAGGGCTGGCGCCTCTATACCCGCGAGGAGTACGCCGACCACGTCGAGCGCTACGTCACCGAGGGCCAGCGGGCCAGATTGACCCAGGCCGCATTGGAAACCCTCGCCGTCGTCGCGTACCGCCAGCCGGTCACCCGGTCCCGGGTTTCGGCGATCCGCGGGGTCAGCGTCGATGGTGTGATCCGCACCTTGCTCAGCCGCGGGCTGGTGGCCGAGGAGGGCTCTGACCCACAGACCGGTGGCGGGCTCTATGTGACGACACAGCTGTTCCTGGAGAAGCTGGGTCTGTCCAGCATCAGCGAACTACCAGACCTGGCTCCACTGCTGCCCGACGTCGAATCGGTCCTGTCCGAGGACGCCAACCCGTGATGCCCGATTCGCCCGACCAGTCCGGGGAGCGGCTGCAGAAGGTACTCGCCCGTGCGGGGATCGGGTCGCGGCGGGCCAGCGAGGAGCTCATCGCTCAGGGCCGGGTGAGTGTCAACGGTGAGCAGGTGCGCGAACAGGGCCGCCGGGTAGACACCCAAACCGATCGGATCGCCGTCGACGGGAGCGTGGTGATCACCCGCACCGACCTGGTGCATCTGGCGATGAACAAGCCCGAGGGAGTCCTCTCGGCGATGTCGGACGACCGCGGCCGGCCGACCGTCGGCGATCTGATCGCCGAACGCGGCGACGCGGTCTTCCATGTCGGGCGCCTGGATATCGACACCGAGGGCCTGTTGCTGCTGACCAATGACGGGCCGCTCGGTCATCGGCTGGCCCACCCCTCCTACGAGGTTCCCAAGACTTATCTGGCACAGGTCTCCGGAGCGATCTCCCGCGATCTCGGGCGCAGGCTCAAGGCCGGGATCGAACTTGATGACGGCATGGCCAGGGTCGACTCGTTCAAGCTGGTCGACGTCGCGGCCGGTCAGGCACTGGTCGAACTCGTCCTGCACGAAGGACGCAACCGGCTGGTGCGCCGACTGCTGGCCGCGACCGGGCATCCGGTGAATCGCCTGGTACGAACCCAGATCGGGCCGGTACGCCTGGGCCGTACGAAACCGGGCGCGATCCGCAAACTGACGCCGCACGAGATCGCCGAGCTGATGAAGCTCGTCGGGCTGTGACCTCCTCGAAGCCAGACGATGACACCACGGTCATCGCCATCGATGGGCCATCGGGCACCGGCAAGTCGTCGGTAGCCCGCGAGGTGGCTCGGCGGCTGGGGGTGGGATATCTGGACACCGGTGCGATGTATCGCGCGCTCACTGCGGTCGTTCTGGCCGAGGGCATCGACCCAGCCGACGGCGAGGCCGTCGCCGAGCGCGCCGCGGGTCTGGCGATCGGCATCGACACCGACCCGGAGATCGACAACGTCACCGTCAATGGCCAGGACGTGACCGAGGCAATCCGCTCGCCGGAGGTGACGGCTGCGGTGAGTGCGGTCTCGGCGGTGCCGGCAGCCCGGCGCCGGCTCGTCGCAGCCCAACGCCGGCTCACCCAGGGATCGACCGCGGTGGTCGAGGGGCGCGACATCGGCACCGTGGTATTTCCCACCGCTCGGCTCAAGATCTTTCTCACCGCGACCCCGGCTGCTCGGGCTGCCAGACGCGCGGCGCAACTCCGCGTTGTCGAACCCGCCGAGATCGCGACATTGGCCGAGGGCCTGCGTGCGCGCGACGAGTTGGACTCCACCCGCGCGGAGAGCCCCTTACGTCCAGCTGCCGACGCGGTTGTCATCGACAGCACCGAGCTGAGCCGAGAGGACGTCGTCGAGGCGATCCTGAACGCCGTGACCGCCCACGGACGTTCCGAGTGAAGGACGCCCGGTATCGAACCTATTGGCACAAGGCGTCCTTCACTCGAAACGTGCAGGCGCGCCGGTGAGCGAGCAGCCACCCGACCCGGCGCACGCTGAGGCAACTGCTCCGTTGCCGACGGTGGCGGTCGTCGGCCGGCCCAATGTCGGCAAGTCGACGCTGGTAAACCGCATCCTCGGACGCCGAGCCGCAGTCGTACAGGACACGCCGGGAGTGACCCGCGACCGGGTGAGCTACGAAGCGCTCTGGTCCGGTCGACAGTTCCTGGTCACCGACACCGGGGGGTGGGAACCCAAAGCGACCGGCCGCGCATTGCGGATTGCCCAACAGGCCGAACGCGCCATGCAGACCGCCGATGTGGTGATCCTCGTCGTGGACACCACCGTGGGCCCGACCGAGACCGATCTGGCCGCGGCCCGGGTGCTGCGGCGCAGCGACCGGCCGGTGCTGCTGATCGCCAACAAGGTGGACGACGAGCGCACCGAACCGGCCGTGGGGGAGTTGTGGAGCTTGGGACTGGGCGAGCCCATTCCGGTCAGTGCGCTGCACGGCCGGGGCAGCGGTGACCTGCTCGACGTGATCCTCGACGCGCTGCCGCAGGCGCCCCGCGAACGCGAGGACTTCGTCGGGCCACGTCGGGTGGCGCTGGTCGGTCGGCCGAACGTCGGAAAGTCAAGCCTGCTCAACCGGCTCGTCGGGGAGGACCGTGCCGTGGTCGACTCGGTCGCCGGGACCACGGTGGACCCGGTCGACAGCCTGGTCGAGCTCGACGGGCAGGAGTGGCGCTTCGTCGACACCGCCGGTCTTCGCCGGCGCGTCGCTCATGCCAGCGGAACGGAGTACTACGCCTCACTGCGAACCGAGGCCGCGATCGATGCCGCCGAGGTCGCCCTCGTTCTGATTGATGCCAGCGAATCGATCACCGAGCAGGACCAGCGGGTCATCGGAGCGGTCATCGAGTCCGGGCGGGCGCTGGTGCTCGCTATGAACAAATGGGACGCGGTCGACGAGGATCGTCGCTATGACCTCGAACGCGAGGTCGACCGGGAACTCGCCCGGGTCACCTGGGCCACCCGGGTGAACCTGTCCGCCCTGACCGGTCGCGGCGTCAACCGGATCGCCCCGGCGCTGCAATCAGCGCTGGAATCGTGGGAGAAGCGGGTGCCTACCGCGACGCTGAACCAGTGGCTGCGCACAACGGTGGATCGCACACCGCCACCCCCGCGCGGCGGCAAGGCGCCGAAGATCCGGTACGCCACCCAGGCGGATATCCGACCGCCACGCTTCCTGGTCTTCTCGACCGGGTTCCTGGAGGCGGGCTACCGGCGCTTCCTGGAACGCAAGCTGCGCGAGGACTTCGGTTTCGCCGGCTCGCCGATCGAGGTCAGCGTCCGGGTGAAGGAGAAGTCCGAGCGCGGCGCCGGGCGTCGAGGCACCTGAGCAGACTGCGGTACGTGCGGTAATCTGATGCCGCTTCGACGACCCCCGGGACAGCTCTTGTCCTCGAGTCGTCGCCGCACGGGACGTGGCGCAGCTTGGTAGCGCACTTGACTGGGGGTCAAGGGGTCGCAGGTTCAAATCCTGTCGTCCCGACAGAGAAAGGCCAGGTCAGAGCCTAAGTCGGCTCGGCGATCATCGCTCACTGTGGCGGCCGTGTAGCAGTAGATGTAGCAACGGGGCGTGATCTCACCACTGGAAGGCAGCGGCTAGCCGGTCGGCTGCCTCGCGCTGCTGCGTCACGCCGACGTGGGAGTAGATATCCGCGGTGACCGAGAACGTGGAGTGCCCGAGCAGTTCCTGCAGCACCTTCATGTGAGTCCCGGCCTCGATCAACGCTGATGCGGCCGAGTGCCGCAGTGTGTGCAGCCCGATCCCTGGTAGGCCGGCAC
>Ga0136612_10000007_pt1 | contig 41601 bp, 40 predicted proteins | sample AntDryUQ224A2306_2_FD_106644 | JGI IMG/M metagenome (GOLD analysis project Ga0136612, IMG submission 106644) | Polar desert sand microbial communities from Dry Valleys, Antarctica - metaG UQ224A (23.06) | ecosystem: Environmental > Terrestrial > Soil > Desert | place: Antarctica: Dry Valley... | reverse complement strand
GCTCGTACGTGGATGATGGCGCGCTCGTACGTGGATGATGGCGCCAGTCGGTCAGCGCGGGGAGACGGAGACGATGCGCAGGACGGCCTCGCCGGCCTCATCCGAGGCGTCGAGGTCGACCTCGGCGCTGATGCGCCAGTCCTGGTGCCCCTCGGGGTCGTCGAACACCTGGCGGACGCGCCAGCGGCGGCTACCAGGCTCGGCGAGATCATCGGGCGCCTCGTCGACGATCAGCAGTGCGGGGCCACGCGCATCGGGGCCGGTGCCGACGGTGTCGTACTCCGCGAAGTACTCCTCCATGGCCACCCGCCAGCGTTCGGCGTCCCACCCACTCGGTGCGTCGAGCTCACCGAGCGCCTCGTAGCGCCGCAGCGCCGCAAGCTCGACGCGGCGGAACAGCGCGTTCCGTACCAGGACGCCGAACGCCCGCGCGTTGGATGTGACCGAAGGCGGCAGCACCTCCACCGGCCGCGCAACCCGCGTCGCCGCCACGATCTCGGCCTCGGAGGTCAGCGCCTCCCACTCATCCAGCAGGCTGGAGTCGGTCTGGCGGACGAGCTCGCCGAGCCATGCCGTCAGATCGACCAGATCGTCGGTACGTGCGGAGTCCGGCACCGTGTGCAGCAACGCCTTGTAGACATCGGACAGGTACCGCAGCACCAGACCTTCTGATCGCGAGAGCGAGTAGAACGCGACGTACTCGTTGAAGGTCATCGCCCGCTCGTACATGTCGCGCGCGACCGTCTTGGGCCGCAACGGGTGGTCCGCCACCCACGGGTGGCCCTTGCGGTACGCGTCGTACGCCACCTCCAGGACGTCCCGCAGCGGCTGCGGGTGCTCGACGTCGTCGAGCAGCTCCATCCGCTCGTCGTACTCGATCCCGTCGGCCTTCATCGAGGCGACCGCCTCGCCGCGCGCCTTGTGCCGCTGCGCCGAGATGATCGTCCGCGGATCCTCCAAGGTCGCCTCGATGACCGAGACGACGTCGAGCGAGTACGTCGGGTCCTCGCGGTCCAATATGTCCAGCGCCGCGACCGCGAACGGGGACAGCGGCTGGTTGAGCGCGAAGTTCTCCTGCAGGTCGACCGTCAGCCGCACTCGCCGGCCGTCGGCGTCGGGGGCCGGGAGCTGCTCGACGACACCGCCGGCCACCAGCGCGCGGTATATCTGGATCGCCTCGTGGATGAGGCGCCGCTGGGTGTGACGGTCCTCGTGGTTGTCGGTCAACAGGTGGCGCATGGCCGCGAAGGTGTCCCCGCCGCGGGCGATGACGTTGAGGAGCATGGAGTGGCTGACGGTGAAGCGCGAGACCAGCGGCTCGGGCTCGCCGGTCGCCAGCCGCTCAAAGGTGTTCTCGGTCCACGAGACGTAGCCCTCGGGGGGCTTCTTGCGGACGATCCGGCGCAGCTTCTTGGTGTCGTCGCCGGCCTTGGCGACGAGCCTGGCGTTCTCGACCTCGTGGTCGGGTGCCTCGACGACGACGGTCCCGACCGTGTCGTACCCCGCCCTGCCCGCGCGGCCCGCGATCTGCTGGAACTCGCGGACCTGCAGGTGCCGCTGACGGGTGCCGTCGTACTTGGACAACCCTGAGAACAGCACCGTGCGAATCGGCACGTTGATGCCGACCCCGAGCGTGTCGGTGCCGCAGACGACCTTGAGCAGACCGGCCTGGGTGAGGGTCTCGACGAGCCGCCGGTAGCGCGGCAGCATGCCGGCGTGGTGCACCCCGATGCCCATGCGCACCAGCCGGGACAGGGTCTTGCCGAAGCCCGAGGTGAAGCGGAACGCCCCGATCTGCTCGGCGATCGCGTCCTTCTCCTGACGCGTGGACACGTTGGTGCTGGCCAGTGCCTGCGCACGCTCGATCGCCGATGCCTGGGTGAAGTGCACGACATAGATCGGCGCCTGGTGCGTCGCCAAGAGCTCTTCGAGCGTTTCGTGGACGGGACTGCGGACGTACTCGAAGTTGAGCGGGACGGGCCGGTCGCCCGAGGCGATCAGAGCGGTCGGGCGGCCGGTACGGCGGGTGAGGTCGCGCTCGAAGCCGGTGGTGTCGCCGAGAGTGGCCGACATGAGGACGAACTGCGCGTGCGGCAGCTCCAGCAGCGGCACCTGCCAGGCCCAGCCGCGGTCCGGCTCGGCGTAGTAGTGGAACTCGTCCATGACCACGAGCCCGACGTCGGTGTCGGCGCCGGCACGCAGCGCCTTGTTGGCGAGGATCTCAGCGGTGGCGGTGATGATCGGGGCGTCGGGGTTGACCGATGCGTCGCCGGTCAGCATGCCGACGTTGGCGGCGCCGAACATGTCGCACAGCGCGAAGAACTTCTCCGAGACGAGGGCCTTGATCGGTGCGGTGTAGTAGCTGCGCCGGCCCTCGGCGAGGGCGAGGAACTGCGCACCCGCGGCGACGAGACTCTTGCCCGAGCCCGTCGGCGTCGCGACGATGACGTTGGAGCCCGATGCCACCTCCAGCAATGCCTCCTCCTGCGCCGGGTACAGCTCGATGCCCTCGCCCTCCACCCAATCGGTGAATGCGTCGAACAGATCGCCGCCGTCGGCACCGGAGGTGGGACCGGGCAGGTGGTCGATAAGCATGCGGCCATAGTCCCTCACCGCCGGGTGGGACCGGGGCCCGCCAGCCGAGCTCAGCAGCTATCTGAGGTTGGCATAGCGTGAGTCAGACCGGCTGTTGGCGCCTCGACAGTAGTCTTTTGCGGTGCGTGCGCTGATCAGCTCGACCCAGGGTTCGGGCCATTTCGGGCCGATGATGCCGGTCATCGAGGGACTCGTGCGGCGTGGTGACGAGGTGCTCATCGTCGTACCGCCGGCGCTGTCGTCCAGGGTCCAGGCGCTTGATCTGCCGCTTCGGGTCGCGGCTGATCCGCCCGAGCGCGAGGTCGCCGCGATCTGGGACCGGATTCGGACCTCGTCGAGGCGCGAGGCGTCTGCCCTGATCAATGGCGAGCTCTTCGGCCGGTTGGACACCGCCGCGATGCTCCCGACGCTCGAGGACGTGATGAATGAGTGGCGGCCAGACGTCGCCATTCACGAGCCGGCCGAGTTCGGGGCGGCGATCGCCGCCGAGCGGCGTGGGATCCGCCATGTCCAGGTGGCCATCGGACTCGCCGGAGTGGAGGCGTCCTCCCTCGAGCTGGCAGCGTCGGTGCTCGAGTCGTTCGAGAGCGGCATCGTCGAGCAGATCCGGGCGTCGGCCTATCTCAGCAGACTGCCGGCCTCGCTCGACCCGTCGACCTACCGGTCGACGTCGCGATACCGGGAGGTCGCCGACGTGGCCGCCGAGCCGTTGCCGGACTGGTGGAGCGGCGACGAGTCGCCGCTGGTGTACATCTCCTTCGGCACGGTCGTCGGCTCGCTCCCGTACGCGCAGGCCGCATACCGAGCCGCGATCGACGCCGTCTCCGAGCTGCCGTTGCGTGCGCTGCTGACGCTCGGTGGCACCCGCGAAGTCGTTGACGTGGGTGAGCTCCCCACGAACGTGCACGTGGAGCGATGGGTCGCGCAGGAGCACGCCCTCCGCCTCGCGTCAGTGGTCCTGTGCCATGGCGGGGCCGGCACGACCTTCGGTGCGCTGGCCACAGGTACGCCGCTGGTGATCATGCCGATGATGGCGGACCAGTCCGCCAACGCCGACCTCGCGAGCAGCGCCGGTGCCGCCGTGGTGGTCCGGCCCCGTCCGGACAATGCCGGGACGCCGATCGGACCGGTCGACGTACCGCGGATCCGCGACGCGATAATGGCGGTCTTGACTGACGGCGCGTACGCCCGGGCCGCCCAGGACGTCGCCGACGAGATGCGCACCACACCATCGCTCGACCAGGTCCTCGACGGCGTCTTCGGCTAAGCGTCCGGGCCTCTGGTGTCGCGGCGTGTCGTCAGGCCCATCGCTGCCGCGGCGATCATCAGCAGACCACCCAGGTGGTACACCGCCTGGATCCCGACCGTGTCGGCGAGGACGCCACCGGCGGCCAGGGAGATGAGCCGGCCCGCCTGCCACAGCACGTCCATCGAGGCGAACACGCGACCGCGAGCGTGTTCGGGAGTCTCGGCCTGCAACATCGAGTTGAAGGTGACCGCTCCGGTCGAGGTGCCGACGCCGTGGCCGAGCAGGGTGGCGGCAGCGATGGGGAGCGAAGCCGTTGTCGCGATGACCAGGTCCATGACGCCGCGCAGGGCGAACGGGCCGAACACGAAGAGCGGACGTCGAGGCTGACGGATCAGTCGCAGCACGACAATAGGTCCGAGCGCGGCCCCGACCCCGATGACCGCGATGAGCAGACCGTAGTCGCGCCCGGTGGCGCCCAGCTGGTCCGTGGCGAGGACGACGAGCAGGGCGCTGGTCGCTCCGGCGGACAGCGCCGCCAGCAGCTGCCCGGCAGCCAGGGCTCGAAGCAGCCTGTCCGCGAGCACGACATGTACCCCTTCGCGGGCATCCACCAACAACCGCGGCAGCCGAGTCGCTTCGGCGTACGCGGCACGCGCAGCCGCCTCAGCAGGAAGGCGCTGATCGCGTACGAGGCCGCGTTGAGCGCGAACGCCGGGCCGTACCCACCGGTGACGACGAGAAGTCCTGCCAGCGGCGCGAGGGCGATCTGAGAGATCACCGCTGCGGTCCAGATGGAGGTGTTGGCCGCCACCAGGTCGTCGCGGCGTACCAACGTCGGCAGCACCGAGGAAGCGGCGGGACCGAAGAAGGTCGCACCCACCGACATCCCGAACGCGATGACGTACACGAACGCTGGCGAGTCGTGCCAGATGGCCAGCAGCCCGGCCAGCAGGACTCGAAGGAGGTCCGAGCAGACCATGAGGCGCACACGCGGCCACCGGTCCACGAGCGGGCCCACGAGGGGAGCGAGCAGCAATACCGGTGCGATCTCGGCCACGACCACGCCGCTGACACCCAGCCCGGACCCGGTCAGCTCATAGATCAATAACGCCAGCGCGACGAAGTTCAGGGTGTCTCCCCATTGGGACACCGTCCGAGCACTCCACACACGGCGGTAGTCGGCCTGCGCGAACAGGCCGCGAAGTGTTGGGCTGCCTTCGGTCGGTGTCATGTCGAGAACCTGCGGATGGAGGGGCCAAGACCTGCGGATGGCGGGGCCAAGACCTGCGGATGGAGGGGCCAGAACCTGCGGATCAGGGGGAGAGGGCGTCGCGGACGGGGATGAACTTCGCCTGACACTCGGCGAGCTCGGCCGCGGGCCGGGAGTCGGCCACGATCCCACAGCCGGCGAACAGGCGGACCCGGTCGGACTCGACGCTGGCCGAGCGCAAGGCGATGCCCCACTCGCCGTCGCCGGCGGCGTCGATCCAGCCGACCGGCCCGGCGTACCGTCCCCGGTCCATGCACTCGATCTCGGTGATAAGCGCCAGCGCGGCTGCTGTCGGGGTGCCGCCGACAGCAGCCGACGGATGCAGGGCTGCCGCCAGGCCCAGCGCGTCGGTGCCGGGCTGGTTGTCGGCAGGGGCGATCACACCGGTGACGTCGGTTGCGAGGTGCATGACGTTGGGCAGGTGCAGCACGAACGGGGACTCGGGCACGTTCATGCTGGAGCAGTGTGGTGCCAGTGCTTCGGCGACCGAGCGGACGGCGTACTCGTGCTCCTCCAGATCCTTGCTGGAGCGGGCCAGCGAGCCCGCGAGCGCGAGGTCGTGCTCGTCGTCGCCGGTACGTCGGATCGTCCCCGCCAGGACGCGGGAGGTGACGAGACCTCGTTCGCGGCGTACGAGCATCTCCGGCGTCGCGCCGAACAGTCCCTCGACGTGGAACGTCCAGCACCGGGGGTACTCCGCGACGAGCTGCTGCAGCGGCCACCGCACATCGAGCGGGGCATCGAGCTCGGCGACCAGATCGCGGGCGAGGACCACCTTGTCGAGGTCGCCGGCGCCGATGCGCCGGACGGCGTCCGCGACGATGCTCTCCCACCGGGCGCCGGACACCGCTCCGTCGGCGAAGACGACCCCTGCGGGCAGGCTGGGCGATCGGCGCGCTCGGAGCTCCGGTGGCGCGGCAATGGCGCCGATGCCGATCGTCGTCACCCAGGCAAGGTCTCCGCGGCGGCCGACGACGACTTCGGGCACGACGAGGCTGGAGGTGCCGGGAGCGTCGGCGAACGCGAAGGAGCCGAATGCGACGAGCCCGGTCCCCGGCGCGCGTACGGCGTCGCGCAGGATCACCTGGTCGGTGATACCGCGCCACCAGCTGTCGGCGGCGGCGAACCGCTCGGCACCGTCGATGTCGAGGCGTGCGACCTCGCCCCAGCCGACGAGCCCCTCACCGTCGCGGATCCAGGCCAGGTTGCCCTGCGCGGGGAGCAGCGACACGAGGGGTCCGGGATCGTCGATCGGTACGGTCTGTGCCACCAGAGGTGACAGCGACGGATCCTGCAGCGCTGCGTCACTCACGACAGCCAAGCGTACGGCCAAGCGCTCGGCGGCCGTCGTGGAGTGCGGGTGGGTGCGTGGGACACTGGGCCGGTGAGCCGTGCGAGCCTGGACAAGCAACCGACCGAGGTCGCCGCCATGTTCGACGGGGTCGCGCGCAGGTACGACCTCAGCAATGACGTGCTCTCGCTCGGGCAGGACCGGCGCTGGCGTAGGCACGTGCTCGACCTGGTCGACCCCGAGCCGGGGGAGAAGGTCCTGGACCTGGCAGCCGGTACAGGTACGTCGAGCGTCCCGTTCGCACGCGCCGGCACCTTTGTGGTGCCCTGCGACTTCTCCCTCGGGATGCTGCGCGTCGGCAAGCAGTCGCTGCCGGAGCTGGCGTTCACCGCCGGTGATGCGGTGCGGCTCCCGTTCGCTGACCGGTCGTTCGACGCGGTGACGATCTCGTTCGGCCTGCGCAACGTCGTCGACCCCATGGCAGGTCTGACCGAGATGCTGCGGGCGACCAGACCGGGGGGCCGACTGGTCGTCTGCGAGTTCAGCAAGCCGGTCCGGCCGGCATTTCGCACGGTCTACGTCGAGTACCTCATGCGCGCACTCCCGGCGGTCGCGCGCCGGGTGTCGTCCAATCCGGACAGCTACGTCTACCTGGCCGAGTCGATCCAGGAGTGGCCGGACCAGCTCGGCCTGGCAAAGCAGATCACCGCCGCCGGCTGGGAGTCGGTGACGTGGCAGAACCTCAGCGGTGGGATCGTCGCCCTCCACCACGCTCGCAAGCCCTGACCGGTCAACGGCCACGCACCTGCGCCCCCTGCGTCCACGAGTCACAGGCTAGGCACGAGATGGTGTTATCGGAGTAGGGAGCACCAGCTGTGACCTGAGGGCCGCCGAGGCGTCGCGCGGGTGTCCCATTCCGCGTGGCGTCACCGGGTGGGGCGGGCATAGACTGTGGTCGCCGTCGTACTTCGTGAAGTAATTCACGAAGTACCAGGAGTTGCCGGAAGGGGGCCCATCGACATGAACGTCTACGCTCCGATCCTGGTCCTCGGGATCATCGCCGCGGCGTTCGCGGTGCTGTCGGTCGGGATCGCGCCGTTCACCGGCCCCAAGCGCTACAACCGGGCCAAGTTGGACTCCTACGAGTGCGGCATCGAGCCGACCCCTCAGCCTGCCGGCGGCGGACGGGTGTCGGTGAAGTACTTCATCACGGCGATGCTCTTCATCGTCTTCGACATCGAGATCATCTTCTTGTACCCCTTCGCGGTCGCCTTCGACCAGCTCGGCTGGTTCGGGCTCATCGAGATGGTCATCTTCATCGGTACGGTCTTCGTGGCCTACGTCTACGTGTGGCGCCGCGGCGGATTGGAGTGGGACTGACGTGAGCGAACGAAATGAGCGAACCATTCGACACCGCTGTCGTCCCCCGCGTCAGCCCGGAGCGAAGCGAGGACTGACGTGGGCCTAGAGGAGAAGCTGCCGAGCGGCGTCCTGCTGTCCACGGTCGAGGGCCTGGCCGGGTACTTCCGCAAGGCGTCGTTCTGGCCGGCGACCTTCGGTCTGGCCTGCTGCGCCATCGAGATGATGACGTTCGGTGCCCCACGGTACGACTCCGCCCGCTTTGGCATGGAGGTCTTCCGGCCGTCACCGCGCCAGGCCGACCTGATGATCGTCGCGGGCCGGGTGAGCAACAAGATGGCGCCCGTGCTGCGCCAGATCTACGACCAGATGACGGGTCCGAAGTACGTCCTGGCCATGGGAGTGTGCGCAAGCTCGGGCGGCATGTTCAACAACTACGCGATAGTCCAGGGCGTCGACCACGTCGTACCGGTCGACATGTACCTGCCTGGCTGCCCGCCGCGCCCGGAGATGCTCATCGACGCGATCCTCAAGCTGCACGCACAGGTGCAGGCGGAGAAGCTCGGGTCCAATCGAGCGGCGGAGATCGCGACGGACGAACGCAGCGCCCTGGAGGCGACGCCGACCTCACAGATGCGGGGCCTGCTGCGATGAGCGAGGACAAGCCCACGCAGCGCGTGGACGAGCCCACCCAGAGCCCTGAGCCGGTGCCTAGCGGCGACGCCACCGCAAGCGGCGCCGCCCGCGCCAGCCGCCCGGACGAGCACGACCGGTCCGACAACCATGCCGGTGACAAGGCCAAGAGCCCGGGCGAGACCACCCAGGACGTGAGCAACGAGTCCGTGACCGCCGCACGGGTCGACCAGCTGATGCCGAGCGACGCCACCGAGCTCGAGGTGGTCGACGTGCGGCAGGGGATGTTCGGCATCCACGGCTCCGGCGACACCAGCGGGTACGGCGGCCTCACCCGGCCGGTCGTGCTCCCCTCACCGTCCACCCGCCCCTACGGCGGCTGGTTCGACGAGGTCGCCGACCGGTTCGAGACGGTCCTGCACGAGCACGGCACCGGCGAGGCCATCGAGAAGGTGGTCGTGGACCGCGGTGAGATCACCTTCTTCATCCGCCGTCCCCACATCCGCACCGTCGCGCAGCTGCTCCGCGACGACGCGGCACTCAGGTTCGAGGTGTGCAGCGGCGTCTCGGGCGTCCACTACCCGCACGAGACCGGTCGCGAGCTGCACGCGCTCTACCACCTGTTGTCGATGACCCACAACCGGCGGATCCGTCTGGAGGTGGCCGTTCCCGACGCCGACCCGCACCTGCCGTCGGTGGTCGGCGTCTATCCCACCGCCGACTGGCACGAGCGCGAGACGTACGACTTCTTCGGCCTGGTCTTCGACGACCACCCCGCCCTGACCCGCATCGAGATGCCCGACGACTGGCCGGGCCACCCCCAGCGCAAGGACTACCCCCTCGGCGGTATCCCGGTCGAGTACAAGGGCGCCACCATCGCGCCGCCGGACCAGCGGAGGTCGTACACCTGATGACTACCACCCACGACGAGGCGACCGACCCGTACGCCGAGTCCTCGCAGACCACGAGCGGACCGGTCTACACCGTCACCGGGCAGGACTGGGACTCCGTCGCCGGCGGTGAGGAGGGGCGCGCCGAGCGCATCGTCGTCAACATGGGCCCGCAGCACCCCTCGACCCACGGTGTGCTGCGGCTGATCCTGGAGGTCGACGGCGAGACGGTGACCGAGGCCCGATGCGGCATCGGCTACCTGCACACCGGCATCGAGAAGAACATGGAGTTCCGCACCTGGACGCAGGGGGTCACCTTCTGCACCCGGATGGACTACCTCGCGCCGTTCTACAACGAGTACGTCTATGTCGCCGGTGTCGAGAAGCTCCTGGGGATCACCGACCAGGTCCCCGAGAAGGCCCAGGTCATGCGGGTCCTGCTGATGGAGCTCAACCGGGTCGCCTCGCACCTGGTGGCGATCGCGACCGGCGGCATGGAGCTGGGCGCGCTGACAATGATGACGTGCGGGTTCCGTGACCGTGAGCTGATCTTGGACGTCTTCGAGCTGATCACCGGCCTGCGGATGAACCACGGCTTCATCCGGCCCGGAGGCGTCGCGCAAGACCTCCCGCCGGGCGCGCTGGACAAGGTCACCGAGACCGTCGCGCTGCTGCGCAAGCGCCTCCCCGAGTACGCCGCCCTGTGCAACGCCAACCCCATCTTCAAGGGGCGCCTGCAGGAGGTCGGCTACCTCGACCTCGCCGGCTGCCTGTCCCTGGGCATCACCGGGCCGGCGCTACGGGCCACGGGCTACGACTGGGACCTGCGCAAGAAGCAGCCGTACTGCGGGTACGAGGACTACGACTTCGACGTGGTCACCTGGGACCGTCCGGACTCCTACGGCCGGTTCCGGGTGCGCCAGGACGAGATGTGGCAGTCGCTGCGGATCGTCGAGCAGGCCGCGGCGAGGCTCGCCGGCCTCGACGGTGCCCCGGTCATGATCGAGGACAAGAAGATCGCCTGGCCGGCGCAGCTGGCCGTCAGCGCCGACGGACAGGGCAACTCGCTGGAGCACATCAAGCACATCATGGGCGAGTCGATGGAGGCCTTGATCCATCACTTCAAGCTGGTCACCGAGGGGTTCCGCGTCCCGGCCGGCCAGGCGTACACCAGTGTGGAGTCGCCACGCGGCGAGCTGTCGTGCCATGTCGTCTCCGACGGCGGTACTCGCCCGTACCGCGCGCACTTCCGTGACCCCTCGTTCGTCAACCTGCAGGGCACCTCGGTGATGAGCGAGGGCGGGATGATCGCGGACGTGGTCGTCGCGATCGCGAGCATCGACCCGGTGATGGGAGGCGTGGACCGATGACAGCGCCCGACCAACGGACCGACGTCACCGCGCTCACCGACGAATGCCTCGCCGAGCTGCGCGAGATAGCCGGTCGCTACCCGCAGTCCCGCTCGGCGCTGCTGCCGATGCTGCACCTCGTGCAGTCCGTCAGCGGGCACGTCACACCCGAGGGCATCGAGACGTGTGCCGCCATCTTGGGCATCAGCGCCGCCGAGGTGGCCGCGGTCTCGACCTTCTACACGATGTACAAGCGCCGTCCCGTCGGTGACTACCACGTCGGGGTGTGCACCAACACGTTGTGTGCTGTGCTCGGCGGCGACCTCATCTTCGAGCGCCTCAAGGACCACCTCGACGTCGGCAACGACGAGACGACCGCGGACGGCAAGATCACGCTCGAGCACATCGAGTGCAACGCCGCCTGCGACTACGCCCCCGTGATGATGGTCAACTGGGAGTTCTTCGACAACCAGACGCCAGAGTCGGCGGTCGGTGTGGTCGACGACCTGCGCGCCGGCACCGATGTACACCCGACCCGCGGAGCGAGGATCGTGAGCTGGCGCGAGGGGGAGCGGGTGCTTGCTGGCTTCAGCGACGGTCGCGCCGACGAGGGTCCGGCCGCCGGTGCCGCATCGCTGGTGGGTCTGCAGATCGCCCGCGACAACGGGTGGACGGCCCCGGACTTCGGCGACGATGGATCGGACGCTGACCCTTCCGGCAAGGATGGCGAACCGAACGGCGATGCAGCCGACAACGCCCCCACCTTGCGTGCGGAGTCCGAGCACAAGGTCGACGACGCGACACCGACCAAGCCAGCGGCCAAGCGGAAGGACGCCCGATGACCACGTCAGCGACCGAGGCGGGCACGCCGGACATCGACCTCCTCACGCCGGTGCTGTCTGCAGGCTGGGACGCAGAGCGCGCTTGGACCCTGTCCGGTTACGGCGACTACGCCGCGCTGCGCAAGGCAGTCAGGATGACGCCCGGGGAGGTCGTCGCACTCGTCAAGGACTCGGGGCTGCGCGGTCGCGGTGGCGCCGGCTTCCCGACCGGCATGAAGTGGGGCTTCCTGCCGCCCGATGACGGCGGTCCGCGCTACCTGGTCGTCAACGCCGACGAGTCCGAGCCCGGCACCTGCAAGGACATCCCTCTGATGCTGGCCTCACCCCACATCCTGCTCGAGGGCGTTATCGTCTCGGCGTACGCCATCGGTGCGAGGACGGCGTTCATCTACGTGCGCGGCGAGGTCCTGCATGTCGTGCGGCGCCTGCAGGCAGCGGTCGCCGAGGCCTACGCGGCCGGGTACCTCGGCCCTGACATCCTCGGCAGCGGTGCGGCGGTCGACGTGATCGTGCACGCCGGGGCCGGCGCGTACATCTGCGGTGAGGAGACGGCGATGCTGGACTCGCTGGAGGGGCTGCGCGGCCAGCCCCGGCTGCGTCCACCCTTCCCTGCGGTCGCGGGGCTGTACTCACGGCCGACGGTGATCAACAACGTCGAGACGATCGCCTCGGTGCCGTCGATCGTCGCAGGCGGCGCCGACTGGTTCGCCCAGATGGGCACCGAGAAGTCCAAGGGCATGACGTTGTACTCGTTGTCCGGGCACGTGCGCCTGCCGGGGCAGTACGAGGCCCCGCTCGGCATCACCCTGCGCCAGTTGCTCGACCTCGGCGGCGGCATGCGCGAGGGAAGCGAGCTGAAGTTCTGGACCCCCGGTGGTTCATCGACGCCGCTCCTGACCGCCGAGCACCTCGACATCCCGCTCGACTACGAGGGCGTCGCCGACGCGGGTTCGATGCTCGGCACCAAGGCGCTGCAGGTCTTCGACCAGACGACGTCGGTCGTACGTTGCGTCCTGCGGTGGACGGAGTTCTACAAGCACGAGTCGTGCGGCAAGTGCACCCCGTGCCGCGAGGGCACCTGGTGGCTGGTCCAGACCCTGCAGCGGCTCGAGGACGGCAACGGACGCCCCGGCGACATCGAGATGCTTCTCGACCTGTGCGACAACATCCTCGGGCGGGCGTTCTGCGCCCTCGGTGACGGCGCGACGAGCCCGATCACGTCGGCCATCGAGTACTTTCGCGACGAGTTCGAGGCCGGCATGCACACGCCGGCGACCGAGCTGTTCCCCTACCAGGCATCCACCGTCTTCGAAGGCGAGCGGGTATGACGATCGCAGCGGACAACAAGAGCCTGCCGGCCACCGAGGAGCTCGTGACGCTCACCATCGACGACGTGCAGGTCAGCGTGCCCGAGGACACCTTGGTGATCCGCGCCGCTGAGCTGATGGGGGTGGAGGTCCCACGTTTTTGCGACCACCCGCTGCTCGAGCCGATCGGCGCGTGCCGCCAGTGTCTGGTCGAGGTCACCGACGCCGGCAACGGCCGGCCGCTTCCCAAGCCGCAGGCGTCGTGCACGCTGCCGGTGGTGGCGGGCATGGTGGTCAAGACGCAGGTCACCTCCCCGGTCGCGCACAAGGCGCAGTACGGCAACATGGAGTTCCTGCTCATCAACCACCCGCTCGACTGCCCGGTGTGCGACAAGGGCGGGGAGTGCCCGCTGCAGAACCAGGCGCTGTCCCACGGCCGGGACGAGTCCCGCTTCACCGAGACCAAGCGGACGTTCGCCAAGCCGGTCAAGATCTCCGAGCAGGTTCTTCTGGACCGCGAGCGGTGCGTGCTCTGCGCCCGGTGCACCCGCTTCTCCGAGCAGATCGCCGGTGACCCGTTCATCGAGATGCTCGAGCGTGGCGTTCTGCAGCAGGTCGGCATCTACGAGCGCGAGCCCTTCCAGTCGTACTTCTCGGGCAACACGATCCAGATCTGCCCCGTCGGCGCCCTCACCAGCGCCAGCTACCGCTTCCGGGCGCGGCCGTTCGACCTCGTCTCCACGCCCAGCGTGTGCGAGCACTGCGCGTCCGGCTGCGCGCTGCGCACCGACCACCGCCGCGGCAAGGTCATGCGCCGACTCGCCGGCGACGATCCCGAGGTGAACGAGGAGTGGAACTGTGACAAGGGGAGGTTCGCCTTCAGCTACTCGCAGCTTCCGGACCGGCTGACCCGACCATGCGTGCGCAGCCAGGAGACGGGCCAGCTCGAGCCCGTCTCGTGGCCGGCGGCGTTCGCCGCTGCCGCCCGCGGTCTGGCCGCCGGCCGGGTCGGGGTGCTGCCCGGTGGACGACTGACCGCGGAGGACGCCTACGCGTACGCGAAGTTCGCCAGGACGGTGCTCGGGACCAACGACATCGACTTCCGGGCCCGCCCGCACTCGGAGGAGGAGGCGCAGTTCCTCGCCGCGGCGGTGGTGCTGTCCCATCTCGACGTGACGTACGCCGACCTGGAGCGGGCCGGTACGGTCCTGCTCGTCGGTCTGGAGCCCGAGGACGAGTCTCCCATCGTGTTCCTGCGGCTGCGCAAGGCCGCCCACAAGCACGGGCTCCGGGTCCACGCGGTGGCCAGCCACACCAGCCGCGGCCTGAGCAAGCTGGGGGGAAGCCTGCTGCGCACGGTCCCTGGGGATGAGGCGGCCACCCTCGAGCAGCTGGCCGACGACAACCACCTCGCCCTCGCCGCCGAGAGCGTGATCCTGGTCGGTGAGCGGCTGTCCGCAACGCCAGGGGCGCTGACCGCGGCACTCACCCTGGCGCGGCGGACCGGCGCCAAGATCGCCTGGGTGCCTCGCCGTGCCGGTGAACGCGGTGCCGTCGAGACCGGTTGCCTGCCAGGTCTCCTGCCCGGCGGTCGTCCGGTCGCCGACGCGGCCGCCCGCGCCGACCTCTGCGCCGCGTGGGGAGTGAGCGGCTTGCCGTCCGACCCCGGGCGCAGTGCCGACGCCATCTTGGCGGCGGTTGTCGCGGGCGAGCTCACCGCGCTCCTGGTCGGCGGTGTGGAGACCGGTGACCTGCCTGACCCACAGCTCGCCGAGCGCGCACTCGAGCGTGCCGACTTCGTGGTGAGCCTGGAGGTGAGGGCCAGCGCGGTCACCGAGCGTGCCGATGTCGTGCTCCCTGTCGCACCAGTCGCTGAGAAGCCAGGAACGTTCGTCGACTGGGAGGGCCGCCCCCGCCCGTTCGAGACCGTCATCGACCAACCCAACTCCCTTCCCGACGTACGGATCCTGGCCGGTATCGCCGAGGAGCTCGGCAACGGCCTGGGGTTCCGCACGATCCACCAAGCCAGGGCAGACATGACCGAGGTCGGCCCGTGGGACGGTGACCGCGCACCGGCACCGACCGCCGCACCCGGTGCGGCCGCGAAGGCCGGCAAGGGCGAGGCCGTCCTGGACACCTGGCGACTGCTCGTCGACGACGGACGCGGCCAGGACGGCGACGAGCACTACCTCGCCACGGCTCGCCCAGCCGAGGTGCGGGTCAACGCCGCGACACTGACGGCCATCGGTGTCGCCGCGGGCGACGACCTCGTGCTGAGCACCGACCACGGGGAGGTCTGTCTCCCGGCAACGGTCGCCGACCTGCCCGACGGTGTGGTCTGGGCGCCGTCCAACTCCGGCGGCACCAACCTTCGCCGGGTGCTCGGTGCAGGTGCCGGGGACGTCGTACGTCTCGCCGGGAGGCAGTCGTGAACGGGCTCTTCGGCACCGAGAGCTGGTGGGTTGTCATCGCCAAGGCGGTGCTGATCTTCCTCATCCTCGTCATCTACACGCTCTTCAACATCTGGTTCGAACGCCGCGTCGTCGCCAAGATGCAGCACCGCATCGGTCCTAACGTGCACGGCCCGTTCGGCCTGCTGCAGAGCCTGGCCGACGGCGTCAAGCTGGCCCTGAAGGAAGACATCGTGCCGACCGCCGCCGACAAGGTGGTCTACGTCCTGGCACCCATCTTGGCCACCATCCCGGCATTCATGGCATGGGCGGTGATCCCGTTCGGGCCGGAGGTCCGGATCCCCTTCACCGACACCGTGACTCCGCTGCAGCTGACCGACCTGCCGGTCGGGGTGCTGTACATCCTCGCGGTGACCTCGATCGGCATCTACGGCATCGTCCTCGCCGGTTGGTCATCGGGGTCGACCTACGCACTCCTGGGTGGCATGCGGTCGTCGGCGCAGATGATCTCCTACGAGGTGGCGATGGGTCTGGCGTTCGTCTCGGTGTTCATGTACGCCGGCTCGATGTCCACCGCGGACATCGTGGCCGCACAGGCCGAGGACATGTGGTTCGCGTTGCCGTTGCTGCCGTCGTTCGTGATCTATTTGATCGCGATGGTCGGCGAGACCAACCGCGCCCCGTTCGACCTGCCAGAGGCCGAGGGTGAACTGGTCGGCGGCTTCCACACCGAGTACTCCTCGCTGAAGTTCGCCCTGTTCTTCCTCGCCGAGTACGTCAACATGGTGACCGTCTCCGCGCTCGCCACCACCTTGTTCCTCGGCGGCTGGCGCGCCCCGTGGCCGATCTCCCTGTGGGACGGCGCCAACTCCGGCTACTGGCCGGTGCTGTGGTTCCTGGGCAAGACGCTGATCTTCATCTTCGTGTTCGTGTGGCTGCGCGGTACGTTGCCCCGGATGCGCTACGACCAGTTCATGAAGTTCGGCTGGAAGGTGCTGATCCCGGCCGCGCTGCTGTGGACGATGGCCGTTGCGGTCGTACGCCGGATCCGGCTCGACGGCGGGATGGACCAGCAGACCGTGCTCATCGTCGGGGGCATCGCCGTCACCCTGCTGCTGGTCATCGCCTTCATCCCCGAGCGCAAGCAGCCGGCCGACGACGAGGAGCCGGCCGAGACCGACGCCTTCGCCGGCGGATATCCCGTACCCCCGATGCCCGGCCACCAGGAGACACGCCCAGATGCCTAGCCTCAAGGAACAGCTGTGGGATCCAGTCGCCGGGTTCGGTGTGACGTTCCGGACGATGTTCCGCAAGACCGTCACCGAGCAGTACCCCTTCGAGAAGCGGCCCACCGCGCCCCGGTTCCACGGGCGTCACCAGCTCAACCGGTGGCCCGACGGGCTGGAGAAGTGCATCGGCTGTGAGCTGTGCGCCTGGGCCTGCCCCGCCGATGCGATCTACGTCGAGGGCGCCGACAACACCGAGGACGAGAGGTTCGCGCCGGGGGAGAGATATGGCCGCGTCTACCAGATCAACTACCTGCGCTGCATCCTGTGCGGGCTGTGCATCGAGGCCTGCCCGACCCGCGCGCTGACCATGACCAACGAGTACGAGCTGGCCGACAACTCGCGCGAGTCGCTGATCTACGAGAAGTCCGACCTGCTCGCACCGCTGCTCCCGGGGATGGAGCAGCCCCCGCACCCGATGCGCCTCGGTGAGGACCAGGGTGACTACTATCGCGGGGCGTCCGGCACCCCCGACAGCGCCGAGGAGCAGAAGTGATCGCGTTCTGGATCCTCGCACCCGTCATGGTCGTCGCCGCACTCGGGCTGATCTTGGCCCGAAAGGCCGTACACGCTGCTCTGATGCTGGCCGTCGTGATGATCTGCCTCGCCGTCCTGTACGCCGCCCAAGGTGCGCCGTTCCTGTTCGCGGTGCAGATCATCGTCTACACCGGCGCGATCATGATGTTGTTCCTGTTCGTCCTGATGCTTGTCGGTGTCGATGCGTCGGACTCGTTGGTGGAGACCATCAGGGGCCAGCGTCTCGCCGCCACCGCCGTCGGGCTGTTGTTCGGCGCCACCGCCGTGATCGGCGTCGGCCAGGTGAGCGTCGGACCCGTGGTCGGAGTGAGCGGGGCCAACGCCAACGGCAACGTGTTCGGCCTGGCGGAGCTGCTGTTCTCCAAGTACGTGTTCGCCTTCGAGCTCACCAGCGCCCTGTTGATCACCGCGGCCCTGGGCGCCATGGTGCTTGCACACCGCGAACGGCTGGCGCCGCGCGTCACCCAACGGCAGCTGTCGCAGCAGCGGCTGCAGGCATTCGCCGAGACCGGCAAGCACCCCGGGCCACTGCCTACGCCGGGCGTCTTCGCCCGGCACAACGCGGTCGACACCCCGGCACTGCTTCCTGACGGAACACCGTCGGAGCTGTCGATCTCACAGACGCTCCGCGCCCGCGGCACGATCAGGGTGACCGACCGGCAGGCGATCGACGACACCCTGCGCCAGCTCGACCGCGACGACACCGCGCTCGAGGAGGACCAGCAGCCATGAGCATCACGCCGTTCATCGTCTTGTCGATGCTGCTGTTCACCATCGGCGCCGTCGGGGTCCTCGTGCGCCGCAACGCGATCGTGGTCTTCATGTGCGTGGAGCTGATGCTCAACGCCTGCAACCTGGCGCTCGTGACCTTCGCGCGCCAGCACGGCAACCTCGAGGGCCAGATCGCCGCGTTCCTCGTGATGGTTGTTGCCGCCGCCGAGGTCGTCGTCGGGCTCGCCATCATCGTGTCCATCTTCCGTGCGCGCCGGTCGGCCTCGGTCGACGACGCCAGCCTGCTGAAGTTCTGAGAGGACGCGATGAGCAGCACCGCCGTACTGGCCAGCGCCGAGCACGCGGCCGTACTCGACCCCTCGGCCGCTACCGGCGTGTTCACCCTCACCTTCGTGCTGATCGCGGTCCCGCTGCTCAGCGCGGCGGTCCTGCTGCTCGGCGACGGCCGTGGCACCGGACCCAGCGACCGTTACGGACACCTGCTCGGCACCGCAGCCTCGGCGGCGTCGTTCGTGATCGGCGTCATCTTGTTCGTCGCGCTGATTGCTCGTGAGGAGTCCGAGCGGTCGATCACCCAATCGCTCTTCACCTGGATCGACGTCGGCGGCTTCCACGTGGAGGCCAGCTTCTTGTACGACCAGCTGTCGGCGTTGTTCGTGCTGCTGATCACCGGTGTCGGCACGCTCATCCACGTCTACTCCATCGGCTACATGGCTCACGACGAGCGACGCCGCAGGTTCTTCGCCTACCTCAACCTCTTCATCGCCGCGATGCTCACCCTCGTGCTCGCCGCCGACTACCTGGTGATGTTCCTCGGGTGGGAAGGGGTCGGGTTGGCGTCGTACCTGCTCATCGGCTTCTGGCAGGAGCGCAGGTCCGCTGCGGTCGCGGCGAAGAAGGCCTTCGTCGTCAACCGGGTCGGCGACCTCGGCATGGCGATCGCGATCATGGTGATGTTCGCGCAGTTCGGCACCACCACGCTGGTCGGTGTGTCGGACGGGATGCAACGAGCCTCCGGCGAGGTGGCGACGGCGCTAGGGCTGCTGCTCCTGCTCGGGGCCTGCGGCAAGTCCGCCCAGGTGCCGCTGCAGAGCTGGTTGCTCGATGCGATGGAGGGTCCGACGCCGGTATCGGCGCTGATCCACGCCGCGACGATGGTGACCGCCGGTGTCTATCTGGTGGTGCGGTCCAACTTCGTCTTCGACAACTCCGAGGTGGCCCGTAACGCGGTGATCGCCGTCGGCCTGGTCACCCTGCTGGTCGGTGCCTGGATCGGGTGCGCGAAGGACGACATCAAGAAGGCGCTGGCCGGGTCGACCATGAGCCAGATCGGCTACATGATGCTCGCCGCCGGCCTCGGCCCCGCCGGATATGCCTTCGCCATCTTCCACCTGATGACCCACGGATTCTTCAAGGCCAACATGTTCCTCGGTGCGGGGTCGGTCATGCACGCCATGGACGACGACGTCGACATGCGCCACTACGGTGCGCTCGCCAAGGCCATGCCGGTCACCTTCGCCACCTTCACGATGGGCTACCTGGCGATCATCGGCTTCCCGGGCTTCTCGGGCTTCTTCTCCAAGGACGCGATCATCGAGGCCGCCTTCGGTGAGAGCTTCCTCGTCGGGCTCGGCGCGCTGCTGGCCGCTGGCGTCACGGCCTTCTACATGACCCGGCTGATGCTGATGACCTTCGTGTCCGAGCGGCGGTGGCGCGAGGGCGTGCACCCGCACGAGTCGCCGGGCGTCATGACCGTCCCGTTGATCGTGCTCGCCGCGCTCTCCCTGCTGGGAGGTGCCCTCGCCATCGGTGGCTGGATCGGTGAGTGGCTTGCCCCGGTGGTGGGCACCGAGGAGCACGAGCTCTCGGTGCCCGTGTGGGTCATCACGGTGTCGGTACTGGTCACCGTGGCCGCCGGCATCGCCATCGCCTACCTGCTGTTCGGACGCCGCGAGGTGTCCGGTGAGGCACCGACCAAGGTGTCGGTCGTGACCAGGGCCGGCCGCGCCGACGTCTACGGCGACGCCTTCAACGAAGCGGTGCTGATGCGGCCGGGTCAGCGGCTCACCTCTGCGCTGCTGCTCACCGACCGTCGCGGCATCGACGGTGTCGTCACCGGCCTAGGGTCCTTGATTTCTGCAGGATCAGGACAGCTGCGGCGCGTGCAGACCGGATTCGTGCGTTCCTACACGCTGGCGATGTTCGGCGGCGCCCTGCTCGTCGTTCTGGCGCTGTTAGCGGTGAACCTCGTGTGAGAGAGACCATGAACTTCCCCTGGCTGACCACGTTGCTCGTCCTTCCCCTCATCGGCGCCGTCGTCGTCGCTGTCATCCCGCGAGCCCGCGACGCCCTCGCCAAGCTGGTCGGCACCGGTTTCGCCGTCGCCACCTTGCTGGTCAGCCTCGCCATGTTCTCCGCCTACGACACCAGCGCCAACGGCTACCAGCTGACCGAGCAGCACACGTGGATCGCGGCTCTCGGCGCCTCCTACGCGCTCGGCGTCAACGGCATCGGCATCGTGCTGATCCTGTTGACGACCGTGCTCGTGCCGATCGTGATGATCGCCTCGTGGCCCGACGCGGACGAGGCCCGGTGGAGCGCCGGCACGTTCTTCGCGTGGATGCTGTTCCTGGAGGCCCTCGCCGTCGGTGTCTTCGCCGCGACCGACGTGCTGCTGTTCTACGTCCTGTTCGAGGCGACACTGATCCCGATCTACTTCCTGATCGGTGGTTTCGGCTCCGGCCGGCGCTCGTACGCCGCGGTGAAGTTCCTGATCTACAACCTCGTCGGTGGCCTGGTCATGCTCGCCTCCGTCGTCGGTCTCTACGCCGTCTCGGCCCGCGCGGGCGCACCGAGCTACCTGCTCGGTGACCTGATGGACGTACCGATCGGGGAGTGGACGGGGCGCTGGATGTTCCTCGGTTTCTTCATCGCCTTCGCGATCAAGGCGCCGCTCTGGCCGGTGCACACCTGGCTTCCCGACGCCGCCGCATCCGGCACGTCCGGGACATCGGTGCTGATGATCAGCGTGCTGGACAAGATCGGCACCTTCGGCATGCTCCGGTTCTGCCTGGGACTGTTCCCGGAGGCGTCGCAGTGGGCCAGCCCGGTGGTAATGACCCTCGCGGTGATCAGCATCGTCTACGGAGCGCTGCTCGCGATCGGCGAGGACGACCTCCGCCGGCTGATCGCCTACACCTCGGTGTCCCACTTCGGGTTCATCGTCCTGGGCATCTTCGCCTTCACGACGCAGTCCACGTCCGGATCGGTGCTGTACATGTTCAACCACGGCTTGTCCACCGCTGGACTCTTCCTGGTGACCGGCGTGCTGATCCGGCGGCGCGGTTCGGCGAGCATCGCCGACTTCGGCGGCGTCCAAAAGGTCGCGCCAGTCCTCGCGGGCGTCTTCTTGGTGTTCGGCCTGTCGAGCCTCTCCCTGCCCGGTCTCGCGCCGTTCGTCAGCGAGTTCTTGGTGCTGGCCGGCACGTTGACCCGCTCGGTGCCGTTCGCCGTCGTCGCCACCCTCGGGATGGTGCTTGCCGCGCTGTACATCCTCTTGATGTACCAACGCACCATGACCGGACCGCTGCGTGAGGACAACCGCGAGATCTTCGACCTCGACGGCCGCGAGTTCGGTTCGCTCGCGCCGGTCGTCGTACTGATCATCGGGCTCGGATTCTTCCCACAGCCGCTGCTGAACGTCATCCAGCCCGCCGTCGACAGCACCTTGCAGCAGGTCGGGGAGTCCGACCCCGCGCCCCGTACCCCGAGCGTGGCCCAGGCAGAGGAGACCGACCAGTGACCGCGTTGACCGGAGCGGTGCTGGCCCAAAATGCACTGTCGGCCGCAGACCTGCCGCAGATCGGGGCCCCGGCGATCGAGTACGGCACCCTGTCACCGGTGCTCGCGATCACCGCGACGGCACTCATCGGTGTCCTCGTCGAGGCGGGCGCGCCCCGGCGGGCGCGGTTCGGGTTGCAGTCCGCCGTCGCGATCGTGGGCATCCTCGCCGCGTTGGCCGCAACGGTGTGGGTGAGCATCCATGACCTGGGCAAGGTCAGCTTCGAAGGCACCGACCTGCTCGCCCGCGGCAAGACCGTCGCCGAGGGTGCCCTCGTGGTTGACGGTCCGACCGTCTTCTTGTGGGGCCTGCTGCTGGTGTTCGCGCTGGTGAGCATGCTGATGTTCGCCGAACGCGGCCTCGAGGGCGGACTGAGTGGGTTCACCGGCCAGGCCGCGGTCGCGCCCGGCGGCGCCGGTGAGCGCGAGGCGACGATGGCGGGGATCGAGCACACCGAGATCTTCCCGCTTGCCATGTTCGCGCTGCTCGGCATGATGGTCTTCCCGGCGTCCAACGACCTGCTCACCATGTTCGTGGCGCTTGAGGTGCTCTCGCTCCCGCTCTACCTGCTGTGCGGGCTGGCTCGCCGCCGCAGGTTGCTGAGCCAGGAGGCCGCCGTGAAGTACTTCCTGCTGGGGGCGTTCTCGTCGGCCTTCTTCCTCTATGGCATCGCCCTCGTCTACGGGTACTCCGGCTCGTTCACACTCGCCGCGATCGACACGGCGGTCAGCAACCAGATCGCCGGTCAGAACCTCCTTCTCGCCGGAATGGCGCTGATCTCGGTCGGGTTGTTGTTCAAGGTCTCGGCCGTACCGTTCCAGGCGTGGACGCCCGACGTCTACCAAGGCGCACCGACCGCGGTGACCGCGTTCATGGCGGCCGGCACCAAGGTGGCCGCGTTCGGTGCGCTGCTGCGCGTCTTCTTCGTCGGGTTCGGTGGGGCGCAATGGGACTGGCGGCCACTGATGATGATCGTCGCGGTGCTGACGATGGTCGTCGGCGCCGTGGTCCTGATCCGGCAGACCGACGTCAAGCGCATGCTGGCGTACTCCGCGATAGCGCACAGCGGGTTCATCCTCACCGCGTTCGCCGGCGCCTACGAGGGCTCCGCCGGCACGGCCACCATCACCAGCGTGTCGGCGGTGATGTTCTACCTGGCCGTCTACGGTTTCTCCACCATCGGGGCGTTCGCGATCGCGACCCTCGTGCGCGACGGGGGCGGCGAGGTCGGCCACCTGGCGCGGTGGGCCGGACTTGGCCGTGAGTCACCAGTACTCGCCGGCGTCTTCGCGTTGTTCATGCTGTCCTTCGCCGGTATCCCCCTCACCGCCGGGTTCATGGGCAAGTGGACGGTGTTCAGCGCCGCTTGGTCCGGGTACGCATGGCCGCTCGTCGTCGCCGGTGTCCTGACGAGCGCCGTCGCAGCGTACTTCTACGTGCGCGTGATCGTGCTGATGTTCTTCGCAGACCCCGAGGGCGACGGGCCGACCGTCGCGGTGCCGAGCGTGATGACCTCGGCCGTGATCGCGGTGACCGCTGCTGTCACAATCGTGCTGGGTATCGTTCCTGGACCGGTACTCGACCTCGCCCAGAACGCCGGAACCTTCGTCCGCTGACACACCGCATCCAGCGGCCGCCGCGCCGGCCTCGACCACCGCCCTGTCAGGAGCTCGCGCCGTGTCAGCCAGCATCTTCGAAGTGCCGTACGACGACGAAGCGCTCCAGACCCGCATCCGAGGTGGGCTGGATGAGGTCGAACGGCAGCTGAGCGCGTCGATCGACAGCGGTGAACGGTTCGTCACCGAGGTCGCGGTGCACCTGCTGCGGGCGGGCGGCAAGCGCTTCCGCCCCCTGATGGTGCTCCTGGCCGCCGAGTTCGGCGCCAGCGACGAGCCGGGCATCGTGCCGTCGGCCGTGGTCGTCGAGCTCACCCACCTGGCGACGCTCTACCATGACGACGTCATGGACGAGGCCGCGCTTCGTCGCGGCGCGCAGAGCGCCAACGCGCGGTGGGACAACTCCATCGCGATCCTCGCCGGCGACTACCTCTTCGCGCAGGCATCCCAGATCCTCGCCGGGCTCGGGACCGAAGCGGTGCGTATCCAGGCCGAGACGTTCTCACGGCTGGTCCAGGGCCAGATCCGCGAAACGCTCGGGCCGACGGACTCAGAAGACCCGGTGGAGCACTACCTTTCGGTCGTCGCGGACAAGACGGGGTCGTTGATCGCCACTGCCGCGTTGTTCGGGTCGAAGACCAGCGGCGCCAGCGAGGACGTCCAGCAGGTACTGACCGAGTTCGGCGAATGCATCGGGTCTGCCTTCCAGCTCGCCGACGACATCATCGACGTCGCGAGCGAGACCGGCGACTCGGGCAAGACACCGGGAACCGACCTGCGTGAGGGCATCCCGACCCTGTCGACGCTCTTCGCGCAGCGCTCCACCGACCCTCGCGATGCACGGCTCAACGAGCTGCTCGCTGGACCCATCGAGGACGATGCCGACGTGGAGGAAGCGCTGCGCCTGCTGCGCGCCCACGAGGCGATGCGCCAGGCTCGGACCTACGTGCACAGCCAAGCCGACGACGCACGGGCACTTCTGGCCGGGCTCCCCGAGATACCGGCCCGGGCGGCCCTCGTCTCCTTGTGCGACGTCGTCGTCACCCGCATCGGGTGACACGATCGGGTCGGCTGTGGCTAATAGCCATTTCATGGGGCATACTTGACGCTGGGTCCTGATCTGTGGCCTTGGTGACTTCAAGGGAGCGGTATGAAGCGAATCGCGCTACGTCTTGCAGCCGCGGCTGTCGTCGCTACTGCTCTGGTGGGAGTCACTGGCACCGCCGAGGCAGCAGGTGCCGACCGCGGCAAGGCTTCCTCAATCGGTGACCGCGACTCCTCCGCGATCTCGTCGCTGTTGCGCGGGGTCTCCTGGGAGTGATGCGCAGGGTTCGGGCATGAGTCCGACCTCCTCCCAGGTGCGCATCTGGGTCTACGTCGCGGCACTTTTCGCTGCCACAACTGGTGTTGTGGCAGCGAGTTCTCTGTCTGGGTTCGATCCGGCCAGCGACCTCCCGGCCGTCACCCTCCCGTTCTTCGTCGGGGGTTTGGTGGCAGCTGAGCTGCTGCGGGTCAGGTTCCGCCGCGGCGCGCACATCGAGTCGCTCACGCTTTTCGAGGCTGTGCTCGCGCCGCTCATCTTCGCGTTCGACACAGTCACTGCCGTCGTCGTCGTGGGCGTCGCGCAGTCGATGACCGCGGCGATCCGTCGCAACCCGCCGATCAAGTCGGCATTCAATGCGGCCCAGTGGGTCTTCGTCACCGCCTGCGGCTCCGTGGTGCTTCAGCTCTTGGGAGGCGGGACCGGCCTGGGTCTGCGCTCGCTGGGTGCGCTCTTTGCCGCGCTCGCCGTTGTCGCGGTGCTCAACAACCTCGCCGTGGCGATGGTGATGGCACTGTCAGAGGGCAGCTCGTTGCTTGCCGGGCTCCGCGGCTTCGCACCGCTGGTGTCGTCCTCGGTACTGGGCTGGTTGGTCAACATGCTGTTCGGCCTGCTGTTCGTGCTGGCCGTCGAAGGCAGCCCGGCCGCGGTGCTCCTGTTCCCCGTGCCGCTGGTGCTCCTGCACCTGGCGTATCGCGGCTACGCAGCCGCGCAGGCGGACCGTCGACGCCTGGGCGGGTTGCGCGACGCCGCGCAGGTGCTCGCCGAGCCGCTGCACCCGTTCGACGCGATTCCTGCCTACCTGGAGGAGGTACGAAGGGCGTTCGACTCCCGCGCGGCGGTGCTCATCCTGCGCCAGGAGGACGGCAGCTACCAGACCTACCTCCACCGGCCGGCGGGGAGCGGGACCGCGGCCGGTCCGAGCGACCGATCGGCGACGAAGGTCGAGCGGCTGCTCGCGCGCGAGGCCGAGCCGGTACGGATCAAGGTCGGGGACACCGGGATGCTGGCAGCGGCTCTGACCGGTGGGGGCTGGCGCGAGTGCATGTGTGCACCGCTGATCGACGAGCACCAAGAGCTCGGTGCACTGGTGGTGTTCGACCAGAGCGGCTTCGAGGGCACCCAGACCGCTGAGCTCGCGGTGCTCGACGCACTCGCGCGCGAGACTGCTCACACACTTGCGCGCGGGCGGCTGTTCGAGAACGTCATGGAACAGGAGCGCAGGCTCGCACAGATCGTCAGCACCACCTCCGACGGGATCTTCACCCTCGCCGACGACGGAGCGCTGCTCACCTGGAACTCCGCGTGCGAGACCATCACGGGCTTCGGTGCCGCCGAGCTCGTCGGCAGACGTGACGTCATGCGAACGCTCAGCGCCCGGACCGCGACGGGCAAGCCGATCGACTTCGCCAACTGGATCTCGATGCCGACGCTGCCGCGCGAGATCCTGATCACCACGCTCGACGGAATCCAGCGCCGGCTCTCCTGCTCGGCGAGCTCGGGCACCGATATCGACGGTGTGCGTTCCCTCGTCGTCGTCGCCCGGGACATCACTCCCGCTGAGGAGTACGAGGAGCTGCGCGAACAGTTCTCCCGTCTGGTGGAGGCGTCGGCCGCTCAGCGTCTGGTCGTCGACCACTTGCAGGAGGCGGTCGCTCCGGAGCCGCCAGGCATCGAGGGTGCCGACATCGCCGTCGCCTACGTCGCCTCCGATCCCGCCTCTCCGACCGGCGGGGACCTCTTCGACTGGCACGAGATGCCATCGGGAGATCTGCACGTCGCCGTCGTCGATGTGCTCGGGCACGGCGTCGCGGCGACCAAGGACGCGCTGACCGTCGTGCACACGCTCCGCTTCGTCGCGCTCGAGGGCACGCCGCTGGTCGATGTCGTACGCCGCGCCGACGAGTTGCTGTCCGCGCAGGATTCCGAGCTCGTCGCGACCGTCGTCGTTGCGCGGTACGACCCGACCACGGGCGTGCTCCAGGTGGTCTCCGGCGGACACCCGCCGGCGCTCATCGTCGGACCTGGCGGCGAGGTGACGCAGGTTCAGGCGACCGGCGGGGCGATCGGTTGGCCGGCTGTCGGCAGCGACAATGTTGCCACGATCGAGCTCGCGGTGCACGACTCGGTGGTGTTCTACACCGACGGGCTGATCGAAGCTCGCAAGGACGTCATCGAGGGCATGGACTCCCTCATGGAGGTCGCCAGCGACGTCGCTCACATGCCCGCTCAGCAGTACGCCGACGAGCTTGTTCGGCGCTCGCTCGCCGGCGCTGACCGTCGCGACGACAGCCTTGCGCTGGTCCTTCGACGCTCACGCAAGCGGGCTGTCGTCAACCACATGCGCTGGCGCGTCGATCCGATCGGGCACGACGAGCTGCGCTCGACCCGCAAGCAGCTCGAGGAATGGTTGTCCGGGCACCAGGTGGAGCTCGCGGACGTGGCGTTGGTCGCGGCTGAGCTGCTCTCCAACGGCGCGCGGGCCGCACGTAGCTCGATCGTGCTGACCGCCGAGCTCCAACCCGGTCAGGTCGTCCTGGAGGTCTCCGACGACGGGATCGGCGACCCGGGCATCGAGGGGCTGGGACGACGCCTGCCGCCGCCGGACAGCGAGAGTGGCCGCGGCCTCTACCTGGTCCGCGCGCTCAGTGCCGACGTCTCGGCCATGAGCACCGCCGAAGGCACTCTGGTGCGCTGCGTCGTACCGGTTCGCGGTGTCAACGTCGTCTCCCGGCGCATCCACGACGGCGTCCTGTGAGTCCGTCCCCACCTCATCATCACGTGTCCAGGTTTACTGGGCGCGGCGTCACTTCACCAAGGTTGCAGCCGAGGTGAAGTGACGCTGTACCAGGAGAACCTGGTACAGATGTGACTCGGAGCGCCGGAGGTGCGTGGTGAACGCTCAACACGCGATGTCCTCGGCGGCGCGGCTGAGAACTCGACGCCTGTTGGCGACGGCTTCGACCGTGATCGCCGACAGCGCCACCCACACCAGGACGAAGCCGAGCCACCGCGCCGAGGTCATGTCCTCCCCGAAGACGATGAGGCCCAGTAGGAACTGCATGATCGGAGTGATGTACTGCAAGAGTCCGACGGTGGTCAGCGAGACGCGGGTGGCGGCCCCGCCGAACAGCAGCAGCGGGATGGCCGTCACGACGCCCGTTGCTGCCAGCAGCAGGATGTTGAGCCAACCTTCGTGACCGAAAGCGGTGTCCCCGCCGGCCTCGGAGACGGCCAGGTAGGTTACAGCCAGCGGCGCCAACGCCGCCGTCTCGACCGCGAGCCCTTCGAGCGCGCCGATGTTGGCCCTCTTCTTCATCAACCCGTAGGTGCCGAAGGAGAAAGCAAGTACCAGGGCGATGTAGGGCGGCCGGCCGTAGTCGATGGCGAGCACCGCGACCGCCAGAACGGCCAGGCTGAGCGCTGACCACTGGACCGCTCGTAGCCGTTCGCCGAGCACCACGACTCCCATCAGGATCGTGACGAGGGGGTTGATGAAGTAACCGAGCGAGGTCTCGATCACGTGCCCGTTGTTAACCGCCCAGATGAACATTCCCCAGTTGACGGCTACGGCCACCGATCCGACGGCGAGGTAGACGACACGGCGACGGTCACGCACGGCGGCACGGGTCGTCCGCCAACGGCCAGTGACCGAGACCAGCACGGCCACGAACACCAGCGACCACACGATGCGGTGTGCGAGCACCTCGTCGGCACCGGCGGGCTCGAGCAGCGGCCAGTACAGCGGGAACAACCCCCAGCACAGATAGGCGCCGACGCCGAGGAGCAGACCCCGGCGCGACTCGTCCACGCTTCGCAGACTACGACAACCTAGAATGCTCGCCATGGCCGACTACCTGGCGTCGTACGCGAGCGTCGCGGTGATCCTCATCGTCGGTGTGCTGCTCGCCGCCGGGATGCTTGGTGTCAACCGGCTGCTGCGGCCGCAGCAGCCGACGGCGGCAAAGCTGCTCACCTACGAGTCCGGCGTCGACCCCGTCGGACAGGGGTGGGCTCAGAGCAACGTGCGCTATCTCGTCTACGTCTACCTGTACGTCATCTTCGCGGTCGACGCGGTGTTCCTGTTCCCGTGGGCAGTGGTGTTCGTGGCGATCGGATGGGCCGCGGTCGTCGAGATGGCCGTCTTCGTCGGGTTCATCGCAGTCGGGCTGGTCTACGCGTGGCGTACGGGCGTGCTTCGGTGGACCTAGGCATGCCGTCGCTGGGACCCGCATCGCAGCTCGCGCCGAGACCCGCGCGCTACCTGCTGAACTGGGGACGACGCTACTCGCTGTGGGTCTTCAACTTCGGCCTCGCGTGCTGCGCCATCGAGTTCATCGCAACCTCGATGTCGCGGCACGACTTCATCCGCCTCGGCGTCATCCCGTTCGCGCCGGGGCCACGCCAGGCCGACCTGATGGTCGTCTCAGGGACGGTCACCGACAAGATGGCGCCGGCCATCCAACGGCTCTACGAACAGATGCCCGAGCCCAAGTACGTCATCTCGTTCGGCTCCTGCGCCAACAGCGGCGGCCCGTACTGGGACTCCTACTGCGTGACCAAGGGGGTCGACCAGATCATCCCGGTCGACGTCTACGTGCCCGGCTGCCCGCCGCGACCAGAAGCGTTGCTGCAAGGCATCGTGAAGCTGCAGGACAAGATCGCCGGCGAGAACCTCGCCGAACGCTACGCGCCGCGTTCGGCGACGTCCCTGCTGCGGGGGCGCATCGAGCCGCCGACCGATGCCACGGACGAGGGGCACCGGTGAGCTGGCATGGCGACGCGTTGACGCTTGCGCAGCGGGTCACCGGCAGCGAGACGAGCGGTGAGCTGGGCTTCGGTCCCTACACGATCACCGTTGCGAGTGTTGCCTGGCGCCGGGTCCACGCCGCGCTGCGTGCCGAGCTCGGCTGCACGTACTTCGACTGGCTGTCCGCCGCCGATGAGCTCGCCGAGGGATTTCGCATCGCCTGCCACGTAGCGTGCCTGGACGCAGGCGTCGAGCACGTCCTCGTCACGACCGTCGTCCCTCGGGAGTCGCCGGTGCTGGAGTCGCTGCTGCCGGTGCACGCCGGAGCCGGCCGGCACGAGCGCGAGACGCACGAGATGTTCGGCATCGACTTCACTGGGGGCACCGCCCTTGAGGGACTGCTGCTGCCCGAGGGATTCGAGGGCAACCCCTTGCGCAAGGAGTTCGTGCTCGCCTCGCGCGTCGCCAAGCCGTGGCCGGGTGCCAAGGAACCGGGGGAGAGCGACGCCGGCCTGCATGCGTCGCCCGGACGCCGTCGCCAACGCCCCGCGGGGGTCCCCGAGCCCCCGGCCTGGGGTCCGCGGGAGCCGGGGTCGCTGGCACCGGACCCGCTCGCGCACGCCGCCCCCGCGGCCGCGCGTCCGCGCCGCGGGCGTCCCGAGACGCCACCACCGGCCGTTGACGCCGATGGGTGAGCTCCTCGACATCGTCGCGCGCTGCCTGGTGGTGGCGGCGGCGTTCCTGGTGCTGCCGCTGCTCGTCGGCCAGCTCGAGCACAAGGCCATGGCACACATGCAGGGCCGGGTCGGGCCGATGTACGCAGGTGGCTTCCACGGGTGGGCGCAGCTCCTCGCCGACGGGGTGAAGTTCGCGCAGAAGGAGGACGTCATACCTGCCGCCGCCGACCGGCGCGTCTTCGCAGCGGCACCGGGCGTCGCGCTGGTGCCGTACCTGGTGGTGATGCTCGTCATCCCGCTCGGGCCCGGACTCGTCGGCCAGGACCTCGACCTTGGGCTCTTCTTCGTGCTCGCCGTGATGAGCGTCGGGGTCCTGGGCTCGCTGATGGCCGGCTGGGCCAGCGCCAACAAGTACAGCCTGCTCGGTGCGCTTCGGGTGGCGGCCCAGCTCACCAGCTACGAGCTTCCCTTCGTGCTGGCTGCCTCCTCGGTCGCGATGGCGGCCGGGTCGCTGTCTCTCGTCGGCATCGTCGTGGCCTGGGAGCCGTGGTGGTTGCTCTGGCAGGCACCGGCTATGGCCGTGTTCTTCGTCGCCGGCCTCGCAGAGCTGCAACGCCCACCTTTCGACATGCCGGTCGCCGACTCCGAGCTGGTCTTCGGCCCGTACACCGAGTACGGCGGCATGCGTTTTGCCATGTTCCTGCTTGCCGAGTACGCCGGTATCGTCGTGCTCGCCGCCCTGACCGCCGTGCTCTTCCTCGGCGGGTGGCACGGGCCGGCGAGCGACCAGCTCGGCTGGCTGTGGTCGCTACTCAAGATCGCCGCGGTGTCGTTCCTCGTCATCTGGGCGCGGGTGGCCCTCCCACGGCTGCGTGAGGACCAGCTCAACGCCCTCGCCTGGAAGGTGCTGGTGCCCGTGATACTCGGTCAGCTCGTACTCACCACCGTCGTCGCGGTTGTCATCGGCACTCCGACGTAGACCTGCGTGAGGGTGAGCACCACCTACCTCGGCAATGTGCTACAACTCTGCTAGCATAGTGCCACATGAGGACTCTCTATCTCCGGAACGTGCCCGACGACGTCGTCGAGCGCTTGGAGCGACTCGCTGCCAGAGATGCAACCTCGGTCGGGGCTGTAGCCGTGCGGGAGCTTGCCGATGTCTCCCGCAGGGCCGACAATCCGGCGCTGCTCGGACGCTTGCCCGACGTTGACGTGGACGTCGCTGCCATCGTCGCTGACGTGCATGTCGGAAGGGTCGACAGGTGATCGTGGTCGACGCCTCGGCCGCCCTTTCTGCGCTACTCAACGACGGCGCCGCACGTCGCACCGTGGCAAGCGAGCAGTTGCATGCCCCGCACCTCATCGACGCAGAAGTCGCCAACGGCATACGCCGCAGGGTCGCCGCTCGGCAGCTGACCGCGGACTCCGGCTGGACGGCACTCGATGCCTTGCGGCGCATCGGGATGACGAGATACGCAACGTTCTCACTCTTGGAGCGCGTGTGGGCGCTGCGGGAAAACCTGTCGTCCTACGACGCGTCGTACGTCGCGCTGGCAGAGCTCCTGGACTGCGACTTGCTCACGGCCGACGCACGCCTGAGCGGGGCGCCTGGACTTCGATGTGCGATCACAGTGGTGCCGCGATAGCGAGGGCCGTCGTGTCCGACGGCGAGCGACAGCCCCGACCCCCTCGCGTCGGCCTAGGATGCCAACCATGGCAGAGCAACCGATCGGCAGCGAGAACCAACCTGCGAGGTACGGCGCGGGACTCCTCAAGGGGCTCGCCGTCACCTGGCGCAACCTGACGCGCCGCTCGGTGACCGCGCAGTATCCCGACGTCCGACCCGAGCTGCCGCCGCGCTCGCGTGGAGTCATCGCCCTGCAGGAGGAGAACTGCACGGTCTGCATGCTCTGTGCGCGTGAGTGCCCGGCCTGGTGCATCTACATCGACTCCCACAAGGAGACGACACCGGCGACCACCGAGGGTGGACGCGATCGTAGCCACAACGTCCTCGACGCCTTCGACATCGACTTCTCGCTGTGCATGTACTGCAGCATCTGCATCGAGGTGTGCCCCTTCGACGCACTGCACTGGACGCCGGAGTTCGAGTACGCCGAGTTCGACATCCGCGACCTCACCCACGACAAGGATCGCCTGCGGGAGTGGATGTGGACGGTGCCACCGCCGCCAGCACTCGACCACCATGCCGAGGCGGCCAAGGAGCTCGAAGTGACCCGACGGGCAGTGCAGGACGACACGTGAGCATGGTCGAGCTGACCTTCCTGATGCTGTCCGGCGTGGCGGTGTTCAGTGCGCTGCTGGCCGTCAGCACGACCCAGGTTGTGCACGCGGCCCTATGGCTCGTGCTCACTCTTGGTGCGATCGCCGGCTGCTACCTCCTCCTCGGCGCCGAGTTCATCGCGTGGGTGCAGGTCCTCATCTACATCGGGGCAGTCGTGGTCCTGCTCCTTTTTGCGCTGATGCTGACCCGGGCTCCAACCGGTCCCGACTCGGCCACCACTACCTCCAACAGGAACGTCGCCGCGGCCGTGTCCGTCCTGGTCGCGGGGGGCCTCGCGGCCGTCATGGTCTCCGGCTTCGCCGGCGAGCGCCTTGCGCCGCCCCGGGGCGGTGTCGGCTCGGCTGCATCGATCGGTCACGCGATCTTCGGTACCTGGGTCCTGCCCTTTGAGATCCTCAGCCTCGTCCTGCTCGCCGCCCTCGTCGGCGCGATCGTGCTGACGCGGCGCGGTCCCGAGCGCGACAACGGTGCACACGGCGACGTGCTCGAACGGGCCCAGCACTGATGCCACTGGTCTGGCCGCTGCTGCTGTCGTGCGCCCTGTTCGGCATCGGCCTGTACGGCGTGCTCGCCCGGCGCAACGCGATCCTGATGCTGATCGGCGTGGAGCTGATGCTCAACGCGGTCAACCTCAACCTCGTCGCCTTCGACGCGTGGTGGGGCGACGCGCTGCGCAGCGGGCAGAGCCTCACCCTGTTCATGATCGCCGTCGCGGCAGCAGAGATCGGTCTCGGCCTCGCGATAGTCCTCGGGCTGTTCCGCGCGACGGGCAGTGCGGACGTGGACCTGGCTGTCGTCGACACCGACGAGCAGGCGGACGGAGCCCGATGACCGGCCGGGTGGCCACCGGCCTCAGCACCGCCGTCTGGATGGTCTCGCTCGTCATCGTCCTGCCCTACCTCCAGCCCGACACCACCAGCACGTACGCCTGGAGCGACGGTGGCGGACTCCTCGACGTGACGTTGGCCGTCCACCTGGACGCGCTGAGTGCGCGGCTCGTCCTGCTCGTCACCACCGTCACCGTCCTGGTGCAGCTCTTCTCCACCTCGTACATGCGCGGGGACCCCCGCTATCGTTCGTACACAGCACTGATAGGGCTTTTCGAGGTCGCGATGCTGACGGTGGTCGTCGCCGACGACCTCTTCGTGCTCCTGGTCGGCTGGGAGGTGATGGGGCTGTGCTCGTGGCTGCTGATCGGACATCACTGGGAGCTGCCCGCCGCGCGCGCCGGAGCGGTCAAGGCGTTCGTCATGACCAGGTTCGGCGACCTCGGCCTGCTGGTCGCGATCGTGGTGACCGGGCAGGCCTTCGACACCTACCGGATCAGCGAGGTCCTCGCCCAGCTCGGCTCCGGTGAGCGGCCGCCGGCTGGGATCGGGTTGCTCCTGGTGCTGGCGGTGGTGGGCAAGTCGGCGCTCTTCCCGCTGCACACCTGGCTGGCCGATGCCATGCCCGGTCCGACCCCGATCAGCGCGCTCATCCACGCCGCGACCATGGTCGTCGCCGGCGTCTATCTGGTGGCACGCCTGCTGCCGTTGTTCACACCGGCGGCGCTCACCGTCCTCGCGCTGGTGGCCGCGCTCACCATGGTGCTGGGCGCGTTGTTCGCGCTCATGCAGACCGACCTCAAACGCCTGCTCGCGTGGTCCACCGTGAGTCAGCTCGCCTACATGTACGCCGCGCTCGCCGCTTCTGACGCCGATGCGGCGATCGACCACCTGCTGTCGCACGGGGCGTTCAAGGCGCTTCTGTTCCTCGTCGCCGGGACGATCGCCCACGCGACCGGTTCGACGGCGCTTCGGGACATGGGCGCACTCCGCCGCTCGATGCCCCTCACCTTCGCCGCCGCAACGGTCGGACTCGCCGCGCTCGCCGGAGTCGTCCCCACCTCCGGGTTCTTCAGCAAGGACGCGGTGCTGGCCGCGGTGCAGAGCGCCACCGCAGGCGACGGTCCGCTGCAGCCGGCCGTGGCCTGGATCCTGCTGGCGGCCGGGTTGGTCACCGTCGTGCTGACCGCCGCGTACGCGACTCGTGCCTGGTTGCTGGTGTTCTTCGGCGTGGCGGGACAGAGCCACCAGCGCGCCGCCCCAGCGGACCCGGGAGCGGCCATGGTCGGCCCGCTCGTCGTCCTCGGCGTACTGACGCTGGCTTTGTCCTTCTCCGCAGAACCCCACGTCGTCGTCGGGATCGTCACCACGGTCCTGCTGCTCGTCGGCGCAGCGGCGAGCGGGGCCTCGTGGCGGGCAGGTCGCGACCCGGCAGTGCTCGCGGGGCCGGCCCGTGCGGCGCTGGAGCGCGAGCTCGACATCGACGACCGGTACCTCTGGCTGGCCGGCACCGTGCGCCGTGCCGGGACGATGGTCGTCGCCGGCGACCGCGACGTCATCGACGCCTACCCGCGAGGGGTGGGCGCGCTGGCCCGACTCGGGTCCGGGCTGCTGCACCGAACCCAGGCACGCAACGCGCAGAGCTACGCAACGGTGCTCGCCATCGGTGCCCTGGCCGTGGCCGTCGCGGTGATCGGCAGGTGAGCGCGCTCGTCGTCGCCGTCCTCCTCCCGGGACTGGCGGGGATCTGCCTCGCACTCGCCCGCGCGGTGGTCAGCGCGCGGGGAGCGGCGGCCGCCGGCGCCGCGGTCTCGGTGCTGTCCCTCATCTGCGTCGTCGCGTCGTGGTCGGCTCGCGACGGCGCCTACGCCGGCGAGGTCGACCATCCCTGGAGCACCGCGCTTGGCCTGCACTGGCACCTGGGTGTCGACGGAATCTCGCTGCCGCTGGTCGTCATGACGATCCTCCTGTGCGTGCTGGTGTGCTGGTCCCTTGCCGCCGACGTGACGTCGACCACCGACGCCCACGAAGGCGCGGGCGTCGTGCTCGTCGCCCTGGTCCTGGTGATCGAGACCGCATCCCTCGGCGTCTTCAGCGCCCTCGACCTGGTGCTCTTCTTCATCTTCTTCGAGCTGGCACTGATCCCGATGTGGTTCGTGATCGCTCGGTGGGGCGACCCTGGCGGCGGGCGGCTCGCGGCCACCAAGTTCTTGATGTTCACCGTCACGGGGTCGGCGTTGATGCTGGTGGGCTTCGTGGTCATCGCCGTGACGGCGGGCACCCTGCAGATCCCCACCCTGGCGGACCTCCCGGACCCGCTGACCGGCACCGTGCCGTTGCTCGGCGGCGTCGCGATAGCAGTCGGGCTCGCGGTGAAGACGCCTCTGTGGCCGCTGCACATCTGGCTGCCCGACGCGCACAGCAAGGCGCCGACCGTGGGATCGGTGCTGCTTGCGGGGGTGTTCCTCAAGCTCGGCACGTACGGCTTGCTGCGCGTGTTCGTGTCCGTGGTGCCCGAGCCTGCGGCCCGCCTCGCGCCCTACCTCGGGGCGCTCGCCGTCGCCGGCATCATCGCCTCCTGCCTGGCCTGCCTGCGCGAGCACGATCTCAAGCGGCTCATCGCGTACTCCAGTGTCGGACACATGGGATTCGTCGTCCTGGCGATCTCCACGATGAGTGAGGTGGGTGTGCTCGCTGCGGTGTTCGCCAGCGTCGCGCACGGTCTCATCACCGGACTGCTGTTCTTCAACGCCGGTTGGCTCAAGCAGCGGTACGGATCCGCGACGTTCGACGTCCTCGGACGCGGCCTCTACACGCGCGTGCCGCGCCTGGCCGTGGTGCTCCTCTTCGCCGCCACAGCCAGCCTCGGCCTGCCCGGGCTGGCCGGCTTCTGGGGCGAGATGCTCGCCCTGCGCAGCACGTACGAGCCGAGTCCCGCACTCGACCGCACCCTGGCCTGGACGCTGCTCACCCTCGCAGCGCTTGGCGTGGTGCTCACGACGGCGTACTTCGTACGCGTCGTGCGACGGGTCCTGCAAGGCGCCGCCACTCCCCGCGACGACGACATCGACCTCACCCGGACCGAGGCCGGGATCAGCGCCGTGCTCGCCGTCGCGATCGTCCTTCTCGGAGTCGCGCCCGGCCTGCTGACAGGTGTCATCGAGCCGGCCGTCGGGGCCATCGTGCAGGTGGCACCATGATCGACTGGGCCGCGGTCACCCCGGCGTTGATCCTGGCCAGCGGCGCCATCGCGGCGCTGCTCGTGACGGCCTTCCATGCCACCCGTACCTGGCGGTGGCCGGCCATCGTCAGCACCGTCTCGCTGCTCGCGGCGTCCGCCGTGGCCGTCGCGACCGGCTCGATAGACCGGCTCACGCTCGTGCTCACCTTGGTGGTCGTCTTCGGCACCTTCATGATGGTGCTGGCCGCCGGCGTGATGGACCACGAGGAGTCGATGCCGCCAGGTGAGCTTCACTTCCTGCTGCTGTCCTCGGCCGCGGGTGGTTGCTGCCTCGTCATCGCACGCGACCTCGTCACCCTCGTCGTCGCGCTCGAGCTGTTGTCGCTGCCCTCGATCGCACTCGTCGGACTTCGCCGCTCGGACCTGGGCGCCGCCCGCGCGGCATGGACGTTCTTCCTGCTGTCAGCTGTCTCGACGGCGGTGACGGTGATGGGGGTCTCCATCGTGTACGGGTTCGCCGGCAATCTGGCGTACGACCAGGTGGCAACGGCGCTGGCCGGTTCGACGGCACCGGCGCGGGCGGTCGCTGCCGCGGTCCTGCTCACGGTCGTCGGATTGCTGTTCAAGGCCGGGGCGGTGCCGTTCCACGTGTGGATCCCGGACACCTACCGCGGGGCGAGCGTCCCGGTCGCCGGCTACCTGTCGGTCGTCTCCAAGTCCGCCGCGCTCGGTGCGTTGCTGGTCGTGCTCACCACGGCCTTCGGTCCGGTGCGGGACGACTGGGCCCCCGTGGTGGCCGTCGTGGCCGCGGTGACGATGACCGTCGGCAACCTCGGTGCTCTCGGCCAGCGTGATGCCGTCGGCATGCTGGCCTGGTCCTCGATCGCGCAGGCGGGGTTCATCCTCGCGCCGCTGGTGGGTCTGCCGGGGACTGCCGCAGTCGCCGCGGCGGTCAGCTACCTGGTCGTGTACTCCCTGGCCAACCTGGTGGCGTTCACCACGGTGGCCATCTGCCGTCGCCGCTGGGGTGGGACGACGTTCGCGCACCTGGCGGGCCTGGCCCGTCGCGACCCGGGCGCCGGCATCTGCCTGGCGTTCGCGCTGTTGGTGCTGGCTGGATTCCCGCCGGCGGTGATCGGGCTGCTCACCAAGTACGTCGTGCTCCTACCACCGGTCGACTCCGGCTACGGCTGGCTGGCGGTGGTGATGGCGCTCAACGTCGCGATTGGTCTCGTCTACTACCTGCGGCTCCTGGCGACCGTCCTCGCCCCGCCGAGCGAGGAGGTGGCTACTCCGCCGCCGAGCCCGTCGCCGCCGTACACCGTACGGTTCGCTCGGGCCGCGATGATCGCGGCGACGGCGGCGCTGGTCGCCGCCTCGGTCTACCCGGACCTGCTGCTCGGAGTCCTGTAGGTCGAGCGAAAGTAGGCACGGAGCCGGGCGCAGCGGCGTAGCCTGACCGCATGACTACCTTCCTGATGTCATCAAGGGTGACGTGGACCGAGGCGCAGCGCCAGCTGTCCGCCGCCGGCTTCGAGGCGGAGAAGGGCACGCGGAGGCCGGGCGAGAAGGGCGAGGTGCTCGTCGTCGACAACGACGACAGCGACGCTGACAAGGTCAAGAAGATCGTCCGAACGGTCGACGCCACCGCCAAGACCCGCCACGACATGTGAGCCGACGACCAGGGCGGTTCAGCGGTAGTTGACGAACTGCACCGCGAAGTCGAGGTCGGCGTCCTTGACGAGGGCGATGACGTCCTGCAGGTCATCGCGCTTCTTGCTGCTGACGCGGAGCTCCTCGCCTTGGATCTGCACCTTGACCCCCTTGGGACCGTCGTCCCGGATCAGCTTGGACAGCTTCTTGGCCTGTTCCTGGCTGATGCCGTTGGTCAGGGTGGAGGAGAGTTTGACCTCCTTGCCTGACTGGCGTGGCTCTGCGGCGTCGAGTGCCTTGAGCGAGATGCCACGCTTGATCAGCTTGTCCTTGAAGACGTCGAGAACGGCGAGCGCCCTCTCATCGGCGTTGGCCGTGACCTCCACGCCGTACTCGCCGCTCCACTCGATGGACGCACCGGTGTTCTTGAAGTCATAGCGCGTCGCGATCTCCCGGGCGGCCTGGTTGAGTGCGTTGTCCACCTCCTGGCGGTCGATCTTGCTGACGATGTCGAACGATGAGTCGGCGGCCATCTGCGTTCTCCCTGGAATATGTCGGGTGTCTCCCCTGCGCTATTGTTTCCCCTTGTTGCCCAGACCTGGCAACGCCCCCTGGCAGGTTGCCCGAGCGGCCAAAGGGAGCTGACTGTAAATCAGCCGGCATTGCCTACGCAGGTTCGAACCCTGCACCTGCCACCGGCCGAGCCCGGCCCCGACACGGGGCCGGGCTCGACCTGGTCCGGTGGACCCCGGCTTTCGCCACCGGCGAACGCGTTGTGTATGTTTGGTCGTCGGCTTGCCCCTTTAGCTCAGTCGGCAGAGCGTCTCCATGGTAAGGAGAAGGTCTACGGTTCGATTCCGTAAAGGGGCTCGGAGTCAGGACGGTCTGACTCGATGGCGGGGTAGCTCAGGTGGTTAGAGCACACGGCTCATAATCGTGGTGTCGCGGGTTCGAGTCCCGCCCCCGCTACTGTTCGGACAGTCCAGCACCCGCCGGCGCAACCGACGCAGCAACTACACCGACCAGCACAGAAGAAGAGGCATCCCGTGGCCAGCAAGAGCTCAGACGTCCGTCCCAAGATCACCTTGGCCTGCACGGTGTGCAAGGAGCGCAACTACATCACCAAGAAGAACCGTCGCAACGACCCGGACCGCCTCGACATCAAGAAGTACTGCCCGCGCTGCAAGACGCACACGGACCACCGCGAGACCCGCTGAGGTAGGTCCAGGTCAGCTATGCCCGTCGATGCCACTCTGGCCGGTCGTACGTTCGAGCCGACCGCGCCGTACGAGGTGAGCGCGGCAAAGATCGCCGAGTTCGCCGCGGCCCTCGGCGCAAGCCCCGACGCCGTCCCCACGTTCGGCATCGTCGTCGCCTTCGCCGCGATGACCGACCTGATGCACGACCCGGACGTCGGCATCGAGCTGCACAACGTCGTCCACGCCGACCAGCGGTTCGAGATCACCCGTCCCATCCGCGCCGGAGACGTCCTGGTGGCCCGGCTGACCGTCGACTCGGTACGCCAGATGGCCGGGACCGACATCATTGCCACCCGTAGCGAGATCACCACCGCCGACGGCGCGCACGTGTGCACCGCCTACGCCACCCTCGCGCATCGCGCCGGTGCGGACGTCGACCCATGAGCGTGAGAGCGGGCGCCTCGTGCGGCCCAGACGACTACCGCATCACCCGCGCGGACCTGGTGCGCTACGCAGGCGCGAGCGGTGACTTCAACCCCATCCACTGGTCCGACCGGGTGGCGACCTCGGTGGGCTTGCCCGGTGTCGTCGCCCACGGCATGTACACGATGGGGCTCGCCGCCCGCGCCGTCACCTCCTGGCTCGGTGACGACCAGCAGATCGCCTCCTTCGCCGTGCGCTTCTCCAAGCCGGTGGTCGTGCCCGACGATGATGACGGTGTCGTCCTGAGCGTCACCGGCACCGCCAAGGCCACCGACGACGCAGACAGGATCCGGATCGACCTGACCGTCACCAGCGCCGACGTCAAGGTGCTGGGCATGGCGCGGGCAGTGGTCACCGATGCCGTCGATGGATGAGCGACGCGACGTACCCTTGGCGCCGCTGACGACACTGCGCCTCGGCGGAGCCGCGCGTACCCTCGTCGAGGTCGATGACGCCGCCGAGCTGGCGCGGACCGTCGAGCGCCTCGACGACGCCGGCGAGCCGGTGCTCGTGCTGGGTGGTGGCAGCAACGCGGTCGTCTGCGACGAGCCGTTCGCGGGCACCGTCGTCCTCGTCCGTACCCGGGGCATCGACGTCGACGTCGACGCCTGCAGCGGGGCGATGGTGACCGCGCGGGCCGGCGAACCGTGGGACGAGCTCGTGGCGCACGCCGTCGAGCACCGGTGGGTCGGTATCGAGGCGCTGGCCGGGATCCCCGGCCTCGTCGGTGCGGTGCCGATCCAGAACGTCGGCGCCTACGGTCAGGATGTCGCCCAGACCATCGCCCGCGTGCATACGTTCGACCGGCGCGAACGGCGCACCAAGACGTTCGCCGCAGCCGAGTGCGGGTTTTCCTACCGCACCAGCCGGTTCAAGGCCGAGCCCGGCCGATACCTGATCGAGTCGGTGACGTTCCAGTTGGGCATCGCAGACCTGTCCGCCCCGGTCCGCTATGCCGAGCTCGCCCGTTCCCTCGGGGTCGCCGTCGGTGAGCGGGCACCCACGACGTCGGTGCGGGACGCTGTGCTGGCGCTCCGCCGACGCAAGGGTATGGTGCTCGACCCCGCCGATCATGACACCTGGAGCGCCGGCTCCTTCTTCACCAACCCGGTCCTTTCTCCGCAGGACGCCGCCGCGCTGTTACCGGCCGAGGCGCCTCGCTGGCCGCAGCCCGACGGCTCGGTCAAGACCAGTGCCGCGTGGCTGATCGACCAGGCAGGCTTCACCAAGGGCTACGGGAGCGGACCGGCGCGCATCTCGGGCAAGCACACGTTGGCGCTGACGAACACCGGTGCCGCCCGCACCGCCGACCTGCTCGAGCTCGCCCGCGAGATCCGTACCAGCGTCACTGGAATGTACGGGATCACGCTCGTGCCTGAGCCTGTGCTCGTTGGTTGCTCGCTGTAGGCCGGCGCAGGAGCTCGTCGTCAGGGGCTGCTGCTCTCCACCGATGCGAGAACCGTGAAGAGGACGGTCAGGCCGACCGCCACCAGGATCAAGATCACGGTCCCGATGATGCCGAGCACGAGGCCGGCTTGCGCCGCTCCGTGGCCGGACCAGCGTCCCGGTTCGGCGTCCATCTCCGAACGCGCCTTGCGACCGATGAACCATGCGAACGGCGCACACAGGATCGGTAGATAGCAGATGAGTCCACCGGCGAGACCGACGATCCCGAGCACCATCGCCAACGTCGACCGAGGATGGTTCGGTGGAGGAGGCGGACCGTACGCGCCCGGCGGGCCGTACTGCGGTGGTCCGTACGGCTGCGGTGGCCCGTAGGACTGCGGTGACCCGTACGGCTCGTAGCCGTACGGCTGGTCTTGGGCCCCGGGGAACTGTGCGGCCTCGTCCTGCGGTTCTGGACCCGTGCCACCGGAGGTCGGCGTGGTCATGGCGCCATGGTCAGTATCCAGTGCCGGCAGTCGACCCGACGCTGACGGCCGCAATGATCGCGATCACCAAGAACACCAAGCCGATCGCAAGACCGAGGCCCAAGAAGG